>ERZ773233.95-NODE-95-length-70375-cov-4.924005_pt1 | contig 70375 bp, 60 predicted proteins | sample MGYA00580991_ERZ773233 | MGnify/ENA primary metagenome ERZ773233 (study PRJEB29015, sample SAMEA2738178) | human oral metagenome | biome: human oral; feature: human-associated habitat; material: saliva | place: China | collected 2161 ...
TAAAGTGGCACGCGAGCTGGGTTCAGAACGTCGTGAGACAGTTCGGTCTCTATCTGTTGTGGGCGTTTGAGATTTGAGGGGGCCTGACACTAGTACGAGAGGACCGTGTTGGACGAACCGCTGGTTTATCGGTTATGCCGCCAGGCGTATTGCCGAGTAGCTACGTTCGGTTGAGATAAGTGCTGAAAGCATCTAAGTACGAAGCTTGCCTCAAGATTAGATCTCATTATAAGGGTGGTTATAGACGATGACCTTGATAGGCTACAGGTGTAAAGGCGGTGACGTCATAGCCGAGTAGTACTAATTGCCCGAAAGTTTTTGCCTGAGGTTGTATACCGACTTAGCGATACGGTGGTGAGTATCGGATGTTTTTATCAAGTCAATGATTGTCTAAATACAGCGATATTTAGGTGGTTATAACGTTGGGGTTCCACCTCTTCCCATTCCGAACAGAGAAGTTAAGCCCAATTGTGCCGATGGTACTGCGAAAGTGGGAGAGTAGGTAGCCGCCATTTTAGAAGAGTTTGGGTGTTCTGAGCGTACGCTTGGGACACCCAAATCTGTTATATGGCTAGACGAAGTGAGCCGGGCTAGGCGTGAGATAGCTATGAGGCTACTCCTATGGCTTCCACTGCTGATGCGGGTAGTGGGATGATGGGAGATCGCCACAATGCCGGTGCTCATGGTATAGGTGGAGGAGTGGCGCTGACTTATCCCTTGAGCCAGTATAGCTCGTAGTGGAGTAAGCGGAATAGTCTCTTGAAAATAGAAGCAGTATGTGCTCTGTGGAATAACCATAGAGTACATACTGCTTTTTCTTTTCTCTCCCTCACACACATTCTCTCGCTTTTTGTGGAGGGAGAAGGGGTAGTCTTGGATGAGGGGAGAAATGCTAACCTTCGGTGAGGGCGAGGATACGACGGAGGGTGTTGAGGTTGCGGGTGGTGCAGGTCACACCGAGGGCTCGCTCTAGGGCATTGTTCGTTAGCTTGGAGTTCTTGTAGGTTACGGGAGCATGAATGTAGGCACATTGCTCGGTGAGGTGCAGTGCTGCTTCTCCCCAAGTCTTTTCGGCAAGCGCTTGACGGCGTTCGACTTCGGGGTGCTCCATAGTCATAGTGAAGAAGACTCGACTGGGATCAAGTTCGGGGGAGAAGGGCAGGGCATCGATCCATGCTTGTATCTCCTCGGGGAAGAAGACGAGAGCAGCGAGGTCAGCCCCATACTTCTCAAAGATGAGGTCGTGAATACGCTGACTTAGTGCTTGCTTCGACAGATCACTCCGAAGGAGGATGTTGCCGCTTTGGATGTAGGTGCGGACGGCTTCGAAGCCCGCCTCTTCGAGGTGCTGGCGAAGGATTGCCATCTTAGGGATACTGTTCTTCCCGCTGGGCATGACACCACGGAGGAGGATGATTTGTTCTTGCTTCATAGAGAATGGAGTGAGTATCGTTTATTGGTCAACTTGCTTGGCAGAGCAAAAGTTCTGTACCTCGATAAGTAGCAAGCATAGAGATAGGGGGGAGGTGGAGTGCTAACTCTAGAGGGAAGCCAGAAGCTACTGAAGGGAGGGACTAAGGCTCCCTTTGAGGAGCTGTTTCGTATCCTTCCTAGCTGACAAGTGGTATCGATCGTGGGGCATTTTTGCTTGCTAGATAGGAGGAGATAGTATCGGGCTCTGTCTGTGGGTGGTAGTAGGATTGTCGTACCTTTGTAACAGAAATGTAACTAGCACTTATGGAAAAGGAAAAGTATTCGCTGGGTCTAGCCCTCAGCGGAGGAAGTATTAAGGGCTTTGCTCACCTTGGGGTCTTGCAGTATCTTGAGGAGAATCATCTGCAGCCTGACATCATCGCTGGCACGAGTGCTGGATCGATTATGGGAGCCTTCTATGCCGCTGGCTATGCCCCACAGGAGATCTTTGAGATCTTCTCTAAGGGAGGCTTTATGCAGATGACGCGCTTGACGATTAGGGGAGGGGGACTCTTTAGTACGACGAACTTCCTGAAGCACCTGCGTCGTAACCTTCCCTACAAGCATCTCGAAGATCTACCTCGCCCGATGCGTATCGTCGCTACCGATTTAGACGCAGGGGTACAGCACGTATTCACTGAGGGGCCTTTGGCTAAGATCATCCTCGCTTCTTGCTCGATACCTATTCTCTTCCAGCCGGTGGAGATCGATGGTCGCACCTATGTCGATGGGGGGCTATTTCGGAACTTCCCCGTGACGGTCTTGCGTGAAGACTGCGAGACGATCATCGGGATGAATCTTGGCCCTGTTAGTAATGATCCCACGGAGAAGACCCTCAAGGCGATAGCTAACCGCTCGTGGGAACTGATCTTCCGCCAGAATACGATACCAGACTGTGCAGTCTGTGATTACCTACTAGAGTCGGGGGAGGTGACGAAGTTCGGTATGTTTGACCTGGAGGCTTCCGAGAGTCTGCGTCATATCGGCTACGAACTAGCGAAAGAAAAGTTGGCTCCCTTAGTTCAGGCTACCTCTTCTATCAAGTAAACTTTATGAAGCCAATTATCTACTCTGTCCTTACGCGTCTGTGGGGTAATCCCTCGACGACGCGACGTGCGTATGGTACACTGAGCGAGAATGGCTCGGGGAAGCTCTCGGCCTTCACCTCCGAGGCACTAAGCTATATCAAGAGTCTGGGGGCTACGCATGTCTGGTATATCGGACTGCTGGAGCATGCGACCAAGACGGACTATAGCGCCTATGGCATTCATCCTGATCATCCAGATACGGTCAAGGGGCAGGCTGGTTCGCCCTATGCGGTGAAGGACTACTATGACATCGATCCTGACCTGGCGGATGATCCTCGGGAGCGTCAGAGGGAGTTCGATGCCCTAGTGAGCCGAACGCACGAAGCAGGACTGAAGGTGATGATGGACTTTATCCCTAATCATGTCGCTCGCTGCTACGGATCGGATGCTTGCCCTCTGGGGACGGAGGATCTAGGTGCTGGAGATAAGACGAGCGAAGCCTTCTCTCTGCGTAATAACTTCTATTATCTCCCTGGGACAAGCCTTCAGCTACCTCTACATACTACGGAGCGACCCTACGAAGAAGCGCCTGCACGAGCTACGGGGAATGACTGCTTCTCTCCCACCCCCTCCATCAATGATTGGTTTGAGACTGTCAAGCTAAACTATGGGGTAGACTACCTTGGGGGAGGGAAGCTGTATATGGATCCCCTACCAGATACATGGCATAAGATGTATGCGATCCTTCGCTATTGGGCGAAGCGTGGTGTCGATGGCTTCCGCTGTGATATGACCGAGCTGGTGCCACCAGCTTTCTGGGCATGGTGTCTACCTCGCCTCAAGGCGGAGTTCCCCGACCTACTCTTCTTGGCAGAGATCTATCAGCCCTATCGCTATGGGGAGTATCTGCGGGCTGGCTTCGACTATCTGTATGATAAGGTCGGGCTCTACGACTACCTGATAGCGCTAGGCAAGGGACAGGCGCGGGCCGAGTACTTCACCGCCGTGCGAGATGCTGTGGGAGCCCTACAGCCACAGATGTGCTACTTCATGGAGAATCATGATGAGCAGCGCTTGGCTTCGGACTTTGTCTACCGCTCGGCTCGTCGGGGCTGGCTGGCTTCGGCTGTGACGGCACTTAGCGGGACGAACCCCTTCCTGCTCTACTTCGGTCAGGAGCTTGGCGAGGCTGGGATGGATGAGGAAGGCTTCAGTGGGCGAGATGGCCGAACGACGATCTTTGACTACTGGTCACTCGATAAGCTCCAGCGTCTGGAGGCTGTGGACTACGCTGTGGATAAGCTGGAGGATGAAGAGGCTAGCTTGCTCGCAGATTACCGTCAGCTTGCTCCCCTCTATACTCTCCCCGAGGTCTCCGAAGGGGGCTACTATGGCTTGATCCCCTTGGGGCAGGACGCCGAAGAGGTCATCGCCTACATGCGTTTCCATGAGCAGTCTCTCCTGCTGGTGCTGGCGAACTTCTCCACGAACCCTAAGGAGGTGTCGCTCTCATTCCCCGAGACCTTCTTTACAATGGCTGGGATCAAGGCGGGTAGTGCCTTCCGTGCTGTGGATAAGCTGTCCTCCTCGGTGGATTACTTAGCTCTAACCTCGTGGGCAAGTCTACGCTTCTCCGTCGGTGCTGAGGAGCTTCGCGTGCTCTCTCTGACGCCTCTCGAGAGCTAACTCTCGTAGACAGATCTCTCCCTACAGAGCGGAGAGCTATCGTCCGCCCCACCTACTCCATGCGTGAGTAGGTGGGGCGGATCTTTTGGGCGTGCCCTAGCTCCTATTTCTCCTCTGACAGAAATTCCAACTAGTAGGCACTACTGTTGCCCCTAGAGAGGCAACAGTAGTGCCACCCGAGGGGCATCAGTAGTGCCCCTTGAGAGGTAACAGGGGTAACCCAGAGCTCAGAATGGGATCGGAGAGGATGAGGAGAGGAAGAATGACTATATTTGTAGAAAGGGCTGATGAAAGCCAGCCAGTCGAACAAATACACTATACCTCCCCCTATGGAACGAATCATTCCACATGTAACCAACGAGACCGCTCGTCTACGTACCGTCGTCCTCGGCCTCCCCGATAGTCTCGGTAGCGTCCCCTCTCTCTCTGAAACCTACGATGCGAAGAGCTATGAGGCGGTGAGCCTCGGGGTCTATCCTACCGAAGAAGATGTGCGCCAGGAGATGAATAGCGTCTTGGAGGTACTCCACCGCTACGATGTCGAGGTCCTTCGTCCCTCTCCGCTTCAGGACTACAATCAGGTCTTCGCTCGGGATGTCGCCTTCGCCATTGATGATACGCTCTTTGTGTCCAACCTGATCCCTGACCGAGAGCTGGAGACGGGAGCCTTCAGCCCGATCTTTGATCGCATCGCTTCGGGGCACCTAGAGCATCTACCAGAGCAGGTGCATACAGAGGGTGGAGATGTCCTCCTCTATGATGATATTCTCTTCGTGGGGGCATATTTCGGCGAAGACTACTCATCCTTCAAGACTGCTCGGACGAATCGCTACGCCATCGACTTCTTCCGTGAGCGCTTCCCCCATAAGCGCATTGTGCCTATTGAGCTCAAGAAGCACGACCGAGATCCGCTGAAGTCTGTCCTTCACCTCGACTGTGCCTTCCAGCCCGTGGGCAAGGGGAGAGCCTTGATCTATCGTGAGGGCTTCCTCCACGGGTCAGATGTCCATCTGATGGAGGAGATCTTTGGTCGGGATAACCTCTTTGCCGTGACTCCCGAAGAGGCTTACCACATGAATACGAATGTGGTATCGCTCTCTCCAGATGCGCTGATCAGTGATCGCCACTTTGTACGTCTGAATAATCACCTTCGCCAAGCCTGGGGGATGACCGTCGAAGAAGTCCCCTATCAGGAGATCTCGAAGATGGGAGGACTCCTCCGCTGCTCGACGATGCCTCTCGTCCGCGAATGAGGGGAGGAAGCCTAGCCCTGTCTCAGGCTAACTAGAGACGCTCAGACGGAAGCCTGTCGGTCGTACAGATCCCGTCTGAGCGTCTATATATATTCGTATCTTTGTAGAGAAGAAATCATATACTTATTTACAAGAACCAATAGAGAAGAATAAATCTATGTCAGAAGCTAAGAAAATTCGTGCCGCCATCGTGGGTTACGGGAACATCGGGCACTATGCCCTGCAGGCGCTAGAAGCCGCTCCCGACTTCGAGGTGGCTGGGGTGGTGCGTCGAGATGCATCGGATGTACCCTACGAGCTTCGTCCCTATCGTGTCGTTAGCTGTATCAAAGAGCTAGAGGCTGTAGATGTAGCTATCCTCTGCACGCCGACTCGCTTGGTCGAGCAGACCGCCCAGCAGATCCTTGCGCTAGGTATCCATACGGTAGATAGCTTCGATATTCATACCGATATTCTTGCCCTCCGCAAGTCCCTAGGGCAGACGGCTCGCCAGCACGAGGCGGTCTCTGTCATCGCCTCGGGGTGGGATCCCGGGAGTGACTCCGTGGTACGTACTCTGATGGAGGCGATCGTACCGAAGGGGATCACCTATACCAACTTTGGCCCTGGGATGAGTATGGGGCACACCGTAGCTGTCAAGGCTATCGCAGGGGTGCGTAAGGCGCTCTCGATGACGATCCCCACGGGTACGGGCATCCATCGCCGTATGGTGTACATTGAGCTCGAGCCTGGATTCAAAGCCGAGGAGGTCATTCAGGCGATCAAGACAGATGCCTATTTCGTACATGATGAGACACACGTCACCGTCGTCGATGATGTAGACCAGCTCATCGATATGGGGCATGGTGTGCACATGACTCGTAAGGGGGTATCGGGCGTGACGCAGAATCAGCTCCTGGAGTTCAATATGAAGATCAATAACCCCGCTCTCACAGCGCAGATCCTCGTCTGTGTGGCACGTGCTACTCAGCGTCTAGCGCCTGGGTGCTATACCATGCAGGAGATCCCAGTCATTGACCTCCTCCCTGGAGAGCGTGAGCATTGGATCGCTAAGCTCTGCTAATCCTTAACCCTTCAGCCCTTAGGCTCGCTCTATGCTGAATGCTATCTATTGGGACGTCGATCCCATTATCTTCGAAGTCTTCGGAAGAGGTATCCGTTGGTATGGCTTGCTCTTTGCTCTCGGTCTCTTGATCCTTGGCCCGATGGTCGAGGAGAAGATCTGGAAGCGTGAGAAGCTCCCCGTGGAGTGGATGAATTCCCTCTATATCTACGTCGTCTTGGGTACGGTCATCGGAGCTCGCTTAGGACACGTCCTCTTCTATAGTCCAGGCTACTACCTAGCCAATCCACTCGAGATCTTCAAGATCTGGGAGGGTGGACTAGCGAGTCACGGAGGGAGCCTCGGGGTGATCATCGCTGTCTGGCTGTACTCGCGGCGCGTGACGAAGCGGTCGGTGCTCTGGGCGCTAGATCGTCTAGCCGTCCCTACAGGGCTAGCTGCAGCATTGATACGCCTAGGGAATCTAATGAATAGTGAGATCTTCGGTAGACCGACCGATGCTCCCTGGGGATTTGTCTTCCCTAGAGCTTCGGAGTTCGCTGGCTACGCAGAGCGAGGACTAGCGATCCCAGCTTGCCATCCGACACAGATCTACGAAGCCTTAGCCTATCTCGGGGTCTTCGCTCTCTGCCTATGGCTCTATTGGAAGCGTGATGCAGCTCAGAAGTATTCGGGCCTGATCCTCGGCTATTTCCTCGTAGGGGTCTTCGGATCTCGCTTCCTGATCGAGAGTATCAAGAATGTACAGGAGGCCTGGGAAGTCTCTATGGTCGCAGACTGGGGGATGAATATGGGACAGCTCTTGAGTATCCCCTTTGTCCTCGTCGGTGCTTGGCTGATCTTCCGAGCTTATCGTCACCCACAGCCATCTCTATCCAATAGCTAATCATACAGGAAGCACTACCTGCCAGCATGAGTAGGTAGTGCTTCGCTATATCACTGCACAGACTATGTACCAAGTACCACAGATCACGGACTCGATCTACTACGTAGGCGTCAATGACCGTATGAAGGAGCGCTTCGAGAATATGTGGAGCATCCCTTCAGGAGTAGCCTACAATGCTTATCTCATCCTGGACGAGAAGACGACACTCATCGATACGGTGGATGTCTGCTACTCCGATATCTTCTTCCATAAGCTCGACCTCCTGCTCCAAGGCCGTCCGCTGGACTATCTTATCATTAACCACATGGAGCCTGACCATGGTGGATCAATAGGTCTGCTACGTCAGCGCTACCCTAATCTACAGATCGTCGGGAATAAGAAGACCTTCGATATGCTACAGGGCTTCCATGGGATTACGGAGGGACTGCATGAGGTCAAGAGTGGTGATGCGCTACGTATCGGCAAGCATGAGTTCTCCTTCCTGATGGCACCGATGGTACATTGGCCCGAGGTGATGTTTACCTATGAGCAGACACAGCGAGCACTTTTCTCGGCAGATGCCTTTGGCTCTTTCGGGGCACTCAGTGGTCATATCTTAGACAAGAGTATCTCTGACCGCTCGGTTTACTTCCGGGAGATGACGCGCTACTATGCCTGTGTCATCGGGAAGTATGGCTCCTTCGTGAAGAAAGCACTGGCTAATATGGATAAGCAGGGTATCGAGTTCGACTATGTCTGCCCTGCCCATGGAGTCGTTTGGTCAAGAGAAGGCTTTGCAGAGGCACGTGCTCTCTATGATCGCCTATCTACCAACGAGGTCGAGCCTGGCGTCGTGATCCTCTATGGATCGATGTATGGGAATACCGAGCAGCTTGCTGATGTCATCGCACAGAGCTTGGCTTCGGCAGGGGTAGAGAAGATCGTCTGTCACAATGTAAGTAAGAGTGATCCCTCGGAGATCCTCGCCGATATCTTCCGCTATCGAGGCCTCATCGTCGGTAGCCCTACCTATTGCGGAGAGCTCTTTACGCCGATTGAGAATCTGCTTAATATGGTACGTATCCGTGACGTCAAGGAGCGTCTCTATGCGGCTTTCGGCTCCTACACTTGGGCACCTGCAGCGCTCAAGCGTCTTCGCCCATTCGCCGAAGAGATGAAGTGGGAGTCCGTCAGTGAAGGTATGGAGCTGAAGATGGCTGACCTTCCCTCTGTCACCGAGGCTGCATGGGAGCTTGGTATTTCGATGGCTGATCGTCTCAAGGCTTAAGGTTCTTCTCCCTCTATCATTCGTCTAATTCACTACAAAGTATATAATCATGCGTCTAATCATTCAGCCCGACTACACGGGTATCTCGCAGTGGGCGGCGGAGTATGTCGTCAGTAAGATCAATGCAGCTAAGCCTACGGCTCAGAAGCCCTTTGTCCTAGGCCTTCCTACGGGCTCTTCTCCTCTGGGGATGTACCGAGCTCTCGTCGCTGCACACCAGGCTGGACGAGTATCCTTCGAGCACGTCGTCACCTTCAACATGGATGAGTATGTCGGCATCCCAGAAGAACACCCAGAGAGCTACCATGCCTTCATGTGGAAGAACTTCTTCCAGCACATTGACATCAAGAAGGAGAACGTGCATATCCTGAATGGGAACGCTTCTGACCTCGAAGCTGAGTGTAAGGCTTACGAAGCAGCGATCGAAGCTGTCGGTGGGATCGATCTCTTCCTTGGAGGGATTGGGCCTGATGGGCACATTGCCTTCAACGAACCAGGCTCTTCGCTCTCCTCTCGCACCCGTATCAAGACCCTAACGACCGATACGATCATCGCTAATAGTCGATTCTTCGGTGGGGATGTGAACCAGGTGCCCAAGACTGCGCTAACGGTGGGTGTCGCTACCGTGATGAGTGCTCGCGAAGTCCTGATCCTCGTCAATGGTCATGGCAAGGCACGAGCTCTACAGCAGGCTGTCGAAGGGTCTATCAACCAGATGTGGACGATCACGGCGCTGCAGCTACACCCCAAGGGAATCATCGTCTGTGACGAAGCCGCTTGTATCGAACTGAAGGTCGGCACCTATAATTACTTTAAGGATATCGAGCGTCTTTAATCAGTCGTTCCTACCCTTCGACCTCTTATAGCAAACCCGTCACGCTCTCTGTGGAGTGTGACGGGTTTCTCTTTCGAAGTATGGCGGAGGATACTCTAAGTCCTCTCTGCGAGATCTGATGATGCCTCCACAGAGGTGTGAGTTAGACGAGACTGATGAATGCCTGCTACCTTTGTGGCGAAATAAGTCAAACACGAGCTGTTTGCTCGATGGTAACTAGATTATGAAGTTCTTGATCCAACGTACCCGCTCTTCCTCCGTCCATATCGCTGGCGAACTCGTCGGAGAGACTACTCGCCCAGGGATGCTGATCCTCGTAGGTATCAGCCCCCAGGATGGCGATGATGATATACACTACCTCATTAAGAAAGCGATTCAGCTACGTATCTTCCCTGATGAAGCCGGTGTGATGAACCGTAGTCTCCTCGATGTGGAGGGAGAAGTGCTCCTTGTCTCGCAGTTCACCTTGATGGCTCAGACGAAGAAGGGAAATCGACCTTCGTATATCGAGGCTGCTCCACCTGCTATGGCCTTACCTCTGTACGAACGCCTCATCAGTCAGATGGAAGAGGCGCTGGGCAGGCCGATCGCTACGGGACGCTTTGGAGCCGATATGCAGGTCTCCTTGGTCAATGATGGACCAGTGACGATCCTCCTCGATAGCCACCACCGCTAAAGCTAGACGATAACAAAAGCAAAGGTCTACCTTGCACACTTGCAAGGTAGACCTTTTTCTTTCGCAAGCTCCGAATGAGCTTCGAGGAGCTTAGGCTTCCTTTACACGGCCAACGTAAGATCCGTCACGCGTGTCGATGGTGATGAGCTCACCTTCGCCGATGAAGAGAGGGACACGAACTTCAGCTCCGGTCTCTACCGTAGCAGGCTTGAGCGTGTTCGTAGCGGTATCACCCTTGAGACCAGGCTCGGTGTAGGTCACGCGTAGGTTGACGTGAGCTGGGAGTTCGCAGGTGAGCACCGTTTCGCTTTCAGCGTGTACCATTGCTTCGACCGTATCACCCTCCTTGAGGAACTGTACGCCATCGATCACAGCCTCGGGGATAGAGATCTGCTCGAAGGTCTCGGGGTGCATGAAGTTCAGACCCATCTCGTCCTTGTAGAGGTACTGGTAGGGGCGACGCTCGATGCGTACTTCTTCGACCTTCACACCACTATTCCAAGTCTTGTCGATGACACGACCGGTAGCCACATTCTTGAGTTTGGAGCGCACGAAGGCGGGACCCTTACCAGGCTTGACGTGGAGGAACTCGACGATGAAGTAGTACTGCCCCTCGATGTCGAGGCACATGCCGTTACGGAAGTCTGCTGTTGTAGCCATATATATGATTGATTTATAAGTTGCTTGTTTGCCTCGCAAAAATAGGAAATTCTAGGCAAAGACCGAGGGAGCGCCCCCGAGCTTGACCTCGAGGAAGTCGTTGGGGTTATAGGGCTCGAAGTTCATCGGCTAGCTCGTGAGCGAAGGTGATCTCCCCCTCCCGAGTCGTGATATGATCAATGTCTCGGATGAGCTGCGCACGACTATAAATAGGCTCCCGTAGTGCAAGTGTCTCCCGGATGAAGGCGAGGAGCTCCTCACCGCTCTTGTCTCGTATCGAGGGGCGGGTACGCTTGCAGAGCTCAAGTCGCTTGGCGAGGGCTTCGGGAGAGGAGCGGAAGTAAATCACGAGTCCCGTCTCTAGGAGGAGCTCTATGGAGTCCTCGTAGCAGGGGAGCCCTCCTCCTGTAGCTAGTACGGTACGCTCCATACCAGCCAGCTCCTCCAGAGCCAAGCGCTCTCTGCGACGGAAGATCGCTTCGCCTACCGAGGCGAACATATCCACGATCCGCTGGTGAAAACGTGTCTCTACGAAGGTGTCTGTATCGATGAAGTCGTAGCCCAGAGCGTCAGCTAGAGCTCGCCCCACGGTGCTCTTGCCTGAGCCCATGAACCCGATGAGGTAGATCGTCGAGGGAGGTGTCTGCATCGTCTGCATTACTTCTTGTCGGGATAGGCGATACGGGCGTGGTATATCGTCTTGAGCTTCGTATAGAATACCTCCTTAATCTCCTTGATGTCGTGGAAGGTCAGGGGCGTGTCATTCAGTAGCCCCTCTGCGACGATGCCATCGACGAGCTTGTCGATGAGAGCTCGTATCGTCGTCTCGGAGTATTCGCTAAGGCTACGACTAGCTGCCTCGACGCTGTCCGCGAGCATGAGGATCCCTTGTTCCTTGGTGTATGGGTTAGGTCCAGGGTAGGTGAAGGGCTCTGGATCTACGTCCTCGCCTGGGTGCTCATTGCAGTAGGAGTTGTAGAAGTAGCGTGTAGTGCTACGCCCGTGGTGCGTACGGATGAATTCGATCACTGAGTCGGGGAGGCCATGCTTCTGGGCAAGGGTTACCCCATCTGCTACGTGTCGGATGATGATAGAGGCGCTATCCTGATAGGATAAGCCTTGGTGGGGGTTACCCGTCGGGGAGTTCTCGGTGAAGTACTCGGGGTGGAGCATCTTCCCGATATCGTGGTAGAGTGCCCCTGTTCGTATGAGCTGAGCATCGGCGTGCACCTTCGTGGCAGCCGCTGTAGCGAGGATAGAGACTTGGTAGGAGTGCTGGAATGTCCCTGGGGCGATCTCTGAGAGATGCTGTAGCAGGGGTCTATTCATATCGCTTAGCTCGACTAAGCGAATGTTGGATACATACCCGAAGATGCGCTCGACGACGAAGGCCAGGATGTAGGAGAACATCAGGAAGATCAGGTTCACCCCATAGTAGAGTAGCTGGATCCAATAGGTCGAGGTGATAGCTCCCTCGCGTATCCATTCGTCGATCATCGAGGCTCCGATGTAGACTAGGTAGACGATGAAGGCCGTTCGGATGATCTGTGCACGTGAGGCTAGACTTTGGAGGGAGAAGAGAGCAGCGAAGCCTGCCGAGATCTGGATGAAGATGAAGGAGAGGGCTTCGGTAGGATGGAAGTAGGCGGCTGCTAAGATTAGGATCAAGTAGGCATTCATCGCCAGATGACTACCGAAGAAGATGCGGAGCAGGAGCAGAACGACGACATAGGGAATGACCTGTACTGGGAAGACTCCCGTAGCTGCCTGAAGCTCTGTCATAGCGAGGAAGGCAAAGAAGAGCACCTGAAGGAGCAGGAGGTTCTTTGACTCTTCGAGGAAGGAGCGACAGAAGAGTAGGAGGTAGGTAGCTAGGAGAGCAAAGAGCAGGAAGGTGTAGAGCAAGACTCCACCATTAAATATGGAGAGTGTCTCTCCTCCCGTTCGCTTGATCTGCTCAATGCGGAGGGAGCGGAGGACATTGTACGTGTAGGGGGTGATGATCTCGCCTCGGTCGATGATACGCTCGCCCTGCTGGATGATCCCGGTCGAGGCCGAGAGGGCACCGAGTGCGTCGGCGAGGATTTTCTCGCTGTACTCGGGGTTGGGTCGGATGTTGTCGACGAGGTAGGAGGCGACGTTGAACTTCATCAGCGTCTCTCGCTGTAGTCCCTCACGTGCGGCATCCTCGAAGATGCGATCATAGACCTCCTTTAAGCTCTGTAGACGGATGGTTGCTTTCCGAGTTAAGACATTGTCTTCTCCGAGGATGTTGATCTCGAGGAAGCCCTGCTGCTTCAGCTTGCTAAGGGATTCGCCTTGGATGATCCCCTCGGAGTAGTAGGTGCGAAGCTCTTGCTTGAGGAAGTGATAATAAGTCGGAGGGATGGTCGCAGAGAGCTCCTTCTCAAAGTTGGCTTGTAGGAGGTTCAGCTGTCGAGCTAGCTCGTCATTCTCCAAGGTGAAGACGGGGGGAGTCGCTTGGCGGATGCTGTCTTGCTCCATCTGGAGCTGCTCATCGCTCTTATAGATCGGGAAGTCGTAGGGCGCAGTCAATAGCTCATAAGCCCAAGGTTTCCCACTCTGGAATTCATAGGGGAAGCTATGGGAGCGTGGCGCTAGGAGCATCACGAGAAAAGCCGTGATGAAGAAGCTCAAGAAGGTATAGAAGCCTCGGCTACGCACGAAGCTCTTGACGGAGAATGCGTACATACGTCTAAAGAGTTGCTTTTTACAAAGATACCACTTTTACCTTCTTGGGAGGCTGTAAGGAGAATAAGGGGATTCCGATCAGCCTATATAAGTGTGGAGCTTTTTTGTCAGCCACGTGTGTCTCATCGCTGATGAGGTTAGGTAGTGTTATTCCTGCTTGAGGGCGTTGTGTTTTTTTAAACTAGTAGGCACTACTGTTGCCCCTTAGGTGGCACTACTGTTGCCTATCAAGAGGCACTACTGATGCCCCTTTTGTGTTATCCCTGTTGCCCCTCCTGTTTGTTCGATGGGGGTGGTGCGCTCTTTTGCCTTGTCTCTCTTGACCGCCCCCGCTAGAAAAAGCATCGCCCGAACTACCGAAGTAGCCCGGGCGATGCCGTGGAATGGTGATGAGCTAGCTAAGGGAGCTTCCTTAGCACTGATAGAAGATAGCGGAGGCTACTTCCTTGGCCTTGTCTGCTCCAGCAAGCTCTGTGATGATGGCTAGTGCAAAGTCGATCGTGTAGCCAGCAGCCTTAGCCGTGATGAGGTGTCCAGACTTGACGACAGGAGTGCTAGCTACGTGAGCGCCAGTGAGCTTGCCTTCAAAACCTGGATAGGCGATGGCTTCTTCTCCAGAGAGGAAACCGAAGTCCCCGAGGAGCGAAGGTGCTGCACAGATCGCTGCGATGAGCTTCTTCTCGGCGTGAGCTTCACGTAGGAGTTGCTCTAGACGCTGTGACTTCCCGAGGTTCGTGACTCCAGGGAGTCCACCAGGGAGGACGAGGGCTTGGACATCTTCGCTGTACACTTCGTTAATAGAGAGGTCAGCTTGGATAGCTAGGCCATGAGCCCCTGTGACCAAAGCGTCGAGCCCAACGGCAACGACATGGGTCGGTAGACCTGCACGGCGCAGGAGGTCTATAGTCGCCACAGCTTCGATCTCTTCGAAGCCTTCGGCGAGGAAGACATATACATGCTTCGACATAAGAGAGGGGGATAAAGGAGGGGGATAAAAGAAGGAGTGCTAGGCTCGGATCTTGAAGTGGTACGTGATCGTGCCTTCTTGATCCTCCGAGCCAGCGACGGAATTGAATCGGGTCTTGCGTGCAGCCTCGATAGCAGCCTGACGGATGACGGGGTCGGCAATGTTCGTGCCCGAACTAATCGTAGCACGTAGTACCTGACCAGATCCATCCACCAGGATACGGACACGTACAGTCCCTTCGACGGCCCTGTGCACTACGGGAGCGATGAGGGCACCACCATTACTGATGACCTTGCGCCCCGCTAGGGCATAGCTTGAGGGAGAGCCGTTGGGGTCACCCTGGTTCCCGGCTCCCGAGGAGGCTGTTCCTTGGCTACCTGCAGCACCAGATTGCTTCCCAAAGGCACCTGCTACAGACTTCCCGATGCGCTGACTTTCTGCTGCTCGAGCAGCGGCAGCGGCTTCGGCAACTCGGGCTGCAGCCTCTGCTCTCGCCTTGGCTTGACGCTCAGCTTCTGCACGACGATTAGCTTCTGCTTGGAGGCTAGCTTCGTGTGTCTGCGTCTGTAGCTGTTCGGAGGCAGTTCGGGCTGGGGTCTTAGCGACGGGCTTGGGTGTAGGTGGTGTGGGCGTTGCTCGAGGCTGAGGCTTTGGGGAGGTGGCTGGTGCTGGATTGACCTGTGGAGCAGGCTCCGTGACATCAGGAGTGCCACCTGGCTCGACATCGCCAGAGGCTAGGGGGACGTTACCTACATTGACTGCTACAAGAACCTCGGCAGGCTTAGGCTGAGGACGATCACTTCGCAGGTGTATCGCCCAGAGCAGAAGCAGTAGAGCCAGGTGTGCTCCTAGCGAGATGAGCACAGCTAGTCCTCGGCGCTTAGCTTGGATGGTGTCAGTAGACTCCATAGATCCTTAATGTAGGGTAGAGGGTTCGGTCTCAGCACGGGTGGCTAAGACGACCTTGAGGGAAGCCTGAGCTGCTGCATTGATAGCAAAGACGACTTCCTTATAGGGGACGGCTTCGTCAGCTTGTACTGAAACGAATGCTTCAGGATGCTCGGCTGCAAAGATGCCTAGCTGCTCTTTCAGTTGCACTCTATCTAGCTCTACGGGAGTGCCACGATCGATAGCCAGATAGTAGCGTAGCTCTGGAGTCAGGGTGATGCGTGCTGTCGGTGTCTCGGGGACAGCCTGCGGAGCAGCGGAGGGGAGAGTGACCTTGATCGTGTTAGGTACGATGATCGTGCTGGTCACCAGGAAGAAGATCAGCAGGAGGAAGATGACATCGGTCATCGACGCCATGCTGAAGCTATCTGCGACTTTGGTCTTACGCTTGAGTGCCATGGGGTATGGGGTGCTTAGCGTAAGGGATTAGTGGACTTCGTTGAGCATATCCATGAACTCCATCGTCCCTGCCTCCATCTTACCTCCGACCTTGTCGAGCTCGGCGACGAGGTAGTTGTAAGCAAAGAGGGTTATGATCCCGACGACGAGCCCACCGACCGTAGTGACGAGAGCTTCGTAGATCCCTCCAGAGAGGAGAGCAACATCTACGCCTCCTGATCCAGCGTTAGCCATATCGAAGAAGGCACGCACCATCCCAGTGACGGTACCAAGGAAGCCAATCATCGGAGCACCAGCGGCGATGGTCGCTAGGAGAGGAAGCCCCTTTTCTAGGCGTCCGATCTCGATGTTCCCGACGTTTTCTACGATCACGAGGACGTCAGACATAGGGCGTCCGATGCGGGTAAGCCCCTTGCGGATCATGCGAGCATAGGGCGTATTCGTATCATCGCAGAGCTTAAGTGCTGACGGAGTCTTGCCTTCGAGGACATAATCCTTAATACGCTCGACGAAGTACTTGTCTACCTTCCCTGCCGCACGTATCTGAAGATACTTGGTGACGAAGAGGTAGATCGCAAAGAGCGAGAGAAGAGCTAGGACGATCATGATCCATCCTCCCTTGGTCGCTAGATCAAGGATGGAGAGCGAAGGGGTCGAGGTGGTGGTGTCAAGCACTTGCGAGAGCGCTGCAGTAGCGGTAGTATCCACGGAGGTAAAAGTAATGATGATGAATGGTGAGTAATAAGTATGTAGACTATCGGCTACCTTCTAGGCAAGCACGATAGCGACGGATCGTCTCCTCAAGACCGAGGTAGAGAGCATCCGAGATGAGCGCATGGCCGATAGATACCTCGGCTAGCTGCGGAATAGACTGGGAGAAGAAGGCTAGATTCTCTAGGCTGAGGTCATGTCCGGCATTGATCCCTAGTCCCAAAGACTGGGCATGACGTGCTGCACGGACGAAGGGAGCGACAGCCTGCTCTCGGCTCTTGGGGTACTGAGTAGCATAGGGCTCGGTGTAGAGCTCTATGCGATCCGTACCAATGGATGCAGCGACATCCAGATTCTGTAGGTCTGTCCCCACGAAGATCGAAGATCGAATGCCCCACGACCGTAGCTGAGTGAGGATCTCTACTAGGAAGTCTCGGTGGCGATCGACCTCCCAGCCCGCACTACTCGTCAGGGCATCGGGGGCGTCGGGTACGAGGGTGACCTGGGTAGGACGTACCTGCTCTACGAGCTTCATAAAGGCTGGGGTAGGATTACCCTCGATGTTAAACTCTGTCGTCACGACATCCTTTAGGTCGAGGACGTCTTGGTAGCGAATATGTCGCTCATCGGGACGTGGATGCACGGTGATACCTTGGGCGCCAAAGCGCTCACAGTCTCGTGCCACCTGAAGTAGGTCGGGGACATTCCCTCCACGAGCGTTACGAAGCGTAGCGATCTTATTGATGTTGACACTCAGCTGGGTCATATCTGATCTTTTATATATTTGTAGGCGAGAGTATGGACTGCACTGCCTTATACAAAGATACAGTTTTCCTAACCTACTCCTTACTACTAACGCTCAAGATCGCTTAGTTCATGTATAAGATTGCCCTTGTGGCTTCCCCTAGTCTCGCTTCCCATGCTGAGCATCTCCGACAGCTTTTCGTCCAGCTTGATCGACCTGATGTCGGCCTATGGTGTGACCGCTCCTTTCATCAGATGCTCGAGCAAGACCTAGGCATTAGCCCTCGGATCGCAGGCTATCTACCTACGGACTTTAGCCCCCTAGACATGGACTTTGTCATCAGTCTCGGTGGTGACGGGACACTCCTAAGGGCGGCACGTCACATCTTTGCCGAGGGGACGCCGGTCTTGGGGCTGAATATGGGGCGACTAGGCTTTCTGAACGATCGAAGCATTGAGGAAGCGCTTCCGCTCCTCGATCGTCTCTTTGAGGGGAGCTACACCACGGAGCAGCGGATGCTCCTCTATGTGGAGGTCGATGGCAAGCCTTATGGCGAGGTGCTTAATGATGTGGCGCTTCTCAAGCGAGAGACCGGATCGATGATCACTCTGCATACCCTGCTCGAAGGTCAGCATCTGGCCAACTATGAGTGCGACGGGCTGGTGATCTCCACCCCCTCTGGCTCGACAGCCTACTCGCTCAGTGCCTATGGACCTCTGATGATGCCTCAGACAAGGGCGATGCTCCTGACGCCCCTTGCCCCCCATTCGCTGACCATGCGTCCGCTGGTCGTACCGGATGATAATACCATTGAGGTCAGTGTCTCGGCACGAAACAACTCCTTCCTCATCGTGCTCGACGGGCAGACGAAGATCCTCCCCTGTACGAGCCGTATCCGTATCACCAAGAGCCCGAATACTCTGCATCTCGTGCACCTAGGGGATTACTCCTATACCGAGACCCTTCGGCGAAAGCTCCTCTGGGCGGCGCCGGTACGTGAATAGGCGTTTGCCTCGCCCTCCCTATAGCCTAGCGATAAAAAAGACCTTCGCCTAGCACATCGACCTCATATCGAGGGGATGGCTAGGCGAAGGCTTTTTTGTATGCAAGTCCCGAGGGACTGCGAAGGATTAGCGACGGATGCCGAGTTCCTTGATGATGGCGCGGTAGCGCTCGATATCATTCTTCATCAGGTAATCTAGCATGCGGCGACGCTTACCGATGATCATCTTGAGGGCACGCTGCGTGCTGTAGTCCTTCTTGTTCTGCTGAAGGTGACCCGTAAGGTGTGCGATACGGAAGGTGAAGAGAGCGATCTGGCTCTCGGGGCTACCCGTGTCCGTAGCGTTCTTACCATACTTTTCGAAGAGTTCAGCCTTCTTTGCGGAATCTAGATACATGTTCTTTCTAGCTTAATCTGTGAAACAAAATACCGACGTCGTCAGCTTCTGTGCGAGACAGACAACGTGCGGATCGTGGCGCAAAGATAGCGAAAACCAATCAATTAGCCAGCTTCCCGGTGGAGACGTCCTATCTTTTAGCTCATCTCGCCTAGGGTGAGGGAGGACTTGTATTTGCCTTTTCTGGAAGATAAGTGCTTCTGTGCTAGATTGAAGTTGGGTGTTTTGTTCGCCAAAGTAAGGGCGTTAGATTTCCTTGCTGATCTCTTCTTGGAGGGAAAGATCAGGGCGCTGTCGGTCGCCGAGTAAGCTCTCTTGGAGTAAACGTCTACCTTCCTTGGCTCAAAGGTCTACCTCTTCGTTGGCAAAGACTTACCTTCTCTCGGGGGAAGGTCAGCGTTCGTGATTCGGATAGATCGCTTCTGTCCTGGCTTCCCTAGACAGGAAGGATCAGAGAGCAAGTCGAGGACAAGTATAGGAGCAGAAGGAGACCTCGGAGTAGGCAGGCGAAGAGCAAGGCAAACCCGGAGGCACGCTTGAAGTAGCGTACGGCCAAGGTGAGGTCAGCGTAGGTCAGCTCTCGCTCTTGGTCACCGATATACGGCTTCTCGACCAGCTCTCCGAAGTAATCATGCGGGCCTCCGAAGCGACAGCCGAGTAGCCCTGCTAGAGCAGCCTCGGGGTAGCCTGAGTTGGGACTTAGGTGTTTCTTCCCCTCCCGTAGGACGAATGGGATGAGATCGAGCTTGCCTGCGCCGAGGAGGAGGAAGAGTGCCGTGAGCCGAGAGGGAAGTAAGTTCACCAAATCGTCTAGCTTGGCCGAGAAGAAGCCATAGGCTCGGTAGCGCTCATTGAGGTAGCCGACCATCGAATCCTGTGTGTTGATCATCTTGTAGGTCAGGATCCCAGGTGTGCCGAGCAGTGCCCACGAGAGGATAGGCCCGACGACGCCATCGCTAAGGTTCTCGGCCAGCGTCTCAAGGGCTGCTGTGCGTACCTCTTGGGCTGAGAGCTGGGCGGTGTCACGGCCTACGATGCGAGCTACTTGCCTGCGCCCCGCCTCCAGCTCCCGATCGACTTCCCGAAAGACTGCCGAGACCTCGTCGATGAGGGTCTTACCCGAGAGCATGTAGAAGCAGAGGACAGTGGCGAGGAGAAGAGCGACCATCTGCCCGATGCTCCCTAGGTTAAGTAGCTGCTCTAGCAGGTACCAGGCGAGGAAGAGCGTGAGCCCGACCAGCAGACCATTATACAGTGCTCCCTTCAGACGGCGGTGTCCCCCTCGGTTGAATCGCTTCTCTCCCCACCCGATGAGTCGCCCGAAGAAGATGATCGGATGACCTAGGATGGTCGGGTCGCCCAGCTTGCTGTCCAGTAGGATAGCTAGGAGCATGGGGAGGAAGTAGAAGGTGAAGGAGAGGAGGATGAGTGCTTCGAGCATAAAGGTGGGGCTGTCTTAGCGCTGAAAGAAGTCTTGTGGATAAGTATAGCGGATATTCCCCTCGTCGTCGATAAGTAGGACGGAGAGCTCACTCTGAGGGACGAGCGCAGCACCCGCCGTGTGACAAGCATCGGTGATCTGCTGCATGAAGCGGTCAAGGTCAGCCTCTCCCAAGCCTTGCCATAGCTCGCGCGCCAGCGTCAGCTCGTCGATGAGCTGGTGAGCTGCCTCGGAGCAACCGGCCTGGCTAGCCGTCGTGTGGAGAAAGGCCTTGTTCATCACCACCTTCTTACTATGTGTATCCATATTTCCCTCGGCTAGCTTGACCGCCTTACCTAGCATAATGCCCATATAGATCTTGGGGATGGGCTGAGAGATAGAGGCTAGCTTGGAGAGCGTCTCGCCGATGAAGTTGCCATACTGTATGAATGCCTGAAATGGGAGCTCGGGAAAGGCTGCTTTGAGGTACTTCTCGCTCTTTGCACCCGAGTTGATCACCACGGTATCCGCGCCCAAAGCCAGAGCAACGTCTACCTGCCGAACGATAGAGGCAATGAAAGCCTCCGAAGAGAAGGGCTTCACGACGCCCGAAGTGCCGACGACGGAGATCCCACCCTGTATGCCTAGGCGAGGATTGAAGGTCTTTTCCGCTAGTTCCCTACCTGCTGGGATCGAGATCGTGATATCCACACCCCCCTGTGGATAATACTTGCGTACCATGGTGGTCATCATCTCTCGGGGCACACGATTGATGGCGGGGCCACCGATCTCTAGCCCTAGGCCTGGGAGGGTCACGGTGCCGACCCCTTCGCCCTGAAGGAAGCGAACCTCCTCGTGCTCGTCCGTCAGCACGACCTCAGAGCGTATGAGGGTCAGATGGGTGACGTCGGGGTCATCACCCGAGTACTTACGTGCCGTAGCGATCCATCCCTGCTCGGTGCGCTCAAGCTCTTCGACGGGGAGACGTACCTCCTCGCCCGAGGGAAGGACGATGGTCGGGTTCGGCTCGAAGCGCCCTCCCTCGGAGTGAGCTATGAGGGCGGAAGTCGTCGCCGCTGTGGCTGTGCTCCCAGTGGTAAAGCCGGTCTTCAGCGGAAAGAAGTCAGGGCAGAGCCGCTCGACAGCCTTCCTCAGCCCAACGGGACCATAGACGGCTTCGTAATGCTGAGGTAAGGCGGGGCGGGTGATCATGTAGACGGGGACGCCGGCACGGAGTGCTGGAGCGATCTTCTCCTCGAAGAAGCCACTCTCGCCACTCTCCTTCGTGATCACGGCATCAGGCTGGATCTCGTCAAAGAGAGCTTGGTCTTCCCCTTCACGGAAGTAACGGATATGGGAGAAGGGAAATCCTGCCGCCTGAGCTTTCTCTCTCGAGTCGTCACGGTCGAGGATTCGGAAGAAGCTCTCGTGCTTCTCCCAGAAGGGCTTTAGAGGGGCGATGGTGTTGACGCCCGTGAGAGCCAGCAGTCGCTCCGAGGGCTGTGCCTCTAGCTTAGCGATCATCTCTTCGTAACTAGCGCATTCGATGACCTGACCGGTGTGGGGACTGTACTTGCGCTCATAGCGAACCACGGGGATACCTAGCTCGGCGGTGACCTCTCCGATGGTCTTGTGCAGGACAGTAGCGAAGGGATGGGCGGCGTCGATCACAAGTCGGATCTCATGCTCCTGGATGGTCGCCCGCATGAGCTCATGCGTCATCGCTCCCGTCAGACGCTTGCCGTGGACGAGATCGATAGCCTGTTGGTCACCTTTGGTCGAGTAATAGTAGTCTTTGCCTGACTCGTCGAGGACGCCACTGACGATGCGTCCTTCGGTCGTGCCACCGAAGATTAGGATCATAGTCGAGGTATGGGGAGTGGGAAGCTGAGGCTAAGCATCTAGCTCGGCTCGTAGCTCGGTAATGGTTTTCCCTAGGATCGGGTGGAGGAGGTCTGGTGCGATCTCTAGGAGAGGATCAAGGACGAAGGCTCGTCGATGCAGCAGGGGATGAGGGAGGGTAAGCCGAGGGGACTCGAGGATGAGATCTTCGTAGAAGAGGAGGTCGATGTCTATGGGGCGATCGGTATAGCCAGCTAGGTCACTCTTCTGCCGTCTGCCTAACTCACGTTCGATCGCTTGGGTGGCATCGAGTAGCTCGAGAGGCGCCAGCTCGGTGCTTAGGAGGAGGGTAGCATTGAGGAAGGGATGAGGACTGGTGAAGCCCCACGGCTCCGTCTCTATAAACGAAGAGATGCTATCGACACGCCCCAGAGAGCGGTCGATAGCATCTATCGCTTGATGAAGTAGTGCCTTGCGGTCACCTTGGTTGCTCCCGAGGGCAAGGTACACTTGTGCCATGAATGTAGCGCGCAAAGGCCGTCCTAGACTTAAAGCCTAGTCGATGATGAGCATAGCATCCCCGTAGGCTCCGAAGCGGTACTTCTCCTTGATAGCAGTGCTATAGGCTCGCATGACTTCTTCATATCCTCCGAAGGCAGCAGCCATCATCAGTAGGATGGACTTCGTCATATGGAAGTTCGTCAGAAGAGCGTTCGGGACGTTGAAATCATAAGGGGGGAAGATGAACTTGCTCGTCCATCCATCGTAGGCTTTCAGTATGCGCTCCGTGCCACCGGCTTGCTCCATGGCACGTAGGACAGAGGTACCGACAGCACAGACATTGCGTCCTGCTCTCGTAGCTCGGTTGACGATATCACAAGCCTCTTGGGAGATGATCATTTGCTCACTCTCCATCTTGTACTTGGTCAGGTCTTCGACGTCGATATCGCGGTAGTTCCCTAGCCCATTGTGTACCGTGATGAAGGCTTTACGTATGTCACGGATCTCCATACGTAGGAGTAGCTCACGACTAAAGTGGAAGTTCGCTGCAGGACCGACGACGGCTCCTTCGTTCTTAGCAAAGAGTGACTGGTAGCGATGGGCGTCTTCATTGGTTGGGGTACGTGCGATATACTTGGGTAGGGGCGTCTCTCCCATCGAATAGAGTACCTTGCGGAAGTCTTCCTGCTTGCCGTCGTAGAGGAAGCGTAGGGTGCGACCTCGAGAGGTGGTATTGTCGATCACTTCGGCGACGAGTTCGTCATTCTTACCGAAGTAGAGCTTATTGCCGATACGGATCTTACGTGCTGGATCGACGACTACGTCCCAGAGCTTCAGAGCAGGGTTCAGTTCTCGGAGGAGGAATACCTCGATCTGCGCACCCGTTTTCTCTTTGTTGCCGTACATACGTGCTGGGAAGACCTTCGTATCGTTGAAGACGAAGACATCATCCTTCTGGAAGTAGTCGAGGATATCCTTGACTTGGCGATGCTCTACTTCTCCCGTGGAGCGATGTAGTACGAGCATGCGAGCCTCGTCACGAAATGTGGCAGGCTTCTTCGCTATAAGACTGTCGGGGATGTCGATCTCGAAGTGGCTAAGCTTAGTATCCTTCATTATCAAATAATATCGTTGGAGGGGATCTAGTTATTCGTTCTCTTGTTCTTGGGTCGTTCTCTTGTTCTTGGGAGATGGCTGCTTCCTCGAGCGTCATCGCATGCTCCTCGAGGAAAGCTCTGATGTCTGATACCTGAAAGCAATCTTCCAGACGGAAGTCTCCTACCTGGGTACGCTGTAGGTCGGTGAGTCGTCCACCAGAGCCGAGCGCCTTGCCTAGGTCACGGGCTAAGGAGCGGATGTAGGTGCCTTTACTGCAGGCTACACGAATCTTAATCTGGGGGAGGTCGTAGGCAAGTAGCTCCAGCTCATAGATCTCTACGGGCTTAGCCTTTAGCTCGAAGTCTCTGCCTTTACGGGCTAGGTCATAGGCACGTTTACCATCGACCTTCACAGCCGAGAAGGCTGGGGGTACTTGGTCGATCTTCCCGAGGAATTGCTGGAGTGTCTCCTCGACGAGAGCTTGAGTAATGTGCTCTGTAGGGAAGGTCGCGTCAGGCTCAGTCTCTGCGTCGTAGGTCGGAGTCGTCTCTCCTAGTCGGATGTCGGCGATGTATTCCTTGCGTCCTTCTTGTAGCTCTGGGATACGCTTGGTGTGCTTGCCCGTGCAGAGGATCATCACGCCGGTGGCGAGTGGGTCAAGGGTACCTGCATGTCCCACCTTGAGCTTGCGGATCCCAAGGTAGCGACATGCCTCGTAGCGGAACTTGTTTACCAGGCTAAACGAAGACCATGTCAGTGGTTTGTCCAGAGCTAAGGTGGCTCCAGCTACCAGATCGAGTGTCCTAGCCATGGGCTATTAGCTGAGCGAGATGTTAGCTCCGAAGAGGAGGGCTAGGGCTATTCCTACGGAGAGGACGATACGGTAGTACCCAAAAGCACGGAAGCCATACTTACTCACGAAGTCGATGAAGTAGCGGATCGCTAGGAGTGCTACGAAGAAGGCGACGACATTCCCTATGAGGAGCGTCTGCCAGTTCTCCTGGAAGATAGATAGACCAAGCTCCTTATATAGCTTGTATCCCTTGAGGAGGGTAGCGCCAAACATTGTGGGGATAGCTAAAAAGAAGGAGAACTCCGCAGCTTGGCGACGAGAGAGTCCCTGCTGCATCCCCCCGAAGATCGTTGCCATCGAGCGAGAGACCCCAGGGATCATCGCTAGACACTGGAAGAGACCGATGATGAAGGCATTCTTGATCTGGATGGGCTTATCACCTCCCTTGCCGAAGAGCTGATCGAAGAAGAGCATCAGGATACCGCCGAGGAAGAGCATCGTGACGACTACCCACGTGCTACCGAGTAGGCTATCGATGTAGTCATTGAGCAGTCCCCCGAGGAGAGCTGCAGGGATGCAGCCCACGACCATGAGGATATAGAGGCGCCAGCCCCCGAGACTGGTCGTTTCGTCAGGCTTTATACCTAGGATAGGGAAGGGGAGGAAGCGACGGAAGTAATAGACGAGTACGGAGAGGATAGCTCCAAACTGGATCATCACCGTGAAGGCCTTGAGGTAGGGCGTGCTCTCCATGCCCAGTAGCCCCTCGGTCAGGATCATGTGACCTGTAGAGGAGACGGGTAGGAACTCGGTCAATCCCTCTACGATCGCTAGGATGATGCTCTGTAGAATGCTCATTCTTCGGCTCCTTCCTGCTTCGCTTCGGGAGCTGGGCCTTCAGGTTTGACGAGGATAGCATAGACCATCAGCAGGAAGCCTGCTAGGCATACGATGGGGGCTACGACGATGCGCTGAGGGCTAAAGATCTCGGGGTTGAAGGCGGTAGGATCAGCCGAGCTCCCTCCAGACATGAGGAAAAAGCCCACGAGGATCAAGAGGAGCGAGAGCGCCATCAAGAGGTAATTCTTCTTGCTGTAAAGCATACGGACGAAAGAGGTAAGGGGGACGGGGGAGGATGTTAGATCAAATGGATCTTACCCTCCTCCATATGAATGTAGCGACGAGAAGCTCGCCAAGAAGAGACGAAGCTCACCAAGACGCCTACGGCAGGCACGGCGATGAGGACACTCATCAGTGAGCCGAGTGGAAGGAGTGGGAGAAGCTCCAGACCAAAGAGCTGATCGGCTCCATAGACTAGCCCTGCCAGCAGAGCGAGCGAGACGATCGATCCGAAAAGCCCCTCTAAGACGGCTCTACGAATGAACGGACGGCGGATAAAGCCTGCCGTAGCTCCGATAAGCGAGAGCGTACGGATGCGCATACGGTGCGAATAGATCACCAGACCTGTAGCTGTGTTGATCTGAAGGAAGCTCACTAGGAGCTGAAGGCCTAGGAATATCAGCAGGACAAAGCGTACTGTCTGGAGATTATTGCTAGCCGTAGCCCACTGTTTCTCCTGCTCTGCGAAGTCTTGGCTATGCTGTAGCAGGGGCTCGTGAGCGACGAGTTGACGCAGACTATCAGGGTGCGTGTACTCAGCCTTAAGGTAAATCTTCGCCATAGGTAGGAGGGGGTTGTAGCCAAGGACTTTCGTTGGGTCTTCTCCCAAGACCGTAGTCAGGCTTTTGGCGGCGCTATCGGGGCTGATGTACTCCACCTCACGGATGTAGGGTAGCGCTTGGAGCTGAGCGAGGAATGCCTTCGGAGAGGAAGCAGCCTCTTCGGGGACTTCGATAGCTAAGGAGATACGCTCACGTACCTGATGGCTTAGCCCTTGCTCCAAGGTATAGATGAGACCAAGTACCCCGAGCATAAACAGGGTAAAGGTGATGCTGATGAAACTCAAAAGACGTGCATAGCGCAGCGTCGGAGAGGACTTGGTGGTAGGCGCACCCATATTCTGATAGGAGTATTGACGAGTCTTCGTTGAGGATAGTTGGCTGTTCGTCCGGGTAGACGAAGGGCAATATCTTCACAAAGATAGCGATTATCAACCACTTGTCCCTATCGCCCCGCTCCCGAAGGACGTCATAGCTGTGGCAAAGGCCTATTCTAAGTGAGTAAGAGCTAGCTAATGCTCGCTGGGGAGATGTATGGACGCGGGAGGCTGGGGTGAGGTGTCTTGGGGGAAAGCTCTACCTCTGGGCGCGAAAAGGTAGAGCTCTCCAGCGACTAAGATATGCCTCCCTCGAAGGTAAGGTAGCTCTTTCTCTGAGAGGAAGAGAGGAGGGGGAGAGTGGGGGGCTTACTCTAGGACACGGAACTCTGTGCGTCGGTTGAGCCCGTCGCCGATCGCTCGCTCTTCATCGGTAGGTAGAGCAAGGAGGAAGGCCTCGGTCAAGGTAGCTCCTTCGGGTAGGAATGGGTAGCGAGCCGCTGTCCCTCGGGTGACGACGAAGGGGCGTTCCTTGCCGTAACCTCGGGCTACGAGACGCTCGGGGCTGATGCCTCGCTCGGTGAGGTAATGCACGACCGACTGCGCACGACGCTCGGAGAGGCGCCGATTATAGCCTGCGGAGCCGTGGCGGTCAGCGTGAGCGAGGAGCTCGATACGTGTCTGGGGGTTGTCACGTAGGAGCTGGAGGAGTTTTTCTAGGGCGGGCTCACTCTCGGGGAGTAGCTCTGCTCGGTCGAAGGCGTAGTAGACCTCCCGTAGCTGCTCGACCTTGATGCGGGAAGCGAGGTAGAAGGTGACGCTGTAGGTCTCGCTCTGCTGGCTCTCGTCCGTAGTCAAGCGGACGTATTGGTTGAGGTAATCGCTGGCAGAGGCGAGCATGACGTACTCTACGGCAGGGGAGGCTGAGAGCTTAGCTCGGCCTTGGCTGTCGGTGGAGGCTACCTGCTCGGCTCGCTCGCTGGTCTTGCCGACGAGTCGGACGAGTGCTCCCGAGATGGGATAGCCCTCTCTATCTAAGATCTCCACCTCGATCGTGGTATGAATGGCGTGTCGACGGAACTCATACAGATGAGGTCTCCCCGCAGCATCCTCTCGGCTAGAAGCCAAGAGCCCAGCCTCGACGATCTCTTCCCCTGGGCTCCAGGTCGAGGGACTTGGGCTTGGGTAGAAGCCATACTCGTCTCCGGAGCTATTGAGTGGGACGGGTAGGGGGGCGACGTGGTAGGTACCATCCGCCCGCAGACGAGCTTCGTAGAGGTCAAGTCCTCCCTGTCCCCCTGATCGGTCGGAGGCGAAGTAGAGGAGACTATCGCTGTAGGCGTAGGGGAAGAGCTCGTCGCTGGAGCTATTGATCGGGGAGGGGAGGGGAAGAGGTTGGCTCCAGCCCTTGTCTTGGCGGAGGGAGACGAAGAGATCCTTCCCCTTCGCCGAGTCGAGCCTGGGGCTAACGAAGAAAAGGCGTTGCCCTGATGGGCTGAGAGATGGATGTGCGGCGAAGTGGGTGCTGTCGGAGAAGAGGGGGAGGATCTGTCCTGCCGTCCAGCTTCCCTCGGGTGTCCGCTCGCTTCGGTAGATCTGGGGCACTTGCTCGCCAGTAGAGAGCATCGTGATAGCCGTATAGTAGAGAGTGCGTCCGTCGGGGCTTAGGGTCGGCGTGCCTAGCTCGCTCTCCGGCAGGGCTAGCCCTCGGAGCGTGTCAGGGTGTGTGCTCCAGGCTCCGTCGGGGCGACGGCCGAGGTGATAGAGTTTGGCTGGAGCTTCGCCAGTGACGGGGGATAGGGTCTTCTTCCCTTCCCTTGGCGAGCGATGACTCGTGTAGAAGATCTCCCGACCATCTGCCGTAAACGTGATACCGTAGTCACTACGGGAAGAGCGGAGGGGAGCAAAGGGGCGGACTTGGTAGCTTGTCCTGTCAGCTTGGGGCGTAGGTAGGTCAGACTGACCTAGGAGTGAGTCGACGCTGTGGAGTAGCTGAGCCGTGAGACTGTCCTGAGGTCGCAGACGGAGAGAGGACTGTAGGAGCTGGCGAGCGGTCGTGGCTCGCCGACCTAAGAGTGCCGCTTTCCCTGCCTGCTGAGCATAGTAAGCTCGCTGTGAGGTCTGCTTCCTCGGGGTCTTACGATAAAGATCTCGGAAGCCTTGCTCTGCCTCGTAGTAAGCACCGAGACGTAGAGCCTCCTCGGCACGCTGTCTTCCCCCCGTAGCACAGCCTAGGAGGCTGAGCCCGACGATGAGGGTGATGAGCAGAGAGCTTGCCGATAGGCGCATGTCTGGTAGGAGAGACTAAGGGATATGGATGAGCTTGTGCACCTGCAGGCTCAGACGCCACTCCGGATGCTGTAGGACATAGTCTACGCAGAGCTTCACGGCCTCGGGATCTACCTCACCCCAGCTGTCACCGACGAATATAGGGCTCACGAGGTAGTTATGTGCTGGAGGGAGATCTTCGATAGCTGGCGGTAGGTCAATATCCTTACCAATGGGGAAGCGGAACTCATCCACGCCGTCGGGGAAGTTCTTCTTCAGCAGGGCTAGGGCTTCCTTCTTGGGGCTACAGGTAATGTAATCAAGCCCGAGAGGTGGACGTCGGGTGCCATTTGTCTCGATGGACTGGAAGTAACCGAGGTGCTTAAAGTAGTCGACGACCTGCTCGGTGAGCTGAAGCGTAGGCTCTCCACCCGTCCAGATGATGTGCTTGCAGGGATAGGAGGCGATGGCTTGGTGGATTTCGTCTAGCGTCATCTCGACGCCAGAGTCAAACTCCGTGTCACAGAAGCTACAGCGGAGGTTGCACTTACTTAGGCGGATGAAGATCGAGGGCTTCCCCATTTGGGCGCCTTCGCCTTGCAGACTATAGAATATCTCGTTGATTAGCATAGGGAGAGATAGAGGGTAGAGGCAGGCTAGCTAGCTCGTACTAGTTAGCATCGGTGAGGTATTCGCGTAGTTCGTCAGGCGTGATGTCGACGAAGATCTCTCCACGATAGGCTAGAGAGATAGCTCCACGCTCCTCACTGATGATGATGACCTTGGCATCGGTCTGCTGGGACAAGCCTAGAGCTGAGCGGTGGCGTAGGCCAAGATCCTTGTTGAGGTCGGTATTGCTTGCTACGGGGAGGATACATCCCGCAGCGCAGATCTTCCCACCGGCTATGATCATCGCTCCATCGTGTAGGGGACTATTCTTGAAGAATATGGTCTCGATGAGGCGAGCATTGACGTTGGCGAGGAATCGCTCCCCAGCATGCTGGTAGGGAGTGAGGTCGGAGAGACCCTGTACGGCGATGAGTGCCCCAGTTTTCTTACGAGCCATGTTCATGCAGGCTAGGACGACGGGAGCGATATACTCGGCCTCAGCTCGCTCTTCGCTAGCTCTGTCTCGGAAGAGACTACGCACTCGCTTCCAGCGCTGGGCTGACCCAATGGTGACAAGGAGCCGCTTGATCTCCTCCTGAAAGATGATCACCAGGATGATAAAGCCTATGCTGATGAACTTATCCAGTAGCGCTCCCATCAAGCGCATCTGGAGTACCTGGGAGATAACCAACCAGAGAACGAGGAAGGCGATAATCCCCATGAAGAGCGAACGACTACCCGAGTTGCGTAAAGTGACGAACGTGTAGTAGAGGAACGTCGCCATCAGGAGGATGTCGATGATGTCCTTGATAGAGAAGTCGAGCCAGGAAAACATGGATGGGGTCTAAGCTAAGTGAGTCGGACGTCTGCCTCTAGGGCTGACGCAGTAGGTGATGATGGAGGCTATGCTCACGGGGAGCTTGGTAGGGGGCTAGCTGTTCGTAGAGCGTCACCGCCTCGACGGCTGGTCGGACATCATGGACACGCAGGATCTTGGCACCTCGCTCGAGGGCTAGAGCATGCAGGAAGGTCGTCCCGTTGAGTGCCTCTTGGGGTGTCGTGGCTAGGGGGCGGTAGATCATACTCTTGCGTGAGATGCCGACAAGTAGGGGCTGGGGCAAGATAGCAGTGATCTCTCCGAGGCGAGCCATAAGCTCATAGTTCTGCTCAGTCGTCTTGCTGAAGCCGAAACCAGGGTCGAGAATTAGATCATGGAGCCCTAGTTCTCGGAGCTGACCTATACGCTCGATGAAGTAGTCTAGTACCGCTAGCGTGACATCGGTATAGTCCGTCTTCGACTGCATCGTCTGTGGGTCGCCCTGCATGTGCATGAGAATGTAGGGGACCTGCAGTCTTGCTACCGTGCGATACATATCACTATCGAGCCCTCCACCGGAGATGTCGTTGATGAGGCTAGCTCCATACTCCTGCACAGCCCAGGCGGCGACCTCGGCACGGAAGGTGTCTACCGACACAGGGAGGTCGGGATACTCGTCCCGAAGTAGACGTAGGGCGGGGGCTAGACGTCGCTTTTCCTCCTCAGGACTGACTACTTCTGCTCCCGGACGAGAGCTGTAGGCCCCTAGATCGGCGATGCTCGCTCCCTCGCTGATGAGCTGATCCAGTCGCTCACGTAGGGCATGCTCTCCCGAGACCCGACTATCTGCGTAGAAGGAGTCTGGTGTCACATTCACAATCCCCATGACCAACGGGCGCTCGAGGCTATAGAGACGTCCGTTAAGGTTCAAGCTTTGCTGAGGATAGAGGTTCATAGCTGTGAGAGTAGAGGCTAGAGGAGGGCGGGGATAGGATAGAGCACTTCGTCCATAGGGAGATCCCATACGTCGTGGGGGAGCTGGTCAAAGCGCTGTAAGCCGAAGGTCACCCCAAGACGCTTGCCTGAGGTCTGGGTCAGATAGCGATCATAGTACCCTTTCCCTCGGCCTAGGCGGTAGCCCTCGGCGTCATATCCTAGAGCGGGGATGATGAGTAGATCGAGGTCGCTAGGCTGGACTTCTTCGGAGGCTAAGCTAGGCTCTAATAGCCCGAAACTACGGGAGCGCTCTAGATCTTGGCTAGGGGTATAGCGGAAGAAAGCCATCGTCTCCCCATCCAAGACACGGGGTAGGAAGAGCTCCTTGCCCTGAGCTTGCTGGATGAGAGTGCTGAGATCGGGCTCATCAGCGAGTGCCATGTATAGCCCCACTCGTCTAGCTTCTCGCCAGTAGGGGTGTGCTAGGAGCTGAGCTACGATCGAGGTGCTCCCTCGCTCCCGAAGGGCTGTGGTCAGCCGACTTCGGCTCAGCTCTCGAAGCATCTTACGCAGAGAAGCCTTGTCCTGCATAGGGTTACTTCTTTGGACGCCAGTCTGCCCGCTCGAGACGCTCTAGGGCGGTGAGTACCTCGGTATCCTTTAGATTCCGGAGCTTAAAGTAGAGGTTGCGGTCAGCCCCTAGCATATCGGCGATTAGGGGCAGGAGATCTCGGCGAAGGAGCAGGAGAGACTCCTGTAGATAGCCAGGTCGCTGGGCAATACCCTGGGTCGAAGCATACTGGACGTAGGCGCCTACGATCTGATCCCCTTGGTCTCGGAGAGCGCTGATGATCGCCTCGTCGCTACCTAAGCTGAGCAGTCTAGCTCGGTGTCTATCAGCGTAGGTGAAGGCGAAGTGCTGGAGAGTCCCCGAGCGGAGTAGTCGTAGGTAGTAGGGATTGATACCTGTGCTGTCCCGAGGGGTGAAGACGTCGGGCGTGATGCCACCACCTCCGTAGACCACACGTCCACCTCGGGTAAAGTAGCGGGTCGTGTCAGGTCGGGTGATGCTATCGGCGGAGTAGAGCTCACCATGCTCGTAGCGCTGCTCGAGGTCTTCGGCATAGGCTTCATAGCCCTTGGCATAGCTCTTCTGGATGCTACGTCCCGAGGGGGTATGGTAGCGGGCGACGGTCAGTCGGATCGTCGATCCATCCTTGAGATCAAAGGGTACCTGCACGAGTCCCTTGCCGAAGGTGCGACGTCCGATGATGAGTGCTCGGTCTTGGTCCTGCATAGCCCCAGCGAAGATCTCGCTGGCGCTGGCGCTAAACTCATTGACTAGGACGGTGAGGGGTAGCTCTTTCAGTCGGCCAGTATGCTCGGCACGGAAGTCTTCACGTGGGTAATGGGCCCCTTGGTTATATACTAGCAGGTCGCCCTTGCTAAGGAATTCGGTCGCTAGCATAGTGGCTGGCTGGAGATAGCCTCCGCCATTGTCTCGTAGATCGAGTAGGATACGCTGGATATCCTCCCCTGCATGCTCGGCATAGGCCTGCTGGAACTCCAGCGGCGTCTGTGCTCCCCACTTGTTGAGGCGGACATAGAGCACGTGAGGGCGTATCATGTAGGCAGCATCCAGTGAGGGTACGGGTACGAGACCTCGGACGACACGTGCCTCGAAGATCTCCTTCCCTCGCTGTACCTTGAGTCGCACGACGCTCTTCTCTGGACCTTTGAGGACCTTCATCACCTGGTCTGAGGTGAGCGAGTCCTTCGCTAGTAGGCTCGTCGTATCGGCGCTGAGGATGCGGTCCCCAGCCTTGAGTCCGGCACGCTCACTAGGTCCTCCCTCGATGACGCGTACGACGACGACGGTATCGAGGAGCGTATTGAACTGCACGCCGATACCTGCGAAGCTCCCCTCTAGGCTTTCGGTCGAGGCTTTGTTATCCTCCGCATTGAGATACACCGAGTGTGGATCCAGCTGAGCTAGGAAGAGGGAGAGGGAGCGCTCGGTGATGCTGTCGAGATTCACCGAGTCTACGTAGTACTTCTGTATAAGGCTGAAGGCCTCTTGGAGCTTCGTCGGGATATCAGCCCTCCCTCCTAGGCTGTGGGGAAGGAAGCGTGAGGAGAAGATACCGCCGAGGAAGAGGAGTAGGCCGACGGCTCCTAGGGTTAGCCAACGAAGTAGGTTGCCACGGCGCTCTGGTTGTGGTGAAGGAGAAGAGGTAGTCGATAGGTGCATAGCGTGCTAGGGGGCTATATATGATAGGGTAGAGGATAAGCTGAGCTTTAGTCCTCTATCGGGAGGAAGTCTACTTGGATCCCGGCTCGCTCCAGTAGCTCTACCCCCTCACGAAGGCGGTATTCGCTGGCATAGACGACACGGGTGATGTGGCTCTGGATAATGAGCTTGGCGCACTCGATGCAGGGGGCATCGGTCACATAGACCGTAGCTCCCGAGCAGTCGTTCGTACTGCTGGCGACCTTGCTGATAGCGTTCGCCTCGGCATGGAGCACATAGGGCTTGGTAAAGCCTTCGTCATCTTCGCAGATATTCTCGAAGCCTACGGGGGTGCCGTTATATCCGTCGGAGATGATTCGCTTATCCTTGACGATGAGGACGCCTACCTTCCTACGCTCGCAGTAGGAGTTTTCTGCCCAGATACGTGCCATGCGTAGGTAGCGTTGGTCGAGTACTAGTTGCTTATCATCCATAAGAATGCTTATCCAGAGTGTGACTTCTATATCTTCACAAAGATACGGCTTTTCGTAGCTTCCTAGCCCTTTGTTCTCTAGAGGGCATACGTGAGGTAAAGAGAGGCTGTATGCCGTCTATCTCATTGGGGAAGGATGGGGACGGGTAGGCTCAGCCTTTGAACTTGCTTCATGAGGGTATAGTGAGGCAAATCCCAGTCGGTGTGATAGCCCTTCCCTATGCTCTTCTTATCTATTCGTAATTCACTGTTCTAAAGTGGATTAGCTGTGTATTGGGTGAAGGTAAACCTTTCCGATGGCTAAGGTAGACCTTATCGGCGGGAGAGGTAGAGCTTTGCTCGAGCGAAGGTAGGTGATGGGGTAAGCTGGGGTAGAGGTCTGCTGTCGAGGAGCTCCGTTTTGGTCAGGAGGAAGTCGAGTGCTTCCTGGGGCGAAGGGCGGGGCAAGGGGAGGTAGAGACCTAGCGCTATTTGCAGATATGGTAGGATTTGTGTTACTTTGCACTCAAATCAGCCACTACAAGGTTCCTTGGCCGAGTGGCTAGGCACCGGTCTGCAAAACCGTTTACGGCGGTTCGAATCCGCCAGGAACCTCCACCTTTGATCCCCCTAAGCTTCACTTGAGGCTTAGGGGGATCGCTCTTTTTTAGGCATGGAGATAGTCCCTCCCGAGAGACTCTCTAGGTGACCGACTAGGGAGAGCTGCTAGGCTGACTTTTCTCTCAGCAGAGTAAGGCCAGTCTAGGGTAGAGGAGCCTTGACGACAAGGCTTTCGGTAGGCTGGGCTTCTTGGGGTCTTATTTGTATCTTTGTGGTATATCAATTAAACGTAGCACGACTATGCATACACGACGACTACTAGGCTTTGTGGCTTCTGCCTTGCTCTTTTCGTGGGCGGGGTTAGCTCAGTCCTCCAAGCAACCGCTGACTCTCCAGGAGATCACCAAGGGCTCTTTCTACGCTTATACTGCTGGTGCTGGGATGCGCTCTACGAGTGACGGTAAGTATTATACGATGATCGACAAGGATCACAAGGCTATCCTGCGCTACAACTTCCAGACTGGCGCCCTCGTCGATACGCTCTTTAGTGTGGAGAAGGCACGTGAATGCGAGTTCAAACGTTTTGATGATTACCTCCTAGAGCCTAACGGTCACCATATCGTCCTACTCACCGAGCGGGAGAGCATCTACCGTCGCTCTAGCAAGGCCAACGCTTTCCACTATGATGTCCGACGTAATCGTGTCGAACCGCTAAGCACTACCGCTGGCAAGGTGATGATCCCCACCTTTAGCCCCGATGGTCGTATGGTCGCTTTCGTACGCTCGGGGAACATATTCATTAAGAAATTTGAGTTCGACACCGAGGTTCAGGTGACCAGCGATGGGCTGTCGAACAAGGTAATGAATGGCATCACTGACTGGGTCTATGAGGAAGAGCTGGAGACAATACGCCTGCTTTCCTGGAGCGAGGATAATAATTACCTCGCCTTCGTCCGTACAGACGAGTCGGAAGTCAAGGAGTATACGATGCCGATCTATGGCAAGAACCAGCAGTACCCTGGGGAGTACACCTACAAGTACCCTAAGGCTGGTACGGCTAACGCCCGTGTATCGCTCCATATCTATAATGTCATCGACCGCTCACGTAAGCCTATTGACCTGCGTATGCCCCTCTACTACATCCCTCGGATCGAGTTTGTGGGGCGAGACGGTAACCTCGCTGTCTTCGGACTCAACCGTCAGCAGAACCATCTTACGCTTCATTACGTCAATGCCAAGACCTTAGTGCCGAAACTCGTCTTCGAGGATAAGAATAAGGCCTATGTCGATAGCCGCAATATCCCGAAGTGTCAGTTCATACCCCAGGGCTTTGCTTACCTAGGGGAGCAGGATGGCTACCGACACATCTACATCTACTCGGATAAGGGTACGCTCCTGCGTCAGGTAACTACGGGGAAGTACGACGATACGAACTTCTACGGCGTCGATCACCTAGGCAATGTCTACTACCAAGCTGCCGATGAGAGCCCCATACGTAGATCTATCTACCGAATTGACCCTAAGGGGCGCAAGACAGCGCTACACTCTGCTGCGGGAGAGAATAGGGTCATCTTCAGCAAAGACTTCGCTCACTACATCAGCTTCCATAGCAATGTCGACACTCCGACGGTCACTGCGGTCTATGCCACAGGCAATCCTCGTCCCCTACGTGTGCTTCAGGAGAATAAAGAGCTACAGGAGCGACTGAAGAAGTATGACCTCCCTCGTAAGGAGTTTATCAAGATCCCTAACGGAAGGGGTGACGAGCTGAATGCTTGGATCATGCGTCCGACGAACTTTGACCCAGCGAAGAAGTACCCCGTGCTTATGGTTCAGTACTCCGGCCCCGACTCTCAGGAGGTGCTAGATAGGTATGGCATCGACTGGGAGCATATCCTCCCTCAGAAGGACATCCTCGTCGTCTGTGTCGATCCCCGTGGTACGGGAGCCCGAGGTGAGCAGTGGCGGAAGTGTACCTACCTCTCTCTCGGCGTCAAGGAGGTCGAAGATCAGGTAGCGGCAGCCCAATGGCTCGGGAAACAGCCCTATATCGACGGCAGTCGTATCGGTATCTTCGGCTGGAGCTATGGTGGCTACATGACCCTGCGTAGTCTCTGTACGGGGAATGGCGTATTTAAGGTCGGGGTAGCTGTCGCCCCTGTCTCCGATTGGAGCTTCTATGACACGATCTATACCGAGCGTTTCATGCGGACTCCACAGGAGAACCCCGAGGGATACAAGCTCTCCTCGGCTCTCACAGTCGCAGATAAGCTCCAGGGGAAGCTACTCTTGATCCACGGAAGTGCTGACGATAATGTCCATTTGCAGAACTCTATGGACTTCTCCGAGCTACTCGTTCAGGCTGGGATCCCCTTCGATATGGCCATTTACAAGGACCGTAACCACAGTATCCATGGAGGTAACACCCGAAATCATCTCTTCGAACGTATCTGTACCTTCCTAGAGAAGAATCTCTAACATCTGATTTATCCGCTCCTCGGTAAGACCTCTGGTTTCTCTTAGGTTTACCGAGGAGCTTCGTCTACTATTCGTATGCAAGAAGAAGCAACGCTAGAAAAGAAGCCAACCGTAGTGCGTGTCCGTAAGCCCGAGTGGCTGAAGATCCGTCTCGGTGATAACTCTACCTTCACAGACACGAAGCAAACGATCGAGCACCACGGCCTTAATACCATCTGTCATAGTGGTAAGTGTCCGAATCAGGGTGAGTGCTGGAGTGCTGGCACAGCTACTTTTATGATCGGAGGTGCTGTTTGTACCCGCGCATGTCGCTTTTGCAACACCCTATCAGGTAAGAATCCTGCGCCATTGGATCCTCTTGAGCCGATCAAGGTCGCACAGAGCATCAAGCAGATGAACCTGCGCCATGCCGTGATCACCAGCGTTGACCGAGATGATCTGCCTGATTTCGGGGCACAGCACTGGGTGGAGACGATCGAAACCATCCGCCGATTTGCCCCTAAAGTCACGGTAGAGGTCCTGATACCAGACTTCAATGGTCATCTAGACCTAGTGGATAAGATCATCGCAGCTAAGCCTAAGATCATCTCACATAATCTGGAGACGACTCGTCGCTTGACCCCTACGGTACGTCACATCGCTACTTATGATCAGAGTCTATCGGTTTTGAAGCGAATAGCCGATAGCGGTATCCCTGCTAAGACGGGGATTATGCTTGGCTTAGGTGAGACGGAGGAGGAGATCCTAGAGCTCATTCGGGATGCGCATCAGGTCGGTGTGTCGATCATGACTATCGGTCAGTATCTACAGCCTACACGTAAGCACCTGCCGGTCGTAGAGTATATCCACCCGAAGCAGTTCGCTCGTCTCCGTACACTAGGGCTTGAGATCGGGCTAAGACATATCGAGAGTGGACCCTTGGTACGCTCTTCGTACCATGCCGAGCGTCATGTCCTCGACTAGCGTCTAGGGGAGCCATCTTTATAAGACCGCCCTGCCTATCCGATCGGGATAGGTAGGGCGTCGTGCTTTTTATGCTTTGGGGAAGGGATGGCTTGGGCGGAGAGATGGGCGGTAGGAGGTTCGCACGCAGAGGCTTGGATGAGGGCTGGTAGGGAGGTTAGCCTTTCCTCGATCAAAGGCTGATCTTTACCAGAGAGAAGGCTAGGCTTTACTTCGGCTAAGCTCTAGGTTTGCTCGCCGTAAGGCTGAAGAGGGTAGAAGAAACAGTCCGCCCCACCGATCCCGAAGGACAGGTGAGGCGGATGATCCCGAGGTGGGGAGGGGAAGTGAGGGTAGGAGCTTTATGCCTTGCTCTGATGCTCCTGAAGTAGACGAGTTAGGGTGATGAACTCCTCGACGCCTAGCTGCTCGGGACGCTTCGAGAAGAGTGGGTGATCGAACCCCGTATAGTCCGCTCCGAAGAGTCCCTTGAGTGAGTTGCGTAGCGTCTTCCTTCGCTGGTTGAATCCTGTCTTGACTACCTGCTTGAATAAAGCTTCGGGGACGCCAAGGTCGGTGCGCTCGTTGCGAAGGAGCCGTATGACGCCACTCTTGACCTTAGGAGGCGGATTGAAGACGTGCTCATCGACGGTGAAGAGGTACTCGACATCGTACCAAGCCTGCAGGAGTACGGAGAGGATACCATAGTCTTTGTTGCCAGGAGGGGAGGCTAGACGCTTGGCGACCTCTCGCTGGAGCATCCCTGCACAGCAAGGGATACGCTCACGATAGTCTAGCAGGCGGAAGAAGATCTGCGAGGATATATTGTAGGGATAGTTGCCGATCAGAGCGAAAGGTTCGTCTCCAGGGAGGTAATCCTCGATGGGTATCTTGAGAAAGTCTCCCTCTATGATGCGTCCCTCTAGTGTCGGGAAGTGCTCCCGTAGGTAGGCGACGCTCTCAGCATCTATCTCGATGACGCGAGTGTCGTAGCCTTGCTGGAGTAAGAACTGCGTCAGCACCCCCATCCCTGGGCCTATCTCGAGGACAGGTAGGTCTCTCCGTGGCTCGAGACTCGAGGCTATACGCTGAGCGATAGAGAGGTCAGTGAGGAAATGCTGTCCAAGAGCTTTCTTAGCTTTAACTTGCTGCATAGGGATAGCTAAAAACTTATTACATTTGTCTTATCTAAAAGTAGTACAAAATATCTAGTAGTTCATTTAAAGGACTGTGATAGGCGGGCGACGGCTCTAGGCTAGTGCAGTCATCTACGGATGAAGATCAACGCCACTCTTAAGTCCATCCTCTGGGTCATCCTGCCTCTCCTGCTAGGAGGGCTGGGCTTCTATACACTATACCGAGACACTGACTGGGGAGAGTTAGCCCTTACTCTCCGTACAGGCGTAGATTATCCCGTTCTTCTCTTTAGCTTGCTCTTCGGTCTGATGAGCAATCTCTGCCGTGGACTACGCTGGGAGCTACTCGTCAGACCTATCGCTACGGACGGAGCCCCGCCCCGACGGATCAATGCGATATGCACTGTCCTCGGCTCTTATACGGTAAACATGGGGATACCACGCTCCGGCGAAGTCTGGAGGTGTGTCGAAATGGAGCGAAGGGAAGACCTCCCCTTCACGGGACTCTTCGGTACGCTGATCGTAGACCGACTCATCGACGTCTGTATGCTAGGGATGATCCTCGTGGTGATCATCCTATCCTCGACGGACTTCTTCCTTAACTATTACATAGCTCATCCTGAGCTCAAGGAGGGATTGATGCAGTTCATCCACAGCCCTTGGTTCATCGTCCTTCTCGTAGTAGGTTTCTTGGGCCTTGGGGCATTCATCGCCTTGCTCTACTACTATCCGAAGAGTCGCTTGGCTCAGTTCTTCATCCAGATAGGTCGAGGGATGGTCAGCATTCGTCGTATGCCTCAGCGAGGGAAGTTCCTCTTACTTACGGCGCTGATCTGGGTTGGCTACTTCTGCTACTTCTATTTCGCCCTCTTTGCCTTTGAGGCTACCAGCCACTTACCTCTATCTGTGGCGAGCATAGCCTTTGCCATGAGCAGTATGTCGGTCATCGTCCCCGTGCAGGCTGGTATGGGAGCTTGGCATGCTGCTGTGATCTTGACCTTCACGACCTTTGGCATGGCAGAGCAGCCAGCCAAGGATTTCGCCTTCATCGTCCATACCGCTCAGACGCTATGGATCACCTTAGTAGGGCTGATCGCTATCCTTGCCTTACCCTGGATCAACCGCCATTACCGTCGAGAGCGTACGACGACGCCTCTGACGGCTACCCCTTCGATACCACATTAATTATCCTAATAAACGCCTAAAGCTATGGCCACAGAAATTAAGACGCTAGTCCCCGAAGCAGTGTGGGGCTTCTTCTATGACCTTACCCAGATCCCTCGCCCCACGGGGCATACCTTACAGGCTCAGGAGTACGTCCTAGCTCTCGCTCAGCGTCTCGGTTTGAAGGCCGAGCGTGATGCTGTCGGTAACGTACTCGTACATAAGCCCGCTTCAGCAGGCCACGAAAATCGCCCCATCGTCACCCTCCAGGCGCACCTCGATATGGTTCCGCAGAAGAATAGCCATATCGAGCATGACTTCACCCGTGACCCTATCGATGCCTACATCGATGGTGAGTGGGTGACAGCACGAGACACTACCCTCGGAGCGGATAATGGTATCGGCGCCGCCTATGCGATGGCGGTGCTCGCAGATCCTACCTTAGTGCACGGTCCCATAGAGTGTCTCTTCACCATCGACGAGGAAGTCGGGATGGTAGGTGCTAACGGGCTCCAGCCAGGCTTCTGCCAAGGGGACATACTCATTAACCTAGACTCCGAGGACGAAGGGCTTCTCTTCGCTGGATGTGCTGGGGGACAGGATGTCCAGGTCAACCTAGAGTACAAGGATCAAGAGCCCGTCCCCGAGGGAGACATCGCTGTCCAGATCTCGCTGACAGGCCTTCGTGGTGGGCACTCCGGTATGGATATTATCCTAGGGCGTGCCAATGCCTGCAAGCTCATGGCTCGTTTCCTCAAGGAAGCCATCGCTGGCTATGGCGCACGTCTAGCTTCCTTCGAGGGAGGGTCGCTCCGCAATGCTATTCCCCGTGAGGCTTCAGCGCTGGTGACTATCCCTGAGGCCGACGCAGACGGACTTTGGGAGCTGGCATCAGACTACCAAGATCTCTTGACCACCGAGTATAAGCATATCGAAGACGGGATCTCCCTCCGTCTGGAGCGTGCCGATCTCCCTGCTACGGTAGTACCCGAGGAGATCCAGGATGCTACTATCGGAGCTCTTGATGCTTGCATCAATGGGCCACAGAGTATGCTTACTGACTTCCCAGGTATTGTTGAGTCCTCGACAAATATGGCCCGAGCTAGCATTGGGGCAGGGAAATTCTCCGTTCTCTTCCTCGTCCGTAGCTCCTCCGAGTCACGTAAGGAATATGTAGCCTCGCAGATCGAGAGCGTAATGAACCTCGCTGGTGCCGAAGTGATCTTCGGTAGTAGCTACAATGGTTGGGCTCCGAATGCCGAATCTGCGATCCTCGCCACGCTAAGACGTGCCTACGAAGACGTGACGGGCAAGTCTCCTGAGGTCACGGTCGTCCATGCGGGCCTCGAATGTGGCATTATCCAGGGGGTCATGCCTAATATGGATATGATCTCCATAGGCCCCGATATTCGCTCACCTCACTCTCCCGACGAGAAGGTACATATCGCCTCGGTGGCTCGTACCTGGGATGTCCTCAAGAGAGGTCTTGAGCTGGTCTAGTTCACCCAAAGCTTTAACAGATATATTCACTATCCAATCAACAGTAAATGAGTAAAACCGCTTATGTTTTCCCTGGCCAAGGCGCACAGTTCGTCGGCATGGGGAAGGATCTTTACGAGACTCATCCGCAGGCAAAGGAGCTCTTTGAGAAAGCTAACGAGATCCTTGGCTTCCGTATCACCGATATTATGTTCGCCGGCACCGATGAGGAGCTGAAGCAGACGAAGGTGACTCAGCCCGCTGTCTTCCTCCATTCGGTCATCCGAGCTCTATGTCTCGGGGACGAATTCCAGCCCGATATGGTCGCAGGGCACTCCCTCGGGGAGTTCTCCGCCCTCGTTGCTTCGGGAGCGCTACGCTTTGAGGACGGCCTACGCCTAGTCTCTCAGCGTGCGCAGGCTATGCAAGCAGCCTGCGAGCAGAACCCTGGTACCATGGCAGCTATCCTTGGTCTGCCCGATACGCAGGTCGTCGAGGTGCTGTCCACGATCAGCGAAGGCGTAGTCATCGCTGCTAACTTCAACTGCCCTGGGCAGCTCGTGATCTCGGGTGATATCGCTGCTGTAGATGCTGCCTGCGAAGCCCTCAAGGCTGCTGGAGCTAAGCGTGCGCTACGTCTTAACGTCGGGGGTGCCTTCCACTCTCCTCTGATGGAGCCCGCACGTGCCAAGCTGGCCGAAGCGATCGAGGCTACGGACTTCCACGCTCCACGTTGCCCGATCTATCAGAATGTCCCTGCTTCGGCGGTGACGGACACAGCGGAGATTAAGAAGAACCTAATCGCTCAGCTCACGGCACCTGTCCGCTGGACGGAGAGTGTCCAAGCGATGGTAGCCGATGGTGCTGAAACCTTCGTCGAAGTAGGTCCTGGTGCCGTACTTCAGGGCTTGGTGAAGAAGATCGCTCCTGCGGTCGCTACCGAAGGTCGCCAGTAAGTGGCTCATCCAGCTAACTAAGTATAGGTCGGCATATCCCCTGGGGTATGCCGACCTCCTTTTTTACGGGAGCGACCTCGGGGCTTAGCTCTGGGGGCTATCTGGCGGTAGAGAAGTAAACCTAGGCCTTGTCTGGGGGCAAGGTAGACCTTCGTGCGAGCTAAGCTATACCTTTATGGAGGCTAAGGTAGGCCTTGGTGGAGGGGGAGACCCAGCGGAGAGTTCGGGGAAGTTAGAGGAAGCTCTACGTACCTACGTGTATTAATGTGTAACTTTGTAGCCTATGCATCAAGAGAAGCAACTACTACGAGCTGAAGACTACCATGTCCCCGTCCTCCTCCGTGAGTGTTTGGAGGGGCTTAGCATACAGCCTAAGGGGACCTACGTAGATGTCACCTTCGGTGGAGGTGGACACTCCCGAGAGATCTTGGCCAAGCTGGGCTCGGGAGGACATTTATATTCCTTCGACCAAGATCCTGACGCTGCTCAGCGAGCCTTGGATGATGAGCGCTTCACCTTCGTAGCTAGCAACTTCCGTCATCTAGAGCGATTCATGGATTACTATGGTCTCGTGGGGCGAGTCGATGGGATTTTGGCTGACCTTGGGGTATCCTCTCATCACTTCGACGCTATGGATCGTGGCTTCAGCTTTAGGGATGAGGCGCCGCTTCTCGATATGCGTATGAACAATCGGGCAGGCCGCTCCGCCCGAGACATCCTACAGGACTATGAGGAGGAGGCCTTGGCTAATCTCTTTTATCACTATGGTGAGCTCCGCCAGAGCCGTCAGCTAGCTCGTCGGATCGTGCAGGCTCGTCAAGAAGCGCCTATACGTACGGTCGGTGATCTGATCCGTGCTGTGCGCCCCTTGGTACGTCCTGATCAGGAGAAGAAGCAGCTCTCCTGTATCTTTCAGGCATTACGTATCGAGGTCAATGGTGAGCTCCGTGCGCTGGAGGAGATGCTCGAAGGAGCGAGACGCGTCCTCCGTCCTGGAGGGCGACTCGTGGTGATGACCTACCACTCCCTAGAGGATCGTATCGTGAAGGACTTCCTTCGCCGAAGCGCCTCCGAGGAGCTGTCGGCACAGATCTATGGCGGAGGTGCTTCGCCCTGGCATCTGATCACCCGTAAGCCAGTGACTCCTTCTCCCGAAGAGCTAGCCGCTAACCCTCGATCCCGCAGTGCGAAGCTCCGCATCGCTGAGCTGCGCTGACCCCCTCCGTATCTCTAGCTAGAGACGAACGTATGACACATCCTACTGACGACATAGACTATCATCAGCCTGACCTAGCACACGCCGAAGAGCAAGGCGAGGAAGGTTCTCAGGGTACGCTCGCAGACTTCTTCGATAGCACCGAGGAAGACCTCCTGCGCCAGCCATGGCTTCGGAATCATGGGTGGTTCATCTTGACCTGCTTGGTGTGCTTTGCCGTGACCATCATTTGGCCTTATTACTGCAAACAGCAGCTCAAGGAGGTCAGTACCCTCGAGAAGCAGATCACAGACATCCGCTATCGTAGCCTCATCACTACGGCTGCACTCATCGAATATGAGCGCATCGGGAACATTCTCCAGGAGCTTGATGATCACCAGCTCCCGCTGATCCCTGCGACCGAGCCACCCTATCTGCTCGTGGACTCTGGCCAGCACCCCGTCGTCACTCCGCCTCTAGCCCGTCCGTAGCCTATGTCTCGTATCTTATCGCTCCTTCGTGACGCCTTCGCTACCCTAGGTATGCTCCTGCGAGGAGCCGTCAGTAAGGCACATCGCACCGAGCGCTGGCACCGCCTCGTACAGGATCGCTACCTCTGGGTGATGACGCTACTGATCCTAGCGATGGTCGCTATCGTCCTACGCATCCTCTTCTTCATCTACAGCGCAGAGGGGAAGATGTACCGCCAGCGTGCCGATAACCTTGCTCGCCCCCAAGCCTCCCCCATGCTCCCTCTACGTGGGACGATCCATGCACAGGACGGACGTCCTGTAGCGGTGTCCTCTCCGGTGCATCGGCTATTCTTTGACTTCCGCCATGACGCCCTTGCCCCGCTGAGAGATAAGCGTCCGCTGAGCGCACTACCAGCCAAGGCGCAGGCCGAGCGTAAGCGTCTCCGTCGCCAGTTCGAGGACGAGCTGGACTCCTTGGCACGCTTGATCGACCAAGAGTTTGACCTAGCTTCCCGTAAGCTCACACGTCAGGCACTCAAGAAGCGTTGGCTTCAGGGCTTTCAGAAAGGTAGTCGCCACTGGCCCGTGCTAGGGGTTGATGTGCCTTACGTACAGATGCAGCAGTTCCAGTCGGTATCTCCCTTCATCGCCTATCGTCCCGAAGGTGCCAAGAAGGCACAGGGGAGCTTGATGAAGCGTGTCATTTTCACCGAGGATGAGACGCGCCGTATCTACCCATTCAAGTCCCTTGCCTACCGCACCATCGGACAGCTCTACGACCGAAGCGATAAGGAGGGGCGTACACTGCCTAAGTCTGGCCTAGAGCGGAGCTACGATAAGTACCTGCGAGGCGAACTAGGAGAGAAGATGCGCTATGCCAATATGCGTGAGACGGCCGAGGTCGTCACTCGCCCAGCCGTAGATGGCGCCAGCGTCTATACGACCTTGGACATGAATATCCAGAGTGTCGTGGAGCGTAATCTTAGGGAGCAACTCACCTTCTTGGATGCCCAAAGCGGCACCGTCGTACTGATGGAGGTCAAGACCGGTAAGGTGGTGGCGATCTCTAACCTCCAGCGTACTCGCTCCGGAGGCTATGCCGAGAGTACCAATATGGCGGTCTCTGACCTCTCAGAGCCAGGATCGACCTTCAAGGTAGCCTCGATGATGGTGGCCCTCGATGATGGCATCGTCCGTGCTAGCGATACTATTGACGTGGGGAATGGTGTATGGGTCTATGCCAAGAAGGCTGTCCGTGATCACAATGCCCACCACGGAGGCTACGGTAAGCTATCTGTAGCTCAGACCATCGTCAAGTCTAGTAACGTCGGACTGGCTAAGATCATCACCCGAGGCTATGAGTCTCGCCCCGACGTCTATGTACAGAAGCTACGTGATCTAGGCTTCGGTACCGACCTAAAGCTAGAGATCGAGGGTTATGCACGTGCACAGATTCGTAAGCGATCGGATAACCCGAATGCCTGGTATGGTACGACGCTCGGGTGGATGTCGTTTGGCTATGAGACCAAGATCCCCCCGATTTATACCCTAGCCTTCTTCAATGCCATCGCCAATGGTGGTCGCTATATGCGCCCCTACTTTGTCACCGAGATCCGTCGGGGAGATGAGATCCTGCAGTCCTTCGCACCTCAGGTCGTCAAGGAGCAGATCTGCAAGCCCTCGACCCTCGTCGAGATCCAGGAGATGCTCCGTCGTGTCGTCACCGAAGGGACGGGGAAGAAGGCGCTTTCTCCCTATGTCTCCATCAGCGGAAAGAGTGGTACGGCACAGCTCTCCTCGGGGAAAAGCTACCGAGACTCTACGGGACATGTGCGCCATCAGGTGTCATTCTGCGCCTACTTCCCTAGCGAAGCTCCCAAGTACTCCTGTATAGCGGTCATCCGACAGCCCTCTAGCCAGTTTAGTGCTGGTGGCGGTGTCATGGCAGCTCCTATCATTCGCAAGATCGCCGAGAGCCTTTTGGCGCTCGAAGCTCCACTACCCTTGGACTCTCTCCATCGGTCAGCTTCACCCAAGGCATATGCTCGCCAGATTGCAGCTGGACGAACGTCCGCCTTACTACCTTTACTTCGCCAGCTAGGTCTACCTGTCCCCCAGGTAACCAAGGCCACTAGCCGGTATATGCAGCTAGATAGCCTCCTGCACCCTTCAGCTCCGATGATCCCGCAGGGTAAGGTCCCTGCCGTAGTGGGCATGAGTGCGATGGATGCTGTCTACCTTCTGCGCTCGATGGGATATACTCCCGTCCTGCGAGGCTTTGGGAATGTCGTGGGACAGTCGGTGTCTGCTGGCTCTACCCTTGCCTCGGGTGCTACCATTGTATTAGAGCTAGGCTATCGACCTTAGCCATTTACTTCATATTTGCTTATCATGCTTCTGCAAGATCTGCTTAGAGACCTATCCTATACTCCTGCCGGAGAGACCTCCTTGCTATCTCGTCTGACGATTGATCAGATCACGGAGGATTCTCGTCGGGTTACTTCTGACAGTTTATTCGTAGCCGTTCGAGGTGTCCACACCGATGGGCATCGCTTCATACCTAATGCCCTCGAGGCTGGTGTGCGGGCGGTTGTGGTCGAAGAGCTCCCTGATAGTCTACATGAGGGTGTCCTCTATCTAGTCGTTCCCTCTACGGCGACAGCTTTAGGGTTACTGAGCTCGGCCTTTTATGGTCATCCCTCACGGAGCCTAACTGTCGTGGGAGTGACGGGGACGAATGGGAAAACGACTATTGCGACCCTTCTCTACCGACTCTTTCGTAGTGCGGGCTATCGCTGTGGGCTACTCAGTACGGTGCGTAACTATATCGATGGGGAAGCTATAGATTCGACCCACACGACACCATCTGCTCCTGCTCTGCAAGCGCTCCTTGCTCGTATGAAGGAGGCGGGGTGTACCCATGTCTTCATGGAGGTTAGCTCGCATGCGATGGCACAGCAGCGTGTGGCGGGCTTACAGTTTAACGGCGGAGTCTTTACGAACCTCACTCGCGATCATCTCGACTACCATGGCTCGGTGCAAGAGTATCTCAAAGCCAAGAAGAGCTTCTTCGATAGCTTGGATGAGGGAGCCTTTGCTCTGACGAATGTGGATGATCGCAATGGGCAAGTGATGCTTCAGAACACCAAAGCTCGTAGATTGACCTATGCACTACGTTCCCCAGCTGACTACAAGGCGGAGATCCTGGAGAGATACCCCTATGGGACGCAGCTGCGTATCGATGGTCGGGAAGTGCTAGTACAGCTCGTCGGGGAGTTTAACGTCTACAATATCTTGGCGGTCTACGGAGTTTCGCGTCAGTTGGGGCTGGATAAGGAAGAGGTGCTTATGCATCTCAGTCAGCTTACCGCAGTCGATGGTCGTTTTCAGACATTCCTCTCGAAGAAGCGAGGCTATACGGCCATCGTGGATTACGCCCATACTCCTGATGCGCTGGTTAACGTCCTCGAGACGATCGCTAGTCTCAAGGGGAAGGAGGCACAGGTCATCACGGTCGTAGGCTGTGGGGGAGACCGAGACCGAGGTAAGCGTCCTCTTATGGCTAAGGAGGCGGTACGTCGGTCTGACCGACTCGTCCTTACCTCCGACAATCCACGTACCGAGGATCCCATAGCTATCATCGAAGAGATGAAGGCGGGGCTATCTGCGGAAGACCTCGGCCGAACGCTCGCTATCACCGATCGAGCCGAAGCTATACGTACAGCTCTGATGCTAGCTCGCCCAGGGGATCTGATCCTAGTCGCAGGCAAGGGGCATGAGACCTACCAAGAGGTGAATGGCATTCGCCATCACTTTGACGACCGCGAGATCATCCTGAATTATTTTGAACAAGAAGCCTAGTATATGATTTATCACCTCTTTGACTTCCTATCGAGGCAGGGTATCGCTCTCCCTGTCTCACGTCTTTTTACTTATGTCTCCTTCCGAGTGGGGATGGCTATCATCCTTGCGCTCCTCATTAGTACGATCTGGGGGGGGAAGATCATTGACTACCTCCGACGGAAGCAGATCGGAGAGCTGGTGCGTGACCTAGGTCTTGAGGGAGAGCAGCAGAAGAAGGGTACTCCGACGATGGGTGGTGTGATCATCATCCTTGCGATCTTGGTGCCCACACTCCTCTTCGCTCGTCTGGATAATATCTATATCCTCCTGATGATCATCACGACGCTCTTGATGGGACTTCTAGGCTTTGCTGACGATTACATCAAGGTTTTTAAGAAAGATAAGAATGGTCTCAAGGAGCACTACAAGATCATTGGGCAGGTCGTCCTTGGCTTGATCGTCGGAGTGACACTCTATCTCAGCCCCTCAGTCGTAATTAAGCGCAATAGTGAGATCGTCCGAGAAGGCGGAGTCCGTGAGGTTCGCTTCGAAACCACCGACTCTAAGAGCCTGGAGACGTCTATCCCTTTCTTCAAGAATAATAACCTCGACTATTCGGAAATCCTGCCTTTCTCGGATCCTGCGGTGAAGAAGGTCGTCGGGGTCACGCTCTTTATCATGATGACGGTCGTGGTGGTCATGCTCCTATCCAATGGGGTAAATCTCACGGACGGCGTCGATGGCTTAGCCTCGGGCTCCTCTGCTATCGTGGGAGTCGTGCTGGGGATATTAGCCTATGTATCCTCTCACCACGATATGGCAGGCTATCTGAACACGATGTTCATACCAGGGGCAGAAGAGTTGGTGATCTTCGCTGCTACGCTGGTCGGTGCTACGGCTGGCTTCCTTTGGTATAACTCCTATCCAGCTCAAGTCTTCATGGGAGATACGGGTAGTCTTGCCCTTGGAGGGATCATTGGGGTTTTCGCCATTCTCATACGCAAGGAGCTCCTCCTACCTATCCTCTGCGGGATCTTCATCGCAGAGTTTACCAGTTCGTTCATCCAGCGCTTCTACTTCAAGTACTCTCGTATGCGTACGGGGAAGGGTGTCCGTGTCTTCAAGATGGCACCGCTTCATCACCACTTCCAGCTACCTGGCGGATCGGCAACGGAGAGCTTGATCAAACGACCCTATAACCGTGTGCCGGAGGCGAAGCTCACGATGCGCTTCTGGCTCATCGGTATCCTGCTGGCGGTGCTTACGGTCGTGACGCTTAAGATCCGCTAACGCCATGGTGATGATCGAGATCGAAGATAAGATCGTCAGTGGTGATCTCTTCGATGTGCTCTTCGTCTGCGACTATGACACGTGCAAGGGAGAGTGCTGTATCGAGGGGGATAGCGGTGCACCTCTAGAGCCTGGTGAGGCGGAGGAGATCCGTAAGTGCCTCCCTGAGGTAGAGCATCTGCTCTCTCCGCAGGCGCTTGAGATCATTCGGGAGCAGGGTGTCAGCTACATAGATGAGGAGGGCGACGAAGTCACCTCGATCGTCAACGGGCGAGACTGCGTCTTCACGACCTATGACGAGTACGGACGCTGTGCCTGTGCTCTAGAGAAGGTGTATCGGGCGGGTAAGACTTCCTTCCTGAAGCCGATCAGTTGTCAGCTCTATCCCATACGTTTGACCAAGTATCCCACGTTTACGGCGGTGAATTACCATAAGTGGTCGATCTGTAAGTGTGCCTTGAAGCTCGGGAAGAAGCTCCAGGTGCCGGTCTATCAATTCCTCCGTGAGCCACTGATCCGTGCCTTCGGAGAGGAGTGGTATGGTCAGCTAGAGGAGGTCGCTCAGCTTTTGGAGGAGGAACGGCGTGCTGAAGGTACCGCATCGGCGACTTAACACCTATGTTAGTTCTTTGCTTACCTTTGCTAAGGACAAGCTTGTCCAACCAGCAAATCAAATATTAACTCACAAAAGACGATTATGGAAAACCAGCACGAGCTCGATTGGTCCTCTCTGGGCTTCGGGTATCTCCCTACAGACTACAATGTCCGCTGCTACTACCGCGATGGCCAGTGGGGGGAGTGGGAAGTCTCCTCCTCGGATATGATCACCATCCCGATGGCAGCTACCTGCCTTCACTACGGGCAGGAGTCCTTCGAAGGGCTGAAGGCATTCAGAGGAAGTGACGGCAAGGTACGTGTCTTCCGTCCCGAGGAGAATGCTCAGCGTATGCAGCATACTAGCCGTGGTACGATGATGCCTGAGCTTCCTACGGAGCGATTCCTAGAGGCTCTCGATATGATGCTTCGCCTCAATAAGCGCTTCATCCCTCCTTATGGTACGGGAGCTTCGCTTTACATCCGTCCACTGATGATCGGTCTGGGCAAGCAGGTGGGCGTCGCTCCAGCTAAGGAGTACATGTTCCTCATGTTCGTCACGCCTGTCGGTCCTTACTTCAAGGCTGGCTTCCGTCCTACGCCTATGGCGATCATGCGAGGCTATGACCGTGCCGCTCCTCTAGGTATGGGGTGCTATAAGGTCGGGGGTAACTACGCCGCTAGCTTGGTCTCGGGGACGAAGGCGCACGATCTAGGTTACTCCGCCGTGATTTACCTCGATGCCAAGGAAAAGCTCTATATCGACGAATGTGGCCCTGCTAACTTCTTCGGTATTCGGGATAATACCTACATCACGCCGAAGAGTCCTTCGATCCTTCCATCCATTACCAACAAGAGCCTTCAGGTCATCGCCGAAGACCTTGGACTTAAGGTCGAGTGCCGTCCAGTGCATGTCGAGGAGCTAGCGACCTTTGAGGAAGCTGGAGCCTGTGGTACAGCTGCCGTCATCAGTCCTATCCTCCATATCGACGATTTGGATGAGGATAAGCGCTACGTCATCAGTAGAGACGGTAACCCTGGGCCTATCTCCACGGCGCTCTACGAGCGTCTTCGTGGCATCCAGTATGGTGACTATCCAGACACGCACGGCTGGGTACGTGTCTACGAAGATCTGTAGTTTCGCTCATCAGACTTAGCATCCGCCCCATCGGACGATACTCTTCGGAGATCGTCGGGTGGGGCGGATGTCTTTTTGGGGCGGTGTCTTGCTCCCGTAGTGTGCGCTCCTTGGGGGAAGAAGAGGTCTGTCTTCGCTGGAGAAGAGCTCTACCTCTGCTCGAGCGAAGGTAGACCTTCCTCTGGAGGAAGCTCTGTCGTTCTCGCCGGTAGGGCTCGCTGGGGTCGGGTAGGGGCTATCGTTCGGTCTGCTGTCGGTCGGGGTCTCAGGGAGTGATCTAGGAGCTGGATGGAGCGAGAGGAATACGTGAGAGGAATAGAGTTCTTACCCTTATTTAGCCCATTTGCTGGCAGATAGCACGCAAAAACGTATCTTTGTAGCGTTTTTGACCTAGCTTGGGTGCGGTGCGTCTGACCCTTAGCTTGCTATACGATAATATTAGGTACGAGAAATGAGCCAAAAGTTCCCCGAATACGATAACCTCCAGCTCTCGGGCATCAATAAGAAAATGCTCGATCAGTGGCAGGAAGAAGACCTCTTCGCACGTAGCCTTGCCCTCAGAGAGGGAGCTCCGTCCTTCGTTTTCTATGAGGGTCCTCCCTCAGCCAATGGTATGCCTGGCATTCACCACGTGATGGCTCGCTCGATCAAGGATATCTTCTGTCGCTATAAGACTATGAAGGGCTTCCGTGTAGATCGTAAGGCAGGCTGGGATACCCATGGCCTACCTGTCGAGCTCGGCGTGGAAAAGTCCCTCGGCATCACGAAGGAAGACATCGGGAAGAAGATCAGCGTCGATGAGTACAATGCTGCCTGTCGCCGTGAAGTCATGAAGTACACGCAGGAATGGGAGGAGTTGACCCGCCGTATGGGCTACTGGGTCGATATGGAGCACCCCTATATCACCTACGACAACCGCTACATCGAGACGCTCTGGTATCTCCTTAGCGAGATCTATAAGAAGGGTCTACTCTACAAGGGCTATACGATCCAGCCTTATTCCCCTGCCGCTGGTACGGGACTCAGCACCCATGAGCTGAACCAACCTGGATGCTACCGCGATGTGAAGGATACGACCTGTGTCGCTTCCTTCCGCATCCTAGACCCGAAGAGTGAGCTTCAGGGACACGGCGAGGCGGTTTTCCTTGCTTGGACGACGACCCCTTGGACCCTGCCCTCTAATACCGCCCTCTGCGTAGGTCCAGAGATCGACTACGTGGCCGTACGCTCCTTCAATCCTTACACAGGAGATCCAATCACGGCGATCGTAGCGAAGGCTCTCCTACATACCCTCTTTAGCAAGGATCACGAAGGCGAAGAAGCCCTCGGAGCTTATCAGAAGGGGGACAAGAAGCTCCCCTATCAGATCGTCGCCGAGTACAAGGGGAAGGATCTGGTAGGTATCTGCTACGAACAACTACTGCCCTGGATGCGCCCCGATGGGGACGCCTTCCGTGTTATCGCTGGTGACTATGTCACGACGGTAGACGGTACAGGGATCGTACATATCGCTCCGACCTTCGGGGCTGATGACAATAAGGTCGCTAAGGCTGCCGGTATCGGCGCCTTGACTGTGGTCGATAAGGATGGGAACATCCGCCCGATGGTCGACCTCCAGGGACGTCTCTTCCGCCTAGAGGATCTCGATCCCGCCTTCGTGCGTGACTTCGTCAACGTGGAGGTGTATCAGGAGTTCGCAGGACGCTATGTCAAGAACGACTATGACAGTACCCTCACGGACGAAGACGAGACGCTTGATGTGACGATCGCTCTCCTGCTGAAGGGCGCCGGTCGTGCCTTCAAGATCGAGAAGTACGTCCACTCCTATCCCCACTGCTGGCGTACAGACAAGCCCGTCCTCTACTATCCGCTAGATAGCTGGTTCATCCGCACGACGGCATGTAGAGAGGAGATGATGGCACTCAATGAGACGATCAACTGGAAGCCTGAGAGTACTGGTACAGGACGCTTCGGTAAGTGGCTGGAGAACCTCCAGGACTGGAACCTCTCCCGTAGCCGTTACTGGGGGACACCTCTGCCTATCTGGCGTACCGAGGACGGCAAGGAGGAGCGATGCATCGCCTCTGTCGAAGAGCTCTACCTCGCTATCGAGGAGGCCGTCAAGGCGGGCGTCATGCAGGCTAACCCTTGGAAGGACTTCACGCCTGGTGATTACTCCCCAGAGAATTACGAGAAGATCGACCTACACCGTCCTTACGTCGATGATATCATCCTCGTCTCGCCCTCGGGCAAGCCTATGCGTCGTGAGACAGACTTGATCGACGTGTGGTTTGACTCAGGCGCTATGCCTTTTGCGCAGGTACATTATCCCTTCGAGAATAAGGAACTCATTGACGGAGGTTCGGCCTTCCCCGCAGATTTCATTGCCGAAGGGGTAGACCAGACACGTGGTTGGTTCTTCACCCTCCATGCTATTGCTACGATGGTGCGAGGGACGAATTCCTACAAGGCGGTGATCTCAAATGGCTTGGTACTGGATAAGAACGGTAACAAGATGAGTAAGCGCCTCGGGAATGCTGTCGATCCCTTTGCGACGATCGAGCAGTATGGCTCCGATCCCTTGCGTTGGTACATGATCAGCAATTCCTCTCCTTGGGATAACCTGAAGTTTGACGTCGAGGGGATCGATGAAGTCCGTCGTAAGCTCTTCGCTACCCTATATAATACGTATCAGTTCTTCGCACTCTACGCTAATCTGGATGGCTTCGTCCCTGGGGAGCTACCCGCAGTGCCCTATGCTGAACGTCCCGAGATCGACCGCTGGGTGCTCTCGACCCTCAACTCCCTAGTCAAGCAGGTAGACCGTGACCTCGAGGACTACGAGCCTACTCGTGCGGCTCGTGCTATCGGAGACTTCGTCTCGGAGCAGCTCAGTAACTGGTACGTGCGTCTGTCTCGTCGTCGCTTCTGGGCTGGCGAGATGACTACGGATAAGCTCTCGGCTTATCAGACCCTATATCGCTGCTTGACGACTGTAGCGCAACTGATGGCACCCATTGCCCCCTTCTATGCTGACCAGCTTTATCGTGACCTCGTGAGCCCAGGCGTCGGTGCTACCGACGACTCGGTACATCTCTCTGACTTCCCCGTCGCTATCGAGGAGGAGATCAACGAAGGCCTAGAGCGAAGCATGTATCTAGCGCAGAGTATCTGCTCCATGGTACTGGCTCTGCGCCGTAAGGTAAATATCAAGGTACGTCAGCCCCTACAGCGACTTCTGATCCCTGTAGTCAATGAGGTCGACCATCAGGCGATCTTGCCTGTCGTCCCGCTCATCCTCAGCGAGGTGAACTTGAAGGAGCTGCAGTTCGTCACCGATGGCGAGGGGATCCTTGTCAAGCGCATACGTCCTGACTTCAAGAAGCTAGGGCCACGCTATGGTAAGATCATGAAGGCGATCGCTTCGGCAGTAGCTGACTTCTCTCAGGAGCAGATCCTCACGATCGAGCGAGATGGAGAGCTTACCTTCGAGCTGGAAGGTCAGTCGGTGACGATCCTACGTGATGACGTAGAGATCTTCTCCGAGGATATCCCAGGATGGCTCGTCGCTAACGAAGGGACGCTGACTATCGCTCTAGATATCACGCTCACCGAGGAGCTTCGACAAGAAGGTATGGCTCGTGAGGTGGTCAATCGTATCCAGAACCTGCGTAAGCAGTCCGGCTTCGAGGTCAGTGACCGCATTCGCATCCTCATAGAGCCAGAGCCTGCGCTCTCGGCCGTGCTTCAAACTTATGGAGCTACTATAGCTAAGGAAGTCCAAGCTGTATCTATCGAAGAGCAGACTGGCTTCACTCCGACACAGCAGCTAGAGATTGATGACCAGGTCTTCTCGGTCTTTATCGAAAAAGCAAACTAAAACACATGGTGTAGGGGAGTCGATCTCTCCCCTACGCCCTTACTTCATTATACTATACTTATGAGTACAGAAAAGACGACCTACACCGATGAGGAACTTCAGGAGTTCCGTGAGCTGATCCTACACAAGCTTGATCAGGCGATCAAAGACTACGATCTTCTTCGTGAGAGCGCCACAGATCGCTTTGGCAATGACGCTGCCGATACCCAACCTACCTTTAAGGCGGTACACGAAGGTGCCGCTGCCCTCTCAAAGGGGGAGGCTGGTCGTATGGCCGAGCGCCTCTTGAAGTTTATTCATAATCTTCAGGCTGCACTCCGTCGTATCGAGAATAAGACCTATGGTATCTGTCGTCAGACGGGTAAGCTCATCCCTAAGGAGCGTTTGCGTGCCGTCCCTCATGCTACCCTTAGCATCGAGGCCAAACTCCAAGAAAAGAAGTAGCTCTCTCCTATGGCTCGTCGGACAAAGACCTCTCTCCTTACTCTTGGTGTCATCCTCTTCCTTCTCCTCCTAGATCAAGCCTCAAAGATCTGGGTGAAGACCTCTATGATCGAGGGAGAGATGTATGAGATCACCTCATGGTGGAAGATTTACTTTGTCGAGAACGAAGGAATGGCCTATGGTATCACGTTTGGAAGTAAGCTTCTTCTGACGCTTTTCCGTATCGTGGCTATGGGATTGGCGGGTTTCTATCTAGCCAAACTCGTACATTCTACTCGCTACTCGCGAGGCTTCCTCTTGACACTTGCCTTAGTGGTCGCAGGAGGCTTGGGAAACGTCATAGATTGCCTTTTCTATGGCGAGATCTTTACCAGTAGCCACGGTGCCGTCGCTCAACTCGTACCTTGGGGACAGGGCTATGGGGACTTCCTGCATGGGAAGGTTGTCGATATGCTCTACTTCCCACTTATCCGTACGACTTATCCCAGCTGGGTGCCTCTTTATGGAGGAGAACCATTCGTTTTCTTTAGCCCGATCTTCAACTTTGCTGATGCTTGTATCTCTGTTGGCGTGGCACTATTGATCCTCTGCTATCGGCATACCTTCTCTTCAGCGCTTGAGTATCTCTTCCCCTCGAAGAAGCATACTGCCTGATTTAGGCTCGCTTACTTCTCTATCCTGAAAGTTATGTCCCATCCTCTGCCTGCTCATCTCAGAAGAGTCTTTCGTCTGACGTTTTGTCTAGGGACGATGCTCTTGGTCGTGGCTTGCTCATCCAAGTCACAAGGGTGGCAGCGTATCGGACAGAAGGATTTTCAGGAGCTTCTCCCACAGATGCTCATGGCAGAAGCTGTCTATGAGCAACGAAGTCTTCCTGATAGCTTACGTATCTTAGGCTATCAGACTGTGCTTGGACAGCGAGGATATACCCTGACTGACTGGGATAGCTCCCAAGTTTGGTATGGGCGCTACCGAGTGTCCGAGTATCAGGAGGCCTATGACTATGCGGTGGGCGTGCTGACCTCCCAGCAGGAAGGGCTTAGGCGACGAGTCGATAGCCTTGCCCGTATTGAGGCTAGGGCTTATGCTTGGTCGTCAGGGGCCCTGGATTCGACGAATCTCCTGCTGGATAGTGTCTCTATACATCGTCCTGGGGATTATCTGGAGCGTAGCTTTAGTCTTAGCCCGAGTGTCCCTTATGCCTCGGGAACGGATGTGCGCTTTGCTGTCCGCCTACATGGCTTCTCCCCGAAACAGCCTGGGGGTACGCTCCGGATGCACTTGCGAGTGGAGTTTACGGACTCTACTCAGCGAGTCTTTGATCTTCGACCTCTGAAGACAGGGCTGAATGTTCTGTCCTTTGTCCTGCCTGAAGGAAAGATGATGCGAAAGGCTTCCGGATGGCTTCGTGGGGTCTCTCCTCGTGGTAAGAGTAAGTTCTTTGCGGTCGATAGCTTTAGTTTCGCTCGCTTCCCTGGGAAGACTCCTGTGCCAGCAGTTGCCTTGGATGAACCAGAGGTGGCGAAGCCCGATACTCTAGATGCTCCGTCAGCAGAGGAGAGCGATACCTTCTAGTGTCATGTCTACCAGCTCTACCTCGTCTCTCGTACCACGCTATGCGGCTCACCGAGTACGTCTTGGTGACTTTGTAGCTTGCTTGCCACTTGTCAGCTGGCAGGTCGAGGGAGGATTTACACTCCGTCCCTTTGTCGAAGAGGCAGAGCGGACGATTTTTCTCTCAGGTACGCTGGAGCTTCATCACCCAGACTTCCCCCTTTGCACCGACGCTGGGGCTATTCAAGAAGTGCCTTTAGAGACGCTAGCTCGTATGGTCGCCTCTGCAGAGGGCTGGGAACTTCGTTATTCGGGACAGCTTTTGCTCCCGCCACCTTAGTTGTGCTATCCTATCACTACAGCATATCTTGATTATGTCTGAACGTAAAGTGCGTGTTCGCTTTGCTCCTAGTCCCACAGGAGCGCTACATATCGGGGGTGTCCGCACGGCCCTCTACAACTATCTCTTCGCCAAGAGTCACGGCGGAGAGCTCCTTCTTCGTATTGAAGATACCGACTCTCAGCGCTTCGTGCCTGGGGCTGAAGCCTACATCATCGAGGCTCTGGAATGGCTAGGTATCCGCTTTGACGAAGGGGTGAACTATGGTGGGGAGCTTGGCCCTTACCGTCAGAGTGAGCGCCGAGATATCTATCGTAAGTATGTTGATCAGCTTCTCCAGGCAGGAAAGGCATACTTAGCGTTCGATACGCCCGAGGAGCTTGATGCTAAGCGTAAGGAGATCGCCAATTTCCAGTACGATGCTACGACGCGCCTCTCGATGCGCAATTCGCTAGCCCTACCCGAAGCCGAAGTGAAGGCTCTCCTCGATGCTGGGACGCAGTATGTCGTCCGCTTCAAAGTCGAGCCTAATGAAGAGGTACTCGTGGATGATCTCATCCGTGGGCAGGTGTCCTTCAATAGCTCGGTGCTGGATGACAAGGTGCTCTATAAGAGTGCTGATGATCTACCTACCTACCATCTGGCCAATATCGTCGATGACCACCTCATGGAGATCACGCATGTGATCCGTGGAGAGGAGTGGCTCCCTAGCTCTCCGCTGCACGTCTTGCTCTATAGAGCCTTTGGGTGGGCAGATACGATGCCTCAGTTTGCTCACCTAGCCCTCCTGCTCAAGCCCGAGGGGAATGGTAAGCTAAGTAAGCGAGATGGTGACCGTCTTGGCTTCCCCGTCTTCCCCCTGCGCTGGGTCGATCCTAAGACAGGTGAGGTAGCCTCTGGCTATCGTGAGAGTGGCTACCTACCTGAGGCGGTCGTGAACTTCGTCGCTCTGCTCGGATGGAACCCCGGAAACGAGCATGAGGAAGTCATGTCGATGGAAGACCTTATCCAGCACTTCCGCATCGAGAAGTGTAGCAAGGCAGGAGCCAAGTTCGACTACGAGAAGGGCAAGTGGTTTAACCATCACTATATCCAGCAGGCCTGTAATGAACGCTTGGCCGAACTGCTACGTCCAGCACTCGAATCCGAGGGCATCGCCTTTGATCTCGCTCGTGTAGCCAAGACCATTGCCTTGGTCAAGGAGCGTGCTCAGGTACTCCCCGAGCTACTTGATCAGATTCGCTTCTTCTTCGTTGCTCCGACAGAGTATGACGAGAAGACGGTGAAGAAGCGCTGGAAGGAAGATAGTGCCCAGCAGATGAAGGAGCTGATCGAGCTCCTCTCCACCCAGCCCGAAGAGCTTCCCAGCGAAGCGACTGAGGAGGTCGCCAAGGCTTGGATCGAGGGTCAAGGCTACGGACTTGGAGCCGTGATGAACTGCTTCCGCCTCGCTCTCGTGGGGGCTGCTAAGGGTCCTCACCTCTTCGATATATCTGCTCTTCTAGGGCGTACTGAGACCATCGCTCGTCTAGAGCGTGCTATTCAGACGCTCGGCTAAGCTCTGTACAAGCGCTTAATGAACCCTCTCTATAGTCTCTCGGGTATCTTGACCTCTGTCGGGCTACATCTGGTGGCGCCTTTCCATAGGAAGGCGAAGCAGATCGTCGACGGACGTCGGGATACCCCTTTGCGTTTAGCCCGCCTGACGAAGGATCGTCCTGTGGTGTGGTTCCATGCTTCCTCGCTCGGAGAGTTTGAGCAAGGTCGCCCACTGATGGAGGCTATTCGCACCCAACATCCCGAGTGGCAGATCCTACTCTCCTTCTTTAGTCCCTCGGGCTATGAGGTGAGGAAGGACTATGCTGGGGCTGACGTGGTGGTCTATCTGCCTTCGGATCGTGGTCGCTCTGTCCGTCGATTCCTTGACCTAGCTCATCCTGACCTGGTCGTCTTCATCAAGTACGACTTTTGGCCTACGATGCTCAGTGAGCTACATAAGCGTCAGATCCCGACCTATCTGATCTCTGCGATCTTCCGCCCCGACCAACTCTTCTTCAAGCCTTGGGGTGGCTGGTATCTCCGTCTGCTACATTACTTCCGCAAGCTCTATGTCCAAGACGAGGCCTCGCAGGTACTGCTCCTCGGAGCAGGTGTCTCGAGGGTAGAGGTCGCTGGGGATACGCGCTTTGACCGTGTGCAGGCTATCGCCGAAGGTGCTAAGATCATCCCCGAGGCGGCCAGTCTCTCTGGGCAAATCCTCGTGGCTGGGAGCACTTGGCCCGAGGATGAAGCGATCCTCCTGCCCTACTTCAATCGGTCAGAGGAAGACCTCTCGCTCATCATCGCTCCACATGAGATCCATGAGGAGCATCTGTGTGCGATCGAGGCGGCACTAGAGAAGCCTTTCGTTCGCCTATCCCAGTGCCAAGGAGGGCAGGTGCCTGAGGGAGTTCGGTGCTTGATCATTGATTGCTTTGGCCTACTGTCGTCGCTCTATCGCTATGGTCGCTGGGCGTATGTCGGAGGAGGCTTCGGCAAGAGTGTGCATAACACGCTCGAGGCCGCCGTCTATGGTATCCCCGTGCTCTTCGGACCTCAGATCCGTAAGCATCGTGAGGTGAGGGAGCTCGTTGCACGCGCTTCGGGCTTCATCGTCCAGAGCGAAGCGGAGCTAAGTGAGGTCTTAGATCGCTTCCGAGATGACGAAGAGGCCGAAGCCCTACGTCTTCGTACCCGAGCCTTCTTTGCTGAGGAGTCTGGAGCCACTGAAGTCCTGCTCCAAGAGCTCTTCCCTGCCTAATCCATCCCTCTAGGTTCGCCTAGTGTACTCGCCCCGTCTTCCTCTTAGGTGAAGGCGGGGCGAGTGCGTTAAGTCGGGTGTCCCTTACGATGAAGGTAGAGCTCCATCTCTGTAAAGGTTGACCTCTCCTCGGACAAACCTAGACCTTGCCTTGGGCGAAGCTCTACCTTCGCCTTGTGAGGGGGCTAGGTAGGGTGATCTAAGTCTATGCTTCGGTCTCGGAGAGCCTAGGGATGGGCGGACCCAGAGGTCTCTATGAGGAGTAGGAAAAGCGAGTGCCCCGCTGGCGCTACCTAGAGGTAGGCCAGCGGGGCGTTCGCTGAAAGAGGGGCTAACCCTCGAGGAGTGGTGGAGCTCTTAGCGCTTGAGGAAGCGAAGAGCGCCTAGCTTCGTGCGTACGACGTACAGCCCCGGAGTCCAGCTGGATACGTTGATCGTATCCCCTGCACGGTAGGTCTTGGTCTCGAAGACGCAGGCCCCCGAGAGGCTATAGATAGCTACCTCGCCGTCTACCTGCATGCGGATCTCGCTCGTGGCAGGGTTGGGGTAGAGCTGAAGCTGTAGTTGGAGGGTGGCTTCGTCTACGGGCGTCGTCTGGCTCACCGCTATTGGGAGGCGGAGATAGTCACGCTGTCCGCCCTGACGGCGCATCACGAGGAGACTGCCCTCACCCTCCTTCTGCGACTGGAGCTGGAGCTTGTCGCTGGAGAGCGTAGCGGTCACAGGGGTAGAGGTGCTCGTGCTGAGGAGCTCATAGTGAGCTTCCTTGGTGAGATCTGCAGGGAGACCCGCTTCCGTGAAGGCTTGCTTGAGGTCGAGCGTCAGCGCTTGACTGGGAGCCAGGGCTAGGCGACTGGCTTCCTTGGCAGGAGCTTCACTGCCGAAGTCGTCTAGGCAGAAGTAGGCAGGGATCACGAGCCCCTGCTGATTCTTGACTGATCCGTCGAGCGAGAAGCGTAGGCTCTTGACTTCTCCGAGACTAGAGAGGTCGATCCACTGCCAGTCTTTGAGGTAGTAATGTTCGCTTGCCTTGGCATGACGGTAGTCCGCCAAGGGGATTTCCAAGGTCTTTTTGCTCGGATAGGCCGTGATCTTGAGGACAAAGAAGTCTCCTTGCTTGAAGCCCTGCTGACCTGTGACGATGCCGGTGCCTTCCTTAATGAAGGAATTGACCCAGGCGGTGTTCGTCAGATACATACCTGGGATGACCGCTTGGTCAGCGTGCGTGACACCGATCTCAGCCTTGGAGCCGAACGTATACGCTACGGCGTAGGTCTTGGAGCCATGGGCACCCTCGCCGACGGTACTATTAAACTGGTCGGGGAAGAGATCTTTGTAGCCCGTACCCTGCTGGTTGGAGTAGGCGAAGCCTCCCCAAGTCAGGCTCTTCTCCCAGTTGGTGTTGGAGAAGGAGTAGCTTCCACTGTGGAAGGTCGTCTCGATGAGCTGTTCATCGGGATCGTTGGAGGTCTCACCGTGCCAGTTACTATTGTCCCGAAGGCCTAGGTCTTCGAAGGTGGCGGTAGCAGCTACCCCACGGACAGTGATGAGCTTCTTCCCGCTCTTGCTCGTCGCCCAGTCATCGGTGACAGTCAGCGTATAGGTCGTCGTATGCTTGGGGGTGAGCGTAAGGCTAGCTTCCGTGCCTACTTCCTTGCCCTGACTATCGACCCAGCGATAGGTATAGGGCCAGACACCTCCGCTGACGGTCGCGGTGAGGGTGACGGATTGTCCCGACTCGGTCTGCTGCTCGGGCGTCTTGAGACTGAGTGCTTGGGGCTCAGTACCGAAGTCGTCGATGAAGACGTCTCCGCTACTGGTCAGAAGGAGGGAGCTAAAGGCGCCGAGGTCACGTAGACTGACGTATCTCCACTGACCTTCGGTCGAGGGGAGGAGCTTCGTCGTGGCATCGCTACCTGCATGCTCTGCCGAGAGCGTAAGGGCTGCGGTGGACTGGAGATAGAAGCCTTCGTGAGAGCGAGCTTTACGCTTGTTCGTCAGTTCGACTGTCGAGGAGGCCGAGAGCTTCAGTGCCTTCTTGGACTTCGTGCTGTAGCTCGAGGTAGGCTGGACGACCTCTACCCCGCTGAACTTCCATGAGCCAGCTGTGATCGTCTTGTCTCCGACAGAGGCCTGCTCGAAGTCTGCTGGATGAAGCGCCGTCGAGGGCGTCTGGAAGGATGCTGACTTCACTTCGTCGGCTAGGGATCCGTCGACACGCTGAGCAAGGTAATAGAAGAGATAGGTCGCATTGTCCTCAAGGGACTCGACAGCTAGGGTCTGCTCGATATTGGCCGCTAGGCTAGGGGAGAGTGGTGCGCTCTTTAGCTCAGCTAGGCTTGGGGCGGTGCTACCCTCCTCCTTGATGAGGTAATGGAGCTGACCAGGCTCGGAGACCTTCACACGTAGCCCCTTGATAGCACCATCGGTCACGACGACTTGGGGATAGCCTTCCTGAAGCTCAGGTAGAGCCAGGGTACGCTCTTCATAGGCTCCGACGGCGGTACGGCTAGCCTTGCGGGCATTACCGAGGAGGTCTTGGGGCACTTCTGCTAGTCTGCTAGCGAAGGAGAGCTTAGCGAAGTCCTTAGGGAGGAGACTCGTCTCGGGAGTGATGAACTCGGTCTTCTCTAGCTTCGAGGAGAGGTCAGAGAGCTGAGTGCGCCACTCTGCGAGAGGGATGTTCTTCCCCTTGTAGTTGGCAAGCTGATCTACGCTACTGATGAAGTAGACATTGTCGCTGAAGACCGGTCTCGTTAAGGTGACAGAGTTCTTGATGCGGAAGATGTTCCCTTGGGCTTCGTTCTGGAAGAGGTTATTCTTCACCGTCAGGTCGGCTAGTGTGCCCTCCAGACGAGGGTAGATGACTAGAGGAGCAGTCTGTGCACTCTTCGACTTCCCATAGAGACGTATGGAGTTATGAAGGATAGAGAGTGCAGGGAGCTTGGTGCCATTTAGATTGAGCCCGACTGCTTGTACCTTGTCCTGATTCGTTAGGATGATGACTTCGTTGCTATGGAGGATAGCTTGGCCTGTCACGTCTCTGCTACGACGATCCTCCGTGAGGTCAATCCCGACGAGAGATGATCCCTTGCCTGAAGTCTCCCCGATGTGGATGCGATTTCGGCTGATCTCTGTCCCAGGGAGCAGGGTGATGCCCATAGCCGTATAGCCTGTAGCTACCGAACCTGTAGACTCGATGAGGTTTCCTCGTAGGGTGACCTCATCGACGATGTCGGTATAGATCGCCTTAGATCCTTGATTGAGGAAGGTACAGCCTTCGACGGTGAGACCACGCTGTACGGGAAGGGAGACATTCTTTAGCCCAGAGATGTTGATCCCACTATATCCACCATCGAAACGACAGTTGCGTAGGGTGAGGTAGTTATTGTTGTGGTAAGGCTCTGTCGTGCTGTGTGTGCGGACGAGAGAGATGTCTCCGGTGGTGTACTGCGTACTCTTAGGAGCGGTGAAGGAGCAGTCCTCGAAGGTAACGTGCTCGCTTCGGTTCTGTATCAGCAGGAGGGCAGGAGCGGGAGAGGTCTTCGTAGTGACGAAGGAGATATGGCGGAAGGTGACATGCGATAGGCTATTGATGGTGAAGAAGCCTAGCTTATCGTTCCCATAGTCTACTGCCTTGTAGTGTTTGTTCTCGAAGATGACCTCACTACCCTGATCTTTAGGCTCGATCGTCAGGGCGTTCGTGGAGCTAAGTCCAGGGATCGAGGAGAGGACGATATGCTCTTCGTAGCGCCCAGGTAATAGCTGTAGGGTCACGGGGCCATCTACACCCTTCTGCTTAAGGTCTGCATTCGCTTCTGATAGGGTCTTATAATGAGCTCCTGAGCCTTCACCGATGACGAAGGTGCCATGGATCCCGCGAGTAAGGGAGAGACTTAGCGGAGTGGCGAGAGGTGTGATGGAGCTAGTGGTACCACCTACGGTCAGAGCCTTGGGGGATACGGTTAGCGGAGCGATACCTTCGGCTCCAGCCTGAGCATCCTTACTTACATTAGCGGCTAAGAAGAGGTGATAAGTTCCCGCCTTCGTATAGGTGACCTTCCCTGTGATGGTGCTAGGACTAGTAGAGGTGGTTGATCCGACGAGGTTGGTCGTGGCGAAGACATCGTTACTGCCGGTGTCGTAGAGGCGAAGGGTCGCCCAAGGTGTCTTACCGGTAGGGAAAAGGTCCTCTAGAGCTAGCTCTGTCAGGTCTGTCTCGCCCTTCTCTCCGTCGATGACGACATCAAGGCGTAGCAGTGGAGCATCCTGTACCCCAGGGAGGAGACGAGGTGCTGGACTGACAGGGACCAAGGTGACGGACTTCAGCGATAGGGGTGCTGGGCGTATCGAGGCTACCTCGATGTCCCAGCCGTCACCAGGATAGTTCCCCGTGCTAAGATCGACCGTGATCGAACCGTCTGATGCGCTGGAGAGGAGGTCGCTCGTATCATTCTGTGATCCCTTAAGTGCACGTGCGAGATACTCTTGCTTGACCTCCTGTCCGTGGTAGATATGGAGCTGGTCGGCATGGGCTAGCTTCAGCGCATGGAAGCGTAAGCGGATCAATTCGCCTGCTCGAGGGATGAAGGTGATGGTACCCTTCGTATTCTTCCGTAGCTTGCCCGTAGGACCATCAGCGTCGTAGAAGTGGAGAGGCTCGGTGATATGACGGGTATCCTTAGCATCTGGCTGTAGGAAGTAGACACGTTCGGCTAGACGAGAGCCAGCAGGATCACCCTGGGCTACGGTCTCTTCCTGCCCCGAGAGGGTGAGCTTGTCGAGGCGAAGGTCGAGAGCTGTCCCCGAGGAGATAGCGTCGCTGAGGTCTGCCGATAGGAGGAAGTGTGACTCGCCTTCTGGGAGCTCCACGGGGGAGGTAAGGCTAAGCGTGACATCTTCGCCTGCTGGGACGACTTCACCTAGTAGCGTGCTCTTGGAGAAGTCCTGTGCAGAGGTTAGGCGATAGAGGTAGATCTTGCTGAAGGAGGTAGCTCCACCCGTGAGATGCAGGTGGATCTTCTCTAGTTGCTTAGGGCTAAGCTGTCCAGCGGTCGTGAGGGTAAAGGTGAGAAACTCTTGGTTGGATGCACCGATAGAGGCGGGGGCGGTAGATGCCTGCGTCACTTCGGTCTTGACCAGATGCATCGGGCTGGGTACGAGGCTACGCACCTCAGCTGTCCACCCCTTAGCTAAGTAGGCTGGGCTAGTTTCCTTGGGGTTGAAAACGATGGTCAGAGCACCGTCCTCGCTCTGCGAGCGGAGTAGTGGAGGTATGGTTCCTTTCGTGGTCTCATTGAGCTTCCAGAGGAGGGTGCCCTTATTGCTCTTCCCCGAATAAACCTCGAAGACAGCCTTAGCCCCATAAGAGCTCTTGCTGTAGTAGAGGTCAAAGGCCGAGAACTGGATCTCTACGAGTTCGCCAGCCTTACCTGGAGTGAAGGTCGTGATCTGATTACTTGTGCCTCCTTCATAGTGATTATTCACCATCGTCGGCGTGAAGCTCCAGGGAGAGTGAACGGGGATGGTGTGTGTCCCTGTGGCACTCTTGTACGTATTCTGGATGCTGAAGCTAGCGGGCTCTGTGAGGCTAGTCGTATGCTCTTGGCCTGACAGCTTGATACTAGCCACCTTGACAGAGATCTTGTCTCCGGTCTTGGCTAACTCGCCTACCGAACCTGCGATGGTGAAGGTATTCGTGCCGAAGTCTAGGCTAGGACGCTTGCTTTCGTCTAAGACGAGGGTGGCAGTCGATCCAGAGGCATTGATCTGGAGCTTGCCTAGGAGAGCAGAGGGGGTGATGCTTGAGCCCGCATAGAGGCTAAGGTCGCTCAAGGTGCTAGCGGTCGTACCCGTGAGGTCAAAGGTGATCTGCTCGAGTCGAAGTGCGTTACTTACCCCTTCGGTCTTGATGAGTAGTGTTAGGAGCTTCTTGTCCTGGGCGCTGGCGTGTAGCGCTCCTTCCTCCTTAGCTGGGGTAGCCGTAGCGGAGGAGAAGGTCATCGCCTTAGCTGTGATTGCTTTGACCTTAGCTACGAAGCCTGGCTTAGTGACACCTGTGATGCTCTTGAGGTAGACCGTAAGGCTTCCGTCACTTTCTCCTGAGAGCAGGGTGACGGGGGGTAGGTCTTTCAGCAGGGTAGCTAATAGCTTGCTATTATCCTGCGCACTGCGACCGTTGAAGATCTTAAGAAGATCGTTCTTGGATGTAAAGGTATTAAAGAGATCGAGCTTCGTGAAGGTGATCTGGATCACTTGCCCAGCAGTCTCTGGGACGAAGGTCACTGATCCCTCGAAGCCCTCGCTGATATTCCCCTTTTCACCTCCGTCATCGTAGAAGGTGAGTTCGTCGGAGCCAACGCTGACCACCCGCTCGCCTAGCACCATGCTGACCGTGCCAGCAGGCTCGGCAGGGAGAGGCTGGTCACCCGCACGCTTGGCGACGCTCTTGACGTCGGCGACCCAGCCCTTACCTGGAGTCGTCTTCCCCTCATAGACGAAGGTCAGGGCACCATCGGCTGTTGTCGCATGGATGAGCTGGGTGGAGAGTTCGCTTCCCTTGAGGGTGTAGAGAGGTGTCGCTTTAGGCTTGCTGTAGATGGTCTCTTCTTCCTCATTGTCGTAGTAAGAGGATAGTTTCTCCCGCCCCGAATAGACGTAAAGAACGCCATCGCCTAAGTCAAGCTCGGAGAAGCTAACTTCGATAGCCTCACCATACTTGGGAGAGAAGGAGATGGCGGAGAGGATAGACTTGCTGGCGTTGCCTGTGGCACCACCATCGTCGTAGAACTTTTGTGGTAAGGTGATTCGCTTACTCTCGTTGGCCCCTTGCCCCTTGGGCATGAGGATCTGCGCCGGGAGTGTGACGCAGACGGCAAGTAGTGTCAAGAGAGACCATAAAGATCGTCGCATAGGCTGGGTTTTACGGTTATGTTGAGACGTATTTTCTTAGGCTGATGAGCAGGTCTTGGTTAGGCTGATCATAGTCATTACTAAGTACAAACGTACGGATAATTCAGGGAAGAGCCAAGGTGAATCGAGGTATCCCTTCGCAGTCGTCGGATAGCCTCGATGCCCCCTTCGATGAGCTAGGGGGAATTTTGGTTACCCTAGCTCTCCCCTTGGAGTTACGTATATTGTGATCTGTCGGTTACGTATATTGTGATCGGAGGGTTAGGTATATACCGATCACATGGTTACGTATATCGTGACATCTTAGGTGATTGATGCTGGCTACGACTCTTGCTTGCAGAGCTTCGCTAGGGGAGCAGGTGTTTTCCTCGTTTGATCCCCATAGATGGAGGATGTTTTGTGCTTTATATCCTCTGCTAGGACTTGGCATAGAGGGCCTTGGCGTGGAAGACTAACCTCTAGGGGTAGGAGGCATTAGAGAGGTGTTTTACTTAGCTTGGTTAAGGAGTAGGGTGGGGTGTGATTTTCTTTCTAAGATTTCTATACATTGCGTGGGTATTTTCTAAAGAAAAAGCGGTATATTTGCTTACCAATCAATTATAAGTATATGTACTTCGATGAATTAGATCTTGAAGATGAAGTGCTCGACGGTCTCGAGGCAATGAACTTCTTCGAGACTACCCCCGTCCAAGAAGCGACAATCCCCCTCCTCCTTCAGCGCCGTGATATGATCGCCTGTGCCCAGACGGGTACGGGGAAGACGGCCGCCTATCTATTACCTATCATCAATCGGATTAGTCGTGGTGAGGGAGAGCCTCATAAGGTCAATGCCGTTATCATGGCTCCTACCCGTGAGCTAGCGATACAGATCGAGCAGCAGGTCGAGGGCTTCGCCTACTTCCTCCCCGTCTCTTCGGTAGCGATCTACGGAGGTACGGATGGTATCGCTTGGGAGCAGCAGCGCCGAGGCATCGCTCTAGGAGCGGACATCGTCATCGCTACCCCTGGGCGTCTCCTGGCACTGATGAATCTCAATCAGGCTGATCTCTCTGGTGTCTCCTACTTCGTCCTAGATGAAGCCGACCGCATGCTGGATATGGGATTCCAGGAGGATATTATGCAGATCAATAATGCCCTGCCGAAGGAGTGTCAGCGGGTGATGTTCTCCGCTACCATGCCTCCTAAGATCAAGCGCTTCGCGCGTACCATATTAAATGAGCCCGCCGAGGTAGAGCTCGCTATCTCACGTCCGCCTGATAGTATCGTGCAGTCTGCCTATGTCTGCTATGAGCGTCAGAAGCTCCCGATCCTGACCCAGCTCTTTAGAGAAACGCCCCCCACACGAACGATCATCTTCTCAAGCTCTAAGCTCAAGGTGAAGGAGCTCGCTCGTGCATTGTCCTCTCTCAATATCCGTGTCGAACAGATGCACTCCGACCTAACGCAGGAGAAGCGTGAGGAGGTCATGCGTAGCTTCAAGGCTGGGAATGTCGATCTCCTCGTGGCTACTGATGTCGTGGCGAGAGGGATCGATATTGACAGCATCCGCATGGTGATCAACTATGACATCCCCCACGATCCCGAGGACTATGTCCATCGTATCGGACGTACCGCACGTGGTGGCAATGACGAGGGGTTAGCTATTACATTCGTTAGCGAGAAGGAACAGCCTGGCTTTGGTCGTATCGAAGAGTTCCTAGAGAAGACGATCTATAAGATCCCCGTAGACGAAGCCTTTGGCCCGACTCCTGCTTATGATCCTCAGCGTCGTCCCGAGGGAGGGCGTGGGCGATCTTCCTCCTCTCGTAAGCCATCGGGCAGAGGGAAGGGGAATGGCCGTTCGTCCCAGTCCTCTAATCAAGGCGCTTCCCCAGCGGATGCTCCGAAGACGGGTGAACCCTCCCGCTCTGGACAGCGGAAGCGTCGTAATGGTCGTCCCGCTAGACGCCCAGCGCAGGATACCCCTACGAAGAAGTCCTAGACTCCAACTCTGAACTATACACTATTCTATGACCACAAAACTACTCGATGACCTAACGGCTGATACGAAGAAGGGCTTGCATAAGCTCCGTGTCATCAATTATCTGCTGCAGAACAAGACAGCTACGATGACCGATATCGCCAAGATCCTTTACGTGAGTGTGCCTACTGCCTCCAAGATCATCCAAGAGCTTCAGGATGGAGGGTGTCTGCAGGAGCAGGGTAAGCTCGAGATCGGTATCGGGCGCTTCCCGCTGCTCTATGGACTCAATCCTGATGGTGGCTACTTCATCGGTGTCGACGTCAAGCGCTCTTCCATGCACATTGGCCTGATAAACCTGCAGGCAGATCTGATCCATGCGGACTATGATATCCCGTTTAACCTCGAGAATACTCCCGAGGCGCTGGATGCGATCTGTAGTGAGGTGCGCTCCTTCATTCGCCGACATAACCTAAAGCCGAAGGAGATACTCAATGTCAATGTGAATCTGCCTGGTCGAATCAACCCTGTCAAGGGAGAGAGCTACAGCCTCTTTAACTTCTTCCCCGATCGTCCCCTTTCGGAGGTGATGAGTAGCAAGCTAGCTCTGCGCGTCTCTATCGATAATGACACGCGTGGGATGGCCTTTGGGGAGTTCACTGCTGGTTGCACACAGGATCTTGATCTCCGCTCGGCGCTCTATGTCAACATTAGCTGGGGGCTTGGACTGGGGATCATCTTGGACAAGCAGATCTACTTCGGTAAGTCGGGCTTCTCTGGTGAAGTCGGACATATCTCGGTCTTCGATAATCAGATCCTTTGTCACTGCGGTAAGAAGGGTTGCCTAGAGACCGAAGTGAGTGGTCAGGCGATGTGTCGTAAGCTACAGGAGCGCATCCGTGCAGGTGAAAGCTCTGTCCTCTCTCCCATTGTCATGGGAGGCCAGGAGCTACGCATGGCGGATATCCTAGAGGCATGTGCTCATGAGGATGTCCTATGTATGCAGGTGCTTAGTGAGATGGCTACCCAGCTGGGTAAGCAGATCGCTAACCTGATCAATGTGTTCAACCCCGAGCTGGTCATCGTAGGAGGTAGTCTGGCAGATGCTACCGGCTATCTGACGAAGCAGATCGAAGCCTCTGTTCGTATCTATTCGATGAATGTCGTCACACGTGATACGCAGATCCGCACAGCGACCTTAGGTGATCGTGCTGGGCTCATCGGTGCTTGTATGCTTGCTCGCTCTCGACGCTTCTCGGACGGTCAGATCCAGTAAGCTGATCCTTCACGCTCGTTATTATTTCGATAAGACCCTCGGTGGAGAATCCGCCGAGGGCCTTGTTTGTTTTTGAGGGTGGCGGTGTTGGTGCTTATGTGGACTTAGGTATTTGCAGCTGGAGATTACAATATACGTAACCTTGCCTTCACTATATACGTAACCTAGTCGTCACTATATACGTAATCGGGGCGTTACTATATACGTAACCAGGGTATTCCTGCTGACATAATCGGCATTTCTCACTCTGAGCGCTCGATTGGTCTCCT
>ERZ773233.96-NODE-96-length-69639-cov-6.185876_pt1 | contig 69639 bp, 60 predicted proteins | sample MGYA00580991_ERZ773233 | MGnify/ENA primary metagenome ERZ773233 (study PRJEB29015, sample SAMEA2738178) | human oral metagenome | biome: human oral; feature: human-associated habitat; material: saliva | place: China | collected 2161 ...
CATAAACCGTTAAACTATCTCGCCAAGGACAATCTGAGATTGCCGCTACTTGCTTTATTTTCCACATCTAAAAAATTTTATATATTAAAGTATTGATATATTCGAATATTTGAATATAATAATATATATGAATTATTGCAATAATTTTATACTAAGGAGATTTAATAATTATGAGTTATCAGGATCTTATAACTTCAAAAGCCGAATTGCTTAAAGCTATATCACACCCTATACGTCTGTGCCTTGTAAAAAAACTGTCCGATATGGAAAGTTGCAATGTTACATACTTTACCGAATGTATGGGAGTAAACCAATCCACAATCAGCCAACATCTGGCTAAACTTAGGGATATCGGTATAGTGGGCTGTATCAGAGATGGGCAAAATATAAACTACTACTTAAAGAATGAAGAAGTTAAAATGATAGTAAAACTCATGTTTGAGGAGGATAAAAATGAGTAAAAAAATTATTATAGTCGGTGGCGTTGCAGGCGGCGCTACTGCTCTTGCAAGACTTAGAAGGCTTGATGAGTCTGCTGAAATTATACTGTTTGAAAAAGGAGAGTTTGTTTCATTTGCAAACTGCGGTCTTCCTTATTATCTGGGAGGAGTTATTAAAAATCGAGAGTCAATATTTGTAACAAATATTGACTCTATAAAGGGTAAATACAATGTTGACATAAGAAACTTCTCTGAAGTGACCCAAATAGACAGAGAGCAAAAAAAGGTCAAGGTTAAAAATGTAAAAACCGGCGAGGAGTATTTTGAAAGCTATGACAAACTCTTGCTCTCAACCGGCTCATATCCTTTTGTTCCGCCTATGGAAGGTGTTGAAGCTGAAAATGTATTTACTCTGTGGAATGTAGCCGATGTAGATAAAATTTATAATTATATAAATAAATACCAGCCTAAGTCGGCTGTGATCGCAGGTGGCGGTTTTATCGGTATAGAAGTTGCGGAGAATCTCCTTGAAAAGGGCATATCCGTTACTTTGGTAGAATTTTCCGGACAGATCCTTCCCCCTCTTGATAAAGATATGGCTAAGATAGCGGAAAACCATATACAGGACAAGGGCATAAAATTACTTTTAAATACCGGTGTAAAATCAATACTAAAAAACGGTAAGCAAATAGAATTAAGTGATGGCAATATTATAGATACGGATATGACCTTATTGTCTATAGGTGTAAGACCAAATACCGGCTTAGCCAAAGAAGCAGGACTTGAGCTTAACCAAAGAGGCGGAGTGATAGTCGATGATTTTATGCAAAGCAGTGACAAGGATATCTATGCCATAGGCGATATGATAGAAGTCACAAATAAGGTAAACGATCTTAAGACCATGATACCGCTCGCAGGTCCTGCAAATAAACAGGGTCGTGCTGTTGCGGCAAATATACTCGGCTTGCACAACGAGACTTATGAGGGCAGTATAGGAACCGGTATAGCCAAGGTCTGCGATCTTACTATCGCATCTACGGGTGAAAATGAAAAATCCCTTATTTCGAGGGGACTTAAACTTTGGGAAGACTATGGTATAAGCATAGTACATCCTATGTCTCATGCAGGTTATTACCCCGGTGCTAAGCCTATGACGATCAAGCTTATTTATTCAAATAAAGATGCACGGGTTCTCGGAGCACAGATAGTAGGTTATGAAGGCGTGGATAAAAGAATAGATACAATTGCAACAACTATACATTTTAAGGGAAGTATCTACGACCTTACAAAACTTGAACTTGCCTACGCACCGCCTTACTCTTCGGCAAAAGATCCTGTCAATATGGCAGCTTATGCGGCAAGCAACTCCTATGAGGGCTTGAGTGAACCTATAAGTTATGAGGATTTCCTTGCCTCTAAAGACAAGTTTACTCTTTTGGATGTAAGGGAAGACATGGAAACCGCTGCCGGATCTATAGATAATTCCCTTAAGATACCGTTGACCAAACTAAGGCATAGACTGTCTGAGCTTGATAAGACTAAGGCATATGTGACTTTTTGTGCAATAGGTTTAAGAGGTTATATAGCTGAACGAATATTAAAGCAGGAGGGGTATAAAGTAAGAAATCTTCTCGGCGGCTACAAAACTTACAGTGACATAAACTATGTTCCCGGCAATAAAAAGGCACTTATTCAGGCAGAGCAGGATAAACTCCCACAGGAAAGCTCTTCTGCTTTGGAGCTTGATGTATGCGGACTTAGCTGCCCCGGTCCTATAGTAAGCGTAGCGAAAGAAATGGATAACTTAAAAGAAGGTCAGACCCTGCTGGTGACCGCCACAGATCCCGGTTTTTGCAACGATATAGAAAGCTGGTGTATCAATACCGGCAACACTCTCGTATCCAAAAGCGATAAAAAAGGAATCTATAAAGTCGTGCTTAAGAAAGGAAGTTCTGAAGATCTTCCCAAGCCCTCTTGTAAGCAAAAAGAAAAGACTATGATAGTATTTGACGGGGATCTCGATAAGGCATTAGCTGCTTTTATAATAGCTACAGGAAGTGCCGCTATGGGCAATAAGGTGAATATGTTCTTTACTTTTTGGGGGCTTAATATACTCAGAAAATCCAACCCTCCTATAGTGAAAAAAGATATTATGTCTAAACTATTCGCAATAATGATGCCCAAGGGTTCCAAAAAACTTACTCTTTCCAAAATGAATTTTGGAGGTATGGGTACTAAAATGATGAAGGATATCATGAAAAAGAAAGGTATAAGCTCTCTTGAGGAACTTATAGCTCAGGCTCAAAAAGCCGGGGTGAAGATGACAGCCTGTCAAATGTCCATGGATGTGATGGGGCTTAAAAAAGAGGAGCTTATAGACGGTATTGAAATAGGCGGCGTTGCCACTATGTTAAATGATAATGATAATTCCAATATGAATTTATTTATTTAAATATTTTCGACATAATACTATTAAAAACGGGTATTACATCACAGCCGATCCACTGTTATGATGTAATGCCCGTTTTTTCGGTATTAAATGCTACTTTCAAGAATACTATAACTAGGCTATACTTTTGTTTCACAGTATATATGCAGCTGTTTTGACTCTATTTAGTATCTAATTCAATAAATTGCTTCAAACTATAACAGTATACTTACTTTCTCATACAATATTTTTCTTCAAACTATTGACTTTTTGCTTGTTGTGTTGTAAAATATTTCTCGTTCGCAGGTGTAGTTCAATGGTAGAACATCAGCCTTCCAAGCTGAATACGTGGGTTCGATTCCCATCACCTGCTTTTTTTGTGTTTAAAAATCATATCTTTAATATTATTTTCTTAGTCTTGCCTTTATTTTAATTTTACTTTGCCTATATTAGGTAAACCATAAGTTGGATTTTTATTAAAATCTTGCCTAAACACTCCCTAAGATGATATACTTTTCTTTTAACAGAAGATATTTCTTCAAAACTAATATTTATAGGAGGACAAAAATGTTATCAAAAACCATTAAAACTATATTGTCAGGTTCTAAACTTCCACTTACTTTTATAGGAGGTGTGGCATTCGGAACTCTCGGATTAAAAGTTTTAGCTAGTAAGGAGGCTAAAAAGTTTTATGCCAAGACTATAGCAACAGGATATAAGGCTAAGGACAGTATTGACGAAACTATTTCCAATATTAAGCAACACGCAGATGATGTTTTAGCAGATGCCGGTGATATATACGAAGCGGAGAAAAAAGAAGCGGATCTTGATTTCGTAGAAGGCAAATAATATGATATTTAATATTTTACACCGAAGCAGCAAGCGTTTCAGAGTACGAGCTTCTTTTAGATGCACTGTTTATGTGCAGGAATATCTTGTAAAGCTTGCTGCGGATTTTCACAAGATCAAACATATACATTTTTATAATGATATGTTCAGCTTTGCAATTATAATTGATGAAGAAGGCAGTCAAGAGGTCAAAGATTTTTTAAATGCTGTCAATAAGGATGTGATCAGGGAAAAATATCTCTTGCCCCCGATAAAACCTTATGACACACCATATTCTATCGTTTCAAATGCTCTTATAAAGAGAACGCTTTTTAAGCTGTTGTTACCTGCTCCGATAAAAATATTTGTAACCGTTTACCGTTCTTTAGCATATATCAAAGAGGCTTTTTCTTCTTTAATAAAAGGACAGCTAAGCATGGAGACCTTGGACGGCAGTGCAATAGCCATATCCGTATTTACCAAACAGTTCGATATGGCAAGCTCTATAATGTTTATGCTGGAACTGGGTGAGCAGTTAAGCCACTGGTCACAGAAAAAATCTTTCGAAGATCTTGAGAAAAGCCTTGAAAATAAAAATAAGGAAGTCTGGGTATTAAGAAACGGCGAGAGTACACAGATCAATTGCTCAGATATAGAACTTAACGATACGGTTATAGTATCTGAGGGCAATGAGATACTTTTTGACGGCAGGATCATCAAGGGAAGAGGCAGTGTAAATGAAAGCTCCATCACCGGTGAGGCTTTCCCTATTGATAAAAAAGTAGGTGACTTGGTTTATTCCAATACTATTTTGGAAAGCGGCGAGATACATATAAGTGTATCAAATGTCAAGGCAAATGCCCGTGTATATCAATTGATCGATCTGATGAAAAAAGCCGATCTGTTAAATGAGACCAAGCAATATCAGTTCATCTTGGCTGCCGATAAATTAGTTAAATATAACTTTTTAGGTGCGGCTTTGACCTACCTTTTTACGTTTTCATTCAGCAAAGCCATATCATTTTTATTGGTAGACTATTCTTGTGCACTGAAGTTATCGACTCCGGTCGCATACCTTTCAGCGATACAAAAACTTATAGATAAGGAAATAGTTGTAAAATCCGCATCTTCACTTGACATTTTTAATAATATAGATACATTTATATTCGACAAGACAGGAACTATTACAAAATCTAATCCTGAGATCCATAAGATAATTACTTTTTATGACTATACACAAGAAGAAGTTTTAAAAATAGGAGCCTGCCTGGAAGAGCATATATATCATCCTGTAGCTACCGCAGTAGTCAGCAAGGCACAGGAATCCGGTATTGATCACCCTGAGATGCATTCAAAGCTTTATCATATAGCTTCCAAAGGTATCATATCCAACATTTCCGGTGAAAAGGTGGTTATAAGCAACCTTACATTACTGGAGGAAGAGGGAGTGAAGATCTCCGAGGAACAAAGACAGGCTATAGATAAATATACAGATAACTATAACTTACTTTATCTTGGATATAAAGACAGATTAATAGCAATTTTTTGTATAGATATACGTTTAAGAGACGAAACACCTGCTGTATTAGATACATTAAAACAAAGAGGTAAAGAGCTTATACTTTTGACCGGAGATACAAAACAGAGAACGCTTAACACAGTTGAAGGTCTGCCATTTGATGAAGTACTTACGGAAATGACCCCAAGTACCAAATATGAATATATACTTGCAAAAAAACAAAGCGGTAAGAAGGTACTTATGGTAGGAGACGGACTCAATGACTCTGCCGCCCTCTCCGCTTCCGATATCAGTGTATCAATGGGTGAGGGAGCCGATCTTTCAAAACAAGTCAGCGATATTCTCTTACTATCCGACTCATTGGAATCTTTGCTTGATATTGATAACATGGCACACAAGCTGAATAAAAAAGTCAATTCAAATGTAAGCTCTGCCATAACGGTCAACACCTCTCTTATTGTTATGGGGCTGCTTGGCCTTATGCCGGGAAATGTAATGTCTTTTTTACATAACCTCACAACTTTTTCTATAGTTTTGACAAGTTTTAATATAAAAGAGTAGTTGGCAGTATAAACAATTAAACAGCAAGAATCAACAAAAAACACTCCCTATTTCAATCATACCCCGGTACTGTTAATAAAGTTTCGACAAATTTTCTACAGACTGCACTAGGGACATCCTCGTCTGTAAAATTTGTAACTCACTTTATTAACATTACTAAGGGCTAAAAAGATTGAAATAGGGAGTGTTTCTTTAATCGCCAACCGACCGGAAATAGCTGTATAAAGGATCGGTGGTAGATAAATAGCTTTTTTATAAGCGAAGCGAGGTTGGCAAGAGCCTGTCCAAGGCAAGATATGTTTGTAACGGTTTATGTGTTTGAATTATATATTTTTTATCACTTCCGTAACCAAGCCCTTAAACTTACTTGATACCTTATCAGCCACTTCCTTTACTTCCACATGATCGAGCTTCTTTTCACTAAGTCCGGTAGCAAAGTTGGTTATGCAGGAGATAGCCGCTACTTCCATACCCATATGTGCCGCTGCCATAGCCTCACATGCTGTACTCATACCCACGGCATCTGCTCCGAGCAGTTTATACATTCTTATTTCCGCCGCACTTTCATAGTTCGGACCGCTACACTGAAGATAAACTCCCTCTTTCATATCTATATCGAATTTTTTTGCAGCTTCCTTGATCACATTTACGCATCTTCTAGAATATATTTCACTCATATCCGGAAATCTTGTTCCGAGTTCGTCAAGATTAGGTCCTATAAGAGGACTTCTTACAAAACTGCTGATATGATCCGTCAAGATCATAAAATCCCCGGGCTTAAAGTTAGGGTTTATACCGCCGGCAGCATTGCTTAGTATCAGTTTCTTTGCTCCCAGCTTAGACATGATCCTTATGGGAAGCACCACATCAGTCATGTCATAACCCTCATAGTAATGCACTCTTCCCTGCATTATGATCACCGGAACTTTACCTATATAGGCACAGATGAATCTACCCTCGTGTCCGCTTACGGTGGACACAGGAAAGCCCTTGATATCATTATATGACAGGCTTTCAACTATTTCTATATCCTCAGCATAAGTACCGAGTCCGGAACCGAGCACCAAAGCCACTTCCGGCTTAAAACTAAGCTTTTTACTTACCTCATTAAAACAGGTATCAAGTTTTTCTTTAATAGACAACATATTTTCTCCCACTGTAATAATGTCGTAATCAATATTTGACTACTTGGTTGATTAGTTCCCATAGCTTCGATAACAGAAAAATCTTTCTTCTCTCATCGTATACTACCTTATTAATATTATATAAAGCATCTAACCTTATACTTATATAAATAAAAGGAGCTGAAAATATACCGACAGCTCCTTTTTATTATTTTAACTCATTTCAACCTTGCCGGTTCATCTTTCTCAAAATTACTGTAACCCTATAACTTACATCCTTTAAGTGTGTACTGCTACACTGCACTTTTTATGCATACCGTAAGTTAAGCAAAAAGGTATCCGGCACTGTTATTCAACAAAGCACTTTCCTCTCACTGCAGCTTGCCGCAAGGAAGATTTCGGTTTTCGCTTTGTCATTAAACAAAATACTTATTTATACAGGTATTACCCTATTTTATTTAATAAGCCGTGTTTTATATTGTCATCGGCAAAAGCTACGTTGGCGGCATTTATCATAAAGCCCTTTAGAGTTTCCTCATCAAGTGCGAATTCATTTACCACGAACTCAAGTTCCTTGTCCATAGTGCTGTTACTTACTGTCCTGTTGTCCGTGTTGATAGTTACCAAAAGTCCGGCTTTTATGAATTCTTTTAATGGATATGAGCTTATATTATCAACAGCCTTTGTTTGTAAGTTGCTGATCGGGCACATTTCTATGCCTATCCTCTTATCCTTGCAAAGCTTTATGGCATCCTTTTGTCCGCTTAAGGCTATGCCGTGTCCTATCCTCGAAGCTCCCGCCTCCACGCTTAAGACTACATTTCTTACATCCCTGCACTCTCCCGCATGTATAGTAAACGGATATCCCATGCTTCTCGCTTTTTTGAACAGATCCATGAACAGATCCATAGGATACTTTGATTCGTCTCCCGCAAGATCCAAAGCATTAAGACCGTATCCAAGATAATCTCTTATCTCGGAAAACATTCTCAGACTTTTCTCCGGATCGTGATGTCTCATAGCACAGGCTATAAGTCCCACATCTGTTCCTGTAAGCTCCTTGCCCTCTTTTAACCCTTCTATCACCGCTTCCATTATATCTCTTGTCCTAAGACTTTCACTGACCGAAAGCAGTGGAGCGAACCTTACTTCCGCATATATTACATTGTCGGCTTGTAGGTTTAATACGAAATCTTTTGCCGCCTTCTTAAATGCCGAATAGCTTGTAAGTGCACTTAAGGGCAGATCGAACTTTTGCAAATATTCGGTAAGGCTTGTGCAATCCCCGGATACGCTAAGCAAAGATCCGTCAACTTCTCTTCCTAAAAGTTCTTCCATCGTAGCCTTGGATATAGATCCGTCCAAATGGCAATGTAGCTCGATTTTGGGTAATTTTTTAATGTAGTCCATATATTTATTCTACTGAGTCTATCTCTACTACTTCTGTATTGATATCGGTAACATTGTCACCTATAGCTTCATCATTGGAGATAACCACACTTCCACTCTTTAAGCTTTCATATAATTTATTATAATCATCCTTTGTGAAGTTCTTGAACTTGGCATTATCCAAAGCAAGTCCTATACCAAGATCGCTTGCTGTAAGTATTACCTTGGTTCCGCCCGGGAATTTTCCGTCATAGAACTCTGCTATAGAATTGTATACGGAATCCTGAAGGTTCTTGGTAGCTGATGTTATAACAGTAGGTGACTCTGCTGACTGGTCTACGTCAACTCCTATAACAACCTTTCCTGCCGCTTCCGCAGCCTTCATAACTGAGTTTCCTACAGCTCCTCCGCAGGCAAATATACATTCAACACCTTCATTGTACCATGAAGCTGCCTTTGTCTGGTTTTCAGGGCTTGCATCAAAGTTTCCCACATAGGTGTACTTAACCTTAACTTCACCCTTGGCAAGTCCCAATTCCTTAGCTGCCGCATCCGCACCCTGTACATATCCGTAACCGAATCTTACAACTGCCGGAACCGCTATTCCGCCCATGAAACCTAAACTCTTATAACCTTCTTTTACCGCTGCATAACCTGCAAGATAACCTGCCTGCTCTTCAGCATAGAAGATAGCATGTGCGTTTGAACCGATCTGAGCCTCATCGCCCTTCTTAGGCTCTGCGTCTATTGTAACGAATTTTACATCAGGGTATTTTGTCTGTGCTTCATATACCGGTGCTTCGAATAAGAATCCCGGTGTTACGATAAGCTTGGCACCGCCCTTGACAGCAAGGTCTATAGCATCAAGGCAGGCAGCATCCGACTTTTCAGCCGGCTTATAATACTTATGGGTAATATTATGCTCTGTTGCATACTTATCAAGCCCCTCCCATGAACCCTGGTTAAATGACTTATCGTCTATAGTTCCTACATCTGTGATAAGTGCAAGCTCATAACCTGAAGCAGACTCCTCACTTGCTGCGGTTTCACTTCCTGAGTCCGCTACAGACTCAGCCGCCTGACTTGCATCGGCAGCCGCTGAAGTTTCAGCGGTCGGCTTTGCACAAGCTGAAAGTAAAGACACCGCCAAAGCTGACATCATTAATACACTTGTTAATTTTCTCATAATAGATCCTCCTTATTATTTGATCTCCCAAATTTTTGGGGTCTTACATGCTTACATATTTAATTCTACCATTAATTAAGGTATAAGCAAATAGATAATTCTTTATAAACCTATGAAAATTATTTAATTCCCTTGACTATCTCGATCAATTCACTTTCGGGCATGGCTTTGCTTAGTGAAAAAGAATAGTTATAGTCTGTGTTCTTCCATGTCGCAAGGTTCACACTGCCCTCTTCGCTGCCCCAAACCGTTACCTGTACACCTTCGGCATCCACTTCATTATGATAACTGTACTGATTGGGGTCACAGCTTATCGTGTTATCTTTTGTATTGTTGGACTTTCTTATAGTTATACTGTTTTCAGCACTGCTGTCATCATAGATGACCTGTATCATCTCGTTCTTGACCGCCTGTATATATCTGTTCTCATAGCCTTCTATCTTCTCGGGTGCGACAAATTCAAAGCCGGCAAGCTTAGCGGCATCTTCCAAAGTATTAAAATCTTCGAATATACCCACTTCATTCTCACCCCCGGAATTGGTCGAACCATCCTGATTGATGGCTTCCACACTGCCGGTTTCAGCTTGGCTTTCCTGAACTGTACTTTGTGAAGCTGCGGTAGTTTCCTCGCTTTTATTTGAACATGCAGACATAATTGATACGCTTAAAAATAATGCTGTTATAAATATATATCTTTTCTTCATCCAATTACTCCTTATATGAATTTATTGCAATAATTTTCCTATAGAAGAACTGCCTATTCTCTCACAGCCCAGATCTATAAACTCCTCCATATCTTCGAGAGTTCTTATCCCTCCGGCTGCCTTTATCTTAACATCTTTAGATATGTGCTTTTTGAAAAGCTCTATATCTTCTTTTTTCGCACCCGAAGATCCGAAACCTGTAGAAGTCTTTATAAAATCAGCTCCGGCTTTACTTACAGCTTCACAGAGTTTTATCTTCTCTTCTTCAGTAATATAGCAACACTCTATTATAACTTTTAGGATCTTTCCTCCCACCAGCTCTTTCAATTCCCTTATCTCGGCTTCTACTTTACCGAACTCTTTGTTCTTTACATCACAAAGATTTACTACCATGTCTATCTCCACCGCACCGTCTTCCAAAGCCTTCCTTGTTTCGGCTTTTTTAGCTTCGGTACAGGCATAGCCCAAAGGAAATCCCACTACCGTACAGATACTGAGCTCTTTTCCGTATTTATCATTTACATACTTTATATAATGAGGAGGTATGCATACCGAAGCGGTCTTATACCTTACAGCCTCCTCACATAATTTATCAATGTCCGCAAGGCACGTATCAGCCTTAAGAACAGTATGGTCCACATGTGAACATATCTTTTTAATATCCATTTTTATCTCCGTTCCGCCGCTTGATCACGGCATAGGCAGTAAGAAAATATTATCCGCTATATGCCCCGGTCTGCGACATAAAAATCAGTAAAATATCTTCGGCATTTTATATATGCCATGATCAGCTACATAAATATCAGGCAAATATCTTCGCCATTTTATATATGCCATGATCAGCTACATAAATATCGGGCAAATATCTTCACCTTTATTATATGCCATGATCTGCTACATAAATATCGGGCAAATATTTTACATCCGATCCGATCTCGGGCATCTTTTTATACGAACAATAAAGCTGCCTTTATTCTAATACCTTTCCACTCCTTGACTGCTTACCTTTGCAAGTATAAGAGGGCTTACATTTACTTCGTTTTCACTAAATTCAAGTCCGGATAAGAATTTTTCAGCCGCCTCGGCAAATAAGTCTTCATTATCCGCATACATTATACAAAGCACATCGGATTCATTAACATGATCTTTTGTTTTTTTGATCAGTTTTATACCCGCACTGTAGTCTATACTGTCTTCTTTAGTCTTTCTTCCGGCTCCCAGAAGACTTGACGCTATACCTATGGTCTCGGTATCCATGTGGGAAATATATCCTGCTTTTTCGCTTTTTAACTCAAAGCTAAACTTCGGTTTTTTGAATTTTTCGGTATTCTTTATCACCTCTGTATCTCCACCTTGTGCGGCTACCATTTCTATCAGTTTATCAAGTGCCTTGCCGGAACTAAGCGCCTCTTCCACCACCCGGAAACATTCTTTTATGTTCTTATCAAGCCCCAGATGAAGCATGTTGGCGGCAAGCTCCTTACTTACTTCAAGAAGGTCTTTCGGTCCTTTATTTTTTAGTATTTCGACAGCCTCGATAACTTCAAGACTGTTTCCTATATTGTTGCCCAAAGGTATGTCCATATCGGTGATCACGGCAAGAGTCTTTCTGCCGGCATGCTCTCCTATATCGACCATTTCCTCGGCAAGTGCCACAGCATCGTCAAGAGTTTTCATAAATGCACCGCTTCCGCACTTTACGTCAAGCACTATGCAGTCACTTCCCGCTGCAAGCTTCTTGCTCATGATAGAAGCGGCTATGAGGGAAATATTATCGACTGTAGCAGTCACGTCCCTAAGTGCATAGAGTTTTTTGTCCGCCGGTGCAAGATTACCCGACTGTCCCACTACGGCTATTCCGGTCTTTCTTACAATATCAAAAAACTCTTCCTTGCTAAAAGCTGTTCTTAAATTAGGGATTGACTCAAGTTTATCCACCGTACCTCCGGTATGCCCAAGTCCCCTACCTGACATCTTTGCTACCTTGCAGCCACAGGCTGCAACTATTGGTGCAACTATAAGTGTGGTCTTATCTCCTACACCGCCGGTAGAGTGCTTGTCTACCTTCACTCCTTCTATGGAAGACAGATCCACCATATCTCCGGAGTGTGCAGCTGCCAGAGTCAAAGCAGCGGTTTCTTTTTTATCCATACCTCTAAAATAAACTGCCATAAGAAAGGCTGACATTTGATAGTCGGGTATCTCACCGGATACATATCCGGATACTATATAGTCTATCTCTTCTTTTGAAAGTGCGACGGCATTTCTTTTTTTCATGATCAGATCATACATTCTCATAATATTTACCCCTATCTGCTTGACTTATCGTAAGGTATACCCTCAGCCTTAGGTGCCTGTGAACTCTTTGAAGAGAACATAAGTACTATAAGTGTAACTATATAAGGAAACATCTTATAAAATTCGCTCGGTATAGATAAGTCTTTTAATACCGGTATTGATGAATAAGCACTTGCAAGGGTCTTCATGATCGCAAAGAAAAAGGCTGCGAAGAAAATCTTGTTGCTTCTCCATTGACCGAATATAAGTACCGCAAGTGCAAGGAATCCGTAACCTGCCACGGTACCGTTAAAGTTAGTTGAGGTAGGAACTACGAATACCAGTCCTCCTATGCCGGCAAGCACACCTGAAATAATAACTCCGGCATACCTTATCCTATATACATTAACGCCTACGGAATCGGCAGCTCCCGGATGCTCTCCGCAGGCTCTAAGCCTTAGTCCGAATCTCGTATACTTTATTACAAAGGCTGCAAGTGCAAATATCAAAAGCCCTATATAGGTGGTAATGTATGCCTTCTTAAAAAACATATCTCCTATTACAGGTATTGAAGAAAGTACGGGTACCGCATCTATACGGAAGGTATCCGTAAATTGTACCTGCTGGATTTTTTGTATCATTCTGGCTGTAAATATTACAAAGGCGGGGGCGAACATATTAAGTGCGGTACCGCTTATGGTCTGATCCGCCTTCATGTTAATAGCCGCAAAGGCATGAAGTAAGGAAAAAAGTCCTCCGCTTATGCCTGCTATAAGTATGGCAAGCAGCAAAAGCCCCTGACCGCTCATGCTTTTTTGAAATATATTTATAAAGAAAATACCGCAAAAAGCTCCTATTACCATGATACCCTCAAGTGCTATGTTGATAACACCGCTTCGCTCGGAGTACATACCGCCTGTAGCCACTATAAGCAAAGGTATAGCAAAAAACATGGTTTGTTGAACGATAAAGCTTAAAATCTCCATACTATACCTCCTCTTTCTTTATATTAGCGTTTTTTTCGGGTCTCTTTTTATTTTTAATAAAATTATATATCAAATGTTTGAATAACAAGGATAAAGCTCCGCAATATACTATAGCTGCTATGATCATATCTATTACTTCCGGAGCAAAATCAAAAAGCTGCATGTTATATCCGCCCACCGTTATATGGGCTACGAAAAGTCCGGCAAAAAGTATGCCTATAGGACTTGAGAGTCCAAGCAAGGCTACAGATATTCCGCTAAATCCTTCAGGTGCTATTATATCAAGCACCTGTAAATATTTTCCGGAATTTGCCAGGTATAAAAGTGCTCCTCCGAGCCCCGCAAGTCCTCCGGCTATAAGCATTGACAGAATTATATTCTTCTTTGCGTTTATTCCCGCATATCTGCTCGCAAAACTGTTCTGACCGCAGGCTTTAAGTTCGTAACCGAATACCGTCTTGTTAAGCAATATATGTATAACTATAACGGAAAGTATCGCTATCAGAATACCTACGTTAATGCTTGTACCCGGGAATATTTTATCGAGTCCGGCTTTGCTTAGATTAGCTGTTGCCATGACCGCCTTGGATTGGTTCTTGACCCTGTCATATACGGAATTTTTTATCATTATATTTACCGCATACATTCCGATATAATTCATCATAATAGATGAGATAACTTCGTTAACATTGAAAAATGCTTTTAAGAATCCCGGAATAAATGCCCATGCGGCTCCTGCCAATGTTGCACAGATAAGTGCAAGTAAACAATGTAAAAATGCCGACTCTATAGGAAGCTTAACTCCTACCCATATCGCTGCAAAGGCTCCCATGGTAAACTGTCCGGATGCTCCTATGTTGAAAAGTCCCGTCTTAAATGCGAATCCGACCGAAAGTCCCGTCATTATTATAGGAGTTGCTATGTAAAGCACCTGACCTATGCCTTTGATCCCATCCGTAAATCCGCCCTGCACTATCATCGCAAATCCACCGAATGCATGACTCGGCTTACTTACAAGCAAGATCAAAAGTCCGAAAAGCAGTCCGCAGATAATTGCAAGTATTGATGACATAAAGCTTATTTTGTTCTCATCCGATAAATTAAATATATTCTTAAACTTCATATCCCTTACCTCGCTTAGCTCCTGACATATAAAGTCCGAGCTCTTCTACAGTAGTCTCACCCGGAAGTACATTTGCCACAATCTCTCCCTCATACATTACCAAAATTCTGTCGCTCACATTCATAACTTCATCAAGTTCAAGTGAGAATAAAAGTACAGCCTTGTTGTTGTCCCTTTGTTTTATAAGTCTTTTGTGTATATATTCTATGGCACCTACGTCCAGTCCTCTTATCGGCTGCACAGCTATGACTATATCCGGATCTCTGTCAAGTTCTCTGGCTATAATAGCCTTTTGCTGATTACCTCCCGACATCGATCTTGCGGTACTGGTCTCTCCCTTACTTGAGCGTATGTCGAATTTTTCTATCAGCTCTTTGGCATACTTTCTTATTTCAACGAATTTGAGAAAACCGTTTTTTTGAAATCTGTCGCTGTAATAGCTTTGCAGCACCAGATTCTCCTCCAGAGTATAGTCAAGTACCAGTCCGTCCTTATGTCTGTCTTCCGGAATATGTGCCATACCTGCCAAGGTTCTTTCTCTTATGCTATTCTTGGTTATATCTTTGTCCTTAAGATATATATGTCCCGAAGCGGACGGTGCAAGACCTGTAAGTGCGTAAGCAAGCTCCGACTGACCGTTGCCGTCTATACCTGCTATGCACAGTATCTCTCCTGCTTTTACTTCGAATGAAGCGTTCTTTACGGAAAGTTTTCCATTGTGCTTTGAGTCTACATTCAAGTTTTCAACTTTCAATATGTCGGCTCCCGGAGTGAGTTCCTTTTTATCCAAAATAAAACTCACCTTCCTGCCGACCATCAGTTCGGACATATCTTCCTTGGATATCTTATCCACATCAACTGTCCCCACGCTTTTTCCTTTTCTTAAGACTGTAAGCCTGTCCGCTACTTTTTTTATTTCATTTAATTTGTGAGTTATGAATATAATAGACTTGCCCTCGTCAACAAGCTGCTTCATTATCTTCATGAGCTCATCTATTTCCTGCGGTGTAAGTACTGCTGTCGGCTCGTCAAATATGAGTATATCGTTGTCGCAAAACAGCATTTTCAGTATCTCGACTCTTTGTTGCATACCTACCGTAATGTCAGATATATAAGCATCCAGATCTATTTTTAATTTGTATTGCTCACTTAATTTGAGCAGTTTTTCTCTTGCACCCTTCATTTGCAATATTGAAAATTTGGTAGTTTCCCTGCCGAGTACTATGTTCTCAAGTATCGTGAAGTTATGAACAAGTTTAAAATGCTGATGTACCATACCTATACCCAAGGCATTGGCATCGTTGGGATTGAGTATGTCAACTTTTTTGCCGTTTATTTTGATCTCGCCTTCTTCCGCCCGGTATAATCCGAAAAGCACACTCATAAGCGTGGACTTGCCCGCACCGTTTTCTCCGAGCAGGGCGTGTATCTCGCCTTTTCTCACCTTTAGCGTTACATCATCATTTGCCTTAAAATCACCGAATTTTTTGGTGATATGGTTCATCTCTATGACATGATCCACAGCAGACCTCCTATAAAATTTTGTGAATAGTTATATGCTTTCTTTTATTACTTTCATGAGCCCTTCGCAACCACGCACTATATCTTCATACGTCACATCGAATCTTCTTGTATACCACGGGTCGCTTATATCTTCCTTGCTTCCCGCAAATTCCAGAAGTTTCTTTATCTTTCCTTCCTTTACGCTCATTTCGGTAATTCTTTCTATATTTCTTACGTTCATATCGTCCATTGCTATAATGTAATCATAATCGTTATATTCAGACTTTTCAAGCTGCTTTGCTCTCTTACCCGCACAGCCTATACCATGTTTTTCAAGCTCCTGCTTAGCCTTAGGATAGACCGGGCTTCCGATTTCTTCTGTGGAAGTTGCTCTTGATGCTACTTCTACTTTATCCGAAAGCTTTTCTTTTTGTAACATGTCCTTGAATATAAATTCCGCCATGGGGCTTCTGCAAATATTGCCGTGGCAGACGAAAAGTACGCTTGTTTTCATTTTTCTCCTCCTAAAATGCCCTATTTTGCCCTAATTTGCGTGGGTTTACCCAGTCTGTAAAATGGGGTTAAACCTACAGATATTTTGGCTAATCTGCAAAACAAGGCAAATTGTGGCAAAATGTAATAGTCATTAGTAGTCAAATAGTAGTCAACGATAGGGGGGTTGACTGCTCACCTTTTAACGGTAGTATCGTTAAAGGGGTTTCAAATTTAGGGTTATCGTTAAAAGGTATGAACCAATGTTTTTATTTTACCAAATAAAGATACGTTTGATAAGACTTAATACAGAAAAAACAGGCGGCATTTTACTTTGCCACCTGCATAAAGTTATATGAAAATGTAGTTATCTTTGATTGAGAAATTAGTCGGTTATCAGGCTTCATATTATCTAATCCCTTGATTTGCTTGACTTTCAGATAAAACGATGTTGTGTAGGTTTAGGAACAGGAAGGAAATTTTTCACATACTCAAAATTCCAACCGCTAATACACCGATTGATATTCCATATAGGATACCAATCACCAGGTCACTGATGTTAGTTATCTGATTTAAAATTATTGCCAGCACTAGAAACATCATTCCTATTGACACATATTTATTTTTATTTAGCTTCATATATTTTCTCCCCAACAAATTCTAAGTTGTTATTGTACAAAGTCGCTTACACAGCAGCTAGGCTAAGTATAATTAATTTTCTACTTTTCCGCAATAATAGCAGTTTAAAAATTATTTTGTATTATTGAGATATACCACTATCACATAAACAAACACAATTCCTCAACCACAATGTTTATTTTAACATCTTTTATCATCTAAAATCCATTCCCCATCGACTATTTTGGGCAACGAAAGATTACGATAATTAATAAATCCACTCTTTCCTGACAATCCAGCTCTTTTTATCGCTTTTTCAAGTAAAAAACCCCGGGCGCATACGCCCGGGGACCGTTCTTCTTAACTTAGAATATTCTCCAACCTACTATGAAGTTTCTTTGCCACCATCCTCCCAAGGATCTTTGTACTACCCTGCCGTTAGATGATGAAGCGTCTATTATCTGACCGCCTCCTGCTACCAGACCGACATGTCCGCTAACTACTATGATATCTCCTGCCTGTAAGTCTGAGAAGTTGCTTACTCTGGTATATCTTCCCGGGTTTCTCCAACCTGAGCTGGTCATGTAAGACTGGCTTACACCGGAATTATTAAGACACCAGTATATAAATCCCGAACAGTCGAAAGCATTGGGACCTTTCGCACCCCATACATAAGGGCTTCCTACCTTGGATGAAGCTACGGATATAAGGTTTCCTACGCTTCCTCCGCCTGAGTATATAGGTCCTGTGGCACCTCCGCCACCGCCACCGCCGCCGCCGGCGTTTCCTCCGCCCGCATTACCGCCGCCGGCATTGCCGTTCCTGCCGTTGTTTTGTCTTGCGGTCGTACTTGGAAGAGGTCTTAAGACATCCTCGGAAGTAAGTTTTGCTATGGTGACCGCTCCTACAGATCCGTCGGAATCAAGTCCGTTCCTGCTTTGGAACGCTTTGACCGCATTCTGTGTTGACTCTCCGAAATATCCGGTTATATTGTCAGGATGCAAATATCCCCACTTCGCAAGCATCTTTTGAATATTATGTACCTGATCACTTTGATCTCCGACTCCCAGTCCGTTAGGTTTTGCATCAGCCGATAAAATAGCCATCCTTGTGGAAGGTCCTATATATCCGTCCACGACCTGGTCGTTCTTTGACTGGAACTGCTTTACCGCAAGACTCGTATCGAGTCCGTAGCTTCCGTCCGGTGTACTGGTCATGTATCCGAGTTCAAAAAGCCTTTTTTGAATCGCCATTACCACATCGCTCTTTTCACCGTATGCAAGCATATTAGGCTTGATATCTTCTGAATATATAAGGTTAAGTGTCTTTATACCCACCTTACCGTCTTGATCGAGGCTGTTGATCTCCTGCAACTTTGATACGGCATCCTTTGTCTTTTCATCGTAAGTACCGGTGATCTGTCCTTGCTCTGCAAGGTAACCCAGCTCGTAAAGTCTTGATTGAATACGCTCTATGTCGGTACCCACATCTCCTTCTTGTGCCGCATAAAACTTGGCATCATCCGCCATAAGTATCTCGAGTGTACCCGTACCTATGATACCGTCCTGCGGAAGCTTGTTCTGTCTTTGGAAGACCTTTACCGCAGCTATGGTCACATCTCCGTAATAATCCGTAGGCTCGTCATTCTCCATGAAGCCGAGTCTCATAAGTCTTTCCTGTATCCTATGAACTATAGGGTGTTTTGTTCCGGATCTTATAACATCTGGAACCGGCTCTGTAGTTGCCACATCTACAGACAGTGACGGGAACGGTGCTCCTATCGCAGCTGCCGGAACTATATCCACCTGTGCGTTGCTATCCGTTGCGATATCACCCTCCGACACTTCACTTGTCTCGGATACCGCTGTCTTTTTATTTGTCGACACCATAGCTCTTACCCATACTACGGAAAGCAGGGCTATGATGACTGTAGGTACTGCCACCATGATAAGCTTACTCTTATCCCAATTTTTAAAAAAATTATTTCCTTCTTTCTTATCTCTTGCCATATTTTCTACCTGATATTTCCTAAAGTTTACTTAAACGATTGCTTAAAACTACAAAATCCTCTAAACTAAGAGTCTCGCCTCTTACACGTTCATCAAATCCCGAATCCCTTATGGCTTTGGCGATGACCTCTTTTGTAAATGTAATACCCGACGCATTGTTAAGACTGTTTTGCAATGTCTTTCTTCGCTGATTAAAAGAAGCCCTGATAAGTGCGAACATGAGTTTTTCATCTTTCGGCTCTACCGGCGCCTTCTCATGTAATTTTAATCTTATGACCGCAGACGACACCGAAGGTCTCGGAATAAATGAATTAGGAGGCACATTAGCTACTATCACGGCATCCGTATAGTAAGCCACCGCCAATGATATCGCACCGTATTCTTTTGTACCGGGCTTTGCAATAAGCCTTTGCGCAACTTCCTTTTGTATCATCACGGTTATGCTATCAAGCTTTAATTTTCTTTCAAGCAGATCCATAATTATTGGGGTCGTTATATAGTAGGGAAGGTTTGCCACTACCTTTACTCTTTTTCCCTCAGCCTCTTTTTTTATAAGTGCTTCCAGATCGAGTTTTAATACGTCTTCATTTAATAATACTACATTTTCATAAGCAAATAAAGTCTTTGCAAGTATCGGCATCAAATTTTTATCTATTTCTATTGCTATAAGTTTATGAGCCTTTTCAGCTATACGCTGACTGAGTACTCCTATACCCGGACCTATCTCTATGACCACATCTTCTTCACTTATATCCGCAGCACTTATGATCTTATCAAGTACATGAGAGTCTATAAGGAAATTTTGCCCGTATTTTTTCTGAAATACGAATCCGTGTTCCTTTATGATATCTATAGTGTCCGATGCTTTTTCTATTCTGCCCTTCATTCACACCTACCTTAATTTAGGATACAATCTATGTGCATTTTCAGAAGTCTTTTCTATGACATATTCGGGACTGAATGCCTTTATATCCGATATGGCATTAACTATGTACGGTATATATGAAGACTCGTTTCTCTTCCCCCTGAAAGGTACGGGGGAAAGATAAGGACAATCCGTCTCCAAAACCATACTTTCCATCGGAAGATATTCTATAACTTCCTTTAGTTTGGAAGCATTTTTATATGTAGCCACTCCTCCTATACCGAAGAAAAAACCGAGTTTTAAGTATTCCTTTGCCATTTCAAGGCTGTAAGAATAACAATGCATTACTATATTAAGATCTTTGGCATAAGCTTTTAATATGTCAAAGCTGTCTTTTGCGGCATCCCTTGAGTGTATCACCGCAGTAAGCCCAAGTTCCTTAGCAAGGTCCAATTGACTTACAAAATCTTCTTTTTGTTTTTCCTTATACTCAGTACTCCAGTAATAATCCAGACCTATCTCCGCTATGGCAACCACTTTATCATGTTTTGCCAGATTTTTAAGTTGCTCTATATAATCACCTTCAGACTCATGCACATTTGACGGATGTACTCCCACTGTAGCATATATATAGTCGTATTTGTCCGCCAAGGCTATACACTCTTTTGAGCTTTCTATATCTACAGCTATATTGACAATCCTGTCTATACCTTTACCGGGCAATCCGGCAAGCAGTTCGTCCCTGTCTTCATCAAATGCCTCATCATTGTAATGACTGTGTGTATCTATGATCCCCATAAAACTTTCCTTCCGAAACTTATTAAACAATTTTACAACATGTAGTCACGATCTGTCAGATCCATATACCGTTCCAACTTATCAAAGCGATGTATAAAAACATTATCACTTATATAAACCTCTCTTCCCGGTGAATAGATCTTATAAACAGTTTTCTTGATCAAGGAATTCACGGTAACATGTGCAACATGAACTTACTGATAAAGACTCATTAAATATGCGCTTATATTGCTGTTGATAATATACAGTAACAATAAATGTCCCGGATAAAACACGTAAAACAAATATTTAAGTCCCTTACCCTTTTTACCGTTATAAAAGTACGTGATCGCCACTCCCACTACAGCCATATCCAAGAACAAAACCGCAGTCGCACAAAACTTTACCCAGAATTTTTCCTTAAATAAATAATATACCGCTATTATTATAACACCTATATGTGAATAATCTGTTTTCAAAAACCATGCAATTAGAGCAAATATTAAAATTATAAATAATCTTATTATAAAATTTTTATCATATTTTTTTATTGCCATAAGCATAAGTATAGCTATCAAAAAAGTCCAAAGCACATTCTGATAACCTAGGTAAAGTGGGATACCGAAAAATGCAAGGTCATATATAGGCTCGGTTATCACCGCAAATATAAAAAGTCTTATAAGATACTTCTTTATATTTCTTGTGTGTATGAAGCCCTCCACTATACAAAAACAAAATATCGGAAATGATATCCTTCCTATACCCCTCATCACATTGTAAATAAACTCCGTATCTATATTGAAAAGTTGCTCAACTATATCGAAATACTGCATCATGGTAGCTGCGATATGGTCTATCAACATAGTGATAAGAGCGATCCATTTGAGTGCCGACAGATCGAGTACCTTATATTTATTAGCAGACATAGGCTCCCGACCTCATATTCTTCTCCGGTGAAATTATTGAAAGATTACCCTCATTATCCTCGGCACAAAGCACCATACCCTCTGAGGTAAGTCCGGCTATCTGCCTCGGTTTTAAGTTTACCAGCACAAGTACTTTCTTTCCTATAAGATCTTCAGGTTTGTACCATGCCTTGATCCCGCTTAATATCTGTCTTGTGCTTGAACCTATTTTTATTTGTGAACATAAAAGTTTTTTTGATTTTTTAACTTCCTCACAATGTATTATCTCGCCTATTTGAATCTGAAGCTTGTCAAAATCCTCATACTCAACTTCCGGCTTTGCCTCTATATCCATGCCATCATCGGACTCTTCCTCTACTGATGCCGCAGCATCATCAATACCGCTTAGGGCTTCGTACTCTTCCATGACCTTATCAAGTTCCAGTCTTGCAAAGAGTATTGAAGGTTTTTCCACAACTTTTATGCTGTCTGTAAGTCCGAATTTATCAAGGTCTTCATACTCTCTTCTTGAAGCATTGAGCTGTGCCAATATAGCCTGTGATGTCTCCGGCATAAAACTTTCAAGAAGGCTTGCTCCTATAAGTATAGATTCGGTAAGGTTATAAAGTACGGTTTTAAGTCTTTCTTTCTTGTCCTCGTCCTTTGCAAGTACCCAGGGATAGGTCTCATCTATATATTTATTCGATCTTTTAAATATATTCCATATCTCGCTGATGGCATCCGCAACCCTGAAACTTTCCATTTTTTCGGAAACTTTGGCTGCCGTAGAGCTCACAAGATCTTTAAGATCCTTATCAAGTGCCTTATTCTCTACACTGTCGGCACTCTCCTGACCCTTTGATACCACGCCTTCAAAATATTTGTTTGACATGGATATGGTACGGCTTACAAGGTTTCCGAGTACATTGGCAAGATCTGAATTATATCTTTCGACTATCAGGTCCACGCTTATAACGCCGTCTCTGTCATAAGGCATCTCATGCAATACAAAATATCTTACGGCATCCACTCCGAAAAGTTTGACCAGGGTATCGGCATATAAGACATTGCCCTTGGACTTACTCATCTTGCCTTCACCCAGTAAAAGCCACGGATGACCGAATACCTGCTTAGGAAGTTCCACACCGAGTGCCATAAGGAATATAGGCCAGTATATGGTATGGAATCTTACTATATCTTTACCTATCAGGTGCAGATCCTCCGGCCAATATTTTTTGAAACTGTCAGCACTTTCTTTATAACATTCATATCCGAGTCCCGTAATATAGTTACTGAGTGCATCAAGCCATACATAGGTCACATGTCCCTCATCGAAAGTTACCGGTATGCCCCAACTGAAACTTGTTCTTGAGACACAAAGATCTTGAAGTCCCGGTAAAAGGAAGTTATTCATCATTTCATTTTTTCTTGACACCGGCTGTATGAATTCCGGATGTGTATTTATATGCTCTATAAGTCTGTCGGCGTATTTGCTCATTTTGAAAAAGTATGCCTCTTCCTTAGCCGGCTGTACTTCTCTGCCGCAGTCCGGACAGCGTCCGTCAACAAGCTGAGCCTCGGTGAAGAAAGATTCGCAAGGCGTACAGTAAAGCCCCTCATAGCAATCTTTATATATGTCTCCCTGCTCATACAGTTTCTTGAATATATCCTGAACCACCCTTTTATGCTCGGGATCCGTGGTTCTTATAAACTTGTCGTACGAAGTATTCATCATATCCCATATTTGTTTGATAACACCGCTGGTCTCATCCACAAAGGTCTGCGGATCTTTTCCGGCATCTTTAGCCTTTATTTCTATCTTTTGTCCGTGCTCATCCGTACCTGTCTGGAAGAATACATCATAGCCCTCGTATCTTTTAAATCTGGCTATTGCGTCAGCCATTATTATTTCATAAGTGTTGCCTATATGTGGTTTTCCCGAAGCATAGGCAATAGCCGTGGTCATAGCGAATATCTTTTTATCTTTATGTGTAGACATAGTATCTCCTTTTAAGTTTGCTATCATAAAATCAGAAAAGAGAGCCTGATATACCTGCCCTCTTGTTCTATAAATATTACAGTTCGCTAAGCCGTCCTTCTTCACCGGTATCACTGCTACGATCGGTATTCACCTATACGTACGTTTTTATGACGGTTAGCACACGGATATACACATAATATTCGCCTGACATTGATCTCTCCCTCATATCGTGTGTATACCGGCTTGCTCAAACTGTGATCTATAAACTAATTACTTGTTACTTTTTCATAGTCCAAATTGTATTTTATATCAGTTGTTTCGGATGTCGCCTTTCCGTTTATCTTAACTGTCAATGCATCAAGCTCATAATTCTCCAGATACGTATTAGCCACAGCTACGAGTGTTCTCTTGTCCGTCATATCCAGTGCTGACAGATCCAGAGTAGCTTTTTTTTCTTCAATAACAAATGATAACATAGTGGTATCTGAAGGTATAACGCCGAACTCTATGAGTTTTTGCAATAAAAGATTGGCATCAAGTTCACTTGCGTCTATAGAATCCATATCTTTATCGATTCCACCCGTACTGTCATCCTTGGTATAAACAGATACTACTGTAAGCACAGGTGCATTGGGATCGGGAACTTTATCATCCCTTCCTCCGGTCTCTTCGGCTACGGTCACCGGCTCACTTTGAGCACTATCGCTTCCGCCCTTTGAACATGCCGCAAGTGCAAGTATGACTCCTACAGTCATCATCGACACAATTACTTTCTTAAAAAATTTTACCATGAATTATTTCTCCTTATACTATTAATAGTTTCCGGGTCTTAAGCTGAGCCACTATTAATTATTTTTAGGGTAGGTCTTCACAAGCCATTCATGAACCTTGAAAAGTGCATCGGTGACAAGTTTCACCTCATGATCCGACAAGCCGTCTATCATGGAGCTGAGCATCTTTTGATGAAATTCCCTATGTTTCATAAATGCCAGTTTGCCTTTTTCAGACAGTTCTATATATACAAGCCTCCTGTCTTCTATTCCCCTTTCTCTATTGACATAACCTTTTCTTACCAAAGCATTGATCGCCGTGGTAAGAGAGCCTATCGTTATTGACAGCTGAGCCGCAACGGTGGACATATTCTTCTTCACACCTATACCTATAGTATCAATGACATGCATATCATTATTGGTAATATCGGAAAAATCTGACTCAACAATAGCCCTGGATTCTATGTCGATTATATCATTAAATAAACTTACTAAGACTCCGTCAAGTCGGCTATACCTATCCACACATACCTCTCTTTATAAACATAATCAGCCAATATATTGTACTCTATAAAAACTACTTTTTCAATAAAAAATGCTACAGGTATATTACAAGATTATTTATAAACAACTAACCTTTTATTTATTTTTATCGTTTTGTCTGCCGTATATTCCGCTTAACATAGACATATGCCATATAAGTTCTTCACTAAATTCATCACTCTTCATCCTCCACTTCCAATTGTTTCCCATGGTGCTTGGGGTGTTGATACGGGATTCTTCACCTAATCCGAGGTAATCTTGCATAGGTATTATGACCGTATCTGCTATGCTTGACATGACCGTACGTATTGAATCCCAATGTAAATATTCATACGGTGTATTCTCACTGCCCTGATATCTTATCATGAATAATCTATCATCATGTGACAAGGTCTCAAGCCAAGCTCTCAGCGGTGAATTATCATGAGTTCCGGTATATGCCACACAATTTCTTACGTAATTATGCGGTAAATACATATTTTCCGGGTTTTGATCAAAGGCAAATTCCAAAACTTTCATTGCAGGGAAGCCTGAATCTTCCACGAGTTTTATTACGCTGTCAGTCATAAGTCCCAGATCCTCGGCTATGATAGGAAGCCCTTCTTCGTATTTACCGGGATACTTCTTTTGGAAATACTCCGTCATCTTGTTAAATATATTCATACCCGGACCTTCGTTCCATATTCCTTCTATGGCATTTTCGGCTCCGTATTCTATTGAATAATATTCGTCAAATGCTCTGAAATGATCTACTCTTACATAATCATAGACCGACAAAGCATATTCAAGTCTCTTGATCCACCACTCATAATTGTTTTTCTTATGATAGTCCCAGTCATACAACGGGTTGCCCCAAAGCTGACCCTCTTTTGCGAAATAATCCGGCGGACAACCTGCAACGACCTTAGGCATATGCTCTTCATCGAATAAGAAAAGCTGTGCCTTGCTCCACGCTTCAGCCGAATCAAAGGCTACATATATCGGCATGTCGCCTATTATCTCTATCCCCTTATCATTGGCATATTTTTTAAGTTCCGACCATTGCTTGTTAAAAACCGTCTGTACCCAACAGAAGAACTCTATCTCTTTGTTAAGCCTTATTTTGGCTTTTTTTATCGCCGCCTCATCAAAACAACGCAAGTCTTCATCCCACTGATCCCAGGACTTACCCTCCTGCTCGTTCTTTATTGCCTGGTATAAGCAGTAGGTCTTCGTATCTTCCAAAAGCTCATCTATTTGCTTATTGAATTTTACACTATCATTTTCATCAAGTGTTTCCTTGAATTTTATATATGCCTTTTTTAATAACTTTTCTCTGTTTTCATATAACTTTCCGTAGTCCACATAACATTTATCATCAAACCACTCTATGTCTTTAAGATCTTCATTACTTAAAAGCCCTTCTTCTATAAGTTTATCAAGATCTATATAATATAAATTCCCCGCAAAAGCACTCAGGCTTTGATAGGGAGAGTCTCCGTATGAAGTGGGACCGAGCGGAAGTATCTGCCAGTAACATTGACCGGCTTTACTTAAATTATCCACAAACTCGTATGCTTCTTTTGAAAATGTCCCTATACCGTAAGGACTCGGCAGACTCGATATGGGCAACAGCACCCCACATGCTCTTTTCATAAATACTCCTGTAATGATTTTTTATTTTTGATACACATCTATCTTTTTGTGTGCCAGCTCTATATTATTCTCATCCAATTTTGCTTTGATCTTTTCTTGAATATCCCATTTTGCAGATAAAAATTCATCCGTATAACACCAACCTCTTGCACCTATCGTAAGTGACGAATCGGTGTAGGACTCAAGATATGTGATGATACCTCTTTCGGGGTCATTCTTTATGATCTTCTCATGCTTTTCAAAAACCGATTTCAATATATTTCTCGTCTTAATTACATCCGTATCATAGTTTACATATATCTTTATCTCAAGCATCCTCTTATTAAATGCCGTAGAATTGACTATCACCTTACTTGAAAGGCTGGCATTGGGTATACTAACCTTTTTGTTATCATAGGTCACAAGCGTGGTATATACTATGTCAATGACCTTTACAGTGCCTTCGGTATCTTCGAGAATTATATAATCACCTACCTTAAAAGGCTTGGTAATGAGTATTATTATGCCTCCGGCAACATTGCTTAAACTTCCCTGTAAAGCAAGTCCGATAGCAAGTCCGGCTGAACATATCACCGTTATTATAGATGCCGAATTGATCCCGAGCCTTCCCGCCACTATGAATACCACTATGGTATAAGCGAAAAATCTGAATACCGATATCAGAAATCTGTCGACTCCGCTATCGACCTTTATAGCCATCAGTGACTTATGCATAAGTACAGTCAGCAACTTAATTATTCTGTTAGCTATAAAAATTATCAATATTATGATAAAGCCCTGGTACAATGCTGAAAGTATGTCGGGAAGATGGTTTCTTAAAAGATCCATCGCCGTACTGGGCTTTACCCTATCAAGGTCTTCACTGATCTGCTCCGCAACCTCTGATGCTATAGTTTCCAGTGCGGCAGTTTCCGCAACGGTATCTAAGGCAGCAGCCTTTATGGCTGCCGCCTGCAGTGTCATATACAAAATACCTAACATTACTTCACCTTAGGGGAGAAGATCACAGTGCTAAGAGGCGGTATCTTTATATCTATAACAAGATTCTTACCTTCTTTATCTTCGACCGCCTTTACAGCTCTTGCATTCTTAATACCCTTTCCTCCGTAACTTTCAGAGTCGGAGTTGAATACCTCCTTATAACTTGCAGCATAAGGAACTCTTATTTCAAAGCTTTCATAAGTTACCGGAGTGAAGTTGCATACCACGAGAAGATCGTCTTCTTCATATTCGCTCTTTCTTACAAATGCGATGATATTCTCCTCGTATGAATAGCAATTGGTCCATTCAAAACCTTCCGGCTCCGCATCCAGTTTCCATAAAGATTCGTTCTTCCTATAGAAAGCATTAAGGTCTTTTACATATCTGTGCATAGCCGCATGCAACGGATCTTCAAGGATCTCCCACTCGATAGACTTATCTTCGTTCCACTCATGCTCCTGAGCAAACTCCTGACCCATGAATAAAAGCTTCTTGCCCGGATGTGTCATCATAAATCCGTATGCCACCCTTAAGTTTGCCAGCCTGTCTTCTTTATAAAAGCCCGGCATCTTATTAAGAAGTGTATTCTTACCGTGTACCACCTCATCATGACTGAGTACCAGGATAAAGTTTTCACTGTATTGGTAAAGCATAGAGAAGGTCAGCTTCCCATAGTGGTATGACCTGAAATACGGATCGTTTTGCATATATGCAAGAAAATCGTTCATCCAGCCCATATTCCACTTAAAGTCAAATCCCAGTCCTCCGTCCGAAAGCTCTCCGCTTATCTTGGGCCAAGCCGTACTCTCCTCAGCTATTAAAAGCACATCATTGTATCTTGTCTTAAATATTGAATTAAGGTGCTTTAGAAATTCTATAGCTTCAAGGTTCTCATGTCCGCCGTTTTTATTTGCGACCCATTGTCCGTCGTCTCTTCCGTAATCAAGATACAGCATAGATGCGACCGCATCCATACGTATACCGTCTATATGATAATATTTTGCCCAGTAGATAGCATTGGCGATAAGGAAATTACTTACCTGAGGTCTTCCGTAATTATATACATAAGTTCCCCAGTGCGGATGCATTCCCTGTCTGGGATCCGCATGTTCATATACATGAGTCCCGTCAAACACCCCGAGTCCGTGCAGATCTTTGGGGAAATGTGCGGGTACCCAGTCTATTATTACTCCTATATTTTGTGAGTGCATGTAATCCACAAAATACATAAAATCATGCGGAGTACCGTATCTTGAAGTAGGTGCATAGTATCCCGTCACCTGATAGCCCCAGCTTCCGTCAAAGGGGTGTTCCATGACCGGCATAAGCTCTATATGTGTGTAATTCATTTCTTTTACATACTTTGCAAGTTTTACCGCTATCTCCTTATAGTTATAAAACTCGCTGCCCGCTATTTCTTCACCGTTCTCATCAAACTTTCTTTCTTTTCTGATCCATGAACCCAGGTGCAACTCATATATGTTTATAGGACAACCGTCATAATTCTTACCGTCGCACTGCTTTAAGTCTCTGTCAAACAACCAGTCTTCGTCATCCCATACGTAATTTTTAAGATCATATACCAAAGAGGCGTTATCCGGCCTTAATTCACTGAAAAAGCCGTAAGGATCCGCCTTTAACATAGGCTCACCCTTCATAGTCTTTATTTCGTATTTGTAGTTGTCGAGATTCCCCACTCCGGGTATAAATATCTCCCATATACCGCTGTCCTTGATCTTACTCATCTGGTGCAGTCTTCCGTCCCACAGGTTAAAATCTCCGACTATGGATATTCTCATTGCCTCAGGTGCCCAAACTGAAAAATACACACCCTCGATACCGTCAACTTTTACAAGATGTGCTCCCATTTTTTCAAAGATATCATAATGCACACCTCTTGCAAATCTGTCAAGATCGTCGTCATTGTATAAGCTGAACTTCATGTAACTTTCCTGTCTGTCTACACTGTTATACTCATACACTACATGATAGTGGTATTTCGGAATAGTTTTTTGTTGCAGTAACACCGCAAAAAATCCGGCATCGTCTTGTCGCTTCATATCGACTTCTTTAGCTGTTTTTTCCAAACACAACTTAACTTCCTTGGCGTTAGGAAAAAAACACTGTATAAGTATTCCCTCTTCTATCTTTTTGGCTCCGAGGATCTCATGCGGTCTTGAACTTTCAGAATATACTATGTCTTCTATTTGTGCCCAGTCCATAAGATTGTAAAGTATATCTTCCATAAACTATTACCTCCAATAATATTTTCAGCCACCACTTTTGTACTTTTTGTTAATTTTATATATCAATACGACTTTATGCTGATTTTATCATATAATTCATACTTAATACAGTATAAAATTAAATAAGATATATATATTTCACAAAAATATAACTTGTATATAAGTTGTTTATATTCTAAAATATTTATCGTATGTTCTTAGGACCTGAAATTTACAGTATTTAAAGAGCGATCCGGGCGATCCGGTATTTTTTACACATATAAGGGTGAGGATCAGATAGTACATTTTAATTCGATCATTTACAACTTAAGTTCCCTTATGCTGTAAAAGAGCTGTAGGTCTATGTCGCAAATACTGTACAAAGCCTAACTTATCAATATGTAAAGGAGATATTATGGCAAATAACAACGACAATAAAAATAATAAATCTAATTTGATGGCAGAGATAAAAAGCTGGCTGGGTATCATCATTACGGCGGCGGTTATAGCTTTTTGCCTTAATACTTTTATTATAGCCAACTCACATGTTCCTTCCGCATCTATGGAGAATACCATTATGACAGGGGACAGGGTCATAGGCTTTCGACTTTCTTATCTTTTTGAAGAGCCTGAAAGGGGCGATGTGATCATTTTCAGATTCCCCGATGATGAGAAGACTTATTATGTTAAAAGGATCATAGGTATTCCGGGAGATGTGATAGATATAAAGGACGGACATGTATACCTTAACAATTCCGACACTCCTCTTGATGAGCCTTATATAAAAGAACCTATGATACCTGAACCGGATATGCATTTTGAAGTTCCGGAGAATGGGTATTTTTGCCTGGGAGACAACAGAAATTCTTCGGGAGATGCAAGATATTGGCATAATACTTACGTATATAAGAATAAGATCATATCAAAGGTCATATTCAGATACTTCCCGAATATAAGTTTGATAAAATAAGAATTTTATAAAAAGAGCAGCAAAAATGACCCTCCTTATATTATATACTTACTCGCAAAGTTTTATGAAAGCTTTCGCAAATTCGCACAGACCGTGGAACTTAACCTATCCGCCTGATGGGTGGGGCTTAAGTTAAGGCAGTCTTTTGCAATAAGCTTAAAACTTTAAGCGTTAAATATATGATCGTAAGGAGGGTCGTTTATTTACCCTTAGATGTATTTTTATTCTTCTATCAGTTCAGCGACTTTATTGATATCAACGAGTACGCCGCCGCCGGAACCTATAGTTTTATTACCGTATCTATAGCTTGGAACGGCAGCAAATTGAAGCTCTGACCATACAAGCATATTGGCACTGTCAAGCACGTCCTGATACTTATCCGAATTAAGCACCTCTCTCACACTGTCTTCATCGGCACCGCACATTTTTGCAAAGTCGGTAAGTAAAGACTTATCTTCTATACTGAGATCCTTCTTAAAATATGCCTCATATACGAGAAAATTAAATTTATTAACATCCAACTCATTATCTTTGAGATAATATACTACCTTTGCAGCAAGATCGCTGTGCATCTTAGCGGGTTCAGGCTTCGGATGAGCCTCACATGCTATATAATTTACATATACTTCTTCATTGCCTTCAAGGAACTTCTTAAGTTCCATAAGTCCCTGATAGCAATACGGACAAGCCAGATCATAAAATAATTCCAATTCCTTTTTCATAACTCAAATCCTTCCTTTAAATTTCTCTAGATTTCATAAGTCTGTATAAAAAGTAAATACCTATCATTGCGACTATACACTCACATACTAAAAGTGAAGACCATATCCCCGGCATTAAAAATAACTTACTTAATATTATCGCCGACGGTACTATTATAAACAAACCTCTGCAAAGTGATATTATTTGAGCAGGTAATGCTTTTCCCATAGATATAAAAACTATAGAACTTATTATATTAAATCCCAAAAAAGGTATAGCCGTAAAATAGATCTTCAATCCCTCAACAGCCATCATTTGCAGGTTTGTGTCATTTTCCTTGTTAAAAATAAATGCTATATCTGAAGCACAGACATAGATGGTCACATATATTATCACAGACAACAAAAGCATCAGGATAAGAGCATATCTTAATATCTTCTTGATCCCGGATACCTCCCCGGCTCCGTAACAGGTGCTTATCAACGGCTGTATCGCCTGGGATATACCCGTATAGATCGATGTTACCACTATGGATATATTCGCCACCACACCGTAGGCTGCCACTCCGGTATTGCCGGATATCCCGAGTATGAGTATGTTGAAAACTATGATCACCACGCCGCTTGCCAGCTCCGTGATCAACGAGGGTAGCCCTAATTTTAATATACCAAATATTTTAATAAAATCAAGCTTACATTTTAAGAACTTAAAATTATTTCTCTTTTTTATCTTGTGAAGCGACAGTATAATAAGGCTTATAAACGGTGCGCAACCGGTAGCAAGAGCCGCTCCGAACATCCCGAGTTTCATTGGAAATACAAAGATGTAATCAAGAACTATATTTGAAAAACTGCCTATTACCATAGCTATCATGGCAAGTGTAGGAGCATGATCGTTTCTTACAAAGCATAAAAACATTGAATTAGCCATGAAAGCCGGTGCACAATAAAGTATTACCCTAAGATAATCAACTGTCATGTCCGCAATGTTCTCATCCGCCCCGAGAATCTTTACAATAAATTTTACAGCAGTTATCCCGAGCAGTACAAAAAACAAACTGAGTAAAAGTCCGCTGATCACTGCCGATGAAAATATTTCATTTGCCTCTTTTTCATGCCCCTGAGCCTTTAATATAGTATATTTTGTAGAAGCACCTATACCAAACATCAGTCCGCTGCCTTGTATGAAGCTGAATGCCGGAATAGCTATATTAAGAGAGGTAAGTCCCAATGTACCTATACCCCTTGCTATAAAGAAGGTATCAGCCAGGATATACACCGATATGGCAAGCATTCCCAATATATTATTTACGCTGTAGCTTATGAATTTTTTTAATAAATTTTCCCTCATATACTCAAATATCTTCTTAAAACATATCCGGATCCTATTTTTATTGAAATTCAAGAAAAGTACCGACCGAATGTTAATTATCCTACACTCTAAAACCAGCACCTTACACCCGAAAACGATATGTTAATTTTATATTAAATAAAATAATAAAGCAAGCTGATTTTATTTTGTTCCTATCTTGAGCATTTGCAGACATATTTTTGTATAAAGGCAAAAAAAGACCTCAGCATCTATATAATAAAAGTGCTAAAGTCCTTTTTTATCGTCTATTAACCTTTGTTTTATTCCCTCAAATATCTTGCTCCTCGCCTTTGTCGCATCTTCCGCGCTCAGTGCTTCCACATTCTCAAGTGGATATTTAAGTCCCATAGTTTCATACTTTACAGTTCCCATCGTATGATAGGGCAGTACGTCAAGTGCTTTTATGTTCTTAAGAGAGCCTAAGAAATACCCCAGTTCATATAAGAATTTATCATTGTAAGTATAACCCGGTACTACCACATGCCTTATCCATACATCCTTTTTCTTATCGGAAAGGTATCTTGCAAAATCTATTATGGCAAGGTTGGATTGAGAAGTAAGTTTTATATGCTCTTCGTTATTTATATGCTTTATATCAAGCAGAAAAAGATCCGTAACTTCCAAAAGCCTGTCGAACTTTTCCACAACAGCGGGATTTGCCGCATTGAATGTGATACCGCAGGTATCTATACAGGTATGTACTCCCAAAGCCTTTGCCTTTGTAAAAAGCTCAATAACAAAATCTATTTGCAAAAGAGGCTCTCCGCCGGTGCAGGTTATACCGCCATCCGTCAAATATGCTTTATATTTATTATAGTCCTCTATTATCTCATCCGCAGTCATCTGCTTACCCACACCGACTTCCCAAGTATCCGGATTATGACAATAAAGGCATCTCATAGGGCAGCCCTGTAAGAATACCACATAACGGACACCGGGACCGTCAACGGTCCCGAATGTCTCTATAGAGTGTATATTGCCTTTAGGCATGTTACATACCCTTGTGGAATGTTCTTGAGATAACATCATCCTGCTGTTCTTTTGTAAGCTTGTTGAAGTTAACGGCATAACCGGAAACTCTTACTGTAAGCTGTGGATACTTCTCCGGATGTTCCTGCGCATCAAGCAATGTCTCCTTAGAGAAGACATTGATATTAAGATGATGTCCTCCGTTTATTGAATATCCGTCCAACATACTTACCAGATTATCTATTTGTGCATTTGTTGCCATGTTTTTTCCTCCTTTAATCTATGCCCTCATGCAGTGTAGGCACCGAACATGCCGTATTATTACCGCAGGCACAATCATTGTTTACTTGTAACTTTTTATCTTTACTTATAACCTCGAGATGACCGCTTCCGTTATCCATTGCATCATCCAAAAGGCTTACCAGGTAATCGATATCTTTATCGGTCGTTTTCATAACTAGTTCTCCTATAATAACTATTTATAGTGCTTATTTGTTATCGTGTATACATTAGGACTATACATACAGAGTATAGACTTCTTATATCTTAACAAAAACAAATGTACTGTCCTTCAATAACGATTATTTTATACTAAGCTCCAATTCGGCTTCCTTTGCCAATGCATCAAGGTCAAGCTCGCCCGCAAACACCTTATTATCCTTACCGAGTGCACCCGGTATTATAGAGAATGTGTTGGATATTCCATCCTTCGCAGACTCAAACGGAAGTTTTGAAACTGATGTGAGTGAAGCCAACGCACCATGTGTATCTCTTTGATGCATAGGATTGGCTCCCGGTGCAAAAGGCTCTCCGTAACGTCTTCCGTCAGGAGTGTTTCCTGTTTTCTTACCATAGACTACGTTAGATGTAATAGTCAGTATTGACATAGTAGGTATTGAATTCCTGTATACATGATGCTTTTTGATCTTATTCATAAAGCCCTCTACAAGCTCTACGGCGAATTTATCAACTCTGTCATCATTGTTACCGTACTTAGGGAAGTCTCCTTCTATCTCATAATCCACTACTACGCCGTCCTCATCTCTTACAGCCTTTACCTTGGCATACTTGATAGCACTTAATGAGTCTGCAACCACTGACAGTCCGGCTATACCTGTAGCAAAGAATCTGGTGACCTCTCTGTCATGAAGTGCCATCTCAAGTGACTCATAAGAGTATTTGTCATGCATATAATGTATAACATTGAGTGTATTGACATAAAGCTTTGCAAGCCACTCCTGCATATCATCAAACTTGCTCATGACATCATCAAAGTCAAGATACTCCCCTTCAACAGCCCTGAACTTAGGACCTACCTGAAGCTTGGACTTTTCATCCACACCTCCGTTAATAGCATAGAGCAGGCACTTTGCCAGATTGGCTCTTGCTCCGAAGAACTGCATCTCCTTACCTATCGTCATGGAAGACACACAGCAGGCTATTGCATAGTCATCACCGTGTTCCGGTCGCATGATTTCATCATTCTCATACTGTATAGATGAGGTATTGATAGACATCTTCGCACAGTATCTCTTGAAATTGATCGGCAATTTGCTTGACCAAAGTACCGTAAGATTAGGCTCCGGAGATGTGCCAAGATTCGTCAGTGTATGCAGATATCTGAAAGAGGTCTTTGTGACCAAAGGTCTTCCGTCAACCGACATACCTGCAAGAGACTCTGTGACCCAGGTGGGATCTCCCGAGAATAACTGATTATACTCCGGAGTTCTGGCAAATTTTACAAGCCTTAACTTCATGATGAAGTGATCTATGATCTCCTGCGCTTCGGATTCGGTAATAAGTCCCTTTTCTATATCACGCTGTATATATATATCCACAAATGTAGAAGTTCTTCCAAGACTCATCGCCGCACCGTTTTGCTGTTTGATTGCCGCAAGGTATGCAAGATACAGCCACTGTACGGCTTCCTTTGCATTCTCTGCCGGTCTTCTGAGGTCAAAACCGTAGATCTCTCCCAGTTGTATAAGCTCCTGCAATGCTCTGATCTGCTCGGAAAGTTCCTCACGCAGCCTTATCTCATCCGCATCCATAACGTCTACAGTGACATTCAGCTGCTTTTTCTTATCCTCTATAAGATAATCGAGTCCGTAAAGAGCAACTCTTCTGTAGTCTCCTATGATCCTTCCTCTTCCGTAAGCATCCGGAAGTCCCGTAATGATACCGGACTTTCTTGCCGCTCTCATCTCGGCGGTATAAGCATCGAATACACCTTGATTATGAGTTTTTCTGTATTTGGTGAAAATATCCACCACCTCATCATCTACCTTGTATCCGTAGGACTCGCAGGACGTTTCCGCCATACGAATTCCGCCAAAGGGCTGCAAAGATCTTTTGAAAGGCTTATCGGTCTGAAAACCCACTATCTTTTCAAGATCCTTGTCAAGATAGCCCGGACCGTGACTTGTAATAGTGGATACTATCTTGGTATCCATATCAAGCACTCCTCCCGCCTCTCTTTCCTTCTTAGACAGCTCCATGACCATGTCCCAAAGCTTTGATGTAGCTTCGGTTGCCGGAGCAAGAAAACTGTCATCTCCCTCATACAGAGTATAATTATCATGTATGAAGTCTCTGACATCTACACGTTCACACCACTTACCCGGTTTAAAACCTTCCCATGCCTTTTGCATAGTAAAACCTCCTTGTTGATTTTTTAATTTCAGAATTAAAAATTATCATATATAAAGTAACTTTTAGTCATCGGCTTATACCCCCTCGGACCATGCTGTATAACAAATCGGATCACATAGGATTTTATAATTAGTTATATACATAGCAATCACTATATTGAAAGTATACTAAATTAGTAGGAATAGTCAACAAGGCTTCTGCTCTTTTTTGTATACAAAATAACAAAAGGGTAGGTTTTCCTAACTTGTATTAAAGAAAGTACATTTTTAGGGGGTTTATCGGTTATTTTAAGCGAATTTTCATTTTTAAAATTTGATTATTGAAGTGACACAGCGTAATTTATCATTGACTTTTAATTGATATCAGTATTAGATAGGATAGAACTCAAATCTCTTTATTATATAGTTGTTATAATACATTCACAAAACAATAACAAGCTTAAATCTCTAAGATACCATCTAGTAAATTGAATAATTATTAACTATTACAAACCACATTTTTATTAAGAGTTAAGGAAGGTGCTTTTCTCGGTATAATAGGCACCTCTTTTTTTAGAATAATCCTATTATACTACATAAATTAGTTGTACTACTTAGCATAACTGTTTATGTGATTAGTAATCAAAAGTGCATCATATTCGGTAAGACTTTTAAAAGAAGTACCCTTGGGTAGGATGGTTCTTTTTTGGTCTGAACGATTTGGCTCACAGAAGAAAATCCTGGTACGCTTTCCTCCGAATAATGAGTTTTCTAAACCGTCTATATCTGAGAATTCATGCCCATTGTCGGTGAGGATTAGAGGGAAACATATGGCAAAAAGTTCTTTTCCTATCTTTTTTCTCAAGACTGTCAAAAAGTTCCTTAACACATTTCAATGTATGCTCCTTAAGTTTGAATGTTTCTTTTTGTTCATAAGAATTCCTTTTCATTATTATATTTTTAGTTACCTATGAATAAAAACATGCCAACGACATAAAAACAAGGACTTATTTGAAGAACAACCGGGTACTTCAGACTAAATGCAACATCACTTTCAAAGTAAGTGTAACGATATCTTTCAATGTATATGCAATATAGGTACCTATCAGAGTAAGTGCAATAACATGTTGCATTTAAGTTGAAAAACTACAGAATTTTCAAAATAAACTGAGGAATAATTATAAAATCTACCAATCAGTGTCTTTTTGTTGTATAATGAATTTGTCGTACAGAATCACTTTTTTTGTATTGTTTTTTGTTCAATTCATATACAACATAATGCCCTGTATGTCATTCTTTTATGAAAAAGTTGTAAAGTGGTGGGGTATAAAAGAAGATGGACAAATGACTAATGCAGGAATCCTTTTTGCTGATCAAAAGAAGATAAATTTAAGAATAAGTATATCAGCTTTTATAATAAGCTAAAAGAAATGACAAGGGAAGAGGCTTCTCAGGTAAGTAATGAGTTTAATGGGGCTGGTTTGATAAAATTTGCATATCTCAATGGACTTGAAATAATTGCCTGATATGATTGAGAAATCCGGAAGAATAGTGCAAATAGCGGTGAAAGAACTGTTGGACGAGGGAGAAATTGGCATGAACAGAACATTTTTAAGAGAAATGGCTGGTGAAACTATTAGAATTACTAATGAATGTGGTTATGAATTGAATGGTAAGCACATTTCTTTAGTCGGAAATGATTTTTCAACTGTTCGAGTATTATCACCCGGACTTCTGGAAAGCATAGAAAAAGATAAGGATAAGTTTTTTGAGAGAGAGTTTCGGGGTTCTTATTGGGCGACTTTCTTTTTAATTGATTGTGATTCCTATGAGGCGGCAAATCTTGGACGCAGTGATACTCTTGTGATGAACTTTGCAAATGCCATACATGTCGGAGGTGGATTTCTAAATGGTGCTATGGCACAAGAAGAATGTTTGTGTAGAAATAGCACACTCTATGCGTCGATATCATCACCGAAAGCTCGTGAAATGTATGATTACAACAAAAAACATATAAATGCTGTTGATTCTGACTATATGCTTCTTAGTGAGGATGTATGCGTATTTAGGGATGCGAATGGAAATCTCTTGGATGAACCTTTCAATGTTTCTGTCATCACAATACCTGCTCCTAATAAAAATGGACGGGCAAAGGATGTGTCTCAGGATAAGCTAGATATAATTATGAAGGATAGACTTAGGAAAATGCTTTTTGCTGCTGCCAGATATGGATATCGTACACTGGTTCTCGGAGCTTGGGGATGTGGTGCATTTGGTCATTCAGCAAAAAGAGTTGCACAGTATTATCACGACTTGTTTTTTGAAGAGGGATTAAATGAATTATTTGATTGTGTAATATTTGCAATACTTCGAGATAAGGAAAAAATAAAAGCTTTTGTAGATGTATTTAATGATAAACTCGAAAATGTATGCCAAGATCAATTCGATAATTCAGATAGTTTATATGTTGAGGCAAATTCTGAATTCCCGGTATGTAACCATGATGGAGCTGACGAGGATAATATGGGATATACGGTTGGATTATTTAACGATGGAACTCCGTTTGAAGCAGAGTACTGGGGAGACGGGAATTCATACAGTATTAGTGTAATAATACCTGAGAAAAAGGAATTCATTTCTGATGATAAGAATAATATACAAAATGATTCAAATATTGTTGGATTTCATAATTGGGTTATGTCTTATGATAATGCAATTTTGTGTCAGGGGATGGTAGATGAGGGCATAGAAGAAGAACTTATAGTAATTCAAAAATATGTGGATTATTTAATTGATATAGGGATTGTTACATTTTGCAGTGAAGTATTAAATGGAGCGGTTTTTTATAGAATAGACATATTAGGGAACCACCTCGCAGAAATAAAGATTAATTTAAAGGAGAACGGGGAGGAATTGGCTAAGACGAAGTTAAACTTTAAAAAGTTTCCAAATACTAAAAAGAGAAAGTTTGAGATAATTAAAAATGACGGAAAAGGGAAAAAGATATAAGGATTTAATTAAAACAGTCAAAGATGATTATAGTAAAAATATTCGGAGAAATACAACTGTCGCTCTAAAATGGTATGAAGATTGTAAAGAGATTAATCTTTGGACATACTGGCAAGGGTTAGGGTATGCAGAAAACACACCCGATATAGATATATTACTGGTAGGACAAGATTGGGGGAATCCTTTTTCAAACCCATCTGAAACAGTTATTAATGTAAAGAAAATCAATAAGGCAATAGAAATGGGAGAGGCTCCTATAAGTTATCTGCAGGATGTGAACATGGATAGGCGTGATTGTCATACAGACTACAACTTAGTGAAAATATTTAAGGAAACTAAGAATTATGATATTGCAAATCAGAGATATTATAATCTGTTCTTTACGAATTTCTCGTTGGGATATAGAGTGGGATCCGGAACCGGAGGAATGACGGAAAGCGTTATGAAACAAGATGCCAAATATTTCGTAGAGCTATGTAAAATACTGCAGCCCCAGAAAATAATATGTTTAGGACAGGTTACATATAAGTCAGTGTTATCAGCATATGGTATAAAACCTAAAAAATATAACACATATAATGACTTAATTAAGGCTTATAAGGCTACTGTGGTAGACTGTGAAGATAAAAAATCGGAGATTTATGCAGTGGCTCATTGTGGATTGTATGGCGCAAGAAATAGGGGAGATATTCCGAAAACAAAAGTGAGGAAAGAAGATTTAAGTAATCAGATTGTTGATTGGAAAAGAGTGCTAGTGTAATGTATCGTTTATATTCATTCTAATTTCGACTATGCTCTTAACATCTCTTATTATGATGGAGATATAGCAGATATGTTAAATATCAATATGTCAGTGCACTGGTAGACTTTTACTTTTGGGTTATTTTTTTAATACATGTTGCAAAATATTACAGCCTGATCGTATACATAAAATATACAATCAGGCTGCAACATAGAAACTTTTTTAAAAATATAATCTCTTATCTGAACTTATTATAGTTTTACCAAAGAGTGTCTTAAAACTTAAAATTGCACTCTATTTTGTTAGAGTCAGAAAAAATTATTGGCAGTATCCGACTCATTTATGACTCTCCGAACTCACTTACCAAGGCTGATACTGTTTGCTTAGCATCCCCGTAGATCATAACCGTATTGTCATTGGTAAAGAGCGGATTTTCAAGTCCCGAGAATCCCGTACCCTTACCACGCTTTAATACGAATACCGTCTTAGCCTCAAATGCATTGATAATAGGCATTCCGTAGATAGGTGAGCTCTTGTCTTCTATAGCCGCAGGGTTTACAACGTCATTGGCACCTATAACTATAGCCACATCCTGCATAGGCATGGTAGGGTTCATCTCATCTGCAGTCTTTAACTGCTCGTAAGGTACATCCGCCTCTGCAAGGAGCACGTTCATATGACCCGGCATTCTTCCTGCAACAGGGTGTATTGCAAAGCTTACTTCCGCACCGTTTTCCTCAAGCTTTGCAGCAAGTTCCTTAACCGCATGCTGTGCCTGAGCAACCGCCATACCGTATCCCGGTATAAATACTACCGAGTTTGCAGCCTCAAGTATAAGGAAGGCATCTTCTACAGATAAAGCCTTAGGCTCTTTTTCTTCTCCGCTCTTAGCCTTGGAGCCTGTAGCACCGAAGCTGCCGAATATAAGGTTATAAAGAGTTCTGTTCATAGCCTTACACATGATAAGTGTGAGTATAACTCCTGAAGCACCTACCAGACAGCCTGCAACAACAAGTACGGTATTGTCTATAACAAAACCGGCAAATGATGCAGCCACACCTGAAAAGGCATTAAGAAGTGATATGATAACAGGCATATCTCCTCCTCCTATCGATACTACCATGGTAACACCAAGTATCAAAAAGAGTATGGTTATGAGCATCATGAGTATCGCTTTTATCCAGATAGGTTCAAAGAATGTATATCCCAGTATTGCCAAAAGACCTATTCCAACCAAGATCGCATTGATCAGATTCTTAGACGGTATGGATACCTGTTTTTTGAAAAGCTTTCCGGAAAGTTTGCCCCAGGCAACCACCGAACCGGTAAAGGTAATAGCACCTACCGCTATGGTAAGTCCGCCGGTAAATGTGGAAAATGCATCAAAAAACGGTTCTTCCAGATTTGCTTTATTGGTAAATTCCGCTATAGCTACCAAAAGTGAAGAAAGACCGCCGAAACCGTTAAACAAAGCAACAAGCTCAGGCATACCGGTCATTTCCACTTTCTTGGACCATATAGCACCTATTATTCCACCTACAATAATGCCGGCGATCACGACCATATATCCAATCATTACAAAGCCTATATCAGTACCTTCTTTCTGATTTTTCATACCGCTTTCAAAAAGCACCGCAACTACCGCTATAAGCATACCTATAGAGGAATAAAAATTACCTTTTTTGGCTGTATCCGCTTTACCCAGCATCTTAATGCCCCTTATAAAGAATATACAGGCAATCATGTATGCAATTATTAAGGCACTTTGAATATAATTAATACTACCGCCATCCTGCATTAAATCTCCCATTACTTTTTATCCCCCTTTTTCTTAAACATACCGAGCATTCTGTCCGTAACCATATATCCGCCTATAACATTGATAGTGGCAAATACTATTGCAAGAAAACCGAGTATCATTCCTGCCCAACTGCCAAGGCTGACTGCAGTTACGGTAATCGCACCTACTATGGTTATACCTGAAATAGCGTTAGTTCCTGACATAAGAGGTGTGTGAAGCTGAGAAGGAACTTTGGATATAAGCTCCACTCCGAGGAATCCGGATACTACAAATATAAATATAAGCATAATCATGGTTATTTACCTCCGTCCTTAAATCTCTCATGGATCACTTCACCGCCCTTGGTTATAAGGCAACCCTTCATGATCTCGTCTTCAAGTTTCACATCAAGTTCTTTGCTTTCTTTGTTATAGAAATGTGTAAGAAAGGCTGATATGTTACCTGAAAGCATCTTGGATGCATCATAAGGCACCTGTCTTTCAAGCATATCACCGGACATAATGGTCACTCCGTTCTCGGTTACCACATTTTCAAAAAGCACCGAACCTTCTACATTACCGCCGGTAGATACTGCCATATCCACTACTATAGATCCCGGTTGCATACGGGCAAGAACATCCTTGGTTATAAGCACAGGTGCCTTTCTTCCGAATACCTTGGCAGTTGTAATAACTATATTGGACTTTTCACATACCTTAGCCTGAGCTTCCTGCTGCATGGCTATCTGCTCCTTGGTAAGCTCCTTGGCATAACCTTGAGCAGTCTGTCCCATCTCTCCGAGGTTTATTTTAACAAAGCTTGCACCCAGTGACTTTACCTGCTCCTCGACTACAGGTCTTGTATCAAAAGCTTCTACCCTTGCTCCCAGTCTCTTTGCTGTAGCTATAGCCTGAAGACCCGCAACACCTACACCTATTATAAATACTCTCGCAGGTGATATGGTACCTGCCGGTGTCATCATCATCGGGAATATCTTAGGGAGTTTCGCCGCCGCATTGATCACAGCCACATATCCGGCAAGCGAAGTCTGTGAAGACTGCACGTCCATCTTCTGAGCCAATGTGGTCCTCGGTATCATCTCCAAAGATACCGCCATGGCTTTTTTCTCTACAAATTTATTGATAAGCTCCTTTTCGTTAAAAGGATCGAGATAACTTAAATGCAGTGTATCTTCCTTCAAGTTATCTATATTGGACGGTTTGAGTATCCTGACAACAATCTCACTGTCCGCATAGCCCGACTCGGCACTCTCTATCACCTCGGCTCCGGCGCTTACATAGCTCTCATCCGAAAATCCCGACTTGACTCCCGCACCGCTTACCACCTTGAACTCAAAGCCCATATTCTTTAGCTTTTTGATATCATCCGGTATCAGAGCAACTCTTGTTTCCAGAGAGTCTTCTTCTCTACAAAGCAAAACTTTTTTCATATATTGTCTTTCCTTTCGTAGTTTTTATCACTTCTAACGGTTAGTACCACCTACCTCTTATAGTATATGACAAATATAACTTTTTTTCAATCGACTTTTATACAATTTTCCGTATATGTTTTTATTTTGACATTCGTTTATGTGCTATTTTTACTTGTTTATAAAATGTCAATGCTTTTTACACTGTATTTTTACCTAAAATATTTATGGCTGTTATTAATATTATTTATAACACGTTCTTTTATCATACCGGAAGAATTTTTCAACAAAAAAACAGGATCCCAAGATCCTGCTTTTATTATAAACTTACGTTTTAGCTTATTTTGATTTTAATATCTCCAAAGCTCTGTTCAACTGGTTATCACTTGCTTCACCCTGAACAGCGTCCTTGTCAAGCTCTACAACCTCGTCCGGCTCTATACCCTTACCATGTAAGTCAAAGCCTGACGGTGTATAATAGTGCTGTGTGGTTATCTTTACAGCTGAACCGTCACTTAAAGGCACTACAGACTGTACTATACCTTTTCCGAAACTCTTCGTTCCTATCAAGGTTCCGTACTTGAAGTCTTTTATCGCACCCGAGAACACTTCCGATGCACTTGCGGAATCACCGTTGATCAAAACAACTATGTCCATATCGAGTTTTGAACTTTCTTTGGAAGTAAAATCCTCTCTTTTACCGTTCTTATCTTCGGTATAAAGTACCACACCCTCCGGAAGTATGTAATCAAGCATATCGATAGTTGCACTTAAAAGTCCTCCCGGATTATCTCTTAAGTCTATTACAAGCTTGGTCACCGATTGCTGCTTAAATTCTTCTATTGATGACTTAAACTGCGGATAAGTAACTTCATCGAACTGATTGACTTTCACATAACCTATATTATCTTCAAGTATCTTGCTCTCGACTGTAGGTACTTCTATAGAACGCCTTGTCACCGAGAAAGTATGCTCTTTTGCATCGTCTCCCCTTATAACGGTGATCTCTACAGCACTTCCTTCAGCACCTTTGATATAAGTTCCCACAAGAACTTCAAGATCCATACCGTTGACATCAACATCCCCCACTTTATAAATTATATCTCCCGGCATGATACCGGCTTCTTCTGCAGGACTTCCCGGGAAAACTTTAAATATGGTTATTATTCCGGTGTTGACATTCTTGTTGATCATGGCACCTATTCCGTAATAAGTACCGCTGGTATCCTGCATCAGATCATTATACTCTTCCTCGGTATAGTATACCGTATACGGATCTCCTAGTCCCGACATAAAACCTTTGTATATTCCGTTCTCTACATCTTCCATATTTTCGTCAAAGAGGAAATTCTTATCTATTATTTTTTGCAGATTTTCCAGCTTGTTACCTATCTTACCCATATCAAGCTCTGCGTCATCACCCGATCCCTTTTTATCCTTTGAGTTCGAACCCTTGGATATAGATTTATCCGGATCATCGGACGATTCGTAACTGTAAGAACTTTTACTTGATTCCGAGAACCTGTTTGCAAAAAATATAGTGACAGTCACTGCGCTAAGAAAGAGCCCTGCGACCAATCCAAGTATTAAACCAAGTCCCAGATATGTAGATCCGTAAGGACCCTGTATATGTCTTTTGTTGTCGGTATTCTGAACATTACCGGTATTTTGAGCCGCTTGATACTTACTTTCTTTATCATTTGCAGAAGGCTCCTGAAATATGGGTTTTTGCTCCCTTTGACTTACTTCTTCATTGGCTTGAACATCCCTTGTATTGTCTGTTGCGCCTTGCGAAGTCTTAAGCTCATCATTTACATTTTCATCAAACATCTATTAATAAACCTGTCTTTCCATATACTTCATATATTTAACAACCATAAGTGCGATCTTAAATGTTATAGCATCCTCAAATACTCTAAGGTCAAGACCTGTGATCTTTTGCAACTTATCAAGTCTGTATACCAGAGTATTCCTATGAATGTAAAGCTGCCTTGAGGTCTCGGATACATTAAGACTGTTTTCAAAGAATTTATGTATGGTCACTATAGTTTCTTCATCGAAATCATCAGGGCTCTTATTTTCGAAAACTTCCCTTATGAACATCTTGCAAAGAGGTATCGGCAACTGATATATAAGTCTTCCTATACCCAGTCTTGCGTAAGCCACGATATTCTCACCGCTGTAGAATATCTTACCTACATCAAGTGCCATTCTGGCTTCCTTATATGATCTTGACACTTCTCTGATCTCGTTGATCACGGTTCCGTAAGCTATGTTGACCTTGTTCATACCCATAGTCGCAAGCTCGTCTATGATAAGCTTAGCTATCTTATCAAGTTCGTCATAAGTAAAATTATCCTTAACTTCTTTTACCAAAATAATATCCTTCTCATCCACGGCTGTGACAAAATCCCTGGCTTTATTGGTAAATAAAGCTCTGATATTCTCAAGAGAATTGGTATCTCTTTGTGTCTTGGTCTCTATTATATAGACAACTCTTTTTGTATTGGTCTCTATATGAAGCTTTTTTGATCTGTTATAGATATCCACTAAAAGAAGGTTGTCTAAAAGCAGATTCTTTATAAAGTTATCCTTATCAAATCTCTCTTTATATGCAACAAGCAGATTCTCTATTTGAAAAGCCGCAAGCTTACCCATCATGTATGTATCGTCATTATCTCCCTTGGCAAGGAGAATGTATTCAAGCTGATGCTCATCAAAAACCTTAAAAAATTGAAATCCGCTTATAACTTGAGAGTCTGCCGGCGAAGCTACAAATGATACAACTGCATCTTCATACCTGTTATCATCAGGAAATGTAGCAGCAAGCATCTTACCCTCTGTATCACAAATACCCAATTCTGTTCTACTTATACTTTTAAGCCCATCTATCGTGCTTTGAAGAATTTGATTTGAAATCATAATCCCGGCTCCTTTGTGTGTATATTTTACAATTATATTTTTAATAATAATGCAACTTGACGAAAAATACAAGACATAATCGGGTATATACAAGATTTTTTAGTGCATATTCAATTATAAATACTTAATTTTTTAATGAAATATACAGAAATATATAAAATCTCTCTTGAATAAAACACAAAAAATCAATAAATACGTTCCGTTCTGTAAAAAATCTGTATTTTGTATATTACTCTTCAAAGCCTTCTCCGAGTACCTCTCTGGCATCAGACACTATTACAAAGGCTTCTTTATCTATCTTTTTTACCAGGTCTTTTATATCCGCTATCTCTTTTGGAGAAACCGCACAGTAAAGCATGGTCTTATCGGCTTTTGAATACATACCCACAGCTTTGATACCGGTCACACCTCTATTCATATCATTCATGATAGCCTTGGATATGTTGTCCGCATTTTCGGAGATGATGAATACCTGTTTTGCGAACTTGATACCCTCAAGTATGTAATCTGACATCTTGGTCCCCACATATATAGCTATAAGTGCATACAGTGCTTTTTGTACTCCGAATGCGAATATACCTCCGACCACTATCGCACCGTCTACGTATTGCAGGATCTGGGCAATACTTATATGCCTTATCTTCTTATGCAAGGTTGCCGCTATCATATCCGTACCGCCTGTACTTGCCTTATATCGCAGTACCATTCCCAGACCTAATCCCTGTATTACCGCACCGAATACAGATGAGAGCAAAAGATCGTCCGGAGCTACCGGCATTGTAGGGATAGCATAAAGTGCCACTGAAAGTAAAACTGTAGATATCAGTGTCTTTTTAATAAACTTCCATCCGAGTACAGGTATGGCTATAAGAAATATAGGAATATTCAATGCAGTGTTAGTTAACCACAAAGGTATACCGGTGAAATATTTTATAACAATGGCAGCACCCGATACTCCTCCCGTAACCAGGCTTGCAGGGTCCAGTAAATTCTTAGCCGCAAATGCAACCAATACCGTACCGAATATAATAATAGCATATTCTTTTATAGTTTCTTTTAACTTATAGTTCATCTTAACCCAAATTCTCCCTTTATGATTTTCCTTTTTCTGTTTTATATTTTTTCTGTTTTATATTTTTTCTATATGATCTTCATATATCTTTATCTTATTACTCTTATAGAGATTGCCTATTGCACGTTTGAACGCATTTTTGCTGATACCCAGTACTTCTTTTATCTTTTCCGGACTTGAATCATCTCCCAGCTCAAGTCTTCCCTGTTTTTTATCCAGTAAGTCCGCTATCATTTTTGCGTCTTCACCAAGTTGTAGGTAAGCCTTTTTTCTATGACTTAAATCAAGCTTGCCGTCTTCTCTTACCCTTAATACCCTTGCTTCTATTACATCACCTATTCTGTAACTTTCGTAATTCTCTATCCTCGGTATCATACCGAAATATTTATCTTCCACCGCAAGCATTACACCTACATCTCTTAACCTGTAGACCCTTGCCTTTACCACATCGTCTTTCTTATGTTCCTGTGACGGCTGTAAATATTTATATATCCTCATGCTCAGTGCAAGCCTGTCGCTCCTGTCCACATAAAGCGCCATAAGCACCTCATCACCGGGCTTTGGACTTCCTTCCATCTCTTTGAAAGGAAGAAGTATATCCTTATCTATGCCTATATCCACAAAGGCACCTATTTTAGATACCTCCTTTACTCTAAGTGCTGCCAACTCTCCTACACAAAGTTTGGGCTGCTTAGTCGTAGCTATCAGCCTGTCCTCACTGTCTTTGTATAAGAATACTTCCAGCTTATCTCCTATCTGAGCATCTTTCGGTACCTGCCTTATAGGAAGTAACACCCCTCCTTTTGTATCATAATCTCCTACATCCACCAGATATACACCGAAGTCTTTCTTTCTGGCTATCTCCAATGTCTGTATCTTACCAAGCTCCATACTACCCCCATTCCTTTGATCGTTCCTTTTGCCTGATCTATTGCTTTATTCCCCTTGTTTGTGTTGTCAAACCTCCCCTGCGGTTTAAGCACATTAAGGGGCTTGAATTCATTCTTAATTACATAGTGACAATTATTTTGTATAAATGCTTTTATGCAAAACTTACGATTGCATAACTTTCATTGTTCTCTCCCGTTAATTCTACTACTTTTGTATGATTATCAAAAGATAATTTTGAAATTATTTTATCCCCGAGTTTTGCTGCTGTCTTATACTGTACATTGATATATTTTATATCGTCCTTACTTTCCAATGCATCTTTGGCTATTTCCACATAGTAGGCATTATTTACATGGTGGTTGGTATCTATATACTGCCTTGTGATAAGTGTTTCTCCCACCGGGATCTGCTCACCCGGTATATTTATCTTTCTCTGCGTCGCCGGCATATCAAAACGAACCTTGTCGTGATTCATGTACACAGCCACATCCTTAGCCTCTACCTTTTTAGGCTTTCCGTTGGCAATGTCATAATAAAACCATATTGAATCCGCACGAACCAACAATTCACTCTGATCATCTTCTATGGCAAAATTCCTGTAACCGTACATATTCTTAAAATCATATGCAAATGTATATATCTTTATCTTGTCACATAATTTCGGTCTTTTTAGGATCTCGACCTGCCAATTTGCAAGCCACCATGCAACATTCTTAGACTTAAGGTAGTCTATACCCTTTCCCAGATTTTCGGATTGAAATGTAGAACAATCCTGAAAATAATTAAATATGGAAAGTAAAGAAAGTTTTCCGCTTTCATCAAGTTCGGAATATCTTACCATGCTATCAAAACTATACATATTCAAACCTCTTTTCTAAAACGTATCTCTCCGACTTAAAGAGTATCCCCGAAACAAACGAAACTATCGAAATGAATTTTAAGATCAAACTTCCGGTACTGAGATATTTTGTCACAGGCTTTTATCCGTTAATAAAACCGTAAGCGAGGGACAGCTACGGGATAAAAACGGTTTTAACCCTATTTTACAACAAAAGACGTATATCTTCCAGAGATATACGTCTTTTTCTCTTGATACTGGGCTACTAGGATTCGAACCTAGAGATGGCGGAGTCAGAGTCCGCTGCCTTACCGTTTGGCGATAGCCCAAGGTTTTAACAACTGCTTTATTTTAACCTTTAATAAGACATTCGTCAAGTACTTAAATAAAATTTCCTAAATACATTCTTATTTTTACAAATATAAAGGAGCTGTCGCACCCATAACAGTATAACGATACAAAAATCCATATACCGCCCTTTCTTATGCGACAACCCCTTTGATCTGTCACTTTATCACATCTTTATTTCTTGTATTTTGATTCACAGCCGTATCGACAGATCACACGATCCCGGTTCTATCATCTTTACAGATCTTTTATCTTAAGCTGCAACATTGATCGATACTATGTTTTCCATACGGTCCTATCTGTATTTTTTAAATTCAATCTTTTGTACTTTGATAGGATTGCTTAAAGGAGCATCTTCAGCATCCGTTTCCTGTGATGCTATCTTCTCAACTATATCCAGTCCCTCATATACCTGTCCGAACACGGTATATCTTCCGTCAAGCTCAGGTATACCGCCCACTTCTTTATACTTCGCCTTGACATTTTCGGGGAGCGACAAAAGTGGGAGCACTTCTTCATTTCTTACAGCACTTGACTGAACTATATAAAACTGGTTTCCGTTGGTATGAGGACCTCCGTTTGCCAGACACAAAGCTCCGTTAAAGTTATGAAGTTCGCTGCTCACTTCATTTTCATATAGTGAATTGTATATGGTCGTATTTTCATCTGAATTGCCGTCGATCGATCCGCTTTGTATAACGAAGCCTTTTATAACACGGTAAAAGTCTCTGCCGTTGTAGAAACCTTGCTTTGAAAGTTCTATCCAGTTCTTGACCGCAAGAGGAGCCTTCTCAGGGAAAAGTCTCATCTTGATAACTCCGGCATCCGTAGTCATAATGCAGACCTGCTCGCCTCTTTTCGGTTTATCAAGCTGATAGAGTTTTACATCGGATACATCCACACCCTTATCATTCCAGAGTATTCCGTATATCTTCCATTTTATACTGCTTGCATCACCCAGTCTTGCCATCTTAAGTATAACAGTATATTCGGTCAATTTGCTATTACCTTCCCTTACTCTAAACTTAAGCTCCAGCAGACCTCTGAGATCGTTATATTCATCTGTTCCGCTTACTCTGTGAAGTACAGGCATCTTGGTATATACATAACTTATCTCACTTTTACCCTCGAAAGGTCTGAAGTAGTTTCTTATAAATTCTTTCTCTTCTTCAGTAATATCCGGAGCAATATAATCTTCTATTCCTTCTTTGTTCTTTACAGCATTTAAAAAGTTTTCAAACCTTTCCTTTAGTTCACTCTCGTCCCAGTGTCTTGAAAGTAACTGCTGTGTTTGCACTTCCTCATCGTAGTTGTGAGCCAGAACAGTGGTTGTAGACATAGCTGCTGTAGCAGCGAGTACACAGGTAAAAATAAGACAGGATTTTAAAAATGACCCTTTCATAAGAACTCCTTTCTGTCAATATATCATGTGCTGTTAAGCGTCAGTTGTAATAATATCCCCATATATCCGACCTGGAAGACCGGATATTGATATAAAAGCAGGGTATGTAACTGTATCGTCTACTTCATATCCGTGCAGGACCTTTTATTCCGGTTCTTTTATTCCGGTTCTTTTATCCCGGTTATTACATACCCTATCGGTTCTTTATTATCAAGAAAGTGAGATCCGGGCATATACCACAAAATCGATATATGCCCATATATAAGGACCTCACATCATCTTCTATCTGTATCTTTGAAATTCTATCTTTTGTATTTTAACAGGGTCGGCTACAGGTGCATCATCGGCGTTGGTTTCCTGTGAAGCTATCTTCTCAACAACGTCCATACCCTCATATACCTGTCCGAGTACTGTATATCTTCCGTCAAGTTCAGGTATTCCACCCACTTCTTTGTACTTTGCTATAACATTGCCCGGAAGTGAGAGCTGCGGAAGAGCCGCTTCATTCCTTACTTTACTGCATTGTACTATATAGAACTGGTTTCCGTTGGTGTGAGGACCGTTATTTCCAAGGCACAAAGCACCGTTAAAGTTGTGAAGCTCACTGTTTACCTCATCTACGAAGAATCCGTCATAGATTGATTTTGCCTCATCGCCGGATCCGTCAAGTGCACCTCCTTGTATAACAAAGTCTTTTATAACACGTGCGAAAGGTGTTCCGTCATAGAAGCCTCTCTTGGAAAGTTCTATCCAGTTCTTTACCGCAATAGGAGCCTTATCCGGGAAAAGTCTCATCTTGATGACTCCGGCATCAGTGGTCATTATACATACCTGCTCACCGCTTCTTGGTTTATCAAGCTGATATATATTTACATCGGATACATCTACTCCCTTATCATTCCAAAGTATTCCGTATATCTTCCACTTTATGCTGCTCGCATCACCCAGTCTTGCCATCTTGAGCATCACGGTATATTCCGTTACTTTGTTCTTGCTATCGGTCACTCTGAACTTAAGTTCAAGCAGACCTCGAAGATCGTTGTATTCATCGGTTCCGCTTACTCTGTGAAGTACAGGCATCTTGGTGTATACATAGCTTATATCTTTTTTGCCCTCAAATGTTCTGAAATAGTTTCTTATAACTTCCTTCTCTTCTTCAGTAATATCCGGAGCGATATAATCTTCTATTCCTTCCATATTCTTGATAGCGACGATAAAGTTTTCAAACCTTTCTTTCAATTCACTCTCGTCCCAGTGTCTTGAAAGTAATTGCTGTGTTTGCACTTCCTCATCATAGTTGTGAGCCAGAACAGTAGTTGTGGACATAGCTGCTGTAGCAGCAAGTACACAGGTAAAAATAAGACATGCATTTAAAAATGACTTTTTCATAAGAACTCCTTTCTATAAATATACAATATAATATTTAACGGTAATAATAATGTAATGCCCTTAAATATTTAGCTAATATTAACAAATAGTTTTTATAAAATCAATACCTATATTCGCATTTTCTCTTACAAATCTATTACACTCAACAGTATTTTCAATTTTTTGAGCAGTCTTTTGGTTTGTAACATTTTTTAACAGATTGTATCTATTTAAATACTTGACAATTGAGCCATCATTCAACTATAATATGTTCAAGAGTTGAGCAGACACTCAACCAATTAAATTAAATTATTAAACTTTAAGGAGGAATTTTTTCATGGTAAGTTGTGGAGATATGAAGAAAGGCGAAGTATACGCTTGTGATGTTTGTGGTTTAGAGCTTGAGGTTAAGAAGGAGTGTAACTGTCCTGATATAGATGATTGCCATCCTCAGCACGGAGATGCATGTTGCGAATTCGAGTGCTGCGGAAAGCCAATGCACAAGAAGTAATACCCTCTTGGTATTTGCATAAAAATCTGCATAAAAATTCAAGTTACCGCATTAGGATTTTTTGATTCCCAGTGCGGTAACTTTTTATTTTATATTGATATTTTATTAACACTTTGAAGAGTATTAATATTCAAAGCACCGGCACAGGATAGAACTTTGACCAAACTTCTGTAATCGCTTTACTAAAGCAGAATATAAAATCCGAATCGTCACTTATAATACTTTCTCAATTTACAGAGCAATTTTAGAAACTCTACATAAAAAGGATGCCGCTTTTAAGCGACATCCTTTTTGATTCCGGTATGTGATATGTATATTTAATTTAAATATCATCCACAAAACTTCACCGGACTTTATTATCATTTAAGATCTATCTTCCTGTTCTTTGTGCTAATCCCTTTATAGAGCTTATTACAAATCCGTGTTCCTCTACGGTAACTATGCTTTGGCAATAGTCACATCTTGCAGTCTTATTGATATTCAAGGTGGCTCCGCAATGCGGACATACTACTGACTGTACCGCCTCTCTTTCTTCCGTTACCTGACCGGAAGATCTGGTAAGTAACCATTCGTAGGTCATAAACTTCTCAACATTCTTGTTGCCGTAAAGCACACGACCCGAAGCATCATCCACAGTATAATCTATGATACGGGTATTCAGATAAGCAATGATCTTATCTTCGCCGTTCTCTTGCTTGTATCCCTTAAGTTGTACTGACAACACGGATATCCTGTCTATTATATTGGTCCTGCCGGCTTGGATATGTGACTGTAACTGTCTTTCCATCTGTCCGTAAAGCGTATCCGTAAGATAAGGTCTCAAGGAATTGATATCTTTCTTTTGCCAACCGTTTTGTAGCTGTACGTACCAATTAGCAAGTTTTTCCTTAAACTCTTCTTCATTAAAATTAGGATCAAGACTTAGATAATCCGACATCGGTTTTAAGTTCGTAAGCGGTGTAGCGTTGTTAACATTGACTCTTCTTACCGGCTTAGGCTTAGTAGCTTTTATGATCAAATATATTATTACGACCACAAATATAAGACCATATCCCCATATTGAATTGAAGAAGTTATAGTCATCATCATAACTGCTTCCGCTATAATAACTGCTTCCGTTGTTATAACTTCTTCCCCTGTCATAACTGTCATCATCATAGCTGTCATAACTGTCATAACCGCCGCCGTCATAACCATAGTCATCATTTCCGCTAAAATCTCCGAAATCGGCTTTGGCATTAAGACTTCCGAGTGCTATAGTCACGCAAGCAATAAATAAGCAGAACAAATACTTTATTTTTTTATTCATCTACTTTTATTACCCCTTTCTTACGAGATCAAGTAAGAGTATTAACGTATATCAAAGTTTTTATTAAAGCTTTGGACCTGCCGCAACTAAAGCCTTACCGGCTTCGTTGCCCTCGTATTTCGCAAAATTCTTAATAAAACGTCCCGCAAGATCCTTAGCCTTTTCTTCCCATGCAGCCACATCCGCATAGGTGTCTCTCGGATCGAGTATCTTTTCATCAACACCAGGCAAAGATGTAGGCACTTCAAAGTTGAAGTAAGGTATCTTCTTGGTTTCTGACTTTTCTATAGAACCGTCAAGTATAGCATCTATTATTCCACGAGTATCCTTTATTGAAATTCTCTTTCCGCTTCCGTTCCAACCTGTATTTACAAGGAAGGCTCTTGAACCGTTAGCTTCCATTCTCTTAACAAGCTCCTCTGCATACTTGGTAGGATGAAGCTCAAGGAAAGCCTGTCCGAAACAAGCTGAGAAAGTAGGAGTAGGCTCTGTAATGCCACGCTCCGTACCGGCAAGCTTAGCTGTAAATCCCGAAAGGAAGTAGTACTTTGTCTGCTCAGGTGTAAGTATTGACACCGGAGGAAGCACTCCGAAAGCGTCCGCTGAAAGGAAGATCACATCCTTAGCAGCAGGTGCCTTTGAAACCGGACGAACGATCTTTTCTATATGCTCTATAGGGTAAGATACTCTGGTATTCTCGGTTACACTTCCGTCTGTAAAGTCTATCTTTCCATCCTTATCAAGAGTAACGTTCTCTAAAAGAGCATTTCTCTTGATAGCTTTGTAGATATCCGGCTCAGAATCCTTGTCAAGGTTTATTACCTTAGCATAGCATCCGCCCTCAAAGTTGAATATACCGTTGTCATCCCAACCGTGCTCGTCATCACCGATAAGAAGTCTCTTGGGATCTGTAGAAAGTGTTGTCTTACCTGTACCTGAAAGACCGAAGAATATAGCGGTATTCTCACCGTTTACGTCTGTATTGGCAGAGCAATGCATTGAAGCTATGCCCTTAAGAGGAAGGTAATAGTTCATCATTGAGAACATACCCTTCTTCATCTCTCCGCCGTACCATGTATTAACTATTACCTGCTCACGGCTTGTTATATTGAACATTATTGCTGTCTCTGAATTAAGACCGAGTTCTTTATAGTTATCGATCTTAGCCTTTGATGCATTGTATACTACGAAGTCAGGCTCGAAGTTTTCAAGCTCTTCCTTAGTAGGGTTTATAAACATATTTGTTACGAAATGTGCCTGCCACGCTACTTCCATGATAAAACGCACTGCCATTCTCGAACTTTCGTCGGCACCGCAAAAAGCATCCACTACGAATAGTCTTTTATTGGAAAGTTCTTTCTTTGCAAGATCCTTTACAACTTCCCAGGCTTTTTCACTTGCAGGATGATTGTCATTCTTGTACTCATCAGAAGTCCACCATACAGTATCCTTAGACTTTTCATCCATAACGATATATTTATCCTGAGGTGAACGTCCGGTGTAGATACCTGTCATAACGTTGAGGGCACCGAGTTCACTCTCCTGCGCCTTCTCAAAACCTTGAAGTTCAGGCTTTAACTCTTCTTTGTAAAGCTCTTCGTAAGAAGGGTTATGCACTATTTCAGTAGTTCCAACGATTCCGTATTTAGTTAAGTCTATTTTCATTGAATTATCCTCTCTTTTTCAATATACATTCAAATATTATACAAAGAATAATGTAATGTCAATATAAACATATTCTTAAAACACATTGCCGGAATTTTTCCATAAAATTCATAATTAACCAAACTTACAAATAACTATTCTAAAACATATTATTTTGACACTTATTATCTATAGTTTAAACTATGGACAAGAGGGCTTTGTTTAAATTATTGCAGTGACATTAAAATTACTTTACTAATTCGTTGCTTTATCAAGTCACCTGCAGCGACTTAAACGAGTGGATAAAGCAGACTGACTATCTACACTAATGTATATAAAATTCACCGATACAGATCTGTTATTTCCCATAAATATTATTCAACTTTTTTAAATGTACCGTCTGTATTGAATTCCATGTAATAACTTTTGACCTGGCTGTAATCTCCGCCATCTCCTATCGTATTGATCATGATATGACTCGGATCGTTGGAGAAATTATACTCCGCTACAGCCTGCTCGACCTCATTAAGCTCTAAAACCCCGTTCTCATCAAGCTTAAATATATCGGTAAAATACGATACATCTCCGACAGGTACCTGTATCAGCATAAACATATCGCCCTTTATATTGATCAAATGAATATTGCTCGGAGCATACATGTACTGTACGCTGTTCTTCTTTCCTGCGAGGTCTATATCTACAACTGTCTCATAATCGCTTTTATCGTCGGTGCTTATTGAAAGTCTTTCGACCTTATCTCCTATCTTTATAGGATAATCGGCATTGACAAATACAGGATATATATAACTCTCGGGCTTTGAAGAAAATGACTGCTTTATGACGTCCTTGTGCTCACTAAATGAAGTACTATATACAAGTAAGCCGCTTTCTCCCGAACTTATAAGTTCTTTTTGAATATAAAATATTATTCCGTCATAACTCAGTGTCCAGTCCGCCTTGCTCTCCCAACCTTGTTTTGAAAGTTCTTCCTTAAGTTTAGCCTCCGCATCATCGGCAAACTTTACAGTAGGATATGCTGCTTTTAATTCATCGGCAAGTACCTTATATATGCCGTCTGAGGCTATATCGCTTAATTTAAGCTCCTTACCGTCTTTTGAGTTGTAATTGACAATGTTGAACTTGCTGTTCTTTACACCTTGACCGGGATCGAGATCTTTGTAGATGCTTTCTTCACTTACTACACTGAATGCTTTGGAATCTGCCCTTACTACCCTTGTATATATACGATATTCGGAATCTTCTCCTATGCCGTTACTTCTCTTATATTCGCTTATGCTTTTGTTAAACTCTTCTACAGAAGCCTTAAGCTCCTCATATCCTTCATTTTCTATAACTATATTTTCATTTTCCGAGGTGGCATATATATAGTCGACATTCTCTATGACATCCTCTTCTATATTCTCCTTGCTCTCTTCCTTGCTCTCCTCGCTGCTTTCGCTGACCTGATCAGAAGTTTCGACAGTTTCCTTCACTTCTTCTTTCTTAGCACAGCCCGCTGCGACAAGTCCCAGACAAAGGCTTAATAAAATCACACCCCACGCCTTACTCAAGCTCTTATTTTTCATAATATCTCCCTTTCTTTTTGAGAAATTTCCAAATATAGTACTTTGTATATACTTTTGTTAAAACAAATCCGTTTTAGGGATTATTTTTCCTTAATTATAAAAGTTTTACACTGTTTTTTATATTCAGATATGGATATTATACATAGTTATCGAAACTAAGTATATATTCTTTTATATATTTTATTTAATATATCTTTATGTTATACTTAAAATCAACTAAATGCTGATCGTATAATAAATATTGGAGGTTATTATGACAAGAAAATTTCTATTGTTGTCGCTTATTTGTTTTTCACTTGTAAGTTTCAGCGCTTGCAGTCTTTTACCGAAAGACGACACCGAAGAATCCACAGAGCAAAAGAAAAAGAAAAAAAAGAAACATGATGCTACTGAAAATACCGATGAAACGGATGATGAAGAGGAAGAGGTCGATAACGGTGATTTTGAATTTATTGACCTTGATGTGGACCTGGATACAGTGAATGATCCGCAAAAGCCCGGTACTTACAAAAGACTCGTCCTAAAGAGTAAGGGTTACGATAAACTCGAACAGGCGATCGACCAATTAAATGAGGATGCTAAAGCTTCTTATGAAAAGAATGCCCTGGAAGATATGTATTACCAAAACGATTATTATGTCGGTCGTGCCGATAACAAAATCTTTAGTATATATAAAGAAGAGGTGGCATTCGGAGGTGAAACGTATTCGAAAATCTTAACATCCGCTACCTATGACAGTCAAACAGGTAAGGAATTATCTTTGTCCGATATAATGGATATTGACTTTGATTTTGAAGATATCTATTCTGATTTTGACTTTGATTCGACTTTAGAGTATTCGGACGAATTCAAATCCATGATAAAAAACATGCTTGCTGATGAAGCACAGGGCAAGGGCGGTAGCGATGCCGAGCAATTGACAGCCTGGTTTTTGGGATACAACGGAGTTAGTATCTTTGCTCCGATAGAAGTAGAAACAGAGGGTGCCCACTACACTAAAGTTGTACAGTTTGATATACCTTATTCCAAATACCCTGAACTTTACAATAAAAAGTATGTTGCAAAGCCTGATGAATTCGCTTTCTCAGTAGCTTACAACGGGGAATTTTATTATGATATAAGCGGTGACGGTAAGCCTGAACATATAAAAGTCAGTGCCGATTCGGATCCCGAGACATACTTTATAGGTGAATATAATATTGATATAGACGGCAAAGTTACCACCATAGCCACGGATGAGATGGCAGGTTATATCATAAGTGATTTTATTTTCTTAAGGGCAGGCGGTAAAAACTATTTTATGTTTAATGAAGTCGGTGATAATGACGGGCGTATATGTCGTGTTATAGATCTTAATAAGACCGAGATCGTGACTTCTACCGACCACGAACCGTACCTGAGTATTCCCTTATCAAACGTTATTGTTTACAATCCTAAGAATATGTTGCTTTCAAACACTATATACACTGTAAGCACTCTTCATGTAATTAATCATTATGAGTTCGGCAGTGATGAAAATTTCAAAGCAAAGGGCAATTCTTACAATGTGGAATCAAACTTTGATTTTACTTCAAAGATAGACCTTACTGTCGATGTTTTGTCCGAAGACGGATCTGTAGCGGAAAGCACCACCCTACCTGTAGGAACGCATTTTTATCCTTATAAGACGGATACAACTACCTATACCGACTATAAGCTATCAGACGGCAGAATAGTAAGGATACCTATGACTTTTGATGAAAATATAGGATACGGATATACTGTACAGGGAGTTCCGATCGAAGATGTGTTTGACGGACTGGTATTCGCCGGTTAGAGTGGGAATTATTTGATATTTGCAGGTGTATCTTTTAATTTTCCTTAGGAGTGACCGAAAACTATGTTTTATACCTTATCTATTGAACGAGTAGCCTTCAGCGGTATCAAATACATATCTTTTACCGCCACTGATAATGGTATGACATTAGCGATAATATTTAACACAGCCGAATATAATATGTTTTAACATATAAATTTATTTTTTATATTAAAGGACTGTTGCATAACTGATACCCTTCACAAGATCCGGTGACATTTAAATATAATGTCATCTTATATCTTGTTCACTGATCTTAAAATGCAACAGTCCTTTTTTTATCTCTTATTTCTTATACCTCTCTTACACTCCTCCTCATAGAAGTATCTATTCCTACTGCCACGATAAGTACAACTCCCTTGGCAAGCATCTGATAAAATTCGGGAATCCCCAACAATATCATGCCGTTAGATAATACTCCGATTATCAGACAACCTAAAATAGATTTTTCGAGTCTTCCCTCCCCTCCGGTGATACTTATTCCTCCAAGTACTACCGCAGTTACAACATCGAGTTCGAAACCTGTTGCAGTATTAGGCAATCCGCTGTTTAATCTTGAGAGCATTACCACTCCGGCAAGCCCTCCCAAAAATCCGGAGAATGTATATACAAAATATTTTACCTTCTTGACATCTACACCGGAGAGGTAGGATACCTTCTCACTGCTGCCAACTCCGTAGATATACCTCCCCGTAGCGGTTCTATATAGGATGTAAAATCCTATTGCATAAACGACAAGTTGTATAATAACAGGCAAAGGCATAAATCCGACATAGCCCTGCCCTATTATACGAAAACTGTCCGGAAATCCGTGGACCGCAATGCCTCCTGTAATAATATAGGATATTCCCCTATATACCGAAATAGTTCCCAGTGTCGCTATCAAAGGCGGAATGTTGACAAAATTTATAAGCAGTGCATTGAGAAATCCCAAAACCGTACCTATTACCAAAGCTATAAGGATAGCCGGTAACATAGGCATACCGGCTACCAGCAGTTTTGCCAATACTATTCCTGTCAAGGCAACTATTGATCCTACCGACAGATCAATGCCTCCCGAAAGGATGATCATTGTCATACCTACTGTACAGATACCCACTATTGAAATTTGCCTGAGTACATTGGTCAGATTCTTCAATGTCAAAAATGTAGGATTGACGATAGAGAATACCAACATCAAAAGAAGCAGAAACAAAAGTGTACCGTACTTAAAAGTAAGATTTTTGATTTTAGTTACCATAGTCATACCTCGCTTATAAATTTGGAGGAATCCCGAAGTATCCTCTCCGCCGTGATATCTTTCTTTACATACTCCGATACTATCCTTCCATGGTTCATAACCAGAGTACGATCGGATAACCTAAGGACCTCCTCCATCTCCGAAGACACCATAAGGATCGCCTTGCCCCGCTCTGAAAGTCTATCTATGATCTTATATATTTCTTCCTTAGCACCTACATCAACACCTCTGGTAGGCTCATCCAAGAGAAGGATGTCTAAAGATGCCATGAGCCATTTACCCAAAGCGATCTTCTGCTGGTTTCCACCACTGAGTTCCTTGACCTTTTGATCCAGTGATGCGTATTTGACATTAAGCTCTTCAAGAAGTTTTACAATTGCGGTCTCCTGTGCAACACGGTCGATCGATAAGCCTCGTTTAAACTTGGACAAAGAAGAGATCCCCATATTATCCCTTATTGACAGCTCCATAAAAAGACCGCTATCTTTTCGGTCTTCCGTAATATATCCTATTTTTGCAGCAATGGCGGATTTCGGATCATTCGGAAGTAGTTTTTTACCCTCTACATATATCTCTCCATGAATCAGAGGATCCAAACCGAATATAGCCGATAAAACTTCAGTTCTCATCGAACCTAGCATTCCTGAGAGGGATAGGATCTCTCCTCGATAAAGACAAAAATCAATATCCTTCACCTTAGAAGTCGATACCCCTCTAAGTTCCAATATCGGCTTTTGCGACTTTTCCGATACTGTCTCACTGTGGTGAAATGAGAGTTTTTTACCCAGCATATCTTTGACCATAGTTGCTATATCATAGATCCCCTGCCAGGTCTTTTGCTTCTCCTTAACGGATATAAGTTCTCCATCTCTTAAAACGCAGATAGTGTCTGAGATCTTAAGCACTTCATCCAACTTATGTGAGACAAAGATCACCGCAATACCTCTTTCGGCAAGGTTTTCTATGATTTTATGAAGGTGCTGTGCCTCATTAGGGGAAAGAGAGGCTGTCGGTTCATCAAAGAGTATGATATCGGGAGTATCTATAAGAGCTTTTGCGATCTCTACCACCTGCCTGCTACCTATTCCCAGATTTCCGACTTTTTCCTCTACGGACATATCTACATTAAGACCTTCAAGCAGCTCTTTTGAACGCTGCTTCATCCCCTCCTCGTCCAAACCGAAACGTTTCTTTAATTCTTTTCCGTAAAATATGTTTTGATAAACCGCAAGCTCCGGTATAAGGTTAAGTTCCTGGTAGACGGCTGAGATCTTCATCTTACGACTCTTCATCGGAGTCATATGTTCTATCCTTTCGCCATGTACGAATAGACTTCCTTCATCGGTCGAAACAGCTCCTGTGATCACACGTATCAGTGTAGACTTTCCCGCACCGTTCTCACCTACTATTGAATGGATCTTTCCCTGCACGAAGGTCATGGATACTTTTTTTAATGCCCTGACACCGGCATAGTTCTTACTTATATTATCCAATCTCAAGATTTCTTTCATCACTATATCTCCGTTACTAAAAACAAGACAGGGGCGGACCCTTGTCTTGTCTTGAATTTTAGTACTTATCTATATTATCCACAGTGACCGGAACCATTGGGAACTTGATCATTTCAGTCATGCTTTCACCATCCAGAACCTTCTTAGTCGTACTCATGATAAGTTTTCCGCTTCCGAAAGGATCTATGTCCACAGTTCCACGATAGATACCGCCTTCTTTGATTTTTGCAATAGCTTCATCAACCGCATCAAGACCAACAAGACATACATCATCTCCTGTTCTTTGAGCAGCCATCATAGCTTCATAGCCTCCAAGTACCGCATCGTCGTTGATTCCTACCACAACATTTAAGTTGGGATTGGTTTGGAGCACATTTTCTATTGCTTCAAGTCCCGCTTCTCTTGTGCTTGCTTCCACTTCGGCTACCACCTTGGCATTCGGAGCATGCTTTAAGATTCCTTCTTTGAGACCCTCAGCCCTTTGAATTACCGCCGGTACCTGAGTAAAGGTAAGAATCGCAACTTCCGCTTCTCCTCCCATCTTATCCGCAATATATTCTCCGGCTATCTCTCCGCCTGTCAGACCGTAATCTTTTTCTACCAGACTTACGAAAGCATCTGTGTTCTCCATCTCAACATTCGCAGCTACGACTTTGATTCCGGCTTCCTTAGCCTTGTCAACAGAAGGTTGAAGTGCAGCGGGATCGTTTGCACTCAGAATGATAGCATCAACGCCTTGAGTTATCAGCGTGTCTATCGCATCGATCTGTGGCTGAGCCTGATATTTTCCGTCATGAACAGTAAGCTCAACTCCCAGAGCCTCGGCTTCTTCCTTCATGCCGTCGATCAATTTTATAAAGTAGGGACTTGTTACGTCCATTGTCACATAGGCAACCTTGGTCGCCCCTCCCGCTTGCTTCGCAGCAGAAGTTTCTTCAGCAACCTGCTTACCGGCACAACCTCCGAGTAACAAACTAAGCCCCATAAGGGATGCAAAAAATACACCAATAGGTTTTTTCATACCATATCTCCTTTTTTATTTATAGAATCGCTTTAGCATAGAGTATCATCAAAAATCTCACCCTCAAATGCCTACGTTCTGACTCACGTTGCTCATTATACTGTAATGTCTATTTAAATACAATTCTAAAAAACAATATTTTATATAAATTTTGTAAAATAAACTAAAAGTAATTTAAAAAAACAGTATGTTTTAATTTATTTCGTTTCATTTATTCTTTCTTATCATATCAATATTTTTATAAATTTAAAATAAAAAAACTCAATGCCACCCATCTTATCACGTTAAGCTTTTAAAGCTACGTACAAGATATAAGTGCAATGAGTTTTTATATTACTTAATTAAATCCGTGCCTTCTCTCATATGAAACTATGAGATCCCTGTTCGCTAACTGATAAGAATTAAGCCATGAATCGGAAAAGCTGTCAGGCTCTATAGTAGGGTTATACCAATAAAATTGTGAGAAATAATTAGTAAGTCCCGCATCTTTAAACTTTCTTCCCATTCTGGCATAGATACCGTTTCTTGCAAGTCTGCAATCATCCGCATCAAAGCCCATAATATCAGCCTCGGTAAAATACATACTTCCCGAATTATATATAAAGTAATCAACCATATCTCCGGTATCACCATAGTTCTGATAATAATATACTACAGTGGTAGGAGGAGGTGTCTGCGGCACAGCCTGTGACGGTATAGTGACCGGCACCATATTGGTAGCCTGAGGAGTCTCATAACTCGGCGCCTGATTGTCTATAGTCTGACCTGCAGAAGGATCGAGAGACGCCATAGTTTCATCTGAGCCATCACTAGCTTCCTTGCCTTCATCCGTCTCACTTTCTTTGGACTTCTTCTTGGATTTTTTATTCTGAGTCTTCTCATCATCGTCATCATCATCGTTTTTAGCGACTTTTTTCGTATCTTTACCCGATGAATTTGAGACAAGCATATTGCTTACAACGACAAAAGCCAAAGTCGCACTTGAGAACACGAATACAGCAAGCACCACAAGTATCCATACCGGTATTTTACTTTTTGGAGGCTTAGGTGCGGCATTTTTATTCATGTTATTATTCACTGCGGGAGCAGACTGCTGACCGGCGTTGGAATTATTTGTAGCCGGGCTTACCTTAGGCGGCTCCGGTGTAGCGAATACTGCGAGCACATCCTCAGGTATACGGGTACCGTCATAAGTACAAAATGTTTCACTCCTGCTAAGTACCTTATTACAGGTAGGACAGCGTGGTATCCTGCCACCGCAACCCAAGCAATACTTTGCATCGTCAGCTATTTCTTTTGAGCATATAGGACACTTCATAATTTTCCTTCCTTTATCACTTATTTTATATAAGAGTTCGGATCTGTATCAACTACCCTTTCAATTTATAAAATCATCTTACATTCCCCATATTCTATAACCGAAAGATGATGTGAAATCCGAGGGATCATCCGCTCTCTTTTATCCGAAAAATATAGACCATTCATAATTTTCCGGAAAAGATTCGTCACAAGCTATAATCTGAGCAAATTGACCGCTATCGTAAAAAATATCAACAAACTCATGGCATCGACCAGTGTACTTATAAGCGGTGCCGCCATGATAGCCGGGTCAAGCTTTAATTTCTTTGCAAGTACAGGCAATACGCCTCCGGCAAGGTTCGCAAGCATAACTGTAATGAACATGCTGAGGGCAACGGTGATACCCACCAGATATTTACCCGGATACTGCACAACTATCTTTATAAAGTCAATGATCGCAAGAACCAGACCTACCACTATAGCCACTCTGAACTCTTTCCAAAGTACCTTGAGAGCGTCTTTAAGCTCTATCTCACCTACCGCCATACCTCTTATCACCATGGTGGATGACTGTGAGCCGGCATTACCTCCGGTATCGGTAAGCATAGGTATAAATGATACCAGAATAGGCATAGCCGATATGGCTTTCTCAAATTTGCTGAGTATTCCGCCTGTGATCATAGCACTTATCATCAGGAATAAAAGCCATGTGATACGGTTTTTCGCTATTTCAAAAACACTTGTCTTAAGATAGGGCTTTTCTGACGGGTTCATAGCAGCCATCTTCTCAAAGTCTTCCGTAGTCTCTTCTTCCATAACATCCATAGCATCGTCTATGGTAACTATTCCGACAAGTCTGTTGTCATGGTCAACTACCGGAACCGACAAAAAACCGTATTTATTGAATATCTTTACGATATCCTCTCTGTGATCTAAGGTATCAGCCTTGATCACCTTGGTGTCCATAATGTCTTCTATAAGAACCTCGTATGAACTCATGAGCATTTCTTTGACTGTAACGACACCCTCCAAAACTCTGTAATCCCCCATAACATAGCAGGTATATATGGTTTCTTTGTCCGTGCCGTATTTTCTTATATAGTCAAATGCCTCCTTGACCGTCATAGTCTTTTTTAAGCCTATAAACTCCACCGTCATGATACTTCCGGCGGAATTTTCCGGATATTTTAAGATCTCGTTGATCTGCTTTCTCGTATCCGCTGTAGCATTTTCAAGTACTCTTACTACCATCGCCGGAGGCAGCTCTTCAAGCATATCGACCGCATCGTCTATAGAAAGATCTTCTATGATATATTGCAGGTCGCTGTCGCTCATTCCGTTTATGATATGCTCCTGTACTTCGGAGTCCAGTTCGGCAAATACATCAGTAGCTATAGCCTTTGGCAAAAGTCTGAAGGCAAGACAGGCATTTTCCGAATCAAGTTCATCTATAAATTCGGCTATATCCGCCTCATTTATATCTACAAGAGCTTTTTTGAATTCCCTGTAGTTTTTTTCCTTAAGCAGTTCAAGGAGTCTTTCGGTCATCATATTCTCTTCCAAATCTTTAAGCCTCCTTCTACTTTAATCCGTCAAGCAGCCTTACAGCTATTTGAAAATATATCATCAAGCTTAAAGCATCGACTATAGTTGTTATAAGCGGTGCCGCCATAAGTGCGGGATCGCCCTTTAAAAGTTTTGCTATAAGCGGAAGCACTCCGCCCACTATCTTAGCCATAATTACAGTACCGAGCAAGGTGAGCATAACCGTCATCGCTATCATATATTGACCCGGATACATAATTACAAGTCTTACGAAATTAACTATTCCAAGCACAAGTCCCACAAGTATAGACACCATACCTTCCTTCATTATGACCTTGAAAGCATCTTTGGGCTCTATCTCTCCTACCGCCATACCTCTTATGACCATAGTTGAGGACTGTGAACCGGCATTACCGCCGGTACCCATTATCATAGGAACGAAAGTTACCAGTATGGGCAACACAACGAATGCTCTCTCATAATTACTTAAAATACCTCCTGTAAGCATGTCACTTATCATAAGAACTACCAGCCAGGTGATACGGTTTTTGGCAAGCTCCATAACACCTGTCTTAAGATAGGGCTTTTCAGACGGCAACATAGCTGCCATTTTTTCAAAGTCCTCGGTATCCTCTTCCTCCATGACCCCTACTATATCGTCTATAGTAACGATCCCGACCAGTCTGTCCTCGTGATCTACTACCGGCAATGATAAAAAGTTATATTTATTAAATATGTCTACCACCTCTTCTCTATCTTCGGTAGTGACCACCTTAATAACCTTGTCATCCATTATATCTTCTATTTTTTTATCATACGGATTCATAAGAAGCTCTTTTACCGTAAGAACACCCTCAAGTACACGGGTACGATCCATAACATAACAGGTATATATCGTTTCCTTATCTATACCGTGTTTTCTTATATATTCAAATGCTTCTTCGACCGTCATGTCCTTCTTAAGTCCCACATATTCGGCAGTCATTATACTTCCTACGGAATTCGCAGGATATTTGAGGAATTCGTTGATAAGCTTTCTGGTATCCGATGTGGCACTTTTAAGTACTCTCTTAACTACCCTTGCCGGCAGTTCCTCAAGCATATCTACCGCATCGTCTACATACAGATCTTCTATGATATATTTAAGCTCCGTATCGTTGATACTGTCTATGATACTTTCCTGTTGTTCGACTTCCAGACAGGCAAATACTTCAGTAGCAAGTTCCTTGGGAAGCATACGAAATACAATAAGAGACTTTTCATTATCAAGCTCTTCCATAAAAGTAGCAATATCAACTTCGTTCATATCGCAAAGTTCTTTTTTAAGTTCTCTGTACTTCTTCGACTCAAGAAGCTCAATAAGAAGCTCATGTACTCTCTCGTTGTCCATAATCATCACCTGCCTTTCTGTAAGTACCGTGTAACATATTGTATAATTGATACAATTGTTATTAATATAAAAATATATTAATATAATTTTTAGATTTTATCAAGCTAAAGCGGATTTGTATTTGGTTTTTTGACGATATAACTTCTCACGATTCATACCGATCTGCTTAAAATATAAACACTTCTTACTTTGGTATCGGTATCACCCACTACTTATAATAAAGTAAGAGGCAGACTCTACAAATATGTGCAGGATTAAAAAAACACCGGACTGTTTCTGTCGATTTTTAAGTACCGAGTCGCTTCATCCTAAATAGGGATATACCCACTTAAAGCAATAAAGTACATAAATGATCGGTAGAGTAAGTCCGGTGATCAAAAAAATACCTAGAACTTTCTTAGGTACGATTCACCTGTGAGTAGCTGAGCTTACGAGTTGTCCGGCATGCAATAACTTTGTCGAAACTGTATTAAAAGTGATGAGAGCATGATAGAAATAATACATGTTGTACAACAAACGGCTTATATCACAAAATAAGCCCTTACTAATATTCCGATACCAATATATCTCCGTCCTCATATTCGGCAAGAAAAATATCTTTGATATTCTTATGCCCCTGCTTTTGGAGGGTTTCTTCAAGCCAAGCCTCATCTTTTCCTATGACATCCAATACATCCTTTTGAACCCGTCCGTCCGTTATTATAGGGAATTTCGGATTTTGTTCACCGTATTTTACTATTATGAACTGACCGTTTTGCTCCAAAATAGCTCTTTTGACCTCATGCACATAACAGATATTATTCGATCTTAGCTTAAATGCCACATCATGGGCATTAAGTCCTGCTTTCCTGCAGTTTTCCACAACAAGCTTACCCTGATTGATTATAAGTATCGGACCTCCGTCAAGCATTTTCTTGATAAATAAATTATTGGTCTTGATCCACTTAAGTACCAGTATTAAAATACACCATATTATCAATATCAGACTGTATTGCAATACGGAAATGCTACTGTTATATATAGGTCCTCCTATGATACCACCGAGTACATAATTTTGTATCTGATCGCTTGCGGAAGTTGGAGCAAGATTACCCTTTCCGCTTATATTTATAACTATTGCAAGTGATAATAATCCTATTGCAAGCTTGATCGCTACATCTACATAAAAACCAGGCATGATATTATTCCTCCACTAATGAAATATTAGAACCCTTAAGTTCAACCGGTTCAAGCACATAATCACTGTCATTTACCAATAAGACCCTGTAAAAAGAACCCTTAACACTTATCAAAGGCTCGCCCTTCATCAAGGTAGTATTAATATATACATCCTTGGCATCAACATCAAGTGCCTTGGCTATATGCTCCACGGATTTGAGTACGGCTATCGACTGCTTACTTGTATTTTCCAGGTCTATGGCTTTATTGACCTGCAAAAGCCCCATAAAAATCATACAAAACAGAGAAATAAGTGCAAACTCCCTGTATTTGGTATCTCTTTTATTTCGATAATATCGTACCAGGCTGAAAATTAAAACCACAAAAATAATGCATATAATGATCATGTGCATCTTATTCAAAGCGGTATTTCTTCGAAGAAGATATTCGTAGGAATAGAACTTCATGGCTTAAGACCTCTCTTTAAGAATATTTATATGTTGGTTCATTATAAGAAAAAAAGCTCAAATATACAATTGTATATTGAGCTTCCTAAAAAATATAATCGATGCGACTGGATTCGAACCAGCGACCTCTGCGTCCCGAACGCAGCGCTCTACCAAGCTGAGCCACGCATCGCTATTGGATAGATCAAACGAAAGAAACCGGGTTCGTAATCTATTCTATATCGGAATAGCATCAAAATAACTGCTTTCCCTGACCAGTGAGCTCTTAAGCTCACTAGTCAAGGATTATAATCTTTCTCGACAATCCTGTCAATCCATAATTTTTACTATTCTGCAGACTCTTGCTGCGTAGCAACATCTGCCTGCGGCATAGCCTTCGCTAAAGCGTCTCTGTTAGACTGCACAATACTCCTAGAGTCCGTAAGAGAAGATTTTAACTCATTTAAATGTCCAGTTGCGGTATCCAAAGAGCGAGAAATAATGGTTTCTAAGCTTGCCAGCATCTCATCCGTATAACGAATTGCATTGCCTCTAATCTGATCAGCGTCTGCAACGGCATTGTTCACGATGATATCCGCCTGATTCTGCGCATCCTGTACCAAAGCATTTGCCTTTGCATAAGCCTGCTGCATAATTTCATTGTCAGAAAGCATTTCTTCCGTCTGAACCTTGGCTTCCGTAATCAAAGTCTCTGCCTGGGACTTCGCATCAGCTAAGATTGCATCCTGCTGAGAAATAATCTTCTGGTACTTCTTAATCTCCTCCGGCACCCTAAGACGAAGCTCGACAAG
>ERZ773233.98-NODE-98-length-69121-cov-17.225104_pt1 | contig 69121 bp, 86 predicted proteins | sample MGYA00580991_ERZ773233 | MGnify/ENA primary metagenome ERZ773233 (study PRJEB29015, sample SAMEA2738178) | human oral metagenome | biome: human oral; feature: human-associated habitat; material: saliva | place: China | collected 2161 ...
TTCAGTGGATTGGCGCGCGTGCGAGACAATTTCGAAATATGCGCGCGAATCTTCCTGGCGCGACGGAATTTGAAAAACAACTCAGTTTTGTACTTTATGAATTACAGACTTCCGAAAAAAATGCTGGCGTGGCACTTGCCGCGGCGCGTACGCCAGAGGAGGCGGCGAGAATTTTTATGGCAAAATTTGAGCGACCGAAACATCTCAATTTTGATGTTCGTCAAGGACTTGCCACTGGATTGCGTCACCTCACACACACGGAACACATCAGTGCTCCAAAACAACGCATTGCGCAAAATCATGCTACTGAAAATCTTGCATAAAAAAGACCCGACTGGGTCTTTTATTTTCGGAATGTGATGGCGTAAAATTTTTTGTCCCACACAAATTCCAAATTTTTTTCGTGAACAGAATTAGGAATAGCGTTTTCAATTTCTCCCAAATCAAAAGTTGTGTCATCAAAATATTCTTTGGAAAATGAACTTTTTTTGTATTGAGAATCAATATAATCCGCCGTTTCATCGGCAATCAAAATTTTGGTTCCAGGCTTGGCGACGCGAATCATTTCAGAAATTGCTTTCGCTTTGTCGGAGAAAAAATTAATTCCGCCGCTATGAAACACCACATCAAACGAATTATCCGCGAATGGCAAATCTTCTGCTGAGCCGTGCACGAGCGATAAATTTGTTTTTTGATTCCATTTTTTCTGGCATTTTTGTAACATTCCAAGCGAAATATCGAGCCCGACAAAATCGAGCGTTTTGAGGTCAATATTTTTGGGAATAAATTGCAAATCCGTGCCCGTCCCGATCGAAACATACAACACACGCGCATTATTTTTCCATTCGAGTTGACTCATAAGATGTGTTCGCATTTTGGCGATTGAATTCCCATATTTGAGCCAACCAATCCATTTTTCACCAAAATCGTACCAGCGCGCCAATTTGTCATACATTCCCATATATTTTTTTGTTGTCTCTAATGATAAAATCAGGATTTATGTACTCAAAAATCCCATTTTCTTTTTGGGAAAATTCTTGTGAAAGTGGGGATTTCAAAATGCTACGAATATCGAGAGTTATAATTTTAACTATTTTTATTTTTTAAATATTTCACACCTTTGGTGGTGATTTGTCGGCCACGCGGCGTTCGCTCAATGAAGCCAATCTGAAGCAAATATGGCTCAACGATATCCTCTATGGTTGAAACCTCTTCACCAATCAATGATGCGAGCGTTGTAAGGCCCATCACGCGAGGATTTCCATCAGAATACAGGTGTTGCAATAATTTTTTATCCAAAGTATCTAATCCGTACACATCGACTCCAAATTTTGCAAAAACCGCTTCACAATCAACACGAGTCTCGACAGGATTTCCAACAATCGCATAATCACGAATGATTTTTACATAACGATTGGCAATTCGAGGCGTCCCGCGTGAACGCTTGGCAATCGACTCCACAGCCTCTTTTGAAATTTTTTCAAAATCCATAATCACAAATGACCGCGCGATGATTTTTTCCAAATCCGATTCATCGTAAAAATCAAGCTTCATAATGTTTCCAAATCGGTCACGAAGCGGATGAGAAAGGGAAGAAAGCTTGGTGGTTGCACCTACTAGTGTGAATTTCGGAATATCCATTTTGACGCTCGTCGCACCTGTTCCAGAACCAATAATGATATCAATTTGAAAATCTTCCATCGCGGAGTAGAGGATTTCTTCAATTTGTGGGCGAAGGCGATGAATCTCGTCGATGAACAAAATTTCTCCTTCTGTAAGGCTTGTTAAAAGGGAAATAATGTCTGATTGTTTTTCGATGGCTGGGCCGCTCGTCGACTTAATCGGCGCTCACATTTCGTGCGCGATAATCGTTGAAATCGTTGTTTTTCCAAGTCCAGGTGGTCCGTAAAACAAAATATGCTCAAGCGGTGTTTTTCGGATTTTTGCCGATTCTATCGCCACTTTGAGATGTTCTTTCATTTGTTTTTGTCCGATATATTCGTCCAATTTTTTCGGGCGCAAAGAAATTTCCGCCAAAATATCAATTTCTTGTTGCTTTGGCGAAACGGGCCGAGGATTTTCGTCGATGTGTTTGGTTGATTGTATAGCCATTGTAATTTTTTTGCTATTGTATCGAGAAAAATATTTTTTTCAAATTAAATGATTCGCACATTTCGCGTATGCGAGCCGTATATCGCAGAAAGTTTCTGTGTGATGAGTGCTGAAATATCCTCTTTATACAGGGAAAGTTCGGTTTTTGCGATTTGTGAGCGAACCACGATGGAAATATTTTGTTCGGTGATTTTGATTCCTGAGATTTCATCAAAAATCGCGTCCAATTTTTTTTCTGTGAGAAATTTTTTGACGGTCGACCACGCGATGGCCGTCTCGATGTCGCGGTGCGATTTGTATTCGCCCGAGTGCTCACGAATATTGAGAAGTTCCATATTATGCGACAATTGTGACAAAATCTGACAAATTTTTTTCGATAAATTTTCTTAAAATCGAAACTTCTTCATCCATTACTTCGTAAAATTCTTCGTCGAGCGCTTCAAATTCGGGACATTCTTCGTATAATGCCGCAAAATCATCCCAATTTTCGCGATTCACATTTTCAAATTTTTCTCGATATTTTTGGTACAAAACTTTGGCGCGCTCCAGAATATTTTGAATTTTTGTGATTCCAATCGGTTCCAAAAGGCTGATAAATTCGCTTTCAAAAACACTAAAACCGTATCCATTGTAAATGAGTTGAACAAATCCGCCGTTGGTCACTTGTCCGTACAAATCGTTAAAAATTAGCAAAATCGCCTGATGGTCATTGACGCGGGAAAAAACGGATTTTTCGCCATTTTTCTCCATTTCATCATAATATAAATCCAAAATCGCAAACAAAAAATCCCAATCGTCGGTGAGTTTGGCGAGATTTTTCTGAGAAATTTTTGGTAAAAAAGTGTCGTGAGTCATATTTGAAAAATAAAATATTGCGTAAGAAATTCCCACTATTGTGGGAATTTTCCGGATTTTGCCAATTCTTTTTCGTAGCGAATTTGCGCTTCTTTGATATAATTGGCAACCTGATATGGTCGATAAACGCTGTCAAAAAATCGAGTTGTGTCCGCTTGTTCAATGATCATATCACCAAAGACGAAAAGATTTTGAAAAATCCCACGCATCGCCGTATCGATTTTGATAATTTTTCCAAGCCCAATAAGTTCGATGTTGTCCGTTTCAATCAGCGAAGTTTTGATAACAATAACGCTGTGATTATCGATCACAATGAGGCGATTAAAATATTTTATCATATCAAAAATGAGTTTCAAAAACGCAAAATTGATCGTCAAAAAAATTGCTGGAAACATTACATACACGACAAGCACCCGCCCAAGAACGCCCTGAAAAGCAATCGCGATATAGAACAAAAGTCCCGCGAGGCTCATCAGAAAAATAAATTTCAGATAATTAAGCAACATGACAATCCAGTGTCGGCGTATTAACATATAGCCATCTTTTTCATAGTATCTCATAATTTGAAAAAATTAGAAATAAAAATGTTATCATCGTTACGAGGATGAGGAGTAACACCACGAGGCGGCGCTGTACCTTCTTGTAACCGCGCCCGAGGGATTCAAGTTTGGTGTTTTCGGCGTGTCGTTGGCTCAAAAATTTCATTCTTTGCACGACTAAAATATAAAAAATCAGCACGACAAGCGCGTATCAAAATATGAAAAAGTAGACCATAATCAGAAAAGGTGAGATTATAGATATCAAAATTATACGGATTTCTCACGAAAATCAAGCCAAAAATTTCTGGGAAAATATTTTTTGGATCAGAATTTTTTATGTTTCCTTGACAAATAATAAAAGAAAGATATATTCTTATGTAGAAAATTTATTTTTGAAGAAAATATTGTGATAATGGCAAAGATATTGTATTTCCAGTGGAATTGGCATTTTCTCGGTACACATGAAAAATAAATATTGTTCAACAATAATATGCAATGTTCTCAAACTTTCAGTTCTGTTACCACAAATGGTATTGATATTTTTCTTTTAGAAAATCCCGATTATTTTCCATTTCTCTCATATAATATTTTCAGTGGAAGATTTCCTGCCAAATTTATTCATAGTCCGATTGATTTTCAGGCAAATGGACTGACTCATGTCAAAACGCTTGACCATTCGGTGGCTTGTTTTCAAGAACAGGTAAATATTCCCCATATTGGCTTTTTTGATTTTGATTTGCACGACCAAGTCTTGATAGGCATCAATTTTATGGTTTTTTTGATATTATCTTGATTGTGGTGCATGGTATTTTATGCGATAGGAATATGTATAGAAAAATTTGTTCGCTTTTTGTTTCAGATTTTTAAAAAATTGTTCCTTACATAAAATGCTCTTGCTAAAATTTTTATACACAAAAAATATGTTTGAATTACTTGGAAAAATATTTTTGACAATTTTTATTCTCATTATTATCTTTGCCTTGGCAGTGTATTTAAAATTTTTCCATGATGTTGATATTTTGTGGCTGCCAGGGCAGATAGGCTGTATTGAAGATGACATGTGCCAGTTTTCAGATTTTCATAATACTTGTGGAAATAATTTATATACCAATTTTAAAGGTCATTATGTATTTACTTCCGATAGCCCGAGTTGTCAATGTTCTTTCTTTGTTTGTAGACCAAAATAATATCTACTATGATTTATAAATATTTAAAAAAGATAGCATTTATTTGTTTATTCATACTCATTTTGATAGTATCAGCCTGGCTTTATCTGTGAGGCAATTCATATTTTTCAGTTTTTGATTTTGGTTATTATGCAGAAAAATTTTGATGTCAGACAGATAATCAGTGCGTCGTCAGGGGGTGGCAGAGTGATGTGTGTGTCAATCGGGATTATAACGGCTGAACTAAGCCATGATTACAGAAGAATATTATCAATACGGAAATTTCTTGTCAGTGCGTGATTCATCATTGTATGAAAAAATAATCCCCGAAAAGGGGATTTTAATAACAAAATTTCTCTTCGCCGAAAATAGGTTTTACGTCTGTTTCTTCTATGATTTCGCGTTCGGCACACGCGCGGAAGCTCTCGCCTGGCTCCATCGTGCCGCCTGGCAAGCAGAAAAATCCCGCCTTTGGGATAAATGCGAGAAAAATATCGCCGTTTTCATTGCGGATAATTCCGCGAGATTTGAGAATATGGAAATTTGGCATAATTTTTAAAAATTTTCGAAATTATATAAAAATCAGAAAGAAAATCAAAATTTTTTAAAAAATTTGACTTTTAAAAATTTTATATATAATCAGTCAGTTTTCCGTGTAAAAGTGGAAAATTATTCAAAAACTCAAATCTTCCCATTTTATGGGATTTTTTGAGTAATTTTTTATGTTTATTTGATTTTTATAAAAATTTTCTTAAAATCTGAGTTAGAAAAACTTACAAGTATTTCTAAAATATATCCGCCGAATATATTTTTATCCAATTGGCATTTTTGAATAATTTTTTACTTTTACAACTATGAAAAGAATTTTTTCATTTTTGGTGGCACTTATACTCGTGTCAAGTAGTTTTGGTGTGACTTTTGCACAGGAAACAGACTTTTCCACTTTTTCTATTCAAGAACTGGAACAATTAATGAAAGAAAAAGAACAAGAACTAGAGTGAATACATCAACAATACTCTTTTTCCACAAGAAATTCCAATGGAATTGATTACATAAAAGAAAAAGAAGCCATGAAAATTAAAAATACAATGGCTGATGTTAAAATAGAGCTCTTAAAAAGAAGTGGTGAATTATATCAAAAAGATGTTATTTCTGATCAGATTAGTGCCCACATCTATGCGCCTAGGCCTTTCACTTATAATGGAGTTCAATTAGATATTGGCGATATCATTATCTTCAGATGAAAACCAGAATGAAATCATTTACAAAAATTATGGGGACTTTGTATAACTTTGTTAATCAAGGATATACTCATGTAGCAATGGTATTAGATGAGAAGTACGCCATTGAAGCCCTTGGCGATCCATTTACATCAAGAAGAATAGCGTTAAGTACGCTCTTTTTAAACTCTAACTTACAAAAAAATTATAAAGTATCTGTAAAGAAAATGAATGTAGGGTCGATTGATGGCTCTAATATTTATAACTATGCAATTGATAATTTACGATATAAGCTTTATAATTATGATTTTTACAATATTAATCAAACAGCCAGACTATATTGTACTCAGCTTGCATGGTTGGCATTTAAAAAAACGTCCATTAATATCGATATAGACAAAGATGGAGGGGTAATTTTCCCTGTTGATATTGTCCTTAATAACTATGGATCTTTACGCGAATTATATTCTTAAAATTAACATATGCTTAAAATTTTATGAAAAATTTTTTTAATAATAATATTTCTTATTTTAATTCTATTACTAGCTGCGTATTTCAAATTTTTCCATGACATTGAAATACTAGCACCCCATAGACAAATATGATGTTTAGAAGATTATCAATGTAAATATTCAGAACATCATGATGCATGTTGAAATATTGAATATAAAAATTTCAAATGATTTGAACCATATATACTCGACAATCCTCCTTGTCAATGTTCTTTTTATATATGTAACAAAAAATAGTACCAATAAAATTTATTATTCCCAATCAATATGGTTAGCTTATTTGAATTGAGTAAGATTTGTTGATTTGGACATGGATGGATGATTTATTGTTTGGCCTGTGGATTTAATTAATTGACAAATATATGGCAAAGTGAGATACTATGATTTATAATATGATTAAAAAACTACTCATTATAAGCACTACTATATTAATAATTGTAATTTTATGATGGTTATCATTAGGATGAAGTAATTATTATTCTATATTTGATGTATGATACTATAGTGAAAAATTTTCTTGTCAAGCAGATGATCAGTGTGTGGCTCGAGAATATAATAATATTTGCATTAACAAAAATTATGATGGATGATTAAAGCATTGACTTACGCAAGTTCTAATAAACTATGATATAGAATGTCAATGTGTATTTCATCATTGCATATGAAAATAAAACCCCATAAATAGGGATTCTTGATTTTTTACAAGCAAAATGAAGAAAATACGATAAAATTGTAGTTAAAAAAATGTCTTTGAACACTACAAATAAAAATTTTCTTACAAGTTATGTCAATACAATGCTTTTGAATCGACCATATTCTGATATGATGGCACAAGCTATGTCTCGTTTAAGTATTTGCAATGCAATGGGATATTGACAGTGATGGATGAAATATTGTAAAACCTATTGATATTTTAAATAGTCATTACTGATATGATTATGCTATCTTCCAGCAATAAAAAAATTTCCGTTTTTCAAAAAATAATAGTATTTCTATTATTAGGAATACTTATTTTCATGTCTCTTATTTGGTATTCAGATTTTAGTCTTAATAATGGTTATTCCCCTTTGCAAATTCCAACTGTTCGTTCTTGTCAAGCTGAAGACGATTGCTTGTGATTTGCTGCAAGTTGTGTTAATAAGTCTTTTCAACCAAAAAAACAAGAAATTATATCATCAGCCTTTCATGTATGGGAATACAATGATAATCCCTGTGTTTGTAAAAATTATCTAATTACAAATCTTTGTGAGATAAAATAAAATCCCTATTTTAAGGGATTTTATTTTTTATAAATTTTCCTACTCCACCGTCACAGATTTTGCCAAATTTCTCGGTTTGTCGATTTCTCGATCCAGATGAAGCGCTACAAAATATGAAAATAATTGCAAAATCACCACTTCCAAAATTGGATCTACATCGCTCTGGATAGAATCAAAAGTCATCACCGCATCGTACATATCTTTTTTTGGATCATCGCTCGCCACTACGCCAATTACTTGCCCATCGCGTGCTTTGATTTCTTGTACACTCGAAATATTTTTCTCGTATAATGAAGTTTTTCCATTCACCATAATCGTCGGAAAATCATGATCGATGAGTGCAATTGAGCCGTGCTTGAGCTCGCCTGATGCATATGCTTCTGAATGAATATAACTGATTTCTTTGAGCTTGAGCGAGCCCTCCATCGCGATTGGCAATTCTGCACCGCGACCCAAGAAAAAGAAATTTTTGTAATGCGCAAAATTGTTGGCAACTTTTTGGATTTCAGATTTTTTCTCCAAAATTTTTTCAATAGCGTCTGGTAATTTTTCAAGTCCAGAAAGAATTTCTCGGTATCGACGATAGTCGAGATTTCGGCGTTTTCCGAGGTGAAGTGCCATGATCAAAAATGTCACGACTTGTGTTGTAAATGCTTTTGTTGAGGCAACTCCCACTTCAATGCCTGCTCGCGTGTAGAGGCCTTGTCCCGTCGTTCGTGCAATAGCCGATCCTGGCACATTGACGATTCCGAAGACATTTCCACCTTGTTCTTTTACGATTTTGAGCGAATCGAGCGCATCGGCTGTTTCGCCCGATTGTGAAACAAACACAAAAAGCGTTTTGTCATCAATAAATTTTTTCTTGTACTTAAATTCAGCCGAAACAATCACATCAGTCGGAATATCCGCCAATTCTTCCAAATAATATTTTCCCATAAGCCCCGCGTGATAACTTGTTCCTGATGCGACAATCGTGATTTTTTCAAAATTTTTCGGCGCAATTTCGTTGAGTGTTTCAGAATGTAGGCTCGCGTTTTCAAAATCTACGCGCCCACGGAAAACATCGCGAATCACCGCTCCCTGATCAAAAATTTCTTTGAGCATAAAATGTTCAAAATCACCCAATTCCGCCTGTTTTTCTGTTTCATCAATCTGCATTTTGGTGCGGATTTCATTCGGATTTTCTGAAATAATCGTATAATCTATCGGCGTCATCATGAAAACATCGCCGTCTTCCAAAATAATATAATCCTCAATGAGTCCGATGAGCGCGCGATAATCTGATGAAATAAATTTTTCATTGCCACCAAATCCGAGTACCATTGGTGATCATTTTTTCACGCCAAAAAGCATATCAGGATTTTCGCGATCCAAAAATACGAGCCCATATGCGCCGTGGATTTTTTCTTTGAGTTTGAGAAGCGTTGCGATGTGATCACCATCACACAAATCTTCAAAAAGTTTTACTGCAACTTCTGTGTCTGTTTCAGAATAAAAATCATATTTTGCTGAAAGTTCTTTTTTGAGTTCGGCATAATTCTCAATAATTCCGTTATGAATCACGATAAAACGCTCAGAATGAGAATAATGCGGATGACAATTTGCCTCCGTTACGCCTCCGTGCGTTGCCCAGCGCGTGTGGCCGATTCCGATGTGATATGAACCGAGCTCATAACTTTCAGTTTTTACTTTGAGATTGCCAACTTTTCCAACAGATTTAATAATTTGCAAAGATTTGTCGTGATTGAGAACGCAAAGTCCCGCGCTGTCATAACCGCGATATTCGAGCCGCTGCAAACCTGCAAGAACCTCACTTGAGGCTTTTCCAGATTGTCCAATATATCCAAAAACACCACACATAGGCAAAAAATTTAGAAAATATTATTGCCATTATAAAATTTTGAAGCCGATTTGCAAGCCAATTTTTTCTTTTGACTTTTTTAAAAAATCACTATAATAGTGCACGACCAATGCCGTTCGGTCAATTGAGAAAACTTCGGTTTTCAGATTCCCCGCAAGGGGAATTTTTTTATTTTCTAAATTTTTCAAAAACAAAAAATCCTCGAAATGAGGATTTTTATTCCGTGATATTTTCTGGATTTTCAGGATTTTCTTCCATTTTTGGTGGTTCAATCACCCAGTCAAATGATGGATGATAAAAAGAAAGATTTTCCGTTCCGATAGCCTCTACTACGCGATGAATCACATCGTCAAGATGACATTCTTCCTGCGTTCCTTTTTCCATATCTTTGAGTTGACAAACGCCTTTTTTGGCTTCCATAATGCCGATAATTGCCACAAATCGAGCACCCACGCGATTGGCTTTTTTGAGTTGAACTTTGATAGATGGCGTTCCGAGCGACAAAAGAGAATTGATGCCTTTTTTTCGGGATTCGAGATTGAGAGGAAGTGCAAGTTTTTTCGCGTCGTCACCAAGTTGCACGATATAGAGGTGAATAGAATCTTTGTTTTTGAGTTTTACACCGTGTGCCATCATGGCTTCAATGAGTCGTTCCACACCGAGCGCAAACCCAACGGCTGGAACTTCATTTTTGTAGCCGATAGATTTTGCGAGCGAATTATAGCGCCCACCACCACCAAAGGCGTCCTGCGTGCGCCCAGATCCGTCTACAAATTCCCAAACCGTGTGAGAATAATAATCCAAACCACGAACGAGCGTCGGATCTTCTATAAATTCTACGCCAAGAATTGTCAAATATTCTTTCACACTTTCATAAAATTTTTTCGAATCTCCCTTGAGAAAATCAGTAATTTTTGGAGCGATTTTGAGAAGTTCTTGAACATCAGGATTTTTGGAATCCAAAATTCGAAGTGGATTTGTCGCGAGTCGGTGCAAATCTGTTTCATCGAGCAAATGTTTACGTCCTTCAAAAAATGACTGCAATTCGATGAGATATTTTTCGCGTTCTTTTTCTACGCCAAGAGAATTGATTTTGATCGTATAAGTGCCAGCAAGTCCCGCAGAATCCATGAGATTTTTCATGATGTGAATCATTTTGGCATCCAAAATTGGATCTTCTTCGCCGATGATTTCTCCACCAATCTGATGAAACTGACGATATCGACCTTTCTGCGGGCGATCGTATCGAAAATGTGGTTCAATGTAATACAGATACACAGGCTGTGGTTCATCGAGCATATGTTCGAGATATGCGCGCATCACACCAGCCGTTCCCTCTGGCTTCATCACGAGCGAACGCCCGCCTTTGTCGGTCATTTCGTACATTTCTTTGGAAACAACATCACTTGACGCACCGCTTGATCGCGCGATGAGGTCTGTGTGTTCCAAAATTGGTGTTGAAATGCGCGTAAATCCGTTCGTTCGGAATTCGTGTCGCGCGAGTTTTTTGAGAAATGTGAAATATCGCTGGTACTCACCAAAAATATCCTGCGTACCCTTCACTCTGTTTGGAATATTCATATTTTTTCTGTTAAGAATTCTGTTAAAAAGGCTATTTTCCAATATATACAAATTTTTCAAAAAAGCAAAATAAAAACGCAAATTTTTTCTTTTTTCTTGGAATTTTTTTTGGGTAGAAAATTTTTTTCAGATTTTTTGTGATTGTTCAAAATTTCCCCTTGATTTTCCCTTAAAATTCATTATAGTTGAATTGTTTTAAAAATTTTTATGACAACACCAAATTATTCAAACGAAACGCTTGATCGTATCAAAAAACTGGAAAAAATTAAGGATTTTGGCGTGAATCCATTTGCAACAAAATTTGATGCCAATCATCAAATTGCACAAATTCTTGAAAAATTTAAATCATCATTGGATGAAGGCGAGACGAGTCCACTTCGCGATGTGACTGATGTTGTGGCGTCACCAAAATCAGAATTTTCTGTGGCTGGTCGCGTGATGTTGCACCGAAGTTTTGGGAAAATTTGTTTTGCTACCATTAACGATGGAACGGGAAAAATTCAAATTCTTTTTTCTCGTGAAAATTGTAAAATTCGCGTTGGAGGACAATCGCTCGAAATTCTCAAAAATTCTGAAAACGAAGAAATGTCTGCGTACAAATTTGCAGAAAAGCTCGTGGATATGGGAGATTTTATCGGTGTGCGCGGAGAATTATTTTATACACACAAGGGGGAATTGACGATTTTTGCAGAAGAATTTTCATTTTTGACGAAAGCGATTCGGCCGCTTCCAGAAAAATTCCACGGAATTGAAAGTGATGAAGAGCGCTACCGCAAGCGATATCTTGATATGGCGACTGACGATGAGTTGCGCGCCATGTTTGTGCGAAAGTCAAAATTCTGGGATGCAACGCGAGAATATTTGAAGCAGCACGGATTTTTGGAAGTGGAAACGCCAACGCTTGAACATACAACGGGTGGGGCAGAGGCGCGCCCATTTGCAACGCATCACAACGACTATGATGTAGACGTATTTTTGCGAATTTCTATCGGAGAATTGTGGCAAAAAAGATTGATGGCCGGAGGCTTTCCAAAAACTTTTGAAATTGGTCGTGCGTACCGAAATGAAGGGTCAAGCCCAGACCATCTGCAAGAATTTACGAATCTCGAATTTTATTGGGCGTATGCTGATTATGAGGATGGAATGCGCTTTGTGCAGGGATTGTACCAACATATCGCAAAATCTGTGTATGGAACAACCAAATTTTCTCATAAGGGTCTTGAATTCGATCTTGCCGGAGAATGGCCACGAATTGACTATTTGACAGCGGTAGAAGAACGCACTGGGATTAATCTTTTGACAGCGACTGATGACGAAATGCGCCACAAGCTTGAGGAATTGGGTGTAAAATACGAAGGAACTAATCGTGAACGATTGACTGATACGCTCTGGAAATATGTGCGTAAACAGATTGCTGGACCAGCTTTTTTGGTGAATCATCCAGAATTGATTTCGCCACTCGCCAAGGTTTCAGAAAAATTCCCAGGAAAAGTGGAACGATTCCAACCAATCATTGCAGGTTCAGAAGTGGGGAATGGTTACAGCGAATTGAATGATCCAATCGACCAGCGTGAGCGTTTTGAAAAACAACAAGAAATGCTCGAAGGTGGTGATGATGAAGCGATGATGCCAGATTGGGAATTTATCGAAATGTTGGAACACGGAATGCCGCCAACTTGTGGTTTTGGCTTTGGTGAGCGACTTTTTGCATTCTTGGAAGGAAAGCCAATTCGTGAAGTGCAGTATTTCCCATTTATGAAGCAAGCACAATCTGAGAAAAAATCTGATGAAAAATAAAAACGAAAAATCCCTCAAATGCAGGGATTTTTGTAATTTTTACATTTTGACAAAATAGTATGAAAATTTTATGAATTGTAACGAGTCAGTCGCTTTATGATAATGGAACGCCGACGGGATTGCGGCCCTCTGAGATTACGCATTTGTATGATTTGGCGAGACAAGAAAAAATTGAGATGACCATCGCGAGCCCTTTGAGTGGTAAAGTTCCCATTGAGTCGGAAAGTCTGCGCCCGATATTGCTCGATACGGTAACCAAAAAATATTGGAATGATGAAAAATTTCGAAAAATTCTTGAAAATACCCCGAGCCTTGCGGAGATTTCGTGATAAAAATTTGATGCAATATATCTCTCGGGCGGTTACGGAACCATGTATGATTTCCCTGAAAATACTGATTTGCAAGCGATAATTGCAATACATTATGAAGCAAGGAAAATTCTTTCGGCTGTGTGTCGCGGTGTTGGCGGATTACTGAATGTGAGGATTTCTAATGGTAAAAATTCGATTGCTGATAAAAAAATTACAGGATTTAGTTGGCTGGAAGAATTTTTTGCACAACGCAAAAAATTGGTGCCATTCAATCTCGAGCAAGCGTTAAAAAATCATGGCGCGCATTATGAGAAAGTATTTTTCCCTATGAGCTCCAAGGTTGTGATTGATGAAAACCTTATTACTGGACAAAATCCGTTTAGTTCCAAAGCGATTGCGCGCGCGAGTGATTGCTGAACTCAAAAAATAAAATCTCCAAATCGGAGATTTTTTCTTGGAAAAATTATGCATTCCACAATTTTTCTTCGAGCGCGATTGCCTTCGGAAATAAAATATTATTTTCCAAATGAATGTGCACATGCAAATCTTTTTCAAAATTTTCTAAAAGCTCAAAAGTGATTCGATACGAGTTACACGCGTCTTCTGGAAGTGTAAAATTATTCGTCAGATTTCGAATATTTTTGGTCGCATCGCCCGCATTGTCGTGCTCCATTTCCATCATCTGAATCGGATTTTTCACTGTTCCAAATGGTGGCTTCGCTGGCGCGATATTATTTTTTTCAGCATCTACAAGGCGATGAATGTATGGGAAAAGCACATTTTCTTCCTTTGGCATGTGCGCGAGCAGTTCCTCGCGAACGGCTTCATAATTTTCCAAAACACCAAAAAGTTCTGGATGATTCTCGCCGTGCACGCGACAAATTTTGTTCAAATATTCGTCAATTCGTGGAATATTTTCACGCACAAAAGTGTGATGTACATCCACGATATAATCAGCCAAATCACCCAAATCAAAATTTTCAAAATTATGATCCGCGCTTTGTTTTTCGGGAAGATTTTGGAGTTCTGCGATGATTTTTTCTGCGTCGAGATTATTTTTTTCACAAATTTCTATAAAAGAAACATCACCACCACAACAAAAATCGATGCCGTATTTTTCAAAAATGTCGGCGAATGCAACATTTTTTGCGACAATTTCCCCAACCGTCATATTTTTTGAAATCATATTTTTCTGAAAAAAGAATAAAACAATCTCATTATATATAAAATTTTTTTTCGTCAAATAGAAAGCCCTTCCGAAGAAGGACTTGGAAAAGGTGCAGTTAAACCTTTTCGTGCCAAGATTCTACCTTTTCAAACAATTCCATCAAGAAAGGCACTGCATGATCTCCGTGATTTTGTTGTTCGGTCCCAGATAGTCGTTTGGATACTGACTGACATGGATGTTTGTATTTGTAGGCGAACAGGCTACTCACACAAACCATTGCTGAGCCCCCCCATCTGGCAAGGGCAGATTTCATTCATGTTGTATCGGGTGTTCCATGCACAACCACGTCCCGAATCCAACATAAACTCCTCCAGCCAAACAATAACATTGATGAAAGACCACTCGAAACCCTTGCTTCTCACTGGCTAGAGTGTTGTAAATAGAAATCTGTATTTATCAAATAAATTTTAAGAATTTTTCGAAAAATAAAAAAACCCCTTCAAAAGAAGGAGTGAATCGGTAGAGGTACAGTTTTAAACCTCATGGTGCCTAATTCTGTTTCTAATAGAGAAAGGTTGAGACCACTCACAGGGAACGACCTGCTATGTTCTCGATACACAACCCCCATTAGGCAAGGGTGGATTTACTAATTTTGTTCTAGTAGGGCGTTCTGAAAGCATGTTTCACTAATCCTATATCAAACAAAATATTCCATCCTGTTGCATATCCATGAAAAATCCGAGCTGGCTAAGCACGATCTGCCAATTGGCCTCGGTATTTTAAATAAAAATTTTTATTTGTCAAATAATTTTTAGGTTTTTGAAAAATTGAAACAATAAAAATCTCTCATTCAACAATGAGAGATGAGTGAGGATGGCGGGCGTCCATCCATCCTTGGTGCCTGATTATCCCGTAAGGAGTCGTGCGGTTATGGCTTTGCATCCGCACCAGTACTTGGAAATTTCCCATCAGGCGGGGCCATGCAGTGGCAAACTCTAAAACCACAAAATTTCCAAATCCTCATCACCAAGTAAGCGAACACTCGATGACTCGTATAATACACATTAAATAATTTTTTTGTCAATAAAAATTATGCTTTTTCTGTTGTTTGTTCTGAATTTTCGATTTTTTCTGTTTTTTCTGCTTCCGGAACAATTTTTTCTAGACCAATACGATTCTTATCTTTTTCTACTTTGTAAACACGAACTTTAACAATTTCACCAATCTTAGCAACGCTGTTTACATTTTCAACGCGTTCTTTGACACCAAATTTGGAAATATGAATCATTCATTCTTTTCCTTTTCCGAGCTCTACAATCGCCCCAACCGTATCCAGAATTTTGGTAATTTTCCCTTCGTACTCGTCGCCAACCTCAATATCTTTCAAAATATTTTTGATAAAATCGAGTGCCTTTTTTCCCGATTCTTGCGTCTTGGCAGTAATCGTACAATGTCCATCATCTTGCAAGTCCACTTCCACACCAAAATTTTTTTCAATTCCTTGAATAGTTTCACCACCTTTTCCGATCACTTCGCGCATTTTGTCTTCTGGCACAAAAATTGCCAGCAAAAATGGCGCATACGGAGAAAGTTCTGGACGAGGCGCGTCAAGACTCTTTTTCATTTCACCCATAATATACGAAATTGCTTCAACTGACTGATTAAATACCGAACGAATCACTTCCATTGTCAATCCAGAAATTTTACAATCCATTTGTAGGGCAGTGATTCATTTTTCAGTGCGAGCCACCTTAAAATCCATATCACCCAAAAAATCTTCCTGCGCCTGAATATCTGACAAAATCACGAATTTTCCTGTTTCTTCGTCAAAAATCATTCCCATCGCCACTCCTGCTACCATCGCCTTGATAGGAACACCAGCATCCATGAGCGACATTGTAGAACCACAAACGGACGCCATAGAAGAAGATCCGTTACAAGTTGTCGTTTCAGAAACAACGCGAATCATATATGGAAAATCTGATTCTGATGGCAACACTGGTTCGAGCGCTTTTTCTGCAAGGCGCCCGTGCCCAACTTCTCGACGACCAACTCCACGAAGCGGACGAACTTCACCTACGGAAAATGGTGGAAAATTGTAGTGATGCACATATCGTTTGAGATCTTCTTCATACATATCATCCACAATCTGAATATCACTCGGCCCACCAAGCGTCGTCACAGAAAGTACTTGCGTTACACCACGTTCAAAAAGCCCTGATCCGTGTGTACGTGGTAAAAGTCCCGTACTTGCACGAACGGGCCGCACTTCGTTTGGTGTGCGACCATCAAGGCGAATTTTTTGCTCCAAAACTCGCGCTCGCATATCTGTTTTGATAGCATCTTTGAGAGCGTCCGCAATCGCATTTTGATCAATTTTTTCAAGTATTTCTTCGAGCGAAATCGTTTCATTTTCGTTCAGATTTTCGAATTTTTTGGCGGCAATGATATTGATAAAATCCGCAACTACTTCATTATATTTGTCATAAAATTCGGTTTTTCCAAGACCATAAAATGCGTCCAAAATTTCACGAGAAACCAAATTTTTAGTCATCTCTATGAGTTCGGTATTTTCTTCTGCAAGCGAAAGTTCCACTTTTGGAAGTTCATAAATTTTCTGATATTCCGCTACAAAATCGCTTTGTGCGTGGCACAATTCCACGATAATTTTGTGCGCAAATTCAAACGCACGAATCATAAGATCATTGTCCACTTCATGGCCCTGACTTTCCACCATCGTAATCGTCTCGGCCGTTCCCGCAACCGTCAAATCGAGATGCGATTTTTCGAGTTCTTCAAATGTCGGATCAAAAATAAAATTACCCGCCTCATCAGCTGCGATTCGTACGCCCGCGATTGGTCCTTCAAAATCATTCACGCCAGCGAGCATAAGCGAAAGACTCGCACCAGTAATTCCGAAAAAACCAAAATCTGATGCACCAGAAGATGACATAATCGTCGAAATAATCTGCACTTCGGTGCGAGTATTTTTTGGAAACATCGGACGAATCGGGCGATCGATCAATCGAGAATTCAAAATGGCTGCTTCGCTTGGGCGACCTTCTCGCTTCTGGAAGCGATTTCCACCGATTTTACCGCTGGCGTAATATTTTTCTTGATATTCTACTGTGAGCGGGAAAAAATCGCCACTTTTTGGCTGGCCAATGCCAGCTGTCGTCAACAAAAAATTCCCATTTTCATCACGAATCACGGCTGAACCTTGTGCAAAAAGCGCCAAACGACCACTTTCAAAAGTGATTTTCTTGCCGGCAATTTCGTATGTTTTTTCGACAATTTGACGCGAAATAGCGTCTTTGTCTTTGAGTCAAAGAATCATAAAAATAACAATAAAAATAAAATATTCTCTCGTCTATCCAAACCAATTTTCAAAAAATTCAAAACTCGTTCGGACTGGCGAGGGAGAATACAGCGAAATTATAACGATTTTTTCAATAAAAACAAAATTTTTTATAAACTGAAAAAATGGCTTGATTTTTAAAATTTTTCTATATAATAAATTCATCTGCAGGTATAGCTCAATTGGCTAGAGTACCGCCTTGCCATGGCGGCCGTTGTGGGTTCGAGTCCCATTACCTGCTCCACGAAAAATCAATTCTTCGCCCTTGTGGCGGAGTTTTTATTTTTCAAAATTTTTTGCAAAAAAACTTTTTTTGAGCATAATAGAGGCAATCTAATTTTTCTTATGCAGCTCGATTTTCTTGATACAACGGTCATTAAAACGCTCGACTTTTTCCAAAATCAGAAAAATCTCACGCCGATTCGGACAGAAAATTTTCGTTTTCCGCTCGTTTTGGGCTCTGGAAATGCTATTGAAACGGGGAAAATCCTATTCCGAAAAAATCCAGCACTTTTTGCGAGTGAATCGGATGCGCCTGATAAAATCGGTCTTTCTGAAATTCAGGAAATTGTGGTGATTTCTGCATCAGGAAGCAAACACGCGCCCATTCTCATAGACCTCGCACACCAGCACAAAAAGGTCGCACACCTTATGTCTTCCACGCCAAATTCTGAGGCATCAGGGAAGGCCGATCATTCCTACATTTTTCCCAAAATTTCTGAACCATACACATACAATACTTCCACATATTTTGGATATATTTATTGATCAGAATCGCAAAATTATTCGCTTGAAGCGGTGAAAAAATATTTGCAAAATCTGGAAAAAAATTTGGAAAATTTTGATTTTGCGCGATTTTCTTCATTTTTTGTAGTGATTCCGAACGAATTTGCACTGCTCAAAAATATGATTGAAACCAAATTTATTGAACTTTTTGGACGAAAAGTGGCGCGCGATGTCGCAACTTTTGAGCAGATCAAGCACGCGATGACCGTAATTCCTGATGATAATGAACTTTTTGTGGTTTTTGGAAATGAAAAAAATCAACAATTTGGAAAAAATCAGCTTGATTTGCCGATTTTTGATCATGAAAATTATGGTCCGATGATGCTCGGTGCGTACCTTACTGTTGGGAAAATCCAGCGCGCTCTGCCAAATTATTTTATGGAAAATATTGCTCAATATTGTGAAAATTCCGAATATTCTATTTCTCCTCTTGTAGTAGCCTAATATGATCCTTTTTGCCTTTATTCTCGGTCGCGAATATAAATTATCACTCGCGGAACTGATTCATATTTTTGGTCAGTCAAATTTGCGTGATTTTAATGAAGAAATTGCGATTTTTGAACTTGAAAAACTTGATTCCAAAGCGATTCTTACTCTTGGTGGAACGACGCGCATTATTCAAATTGTGAGAGAGATGACACTAGAAAGTTTTGCGACCGATGCCATCGAAATCCTTTCTCAAAAAGAAAAAAATTCCAAATTTTCTTTTGCGTTGGCTTCGTTTGGCGCCAAATTTCCGCTTGCGGACGTGGGAATGCGTGTCAAAAAAACGCTCGCCAAAAATTTTTCGGTGCGACTTTTGAATGTTAAAAATGAAAATATTCATTCAGCGGTTTTTAAACGTGAAAAATTAGCAAAAACTGGAACCGAGATTTCTCTGATTCATATTGCTGAAAAAAATTATCTTGGCTTTTCGCTTGCTTGCCAGGATATTGATGCATATTCTCGACGCGACACTGCCAAAAATCGCGATATGATCACGGGGATGATGCCACCAAAACTGGTGCAAATGATGATCAATTTTTTGTCAAAAAATGTACAAAAAAATGGTGTATATGATCCGTTTTGTGGTCTGGGGACGACGCTCATTGAAGCGGTAAATCGCGGAATTACTACCGTTTTTGGAAGTGATATTTCTCGTGAAATGGTGACCAATTCTGAAGAAAGTTTGCATAATTTTGTTGCAGAAGAAAAAAGGTGGCAAGAACGAATCAGGGCGGCTGGCGGCGTGCCGCAAAAAGATTTTTCCAATCTGGTGGCGAAAGTATTTCCGCTGGATGCGACGATAATCGAGAGGGCTTTTATTGATGAGAAAATTCCCAAAAATATCAACATTATTTCTGAGGGGTATCTTGGGCGAATTATGCGAAAAGAGGAAATGACGCAAGATATCGTTTTTTCTGAACGCAGAGCCATTTCTCGGTTGTATGAAAAATTTTTCCAATCATTGGCGCGTGCCAAATTTTCTGGAGAAATTGTGATGAGTTTTCCGTTTTGGAAAGTGCAAAATGTGTATGTTTTTCTCGAAAATATTTCAGAAATTGTTGAGCAAAATGGCTTTAAAATCGAGTCATTGTTGCCTCGTGAACTGGAACTCAATACCAAAAATGGATCGCTTTTGTATCGTCGAGAATCACAAAATGTTGGCCGCGAAATTATTAAAATCGTGAAAAAATAATTTCTAAAAACTCTGGGCAGTATTTTTGAAAAAAATAAAAATAAAAAAAGAATGTGAAAAAAGTGTGAATTTTTGATGATTTTGCTTGAAATTTCAAAAAATTTGATATAATGCCAGTGTTCCGCGATGGAAACATCAAAGGTTCAAAGCTTTAAAGCTCCCTTGGTCGGGGAGTTTTTTTGTGTGATTTTCAAAAAATAAAAATTTTGTGTTTTGCGAAAAATTCTTATAATCACCAAAATTTTTTAAAAAATATGAAAATAATTTCTTGGAATGTGAACGGAATCCGCGCTGTGGAGCGAAAAGGCGAGATTCAAAATCTGATAGAAAAATATAATCCTGATTTGCTTTTTTTACAGGAAATTAAAGGAACGCCTGACAAATTTTCGGCATATTTGAATGCACCAGAAGGCTATGAAGCATTTTATAATCCAGCAGAAAAGGCGGGTTATGCGGGGACGGGCGTGTGGATAAAAAACGAAATTCGCAAATATGTCGATTCGGTGCAGACGGGATTTAAGTGAGATCCAACTGCCAATGAAGGGCGCGTTTCGCATGTGATTCTGGAAAAAGATGACAAAATTTTTGATATTTTTGGGATTTATTTTCCGAATGGAGGAAAATCAAGCGAGGCTTGGGACGGGAAATTGATTTTTTATGCCAATTTTTCCAAAAAAATGGATGCACTTCGTGAGGCTGGACATTTGGTACTTTGGGGTGGTGATATCAACTGCGCGCACAACGAGATTGATTTGTCTCGCCCGAAGGAAAATGACGGAAAAATCGGATTTCATCCAGCAGAGCGTGCGTGGCTTGATGATCGTGCGGTGAATGATTGGAAAGATATCTGGCGCGTACAAAATCCCACGACTGAGATGTATTCTTGGTGGGATCAGAAAACCAAAGCTCGTGAGCGAAATATTGGTTGGCGGATTGATGCGTTTTGGGGCGAATCTCAAATTTTTGCTGCAACCAAAAATATAGAATACTTGACGGAGCAATATGGTTCCGATCATTGTCCAATACTCATTGAAGTTGAGTTTTAAAAAAATTTGCAAAAATCGAAATTTTCATATAATAATTTTATTATTTTCTTAATGTTTTTCTATGAAAAATCTTTTGATGCGTATCTTGATGGCGTTTGTCGTAGTTGCCATCGTTGCTGGGGCTGCATATTTTTATACAAAATTTCAGTTTAACACGGTGATTGTGGACAATCCAACGGACGCGGAAATTTCTGTAAAAATTGATTCTGGTGAAGAATTTAAGGTTGCTGCCAAGGCTTCTGTAAAGCAAAAAATTGCTGATGGTGAACACGAAGTTTTTGTGAATGGCGAGAGTGTTGGAAAATTTGATAAAAAATACAGCATTGATACGGCTCTTTCATATTTTGGAAAAAGTGCGATTTTGAACCCAACTTTGGATTATTATGTACTTGAATATATTCCATATGGTGGGACGACAAATTTGGAAGACCGATTGATTGAAGGGCAGTTGTATATGGCACCAGAATGGAATTTTGGGCTTGATGAAACAACTCCAGATTCTATCACAGTGCGATCTCGCGGTGGAAGCAAAACAATTATCAAGAAAAAAATTTGGCGTATTGAAGATTATGCAAAAGAGTATCCAGAAAATTTTGTAGAGAATGAAGATTCTGCTGAATAAAATTCCTGAAAGGGGATTTTATTTTGTGAAAAATTTTTGACTTTTGATATGAAAAATATATACTGAAAATACTTTACTTTTTAAATCAAAATTATGTCGTTTCTTGAAAAACTTGATTGGCGTTATGCAACCAAGAAATTTGACTCTTCAAAAAAAATTTCTCCTGAAAATTTGGCTAAAATTCTTGAAGCAATCCGAAAAACTCCAACGGGGTTTGGTGTAATGCCGTTCCGTGTACTCGTGATTTCTAACGATGAATTGCGTGCAAAGCTCAAGACTGCCTCTTGGAATCAGGATCAAATCGATACTTCGTCTGAACTTTTGGTATTTGTCGCGAACACTGATTTGAAAAAAATGTCTGATGAATTTTTTGAAGAATTGTCTGGTGGTAATGCGGAGAAACGCGCCGCACTCAAGGGTTACGAAGATTCTGTGAATAATTTTTTTGGCAATATACCAGACTCTGAACATTTTCGTTTAGCTTCCGAACAAGCATATATTGGACTTGGATTTGGGCTCGCGGCTGCTGCTGAACTTGAGATTGACTCTTGTCCGATGTCTGGATTTGACCCGAAAGCATACCAGGAAATTCTTGGACTTCCAGAAAATGAAGTTCCTGTGGCACTTTTACCGATTGGATACCGCGCAGAAACAGAAACTCCATACCCCAAATTCCGCCTTTCCAACGAAACTCTTTTCAAATTTATTAAATAAGATCCCTACTAGGGATTTTTTATTGACAAAATTTTTACTATGTAAACCTATAAAACCTTTTTCACTTTGCTAGAAACCAACTTGAGATAGAATCCAAAAAAAGCAAAATGTAGTACTTTTCCCACCAAAGCAAATTTGGTGGGATTTTTGCGATTTTTTATTTTTCAAAATTTTTTGGTTTTTCTCTCTTTTTTTGTATAATTTTTGAGATAGTATTTTTTAAAAAAATTTTATGACTTTCAAAAAAATTTCTACTGAATATTTGCCGACGCTGGATATCACGCTCGAAAGCTACGAGCATGAGGCGACGGGTGCGAAACATTTTCATTTTGCGAGCAAAAATCAGGAAAATGTGTTCATGGTTGCGCTTCGTACGATGCCGCATAACTCAACCGGAGTGGCGCATATTCTCGAACATACAGCACTTTGTGGTTCCAAAAATTTCCCGATTCGTGATCCGTTTTTTGGAATGCTCAAACGCTCGATGCAGACTTTTATGAATGCATTTACTTCGTCGGATTGGACGGCGTATCCGTTCGCAACGGAGAACAAGCAGGATTTTCAAAATTTACTCAGCGTGTATTTGGATGCGGTTTTTTTCCCAAATCTTCGCGAACAGGATTTTATGCAAGAAGGGCATCGATTTGATTTTGACGAAAATAACAATCTCGTGCTCAAGGGTGTAGTTTTCAACGAAATGAAGGGCGTATACGGCAATGTGTATGAGCGATTGTACGAAATCAACAAATCATTGTTACATCCAGAAACGACGTATCATTTTGATTCTGGGGGTGCGCCACAGATTATTCCGTCGCTTTCTTATGAGGAATTTTTGGCATTCCATAAAAAACACTATCATCCAACGAATGCGACTTTTTTTACTTTTGGTGATATTGCTGCTGAACATCATCAGGAAAATTTTGAAAAATTGGCGCTACAATTTTTCCCTTCAAAATGAGAGAAAGTTCTTACAAACGACGAAACACGATTTTTGTCACCGCAAAAAACCATTTTGGAATATCCGTCAAGTGACACAGAAAATCCGCACCAGACACACATTTTGTTTTCATGGTTGCTTGGTCACGCCAATAATGCAAAAACGCATTTGGAAGCGGAAATTTTGTATCAATATTTGCTTGGACATTCGGGCTCACCACTGCGTCATGCGCTTGAAACCGCCGAATTTGCTGCATCAATTTCGCCACTTACCATGATGGATGATTCTGGCCGAGAAATCCGCATTACAACGGGGATTGTGACAGATGATGCCAAATACGCTGACGAAACAGAAAAATTGATTTTTGATGTTTTTGAAAAAATTCTCGAAAATGGCGTGCCAACTGATGAGGCGGAGGGAATTTTGGATCAAATCGAAATGTCACTTCGCGAGCTCGGAACTGGTTATCCATACGGCTTGTCGCTGATGTTGCAGGCGATTGGTGCGGCAACACACGATGAAAGCCTCAAAAATATGATCGATCCGAGCGAACTTTTGGACGAAATGCGCGAAAAAATTAAAAATCCAAAATATTTGGCAGATTTGCTTCGCGAAAATTTTGTAGAAAATGTGCATCGCACGCGCGTGGTGGCGATTCCAAGTCAAAAAGCAGTGGAAATTGAACAAAATTTAGAAAAAAATTATTTGAAAAAAATTGAATCCACATTGGATTCTGGAGAAAAAGAAAAAATTCGAGAAAATGCGAAAAAATTGGAAGAAAGCCAAAAAACGCCGCAAGATATGAATTTGTTGCCAAAAATTGCGATGTCGGACATTCCGCGCGAAATGAAGTCTGTGAGCGGTCGCGAGGAAATTTCCGCAAACCATGTGCACTATTCGGTGGCGACGAATAATCTGAATTATGTCAATCAATTTTTTCCACTCCAAAATTTTACAAGAGCAGAATTGCCGATTTTTTCTCTGGTAACGAGCCTGATTGGAGAATTAGGATTTGGTGATTTGTCCTATACAGAAGCGCAAAAAATAATTTCTCAAAAAATGAATTTTTCGGCGTCGTGGACTTTGTATCGAAAATATGGTGAAAAAAATCTTCACGGATATTTTTCTGCGTCGGCAAAATTTTTGGAACGAAATAGGGCGGAGGCGATGAATATTTTTGAAAAAGCGCTCAAAACTGCCAAATTCCACGAAACTGAGCAGATGAAAAATATTTTCAATGAAAAATTGCTCACGATGAAATCGGCTTTGACTTCGTCTGGAAATGCTACTGCAATGCGTCGCGCGAGCCATGGCCACACGCTTGCAGCGAATATTTCTGAAAAAATTGGCGGAATTGATGCACTTTCTACATTGAAAAATTTTCTCAAAAAATCTGATGCCGAAATGGTAGAAATTTCTGAAAATTTGTACCAAAAAGCGCTACAAAATAACGCCTGGACGCTCACGATTGCAAAAGAAAATTTTGTAAAAAATGAAGAAAATGTGACATCGACCGCGAGAGAATTTTTGTCAGAAAATTTTGAGCCGTTCCGAACCAATGAGGCGTGGCTCACAGATTTGGCGGTGGGATATTGTGCGCTTGCTGTGAAGGTTGTGCCAGTAGAACATGAAGATGCGCCACTTTTCGTGCTTCTTGGACAATTTTTGCGAGACGGATTTTTGCACACAGCGATTCGCGAGCAAGGCGGTGCATACGGCTCTGGAGCAGGTTATGATGCTGAGAGCGAAAGCTTCCGATTTTTCTCATATCGCGACCCACGAATTCAGGGAACTTTTGAAGATTTTGAAAATTCTATTCGGTGGCTTTTGGAAAACAATCACGCCGAAGAGCGTCTGGATGAAGCGAAAATTGGAGTTATTGCGAAGATTGACACGCCGAGTTCACCAGCCAAAGAAGCCCTAGCTGATGCAATATTGCGTTTTCGTGGATACACGAAAGAAACTCAAAATCGTAATCGCACAAAAATTCTTGATGCGACAATTGATGATCTCAAGCGTATTGCACGAGAATATTTGTCAGATTTGACAAATGCGAGCCGAGTGGTGATTACGGGAAAACAGAATCGTGAAGAATGTGAAAAAATGGGATTTGAAATCCGCGAATTGGAATAAGTTTAAAAAATAATTTCCCAAAAAAGAAAAACCCCGCTCTTTCGAAGAGTGGGGTTTTTGTGGCTCAATTTTCATCGGACTTGTGATCATCAAAGCCTTCTCCTACTAGTAAGTTCACGTATACTACACCACAAATCATGGTATAAAATGCAAAACTAAGAAGTGAAGAGAATAATGAATCAACATTCATGCCTTCGTGAGTCTGAGTGTACAGCCAAAGTAAACTCATGTACCCTATCAAAGAGAGCACCATGATAGTGACGATTTTTTCAATCAGGTCTCTACAATGCTCATAGAAGGGCTTTTTCCGTTTTTCTAAAATAAGCTTCCCAACAATAGAAATGATACTTCCACCTATTCCTAGTGTTTCCCACACAATCGAAAGATTGAGGTGTATACACACTAGTAAAACAAACACCATGAGGACGCTTATATTTGAGACGCTTTTGAGCGTTGCTCTGAGAGCTTTCATCTTAAATCTCCTAAAAAGAGAAAACTGAGCCAAGTATCATTGGCCCAAATTTTCGATTAAAAAAATTGAAACAATGATGAATTTATTTTAATGTAAAAAATATATTTTGTCAAATTTTTCTCAAACTAAAACCCCTCTTTTCCAAAAACGAACATGCTGATATTATCGAGATAATTATAAATTTCTTGGTGGCAGCAATTGTATTTTGTCGCATCAATCAATCCAGCAAAAATCATTCCACTGGAAACGAGGTTATACAAAACAAAATGCATTGTCAAAGCAATATTTGGTACTTTTTGCTCGCTCAGCATTTCGCTTCGCGATTCTTGAAATCCACTCAAAAAAGTAATCACGAGCAGAGTAAAAATCAAAATTCCAAAAATCCAAGTATGATATTTTTTTGTAAAATTTGCCACGGAAAAAATGTGATCAAAATCGGCGTAAAAAGTCCTAAAATAGCAAGAAATCTTACGGATTTGTCAGGAAAATTAGCGACTAATGTTGCCATCATTTCCAAGCATATCATGAAAAAATAAAAAATCTATCATGAGTAGATTTTGCATTTGAATTCCTTCGAAAAAAGAATTGAACAAGAAAAAAGAATCCGATAAGAAAAATCTCATCGGCCCGAGCACTATATGGAAAAAATTTTTTGTCAAGAAAAAGCCCCTCGAGTGAGGGGCAGACAGATTGTGAAAAAATCTAAGATTTGTGGTCTTCGAGCGCCTTTTCACCATGTTTATCGAATATAAATCTGGTGAACACGGTCAAAACCGCGACAAAAAGACACCAAATCAAGAGCAATTCCAATCGCTCGAGGGTTTGGTAAAAACCCCAGTATTTATTTTTGAGTAAGGCCCAATATATGACGGTACTGAGTACGAGAAACGCGAGAAAGACCTGAGTTTTTCGTACCGTTTTTTCGCCCGATATTGGCTCGTAGAGGGCTATAATTATAATTAATATTATAATTATAGAAAACATTGATCCTACAAGGATTGTTCCAATGGATAAAATTAGAAACCCCGTTCCTTTCGCGAACCATTCGATTGGAAAGAGTGCTAATATCGGCGCTACGAGATGCGCTACTACGAACATTGAAAAAGCTTCTCGTATAGTTCTTTGATAGACTATAAGAGAAAAGGCATATGCCACGAATGCACTTGTCAATATCAAATCAGAATCCATTTTAACCTCCTATCTAAACAATTGATAAAAAAGCCTGATTGATTTTGGTATTTTACGACAAAAAAATTATTTGTCAATAAATTTTTGAAAACGAAAACCTCTCAACCGAGTGAGGGATTGGTATTAGGATTCTGGAAAAAACCAATGGCTGAATTGCTTCCAGCAAAAATATGTCACAAAACATAACGCATACCAGATGAGGGTACGCTTCAGTGTGTACCAAGTTTCACATCTGAATCATAAATTGTCGTCTGTATCAAAATAAGCGAAAATATGATTCCAAAGAATAAACTCATCATCAAGCACCAGGTAACGAGCATATTGAGCTGATGAGTATTATAGTCGGGATAATCCGTCGTCAGTACGATATCCCATAATATAATACCGATCGTTAATACACCTATAGCTCCTATTCCGCTCTGATATTGGTGACCTATCATTTTTGTGATAAGTATTGAATTTACGCCGAGAATCAGCGTTTGTAATTGTTGTTTGGGTAGCAACATCTTCCTCTCCCTGAGTTGTTTTTGAAAAAATTAGTATATTCAGATGTGACATCAAATATACTAACTGAGATTTTTTAAAATAAATTTTAAAAAAGTCAAGAAAAATTTTTCGCTATTTTTCGTGTTTTTTGCTTGCATAAAAAATTTTTGAGATATAATTTTCACATGAAAAAAATTTCTGAGCACATCGCCCATATTTTGCAAAACCTTCCGAAAACGCCGTGAGTATATCAGATGAAGGATAAAACGGGGAAAATTATTTATGTAGGAAAGGCAAAAAACTTGCGTTCGCGTGTGAGTTCGTATTTTCGTGAAGGGCAAGATTTGACCGTTGCAAAGCGAAATATGGTCGGACAAATTGTGGATATTGAGACGATTTTGTGTCAGACGGAAGTTGAAGCGCTAGTGCTAGAAACCAATTTGATTAAGCATTTTTCGCCAAAATATAATATTTTGATGAAGGATGACAAAAATCTTTCGTATCTCAAAATCACGACAGGAAAAATTCCAGAACTTATCAAAACGCGTCAAAAAATCAATGATGGCGCCAAATATTTTGGGCCTTTTACGCAGGGAATGAATCTTTCGGAAAATATTAAATCACTCAGGCGAATGTTCAAAATTCGTGCGTGCAAGATGAAATTTTCTGATATTGGTGGGAAAATCACAATCACGGATAAGGCTGGTCGCGGCGTGCCGTGTATGGACTATTATATCGGGATTTGTCCGGCGCCGTGCCTTTTGAAAAGGGAAAATATCAACGAACACAATCAAAATATTTCTCATTTACAAGAATTTTTGTCAGGAAAAACCAATAAAATTCTAGAAAATCTACGAGAAAAAATGCAGATTTTTGCGAAAAATCTTGAATTTGAAAAAGCACAAAAAATCAAAGAAGAAATTGCGGCCATCGAGATGTTTTCTGAGCGACAAATTGCGCGCGATATGGTGGATGGCGATGTGGATGCGTGCGTGATTTTGGAAAAATATAATCAGATTTTTGTCGGCCTGACAAGCGTTCGTGATGGGAAAATTATCGGCGTTTTTCGTTCAAGTGTGGATGCTAAATGAGCGACGATTTCGGAGGTTTTTTCACAATTTTTGGTGCGACAATATAGTGATGATTTTGCTGATATTCCCAAAATTTTGTTGGTCGAAAAAAATTTTGACGATGAAATTTTGGAAGCATTTTTGCAAATGAAAAAAATTCAGATTTTGATGCCACAAATCGGCACCAAAAAAGAACTTTTGGATTTTACCAAAAATCAATTGCGCGAATTTGCGTACAAAAAAGAATTGCAGTTGCTTGAAAATAATACGCTTACGCGCGGCCATATGGAGCAAATTTTAGAGCGATTGAAATATTCTATCCCCAAAAAATGACCGATTTTTTTTGAATGTTATGATATTTCTCACACGCACGGACAATTTACGTATGCGAGTCGTGTGGTGATAAAAAATGGAAAACCCGATACGGATAATTATAAAAAATATAAAATAAAATCGCTTCGCGCTGGTGAAATCGATGATTTTGCATCGCATCAAGAAGTGATGATGCGCCGAACGATGGAGGGACTTTCGCAGGGAAATTTCCCCAATTTAATTATCATTGATGGGGGAAAATGACAGCTTTCATCAGCCTTGGAAGGGATTTCTCTTGGAATTGAAAAATTTTTCGCTGAAAATAATCCTGAAAAACTTAAAAAATTTTTGTCAGAAAAAAGTGAGCATTTAGATGCGAAATGGCGTCAAATTTCGGAAATTCTGGGTGGCGATGTGGGACTTTGTTCCCTTGCCAAAAGGGAAGAGGAAGTTTTTTTGCCAGGACAAAAAAATCCGATTTTGTTCGAAAAATGAACGCCCGAGTTGATGGTGATCCAGAAAGCGCGCGATGAATCACACAGGTTTTCGATTACGGCAAACCGCAGCGCTCGCGGAAAATCTATGAAAAAAAATGTTTTGGAAGAACTGCCAGGCATCGGCCCAACGACGCGCAAAAAATTGCTCAAAATTGCTGGTTCCATTGATGAGATCAAAAATCTCGACGAGACGGAAATTCTCAAAATCGTGAACAAAAAACAATTAGAGACACTTCGTGATCATGGACTTGTTTAAGAAAATAAAATCCCCAAAACGGGGATTTTTTATGAAATATTTTCGTCAGAAAAATAATTTTTCCCTTCAGTGAGGGGTTTTAGCGCGATAATTTTTTCAGAAAATTCTTCCATTCGAGTATATCGCGATGAGCGAAAATATTCCTTTTTGTTGTGAAAAACGAGAATTGTCGGTGCACTCAAAACCTGAAACGCGCTCGCAACTTCGCGCACTTCATCAATTTCTACGCGCATGAGATTCACAAAATCCAGATTTTTTGCGAGTTCTTCAATTTTTGGAAAAAGTGCTTGGCAAGTTGAGCAAAACCGCGTCCCAATGTACAAAATTTTAATTTTATTTCCTTCTAAAAAATCGTGAATGTCGTCCATATTTTTGCCAAACATTTTTGGAAATTACATAAATAAAACTGATTTCGGTGCGTCCGAACAATCATCAAGAAGTTTGGTGATAAGCGGAATCTTAAAATTTCGCCCGATAAAAATAAGACGAGATTTTCCTGGTGCATCACCTTCCCAAGGCTCCATCGTCACACGCGCGCCCGCTTTTTGAATCAAATACCAAGTATCGGGCTTTTCAACAAACTGCACAAATCCCTTTACGCGGTAACAATCATTGTCCAAATCCTGAAAAAATGCATCCATTTTTTGCACGAAAAATTTTCCGCGTGCAGTATATTCAAATGTTTCCAAATCGTCGTGAGCATGCTGGTGTGGTGTATTATTTTTTTCTTCCATCGCATCAGTAAGCGAAAATCGCCCAGTTCCCAACAGGAGGTCGATATTTACTTTTCCGTGTTCTGCTTCAATAATTGGTGCAAACGCATTCACGCGACGAATTGCCGTCGTGAGAAAATTTTTCTTTTCTTGATCGACCAAATCAATTTTGTTCATCACGATAAAATCTGCAAATTCCAATTGTTCAAGCGCGATTTTGGCATCTTGCGCGAACAAATTTTCATAATTGAGTGCATCAATTAGACAAATGATCGAATCCAATTGCACGCGCCCATCCATATCATTCATCAAAAAACTTTGCGCGATAGGAAGCGGTTCACTTGCGCCACTGGCCTCAATCACGATGGCATCAATTTCTTTTCCAGAATTCAGAAGTGTCTCAATCGCATCCATCCAATCTTTTCGAACCATACAACAAAGACAACCATTCGAAACCTCGATGATTTCCTCAGTTGATTCTGCCTTGATGAGTGCACCATCAAGCCCCGCTTGCCCAAATTCATTTTCTACCACCGCGATTTTAAGGCCGTGATTTCCTTTCAAAATATGATTGAGAAGTGTCGTTTTTCCGCTTCCAAGAAAACCTGTCAAAATCGTAATTGGAATTTTTTTTGTTGTCATAAAAATATTTTAAAAAATTTTAGAAAGTCCCATCACAATGAGAAAAATCCCTGCCAAAAGCGTCAAAAAATTAGAAAAATTGTTGGCAAAATTTGGTCCGATTTTGTGAAGAAAATTTTTCCCAGACGAAAGGGAAAAGGCGATGATTGCGAGCATCAAGCCGAGCCCGAGCGAAAATGCGATAATAATGAAAAAAGAATACCACACATTGCCGATTCCAATCGCAAAAACAAAAAGCGCTAGCGCATCGATACAAGGAACGAGCCCCGCCAAAAGTCCCACCATTAAGGCATTTTTGGTATTTCCCGTCTGACAACACGCGCAGTTGCTTGGATGATTTTCGAGAGAATTTTTGAGTGGATTTCGGCCAAAATTAGCAAAATTATCTGATTTTTTTCTAAAAAATTTGATGGCTTGCCACGCGAAAAAAATTCCAAAAATCATATACAATCCAGCGCCGAATTTTTCCGTCAACTGAGCTGAAAAGCTGGTTCATTTTTCTAGAACAATAATGACAATTGCCAAGAGAAAAATAAACATCGTATGCGAAGAAGTCACGCCAGCAATGATAGTGAAAATTTCATTTTTACGGAGTCTTCCGCTATTTGAAACATATCCTACGAGCAAGCTTTTGGAATGTCCCGGCAATAGTCCGTGCGCCATCCCTGCGAGCAATGCCACCACGATTCCCACGATTTTGAGGCCAAAACCTGTATTGTTGTCAAGAAAATTTTTGAGCGTTTGCCCAGGTTGGAAAAGATCGATAGTCTCAGCATTTGGGTTGCTGAGTTTATCCGGAACAGAAGCGCGTGGGGTAGTCGTTCGCGTATCGTTGGGATTCACGAAAGTATCATTTTCTCGTCCGAACGAAAGCGCAAAATGATTGATTTCAGCCTCTTCCGTGAATTCACTTTTGATGACGATTTTTTGCGAATTATGTATGTATAAATCCCAGATTTTTCCATTGGCGTCCATCACATAGCCCTGATATCCTTGCGGATTCTGCATTGTTGTCGCGATATATGGATGAATTAACGGCGAAATATCGAGCAGCGGTTTTTTGTTAAAATCAAGCGAGAAAGTATTGATTTTCTCCCAATCTACCGAAATATCCGTCGAAAAAGTGGCTTTCAGAATTGGATTTGGTAAATAATTTCCAGGCTCATTTTCGGTATTTTCAACAACCGATCCACTTAAAAATTTGAGCGAAAAAGGCGTGCCATCAAAAGAAAAATGTGCATTTTGTGTAATATTTTCTTCGAGAATTTTTTCAAAATTTTCCGAAATTTTCGCATGAGAATTATTTTCAAGTGTCGAGAGAACTTGCGGTTTGAGATTTTCCCAAGCCATCAGTGAATACTCGATTTTGACAGGATTTTGAGAGGCATCGATGCGAAATTCGTGCAAAATATCGGGCGGCAACGCGCAGGCGAGCGCTCCAAAAATATTTCCAAAAAATGCGAACAATAACGCGAGAATGAGTAAAAATTTTTTCATGCTCGCATTGTAACACAAAACGCGATTTTTTCAAAGAAAATTGCCAAAATTTACACAATTTTTTCAGGAAATTTTTCTCTAAATTCTAGAAATCCGCCAGCAAGCGAACTGGCGTTATATCCGAGCTTGGCTCACATTTCCGCCAAAATCGCGGATTCTTCGCCAAACGGACAAATAAAAATAATTTTCGATTCCTTGGGAAACGGCAAATAATCGCTCGCTAGATATTTTCTGAGATCCTCGAATGGAAAATTGAGACTTCCCTTAATATGCCCAAGATCGTACGAAACATAACTTCGCATATCCACGAGGATTTCGCCAGAATTTTCTTCAATATTTTCGATTGTCTGGACTGCGATTTTTTCTGAATTTTTTGGAATTGTTTCCAAAATTTCTTCTTCAAAAAGAGATTTTCGTTTTTCTCGTAAATATCCAGTGTACGACTCCAAGCGATCACAAGCGATAAAAACCGCCTTTTTCCCAATAAGATCTTCAGGATTTTGTTTTTTGAAATATTGAATCGCACCAAAAAATGTAGCACCAGAAGTTGGTCCCACGAGGAGACCACATTTCCTGATAAGTACGAGCATGTAGTCAATCGCGTTTTGCTCATCTACTTCACTAAAATCTGCGTAGAGTTTTGGGTCAAAAAGCCCAACTTCAAACATTTCTTGGCTGTTGCGAATACCTGGTAAATACGAATGTCCTGCTGTGATGATACCAATACTTTGCATATTTCCGCGGCTTGCAAAATAATCACGGATTCCTTTACTGGAGCCGGTTGTTCCGAGTCCTGCAAAGAAAAAATCTGGCGTTCCGATATCATCATCAATTTCTTTGGCGGTTGTTTCTTCGTGAATTTTTGGATTTCCTGTATTAGAAAATTGATCCGTATAATAATATTTTCCAGGGTTTTCACTCATAATCCGATTGATGGCTTTGAGTGGAGAATTTGGATTAGTTGGGTCGGGACACTCTGAACCAGCCGGCAGACTTTTGATTTCTGTTCCAATAATTTTGATAATATCTTCGACTTCTTGTAGATGTATTTTATTTGAGACATCGAGCAATTTTTTCCCCTGAACACTCGCCAAAATCCCTAGAGCCTTCGCAGTATTTCCGCTCGAGGATTCAATGATATATTCGTAGTTTTTCGCTTCACGAAGGAGTCCCATCGCAGTGCGATCTTTGACTGAACCGAACGGGTTCAAGAATTCACATTTTGCATACAATTCGAGCCCCTTGATGCCGTGGATTTTTTCTGGAATCAGAAAAAGTGGTGTATTTCCGATAACTTCTTGGATATTATTGATGATCATTTTGATTTTTTACAGTGTGAGAAAGTGTGCGAAATTGTGCCATAACATCAGCTTTTTCAGCATCATTTTGCGGTTCGTCTTTGAGGTAAACCTCAAAATATGCGAGTGCTTCTTTTGGGTTTTGTAACTTAATTGCGCCCCATTTTGGGCTTGGATAAATTACAAAATGCACAAATTTTCCGTCATTTTTCCCTTGAAAAATTTTCCCAATTTCCTCGATTCTACCAGGAGTTGTTGTATCAATACAACAACTAAACGCACACGCGATGTTTTGTAATGCGGCAAATTGAAAAATAGCATTTTCGTCATCGAGATTAACATTTTTGATATTTGGGCGATTTTGCGTCGCGTCCACATCCATTTCAAAATATTGTTTCAAAAATTGCTCTTTTTGAATTTTTGCTTCGTGGCTGATTTTTTTCTCAGTTTCGCCTTGCGCCCATTCTTTAGGTGTTGGCGTTTTGTCTTGCGCTCATTGTTTAGGTGTTGGCGTGTTTTTGTTGAGAAGAATATTATTTTGTGTCATAGTGATATTTGGTTTTTTTTGAGCGGGTAAAACTTTCTCTTTGGGAAGAATATCATTTGTTTGCATCTTGATAAAATTAGTAATATTAGAAATTGGTATAAAAGTATTTCCCATTTCGTCGGAAAATTCTTCGATCTTTTTGTTATTTTGCGGTGTATTCATAAAAATAAAAATTAGAAATCGCGTGCCAAATCGCCATTTTTATCCTCAAAAAATTTTACTTTTTTAGGATGAGCGATGCTTTCTGTTTCATAAAAATCCATATGATATGCTGCCATATTTGGAAAAATAATAATGTCATTTTCATGAACTTTTCGTGCAAAACCGATATTTCGGGAATATATTATATCACTCCTAAGACATAAATTTCCCAAAAAATAATAAAAATTATTTTTCTCGCCGTACGCATCGTCTACGAGAATCGGATTGGTCGGTAATTCTTCCTCGCGCATTCCCAGTGCAAAAGAATGTGTATTCACGATGAGGCTGTCTTCGCGCGTCCCGAGCACTGTCGTCGCGACAAAACCGACATTATTTCCCAAAAGCGACCTTCCAGGTTCAATCCAAAGTGTGATATTATTTTCGCGGAAAAAATCTTTGATGGCAGGCTTCCCTGGACTTGTTTTTGTTAAAATTTGTTCCAAAGATTTTTCACCAGCATATTCAGGATTTTGATACATTTTTTGATGCTCAATTCCAGAGTTTCCAAAGTTCTTAATGCTGTCATTTTGGTAAAAAGTACCATACGAACCGCCAATATCAATAATTTTTGGCGCAAATCCAATCGCGAGCAATTTTTTGTAAAATTCAATACTTTCCCAAAAAATATCAATTCTCGCATTCACATCAAGAGTATCGATATGAAAATGATAGCCTAAAACATCGAGATTTTCACGATTTTTTTCGATAATATTGATCGCAAGATTCCAAAGCCATTTTGCGATTCCAAAGCGCGCGTGGGGTGCATCTTTGAATGCACTGAGCCTCGGAATAATCGAGATTTTTTGATTTTTTTCGCTGGCAATTTTTGTGATTTTTTCAAGTTCCTCAATACTATCCACTGCGATGGTTGCGCCGATTTCGATACTTTTGTTCAGAAATTTTCGATTTTTTGGGCCGTTGCTCGTGATATTTTCGCCCGAAAATCCCATTGCAAGCGCCTGATTGAGTTCTCCTATTGACGACACATCCGCGCGCAGATTTTTCGATTTCGCAACGCCAAGCAGAGCATTCGAATGATTGACTTTCAAAACTGAATGAATCGCGTATTTGAGACGATTTTCTTCAAGAATTTTTTCAAAATTTTCAATATTTTTCTCAAATTGTTCAGGATTGACGACGCTGATGGCCTCGATTTCATCCTCGATAAGGATTTTTCGTAGATTTTTTTTAAGATTTTCTGAAATATTCATACAAAAAAATTATTTTTCACAATGTTCACATTTTTTGAGGAATTGCACTGTTTCGGCGTACTCCGCGTTTTCTGGAAGTGGAAAATGCGATTCCTGAACATTTTCACAACTTTTGCAATACGAAATCTGGATGCCCTCGTTTTCGTGATGATGATCACAAAGCATAAAAATCCGCTTTTTCTCAACTTCGATTTCATAAATCATTTTTTCAGATTTCCAGCGTTCTAGAATTCGATACAGGGTCGTTTGATTCATTATTTTCGGCTCTACAAAGCGATTTTTTAAATCATCTAATGAAATTGATTTTTCTTTTTGAAACATTTCCAAAATATTTCTTTGATGAATTGTTGACAACATATTTTTTTATTTTTTAACTTTGCAAAAATTATTATATGCATTTTTCTGCAAATGCAAGTTTTTTTACAAGAAAATTTATTTTTTAAATTTCTGTCAAACATTCCAATAATGATGTAATTTGCAAAAAAATCGCTTCGCTCCGGATTTTTTGGGGTTGCCATTCCGGGCAATTTTTTTTCTACTATAACAGGAAATGATGTGATTTTCTCCAGGACAAGACTTTTGCACATGCAAGTTTTTTACAAAAGATCTTTCCAATAATTTGCAAACAAAAAAATCATTTCGCGCGAAATTTTATTTTTGACAAATCCAAAATTTCCATCAAAAAATCCCTTCAGAAAGGGATTAGAGAATAACGCATTTATCACAAGATTTGAGGCGATTTTCGATTGATCGGGCCGTGAAATTTGGCGGAAGCGGCTCATAAATTGTCTCGATATTTCCACAATTTTCACAAATCGAGATTTCTACGCTGTCGCGATTTGGATTAAAATCGTCCGTCACCAAGAAAACAATTCGTTCATTTTGGTGTTTCACTTCGTGGATGAGGCCCTGACTTTTGAAAATTTCAATCATTCGATAGAGTGTCGTCAGGTCCATTTTGTCTTCTCATTTTCCTACAAGATTCGCTTTGAGATCAGTAAAAGTGGATTTTCCAACCGTTCCAATATATTCGACAAAAATCCGTCGCGGCCGCGTAATGCGAGTATCAGTCATATTCAAAATTTTAAAATAACCCGAAGAGTATAGCATATTTTTTTGAAAATTCAAATTTTTTGCGAAAATTCGCAATATGGATTTTTTCGATGAAAACTCCTTGACATTTTTATTTTTTATGGCAAAATGCTCGTGTCATCAATTTTTCCTGAAAGAGGAGCGAAAATGCTTACATTTCTCAAATGGACATTCATTATTTTGTGTATGCCAATGTTGTTGCTCATTGGGTTCATTATGTTGCCAATCAAGCCATTTTGGGTGGCGTTGGTGATTGCAATTTGGTTCCTTTCTCGAGTGAAGACGCTGTTCGCCAGAATAGTCGTCGCTTTGCTCGTGATTGGAATCCTCGGGAAAATTTTTAATTTTTGAAGATTTTCTCAAAGCTGGAATTTTCCGGCTTTTTCTTTTTCAATATTTTAATTGACAATTTTATTTTCTCAATTAAAATATTTTTGTCAGAAATTTGATTGGGAGAAAATTATGCTCTATCAAAATCAAAGCAAGATTTGGTGGATTTTGGCATTATTTTTGATAGGAATTATCATTATAATGTTTCAATTTTCCGCCATATTCGTCTTGACAATGGGCGTTATTTATATATTTGTTGCCAAAAACATCACCGGAAAAATTCTTGGGATTTTGGCCATAATATGTGCTTTTTCTGAATTTTTTAATTTTTAAAAATTTGCTGGCCAACATTTGTTGGCTTTTTTTATTTCTCATTTGACAAATAATGAAAAACTCCTAAAATAATTCCAATCCCGATTTTGGGAGAAACTTCTTTTTTTGAAAGGATTGATGTAGTGGCACAAAGACGTGTATGGCGCGCCAAAATTCGTGTGCGTGGTCATCGACGACAAATGTTGTCTGGGATTTCGCTCAGTATTGAGCGCATACCCCAAACACCAGAAAATTCTCGAAATCGTTTTCGAGAATATATCACAGATTCAGACGGGGCGATCACCATTTCTGATCTTAATGAGTCAGAAATGACACAAACAGGCGTCCGAGTTATCGTTAACAACGACATACTTCGGCTGAAGCGTATTGTTTTTCGGAAAGATGGAGAAAGAAGCGTTCTTTTAGTGAGTGAACTGTCTTTCACGAAAGAGGAAATGAGATATTATAGTTTGTTGTAATATCTCACTCAAGTCCCATCAGTGTATGGGACTTTTTTGATTTTTTCAAAATTTTCCAATGATTTTTCTCAAAATTTCTCACAAAATTTTGGTTGATTTTTTTCAATTTTCTATACAATAAAAGAAATTAAAATTTTTTATGACGAATTATCACGATAAATACGAGATTGTTATGGGTCTCGAAACGCATGTGCGTGTCAAGTCTCAGACGAAAATGTTTTGTACTTGTAAGAATGCGACTGATTTGGCGCCAGAGCCAAATATTCATGTTTGTCCCGTTTGTATGGGATTTCCTGGACAATTGCCGACACTTTCTGAGGGTGTTGTAGATTTGGCAGTTCGCGCGAGTCACGCACTTTCGTCCCATGTGCAAAATGTGAGTGAATTTGACCGAAAAAGCTATTTTTATCCGGATTTGCCGATGGCGTACCAGATTACGCAAATGTACCATCCAATCACGATGGGCGGGGAAGTTCGAACGCTTGTTGATGGCGAATTGAAAACTTTCCGCATTCATCATATGCATATCGAAAATGATGCCGGAAAACTTGTGCATGCTAATGGAAAAACGCTTTGTGACTACAATCGTGCAGGTTCTCCACTTATGGAAATTGTGACAGAGCCAGATTTTCGTTCCAAAGCTGATGTGCTCGCGTACCTTGAAGAAATTCAAAAATTGATGCGTTGGTGTGGTGCTTCTGATGCGGATATGGAAAAAGGACAATTGCGTTGTGATGTGAATATTTCGATTCGCCCGCATGGCCAAAAAGAATTTGGAACGCGTGTTGAGCTCAAAAATATTAACTCATTCTCATCGATTGGACGCGCTATTGACGCAGAATTTGCTCGTCAGGTAGAAATTCTCGAAGAAGGCGGAACGCTCGATCAAGAAACTCGCGGTTGGAACGATGAAAAGGGATATTCGACTTCGCTTCGCTCCAAGGAAGATGCGATGGATTATCGCTATTTTCCAGATCCAGATTTGCCACCACTTCACATTTCTGACGAATTTATCTCTGAGCGAAAACTTTCAGAATTACCGATTGATCGCCGCCTCAAATATTTGAACGAATACAAATTGATCGAAGATGATGCGCGAATTCTTTCGAACGACCGAATTACGAGCGATTTTTATGAAGAATTAGTGAATATTTCTGGTGATCCGAAAAAATCTTGTTCGTATATCACGACGGTACTTTTTGCAATTTTTGAAAGTGCGCCAGAAAAAATCACTTTGGCCGATGTAAAAGCTGAAACTCGCGAATTTGCTGAAGTGATTAAAATGGTAAATGCAGATGAAATTTCGTCAACCAATTCAAAAATTGTGATGGAAAAATTGGTTTTTGAAGGTGGAAATGCGCGGGAATGGACAGAAAAGCTCGGTCTCAAGCAATCTAATGACACGGGTGCGCTTGAGGCGATTGTGGACGAAGTGCTTGCACAGAATGCGTCACAAGTCGAAGAATACAAGGGTGGAAAAGAAAATTTGTTTGGATTTTTTGTGGGACAATGTATGAAAGCCTCAAAAGGCCAGGGAAATCCAAAAATGTTCACTGAAATTCTCAAGAAAAAATTGTCGTAATTTTGTAAAAATCTCCCCAGTGGGGATTTTTCTTTGACTTTTCGAAAAAAAATTTATTTTTATTGGTCACGATGGCTGGGATGGCAATTGATATTGGCATTTCCAAACCAGATGGCTGAGATGAATTGTAGTCGTCAAATTCCAAATCACCACTTTTTTAAGTTGGTGATTTTTTTGTATCAAAACATATTTTCATCAAAATGCAAGTCAATTTTTCAAAAAAATCTCGACGCGGCTCGACTTTTTGGTATTTTTTCGCATAATGAGAAAAATAATTTATGCTATGCACCTGATTGTTGATATCAGAAGTCGACATCCCGAAGATGCGGTAATCATCCGTTACGCGCAAAACTGGACGAAAAAATGGAAAAAATATAATCCGCACGATACTTGTACTTTTTTGATTTTTGATCAGCAGGAGGCGCCTGAATGAGAAAATTTTCTCCGTGTGAAGCCAGTCGGCTGGTTTTCTTCTTCTAAAAAAATTGCCTCCACGAACACAAATGAGATTTTTCGTGCTATCAATTTTTCGCGATACGCGCCGTATGATTCGAGTATTCCGACGCTGACTTTTGTGATGGATATGGGTCGTTGGCTCTACGACAACGAAACGAACGCCAATATTTTGCGACGAAAAGAACGCGAATTCGAGATCAAGCGCCTCCTCAAAAATTCTTCCCATTTTATCGTGCCGAGTTTTTTTGCGGGTAATGAACTCGTCGAACTCTGGAATATCCATGAACAGAAAATCGATATTTTGCCGTTTGTTGAGATAGAAAAAATCCCACCAAATAAGCAATTATTCGCGCAAAATAATTTGCCAGAAAATTTTTTCTTGTACGATGCGACTTTTTGATCAGAATCCAATATTGAGATTTTGCTTCATGAATTTGGAAAATTTATCCACGATTTGCACGGAAAAACGCACTTGATTTTGCACGGAAATTCCGCCAAATCACTTAAATTTTTGACCGAAATTTTGCGTCGCGAAAAACTGGAAAAATGGGTGCACATCACAGGAATTCTCGATATTCATTCGCAAGAAATGCTTTACCAAAAGGCAAAATCGTGGATTTTTGTCGGAGCGTACAATACGACTAAAGTGAATGTTGAACTTGCCAATTCGCACGATTTGCTCATGATTTTGTCCGATATTCGCGCGTTTGATTTTTATCCGCACGCAATAAAAATTCATCCAAATCATCTGGAAAAATTGTCGGAAATTTTTTCTCAAATCGAAAAAAATCATGATTTCAATCTTCCGGAAAAAAATATTTTTGATGAAGTGGTAATTTTTGAGCAGTTCAAAAAAATTCTTTCCAAAAATCCAAAAATTTCTAAATCCTAACAAAAAATTATGTTTAAAGTTTTCTGAGTTTCTAATGAAAATGAATCGGGCGAACGAATGGAAGTTCGTACTATCGAGACTTCCCAAGCCGAAGCCATCGAAGTAGAAATGGACGCGGAACGCGATCATGAGACGGATATTGGACAAATCGCGGTTGATATTCTTGATTTATCTGATGCTATCGTCATTGTAGCGCCGGTTGCGGGTGTTGATCCTTCGGAAGTGGATATTGGCCTTTCGCGAAATATTTTGACGATTTCTGGCAATCGTCGTGAAAATCCGATTTATATGGAGGCGCGCCGAATGCTTGTGGAAGAATGTTTTTACGGAGCGTTTTCTCGGTCAATTATTTTGCCGGAAAATCTTGCTTTTGACAAAATTTCCGCATCTGTGGAACACAATGTGATTACAATTTTGATTCCAAAATTGACATTGATCTCAAAATCTATTAAAATAGATGCAACTAAAAATTAGTTATGTTTTTCAAAAAATCTAAAAAAACGGAAGATGATGCAGTGGTAAAACGCGGCATCAAAAAAATGGACGCGGTCATTACGGGTGCGGTTTTGGGTGGCGTGGTCGCGTCGCTCTATGGCGTGAAAAAACTTCGCGATGCGAACGAAAAAAATGAAGCCAACGAAAAAAATCGAAATCCAGAAAAAACGGCTGAAAAATCAGCCAAGAAAGGATTTTTCGCGCGCCTTTTTAACCGAAAAAAATAATATGAAAAAAATTTTTTTTATCGCGATTTTTTTCTCATTTTTTGGTGTGCAAAATATTTTTGCAGCCGCACCGCAATGCCCAAATTTTTCTGAAATTAAGCCAACAGCCGATGAAGTGGTTTCTAAAATCGATCAGTGTCTGGAAGCTCGTGCCAATCGCACTTCCAATACAATTGAAGATTTTCAGTGTCCAGCGGGTGAATTTGCGCTTGAAGATCGTGTTGAGCTCACGAACGAACGCCTCGCATATTATATTGCGACCAATTTTTTCATGAATGAGGCTGATACCAAGGTAAAGCAATATATGCAGCAATTGCAGCGTTATCGTGATAAAGATCCGGTTGCATGGACGCAGGCGTATGGTTCGTGCATCCTCGGGAAGGGCGACGAGACACAAAAATCGCTCGCGTATTTTTATGATACGATTTGTCAATTTTCTAGGATTTCCAATTTTTTGGATTCCAATTCACAAAATCGGAAATTTGGAATTTCATCAGACGCGTATCCGCAGAAAATTTGTATGCTTGTGGCGCAGAAAAAGAAAAACGCGTGGATGAATCTGGGCAATAGTTTGATGCAGCAGGGAATTTATAAAAGTTTTGAAAATGACCGAAGTTATTATATGGAGGGTATTCAGGGCAATTATCGTGCGATTTTGGAAAAATTTCACAATTATCAAAAAATTGTTTTCCGTTCCGCTTCCAAAATTACTCATTATATTCGTCAAGCCGTAAAATAATATGAAAATTCGTGCCAAAAAATCACTCGGGCAAAATTTTCTCGTGGATATTGATGCGCTCATAGCTATCAGTTCTGCAACGGAAATCACTGAAAAAAATATCGTCGAAGTGGGGCCGTGATACGGAGCTTTGACGGATTTTTTGTTGCAAGAAAATCCCAAAAAAATTGATTTGGTCGAACTTGATTCTGATATGATTGCGATTCTTCGCGGAAAAATGATTACGGATTGGGCAGATTTTTCAGATCGCATCACTTTGCATCATGCTGATGTTCTGAAATTTTCTCCAAATTTTGAAAAATATTCGCTCATTGCCAATATTCCGTATTATATCACGAGCCCGATTTTGTTTCATTTTTTGTATCCGCAAAATTTTGCTGTACCCGAAGAAATGGTGATTCTGATGCAAAAAGAAGTGGGCGAAAAAATTCTTGCCACCAAAGGTAAAAAAACGCAACATTCGTATTTTTCGCTTGCGATGTGGCTTGCATGCGAAAATATTGAAAAAATTTGCTTGGTTCCGAGTGAAAGTTTTGATCCAGCGCCAAAAGTGGATTCTATTGTGCTCAAATTTTTCCCGAAAAAAAATCGTGATATTGATACTGATTTGCAAAAACTTGAATTTTGGGACAAGATTTTCAAACATCCGCGAAAAACTTTGGCCTTCAATCTCAAGTCTGCTGGGATTTTTGATGAAAAAATTTTGGAGAATTTAAAAAATTTGTGATATTCTGAACAGGTTCGTGCTGAAGCGATTCGTTTGGAGGATTGGGAAAAGATTTTGGATTGTTTGAAAAATCTGAAAAATTAGAAAAATTTGCAAAAAATTATTTTTCTGTATACTAACAATAGTTCTTTAACATTCCCAAATTCAACAAACACCTTCGGTGGAAATTTTGGTAATGACATTTGGAGGAATGCAAACCTCAGTCTTAATTTTTTTATGAAACGATTTTAAGCCAAGAAGTCTATGTTCAATTGGGGGCATATTGCATCTTTTTGGCTTAAATATCACTTTTTCGCTCTCAAATTTCATTAGTAAATTTCTACTGTTGTAGATGCTGGTACCCTACCGCAGAAGGAATACTCAAATTTCATTAGTAAATTTCTACTGTTGTAGATATGTCAAGCATATATTTATCGGGCTTACTCAAATTTCATTAGTAAATTTCTACTGTTGTAGATTCGGTGGCCTTTACTACACAAAAGAACTCAAATTTCATTAGTAAATTTCTACTGTTGTAGATGCGCGAAAACCAGCCAAGCAGGGAAGCTCAAATTTCATTAGTAAATTTCTACTGTTGTAGATGCAAGACTTCCTATAGTATCTTGAGCACTCAAATTTCATTAGTAAATTTCTACTGTTGTAGATGATCGATTCCGTATCATTGTTCTCATCTCAAATTTCATTAGTAAATTTCTACTGTTGTAGATAAAAACTCTTCTCGCTTCGAACTAATAACTCAAATTTCATTAGTAAATTTCTACTGTTGTAGATTATTCTATTTTTCTTGCATCCAAGTGCTCAAATTTCATTAGTAAATTTCTACTGTTGTAGATATCCGCTTGTTAATCATCTTTTTTTCCTCAAATTTCATTAGTAAATTTCTACTGTTTCCAATCATATTTTATTGTATGACAAATTTTTTCCCTGATTTTTTGTGATTACTCCCACGACCATTTTCTGATTTTCGTAGTGCACCTGTAGCACTTTGGCTTTTTATCGTAACACCAATTCTTGTGTGATGTTGTTTTATCTTATTTCAAAATATTATAAACCCCCACAAAAATAGGGGATTTTTTTATTTTGCAAAGTTGTAAAAATTTACAAAAATTGCTCATATTTTTCTCAAAATAATTTTAAAAAAGAGTTTTTAAGCGCTATTTTATCAGAATTATCTTATATTGAACTAACATTATTCAAACTATCAAAAAATCGATAGTTTTTATTTTGTCAGTTGTAAGGGATTTGAGACTTTTTCTCATAAAAAATGCTGTATTTTTGCAAATTATTTTTTTATATGCTATACTTTTTTTGCTTTTATCTCTTACCCCTTATGAAAAAGTATGAAAAAACAGACAGCAGAGCCTCGTTCTACTAGAATGAACGCCCGTCTTGGAAGTATGGCAATGATCGCCGCAGTTATGGCATCGCCAATTCTTTCTAACCATGTAACCTATTCAGTATTGGCCGCAGAAAGTGACCCAGTAGTAGCTGTTCCTGCGACACTAACTCCAGCAGCACCAGCAGCTACTACAACAGCAAAACCTCAGGCAACACCAATTGATACCACTTCTGGTGTGACTGTAAAAACAGCTGATGGTTCAGAAGTGAATTATCCAGTATATTTTGATAAAGAAAATAATGTTTTCTATCTTGACGCTCGTGATTTTGGACTTAATACAGAAGATAATCAGGATGATACTCCAGCAGTAGTAGCAACGCTTCAGGCCGCGAATAATACGATCATTGTTCAGAATGGTCAGGAAACTCGAGGTGTAGCGGTGCAAGTTTCTGGTGTGGTAAATATTGCCCGTGATGGTGCAGTGCTTGACCACTACGAACTTCGTACATACGATAGTGGACTTGGTCAGAAAGTTAGTGGAGCGACACTCGCTGGTGTTGCTAATCCAGCAAATATTACTCCTGAAGAATTTAAAAAAATTAGTTATGTAGAAGAAGGCGTAGTAGAATATACTGATTCTGATAAGAAAAAACATCACGGAATTATCTTCCCAATTTATCGAAAGGATGGGCTTTTCCAGCAGATTAAAATCGACAAAGAATTGCCTCATGTAAAAGGATTCTTCGGTGATGGTCTTGCAACAACAACTATTACAACAAGCCTTGTACAGTTTGGTGAACCATGGAATCCAAATGAAAACGATACTGATAATCGTGACCATGCGGTGCTTCTCGTGGAAGATCATGACAATTTCTTTGTGAAAGATTTTTCACTTCGCATCAAGCGCAATGGCGACCTTGATCCAGCCTTTTATGTGAAAGGGTTCCCATATCATGGAAAAGTAGACGGTATCCATGTGAGTGATTCTCAGCATGTAACAGTGGATAATGTTGAAGTGACTGGTGCCAATAAGGCTGGTGTGCGATTCACATCAGCATACAATGGTGTGAAAAAACTTAATATTGGTGGAACACTTCGTTCTATTTCTTATTGTGTGGCTGCAAATCTTGCAGGTATAACGCGCCTTAATGACAAAGGATGTGGTGATTATACTGATGCTAGCGTGCTTCGCATGATGGAAGGAAACAAGGTTACAAACAGTATTTTGTATCAAAACCGTGTAGCGGGTGTTCAGTTTTCATATCAGAACGGATTTGAAATCAGTAATTCTGTGTCATACGAAAACGGGCATACACGATCTGGTGGAACTGGTTATGGTTTTGCTTCGGAAGCGGGTTCTATGAACAACAATATTACTTTCCGCAACAACTTCACAAGCCACAACTACCGTAAGGGTCTTGATATCCACGATGGTGACAATATTCTCATTGAAAACAATATTTCGCACGGTGACCGTTTGCTTGGTATTTCTGTGTACAATCGTACTTTCAAAATGGAAAATGTAACGATTCGAAATAACACTGTTTTCCAGGATACACACAATCGTCTGGAACGCGATGATTTGCATCTCAATGGGGCATTTGACCCTCATGGAGACTATCTTCAGTTTGAAGCGATTCATTTGCAGACAAACGAAAAGGCTCGTCGTCTTAGCACAGATGGTTCACGAGGTCACTTTGAAATCAGTGGCAACACGATTCGCGGACTTGATGAATCAGGAAACACGCACGACGGAAAATCATACATTGCCAATGCGATGTTGGTTCGTATGCAGGAACCATACCTTGATTATGAGCTCATCATCGATAACAATGATATCTCAGGAGTTTCTGCAAACAATATTTTTAAAATCATCAATAGCGCTCTTGATGGGCAGCAACTTGGGCGAGAATTCCAAAAAGATTTTAGCAAATTCTCTAATGGTATTGGATACGGTTCTGGTGATATCCGCATTACTAACAACATAGTAAATGTTGATCGCATTGTTGCGGAAGTAGGAAAATATGCTCCAATCAATATTTCTGAAACAACACGAAATGTTGGTCTCACGACTACTGATGGAAAAACAACCGAAATGGGACAGAACAAATTCCATGGTTCTCTCAAATTCAATAACAACAACATCAAATTCAAAGAATCAGTAATTGGTAAGTCATCAAATCAAGAATCAGTGATTTCGATCAATACAAATGCCAAAAAAATCGAAATGACTGGTAACGCGATTGATATGGGGAAAATCGTATCAGCATACGCCACGCTTAAACCTCTTATCAATGTAACTGGTTTGACGGGACATACCGTGCAACCGCAAGTAAATGGTTATACGATGAACACAGGTGCAAAGCCATCGAATCTCCCATCAATGCTTCAATTCACTCAGCCGTTTGTATTTGCGGGAAACAAAATCACGGTAGATAGCGTAGATCTTACGTCAGCTGCGGCAGCGAAGCCACTTCGGGTATTGTCGAGTCAGTTCACGCTTCGCTATGCTCGTGACAATGAATTTATTGCCAAAAATCCACTTAACCTCGCAACTTCAACAGATGGAATGGATGCATATGAAGATGCAGAATACAGTGCTGATGTAACGGCTACAGCGGGCACTCTTAAGGATGATGCTCGTACAAACTTTGCTCTAACCCGTATGGCCGAAGAAACGACAGAAGATTCTTCAAAAGAACTTCCTATTCGTATGACAGCAATCATTGATGAGAATCTTCCACTCGGACAGACAGTTGAAGATAAGCCTCTTGTCAATGTCTCAGTAGCTCGCAAAGTCGGTAAGGCCGCAGTAAATAATGCCATTATAGCTGCAGCTAACAAAGGAGGTCGTAATGTACTTGATCCATATCCTGATCTCAAAACTCATTACTATAAGCTCGGAAATCTTACAGACGATAAGGACGGACTTTTGCTCGGTGATTATATCGTGTCCACTGGTACATCTGCGGGTAAAGTACTCGAATCAAAGAAAGAAATTGCGATGAAAGGGGTAACTATCAACGATCTGACTCGTTACGAAAAAATGCCAGTAGCACTCAAAGATGCATTTGAAATCGAATACGAAATCGCTAATCCAGATGTTCGTCCAGTAGAACGAACCGTTCGTGTTGGTACGCTTCGTACTGTGTATGATGCTGTCAAGACAGAAGAAGAAATTAATTTTGAAATCACTGAAGAAAAGACTGATACTCTCAAGAAAGGTGAAAAACAAATCAAAACGCCAGGTCAAAAAGGTAAAAAAGAAATCGTATACCGCGATCTCAAAAATGCTAAAACTGGTGTAGTTCTTAAACATACTGCTGCCGTAGAGCGTGTGATCAAGAAGCCAGTGACTCAGGTGGTGCTTGTTGGTACAAAAGAAGATACAACAGCCATCGACACAACTAATCTTCAGAACAAAATCACTGAAGCAGAAACTGCTCTCAATGATCCAAAAACAGTAGCAGATGCCAACAAAACAGCTCTTCAGAACAAGATTACTGAAGCCAAAGCAGCTCTTGATGACACAGCAACTCTCACTGTAACAAAACGTGATGGTCTCGTACATGAACTCACACAACTCATTGGCCAACTCACAAAGAATGATGGAACAACTCCAACTCCACAACCACAGCCACAGCCACAACCTCCTCTTGTGACTCGTTCGTCAAGTGGGCCTGGTGGTCCAGTTTGGGACAGCTTGATTGATGGAAAATATGCTCCAATCTTTGAGACATTTTACAAAGACGGATGGATCTCAGTCGGAATGGAGCTCTTCAGCCATAAGGATGCGGATGAAGGACGCGGAATTATCCGATACTTCTTGAAGCGTGCAGAAAATGGTCTCGGATGGAATCTCAAGACTTGGAGAAACTTCAAGTAATAAAAAAAGGCGAAAGCCTTTTTTTATTTTGGTGTATTTTTCTTGTAATATTTCTGTCAGAAATTTTTGGAAAAAATGCAAAAATCCCTATAATGAGCGCATCTTAACATTTTTTATGACAACAGAAACAACTCAAAATCTCGATACAGAAAATGAAATTGTTCTCATTCAGAAACCTGACTATTTGGTGGAAATCGCAGAAATTTTAACGCTCCAAAATTCGCAAGTGGAAACTATTTTGGCACTGACGGCCGAGGGCGCGACCGTTCCTTTTATTGCTCGTTATAGAAAAGAGAAAACAGGAAATCTTGATGAAGATCAAATCAGAGACATTTTGAAAGAAAAAACAAGAATTGAAAATTTGTATGAAGCTAAAAAAACGGCATTAAATGGTATTTTTGAGCAAGGAAAATTAACTGATGAACTGAAAGAAAATATTCTTAAAGCAAAAACTTTGAAGGAAGTAGAAGATATTTACAAGCCATACAAATCAAAGAAAAAAACAAAAGCAATGATTGCAATTGAAAATGGGTTTCAAATTGTGGCTGATGAAATCAGGAAAAATAAAAATATTTCTGAAAATGATGAGGTTTTGAAAACTTTGCTTGCTGATTTTTCTTTTGCGGAAATAATTGAGTGAAGTATTGAAATTATTTGAGCAGAAATTTCAGCAAATGCTGATTTGAGAGCAGATTTAATTGAAACTTTGAATAAATATTGAGAGATTTCTTCAAAATATAAAACTGAAAAATCTTTGGAAAAATTAAATGAAAAAGATCGTGAACAAATCCCAAAATTTGAAATTTATAATGAATTTACAGCTAAAATTTCATACCTGAAACCATATCAAGTTTTGGCTTTAAATCGTGGGGAAAACTTGGGAATTTTGAATATTAAAATAGAAAAAACAGAAAAAACTTTTGAGTGAATAGCATTTCATTATGCAAGAATTTTGAAAACAAAATATCCTTTTGCAGAGCAACTTTTGGCATGATTTGAAAAATGATATGAAGCACTTTTTGCTTCAGTAGAAAATGAAATCAGGGCTAATTTATCAGAAACTTGAGAAGATGATGCAATCAAGGCTTTTCAAACAAATTTGGAAAAACTTTTGATGACAAAACCAGAATATGGGAAAAATATTTTGGCAATTGATCCAGGATATGCAGCATGATGCAAAATTGCATTTTTGGATAATTTATGAAATCCTTTGGATTTTACAAAAATTTATTTACACAAAAAAGATTTGGCAAAAGATATTTTACAAAAATTTTTAAAAAAATATTCTCCTGATGTGATAATTGTGGGGAACTGAACTGGAAGCAAAGAAACAGTAGAATTACTACAAGAAATCACTTCAAAAGATATTTTTATCGTGAATGAAAGCGGGGCCTCAGTGTACAGTGCCAGCAAAATCGCACAAGAGGAATTTCCTGATTTGGATAGCTTGGACAGGGGAACTATTTCTCTTGGAAGAAGGTTTATAGATCCACTTTCTGAACTTGTAAAAGTGCCAGTTGGGTCGATTGGAGTTGGGTTGTATCAACATGATGTACCAGCCAAAAAACTGGAAGAACAACTTGAAAATGTCGTTGAAGATGTGGTAAATGAAATCTGAATAAATGTAAATGCAGCTTCAAGTTATGTTTTGAATTATATTTCTGGAATTGATAAAAGACTTGCCAAAAAGATTTTTAATAATCGTCCTTACAAGTCTCGTATCGACCTGAAAAAGCAAATGACAGCCAAAACGTATGAACAAGCTATTGGTTTTTTGAGGATTCCTGAAAGTGAAGAAAAACTTGATAATACTGATATTCATCCTGAACAATATGATTTGGCAAAATTTATAATTGCTGAATTTGATGGAGAAAATTTGCAAGAATTTTTTGATAAAAATATTGAAAAATTAAAAAAATTGTACGACAATGTCAATATTTGAACTCTTGAATTTATTTTGGATTCTTATAAAAATGCTGGAATAGAAAAAAGAACGATTTCTACGCACAAAAAAGCTTGAATTTCCAAAGATGCTACTGAAATCAAAGAGTGAGATGTGGTAGAGGGAATTGTGAAAAATGTAGTGGCATTTGGTGCTTTTGTGGATATTGGTTTGAAAAATGATGGTTTGGTGCATATTTCTCAAATCACAGATAGGTTTATCAAAGATCCAAATGAGGTTTTGGAAGTAGGGCAAGATGTGAAAGTGAAGGTTTTGAAGATAGAAGGAGGGAAAATTAGTTTAGGGATGAGAGGGGTGTAGTTTATTTTGATTTTTTAGTTTTTATAGATATACTAAAATTGTTTTATATTTTTAAAATTTGTGTTTTATGTTTAAATTGATTGGAGATTTGTTTGGGAAGAAAAAACATAATAATCAAGATCTTAACATGAATGATGAATCAAATTCTAATTTATTTATTCAAAAAGACATAGAGGAAAATCAAGATTTTGTTGATGTTATTTCCGGTATTAAGGCCTTTATCAAAAATTATCCAATAGAAGACCAATTTTATTTGATTGATAGGCCTCTGATAGATAAAAAATATACATATGATTACCAATGAAAATCTTTAGTTCTATTATCAACAAACTATAAGATATTATTTATTGATTTATGAGAAAATGCTAATAGTTTGTTTGATGATTATGTTGATGATTTTTGGGAGGACATTTGATCTATTGTAAGTGAATATAATTTTATAAAAACTGTATGAAGAACTAGAACTTTGGAACAGTCTGATTTTATTATTAAAATAAAAAAAGATGAACTTGGAAAGTTATTTGAATCATATAATGTAGAAGACCCAAAGATATTGAGAAAGTTAAGAATTATGGTGTCTTTACTTATTGGTAGTATTAATGATGCTGAAAGGATAGGTAGTGAAGTACCAATGACTCCCTTAGCAAAAATTAAGCAAAATATTAAATTATTTGATTCTGAACAAATACGATTTATTTATAATACTGGAAATAATAAAGTAGTAAAAATACAATGATTAGCTGGAACATGAAAAACAGAATTGCTATTGCATAAATTGAGAGAAATATATATTAAGGAAGAAAAAAATAAAATTTTTTTCACTTGTCATAATAAAACATTAGCTAGTGAATTACGAAAAAGAATTCCTACTTTTTTTGATTTTATGCAAGTAAAAAAACAAATTGATTGGCATAATAGACTTTGGGTAAGCCATGCTTGGTGATCTTCTCGAGATATTAATTCCGGTTTGTATTCTTATCTTTGCAATTTTTATAATATTCCATTTTTAAGGTATTATAATAATATGACCTATGAAGATATATTTAAACAACTACTGCAAGCACTTAATTCTAAGAAGGATAATGAGTGAAATGCATTTGAATATGCATTTGATTATATTTTAATTGATGAAAGCCAGGATTTCCCTGATGTTTTTTTCAGGGTTTGTGAAATTGTAACAAAAAACAAAATTTATATTGCTTGAGATATTTTTCAAAGTATTTTTGATATTTGAATTGATAATAATGCTACTGAGGTTGATTTTGTATTAAATAAGTGTTATAGAACTGATCCTAAAACATTAATGTTTGCACATGCTATTTGAATGTGATTATTTGAAGAACAAAAAATTAATTTTTTAGAAGATGATGAATGGGAAAGATGTGGTTATATTATAGATAAGAAGACAAATGATACAGATTTGATTTTGAAAAGAGAGCCAATGAGAAGATTTGATAATATTGATAATTTAAGACCAATTAATATAGAATATTCCTTAGAAACTGAGGAAAAGGTTTTGTCTATTATAGAAAAACTGAAAAAAACATACTCAGATCTAAGGCCAGAAGATATTTCAATTATATTTTTGGATAATAATTATAAAGATATATCTAAAAATATAGCATCATTAAAATATTTAATAGAAGAAAAATTTTGATATACTGTAAATAATGCTATCGAAACCAAGAGAACAGAAGAGAACACAATTTTTATAACCAATGCCAATAATGTGAAGTGATTAGAATTTCCTTTTGTAATTTGTATTACTAATTCAATTAATTCAGATAAACAAGCAAGAAATAGGTTATATACTATGCTTACAAGATCATTTTTAGAGTCATACCTTATTATTAACCAGAAAAATAATTTATCTATAGAAAATGAGAAATGACTAAACGATTATATAATAAATGGATTTATTAAAACCACAAGATTAAAACCTGAACAAATTCAAAAAATTAGAACTAGAATTAAGGCTAAAGATAACTTAAATTTAGAAGATTGTCTTGAGTGGGCATTCAAGGAACTAAAAATACCTAAAGATAAACAAGAAAAGATTACTAAATCAGCAACAGGCATGTTTTTCGATAAACCTTTTGATAAAGATACAATAAGAGAGTTTGTTCATAATTTGGAGAAATATGCTTAAAATTGATAAAATTAAAGAAAAAGACTTCTTCTTGAATAGGATAAAGGGGAAGCTCGATATTATTATCTTGTTGCTTAATATTTTGGATTATATTTTACTTTTTGGTTTACATTGTAAAAATCCTATTTGAACTATTGAAATTATTAGAAAAAATAAAATGCAAAGGATATTTTTATTTTCAGATAAAAAATATTATTCTATAAATTTCCCTTTTTTAATCAGTGATAAGAAAATATTTTTTGGGTCTGAAGAAATTGATACCCATCAAATCAGTATTTTGAGAGGTATTTTATTAGAACTTAAAGACTATAGAAATATTCAACTTGAAGATCTTCTTGATATTTTTTATCATAATGAGTGGTCAGATTATAAATATAGCTGAGATGATAATAACAGACTATTTAATATTTTTTATAATTTATTAATAATGGATGATTGATATATTAGATATGATTATGATGAAGTATCTGAAAATTGAAATAAACATCCGCTTTGTCACTATGATATTTTTTATTCTAACCACAATTGAATAAAAATTTGATTGAATAAAGAAATAAGTAAGTATATTTTTATTGATATGATGGATCCAACCACAGATTGTCATTTTTTGCAATAGTAAGAATGCTGATTATTAAATAATGTGTAGTTCATGGTTTGACATATGGCACTTTATAAGATAATATTGAGTTATCCAAAAAACTAGCCTTCCAGCTAGTTTTTTAATATATCCGTGATTTCCGCTAAAACCCTTTCTGCATGCCCTTTCGCACGCACATTTCGCCATTCCTGCACGATCTCACCCGTCATCGAATCGAGTAAAAATGTCGAACGAATCGTGCCAATATAGGTCTTTCCATAATTTTTCTTTTCACCAATTGCACCAAATTTTTCGTGCAAAACGCCATCTGGGTCAGAAATTAGCGTGATTCCCAGGTTGTGCTTGGTACAAAAATTTTCGTGCGACACTTCGCTATCTCTAGAAACGCCAAAAATTTCCACACTGAGCGCTTCAAAATCCGCTTTAAGTCGTGTAAAATCTTGCGCTTCGAGCGTACATCCGGGCGTGTTATCCTTCGGATAAAAATACAAAATCGTATATTGGTGCGTTTGAGAAAGAGGAATTTTTTCCATAAAATTTATAAAAAAATATAAGAAATTTCGTCGCCATGCTTTGCTGTAAAATCAAAAAATTCTTCATCGAGCATTTTTTGAAAATCAATTTCGTTCAGATCATTATGCAAGATAATATCGTTCTTCGCGTGGCAAATATGAGAAATTCTATCTGAAAAATGTTCCGCGATTTTGGCGGATTTGGCTTCGTGTTCAGATTTAATAGAGGCTTGCAATTCGGGATTTTGCAAAATACGAGAGAGGCTCATTAGTGGAAATTATGTTGATTTTTGTATGCTTTCCAAGTATTTTCGATGAGAGTTGCGACCGTCATCGGACCAACTCCGCCCGGAGAAGGGGAAATCGCTCGAACGAAATTTTCGAGATTATCAAAGTCTGCATCGCCGCAGAATTTTCCATTTTCGTCCATATTCGAGCCAACATCGATAATAATGGCATTTTTGCTCACCATCTCACGCGTCAAAAATTTTGGCTTACCGACCGCTGCAATCACAACATCAGCCATTTTGGTGATTTCGCTCAGATTTTTCGTGTGACTATTACAACTCATTACCGTCGCGCCCGCATTGATCATCATGAGCGCCATTGGCTTCCCAACAATATTTGATCGCCCGAGAATCGCAACTTTTTTGCCTTTGATATCGATATTATACGCATCCAGAAGCGTCATAATTCCTTGTGGTGTACAACTCGGAAGTCATTTTTTCCCAAGAAAAACATTCCCAATTTGCGTCGTCGTGAATCCATCTACGTCCTTGTGTGCAGGGATTTTTTCAATAATTTTCTCCTCGTTAATGTGCTTTGGAAGTGGCATCTGGACGATCAATCCATTGATTTCAGGATTTTCCGCAAGTTTCTCGATTTCGTGTAGCAGTTCGGCTTCAGAAATGCTGGCCTCAAAATTTTTCAACAAAAAATTCATCCCAACTTCTTCCACGCGTTTTCGCTTCATTTTAATATATTGTAGGCTCGCAGGATTATCGCCCACAAGAATCACCGCGAGACAGGGTAATGTGAGATTTTTTGTCGCCAAATCCGCCTTCAGAATTTCAGATTTTACTGAATCTAAAAGTTCATTTGCGATTTTTTTTCCGTCCAGAATCATAGTGCGAATTATTTTTGTCATTATAATAATATTTTATTTTTCCGCAAGAAAAAAGCTTTTTGATGCTATTTTTGTGCACAACTCAGCAAAATGTTTTCTGATGTTTCGATGGTTTCCAGCGTGATTCGGAGCGTTCATTCCAGATTTTTCAAAACTTCTGTTTCCTGATTTTTTCGCATTTTTTGGTCCAAAATAGTTTTAGTCTTTTGGCAGGTTTGGGTGCAAATCGGCAGACGCACGTGCTTAGATTTGTGTCGTCCGCGATGCCGTGAATACGCCTGCGTACCGAGAATCGCGAGCGTTCCTGGGAAATTTTCTGGTGTTCCATCTGAAAAATGAATCATGTCAGCAAAAATACTACTGAGTGTGCGAAAATCGTCTCCATCAACGCGATAGGAATTTTGAGCAAAATCCTGCAAAAACTCTACTTGCGAAAAACGATACAAAACCGCGAATTCATCAAAAATCTGCGAATAACCGCGTTCCACAAAATATCGGAGAAAATGCATGATTTCTTGCGTTTGAAAAGCTGATTTATACGCCATTTGTGAGCCACGATAATACGCCACCAGCTTGCGACTCGTATCATGATCTTGCCCCATAATGCTGATATTTTCTTTTTGTAGAAGGTGCTCTTGATATGCATTGATCGCCACGATATTTTCAAAACGCTGATCGTCTGATATCACTTTTTTTGTATGTAAAATTTTTTGATACAATTTTTCATTTTCTGGCGGAACTTCGTGATATGTTGGTGGATTTTTTTCTCCAAAAAATAAAATTTTTCTACTCGAATTCATTTTTGAATTATATATAAAATAATATTTTTGTCAAAATTCAAAAAATGAAAAATATTTGAAAAAAGTAAGAAAATATAAAAATTCTTAAAAAAAGTTTTGCTATTTTGAAAAAAATATATATTATGGCGCACGTTCTTTAAAAATTAAAATTGATTATGAAACATATTTTACCCGAACTTCCGTATGCAATTGACGCTTTGGAACCAAGCATTTCTCAAGAAACTCTTGAATATCATTATGGTAAACACCTTCAAGGATATCTTGATAATCTCAATAAACTCATTGTAGATACAGAATTTGAAGAAGAATCACTTTTGGCGATTATCGAACGAGCGCCACGTGGCGTGATTTATAACAACGCGGCACAGGTTTGGAATCATGTATTTTATTTTGAAAATCTGGCACCAGCAGGTACAGCATCACTTTCTCCAAAAATGCGCGATATTATCGAACGAAAATGGGGAACTGTAGCAGAATTTAAGGAAGAATTTAACAAAAAAGCAATGGCGCAGTTTGGTTCTGGATGGACTTGGCTCGTGATCAACCCAGAAGGAGAACTTGAAATTTTCAGCACCAGTAATGCGGATTGTATCGCAATGGATGCGGCTTACACGCCAATTCTTGTATGTGATGTTTGGGAACATGCCTATTACATTGACACTCGAAATGCTCGCGCACAATATCTTGAAAATTTTTGGAAAGTGGTGAACTGGACAAAAATCGAAGAACGCTACACAGCCGCAGAAACAAAATAAAAACCCGATTGGGTTTTTATTTTTCGTTTTGGATTTCTGCGAGAAGTACCTCATCGATGAGTAGGTCAAGAATATGAAAAAGCTTGGCAAGTTGTTTTGGTTTTTGGATAATTCCTTGGGCATTGCCGATGTGATATTGACGATTGAATGCAGAGCTTGGAAAATTCATCAATTATTTTTTTATTTACAATTGGCCAAAAGACTATACCTTTCATATTGTGAAAATAAAATTTTCCATCAATTTCCTCGAGCCTAATCGCTTTGAGTTCCTCGATTTGTGCCACAATCATCGCGCGATACTGTTCGATTTCGAGTGTGTTGCGTGCTTGTTCGCCAGAATGCAAAATTCGTACAACGTCTTCTTGTGTATTTCGGCTTACATTCGTTATTTGTGAATGCTCTGATGCCTGAATAATATGTTCATTCTGATGATTTTTCAGTGAAATAGTCCGCATAGTAAAAAATTATTTTAATTATATTACAATAATTTATATTTTTATCAAATCATTTTGTTTTTTGAAAAACTAAAAAAAGACCAATTAATGGTCTTTTTTGTGCTTGACTTGGATGGCCGACAGAATTTCTGTTAGAAAAATAGTGACTCCCGTGATAACTACAAAAAGCATAATTTTTCCTTCTGTTGAGAGAAAAATTGCCGAAAGTCCGAATACCGCCGTCAGAAAATACACAACCACACGAACTTGGCTTTTGGAAAGTCCGATTTCCATGAGACGAAAGTGCAAATGACTCGTTTGGTCGCCTTTCATCGGATTTTGTCCGCGTTTGAGGCGAATGAGAATCACATACATGGCATCAATAATATATACACCGAGTACCGCAATTGTCGTTGCGATTTTCCCACCAGCAATGATGGCAAGTGTTGCAATGAAAAATGCAAGCGTAATCGTCCCCGTATCGCCCATGATCACTTCTCGGCTAATGTCTGCGCGCATGAGAAAAAAAGTTGCCGGCACGAGCACCGCGAGAATCGTCAGAATAAATCGACTATTTTCTTGACTTGCTACCGAAATATCTGTGAGAAATAATTTGAATGCGAGAATCCCAAGAATAATGAATGAAATCAGCGCAAAACCGCTCGTCATACCAGGCACGCCATCCGAAAAATTCACCGAATTAAAAATCAGAACATACCAAACTATTGTTATAATCACGGGTAAAATATAAATTTCTTGCCCAAAAATCGTAAATTGCCAAACAGGATCATCGAGCGTTAGAATCCCACCAAAAATATTGGAAATATACGCAATTTTTATACTCGTAATTCCAATAATCGCCCCGACTGCAATCTGCATCAACAAGCGAAAAATCGGTGGAATTTTGACTGGACTTTTTCCAATCGTATCCATATCATCGATAAACGAAATCGCCGTGAGAAATGCCCCAATGATTAGCACAATAGTGAGCCGATGTAGCAATAGTTCGCTAAAATCTCCAAAAATATAAATAATCGGCGAGAGAATCGCAAGCGTGAGGAAAATCAAAACTCCGGCGCTGTATGGCGCTGGCGCGCGTCACTGCTCGCTCTTATAAAGATGAGGGCGGTCGAGTAGTCACCATTTTTTCCAGAGAAAAATAATAAGCCTGAGAAGTCCAAATCCAAGAATAGTCGCTGTGGCAAAAAGTGCTGTAAGAAAATAAAAATTCATAAATTATTTTTGAAATTATTTGGTAGATGGATATTTTTCTTCCATTTCGCGAGTTTTTTCTTCCCAATATTTTTTGAGACTTTCGCGCTGAAATAAAAATAAATATCCAATCACGAGAATTGTAATTACTGTCACGATTTTTCCTATATTATCGACGATTTGCTCATAATTATCAATGAAAAAATATCCAATCAGATTAATAGTCGTCGCCCAGATAATCGAGCCAATCGCGTTGTAGGTCCAAAAATTTTTGGCATGCATCCCGCCTGCGCCCGCAATAAATGGAATAAACGCGCGCAGCGTTCCATGGAATTTCCCAAGCACAATGTACCAAAAACCATTTTTTTCAATTTGGCGTTCCATGATTTTTTGTTCTGTAACGCCAATTCCGACATAATCACCATAATTTGCAATAATTTTGGTGCCGTATTTTTGGCCAAGAAAATATCCAAAATAATTTCCGAGCATCGCGCCTACTGATGCAAAAATAATAGTTTCGACGATGTGCATTTTCCCCCAGAATCCGCCCACGAGAATCATAATATTCATCCCAGGGACGAGCGAACCAATAACTGGAAGGCTTTCTGCAAGAGCAGAAGTGAATGCGATGAGATAATTCCAAGGCCCGAGTGTTGTGATGAGATTGCCCATCCACTCGATAGCAAATTTGATCCAGTCTGGCTTGAAAATCGCGATAAACAGCAGCACCAACGATACTATCACAAAAAGTATCATGATGAGCTTCGAAATGTAAACAAGAATTTTTTTCATAGTTCGTTATATAGTATGGATTTTTAGCGGTTTGACAAGCTAAAATCTGATTTCTGCAAATCGCTCTACTCCGCTATAATCCGCGAAAAATTGTACTTGCCAGCCGTTATATTTTCCCAAGAATTTTTCTGCAATTTCTCGTTGATCGAATCCAAATTCTATCAAAATTACTCCGTGTATTTTTTTTTCAAAAATCTGTTCAAAAAGTTTTTCGTACAACTCAAATCCCGTTTTTTCTCCACCAAAAAGTGCAGTTTTTGGCTCAAAAATCGTATCTTCGCTCATATTTTCCCAATCATCATTTTTGATATATGGCAGATTCGAAAGTAGCAAAATTTTTTCATTTTTTCAAATTTCTGGGATTTTTTCGAGCAAATCTTGATTCCAGAAAATCCCTTCACAATCAGGGAAATATTTTTCACAATTTTTTTCAAAATTTTGTCGTGCCACCTCAAGTGCATTTTTTGAAATATCAATGAAAAAAATTTCTTTCACCAAATCTGCCACCGAAATCCCAATAATTCCGCTCCCAGAGCCAATATCTGCCACACTTTCAAAATTCTCGTTAACAAGAATTTTTCGTGCGCGACGAACGAGCGACTCGGTTTCGAGGCGGGGAATGAGCACAGATTCGTTCACCAAAAATTTTTTCCCAAAAAATTCCACTTCGCCGCGGATATATTCTTCTGGATAGTTTTCTGGAAAAATTTTCATAGTCCGCGCATTATAAAGATTTTTTTGATTTTGTCGAAATTTTCGTGCATTTTTTGCAAAAAATAAAAACCCTTTTGGGTTTATTTACAGCCGCCAGTGATGTCTGGCTGTCATTTCATACAATTTCGTTGCATCGGTGCAATGCGATTTTCGAGAAGATTATTCGTGTTTTGCAAATCAACGTGCAGATCAATGAGGCCTTTTGTTGTCGAATCGTTCGTATCTTGCTCAGCAGAAGTGAGCGCATTGAGCTGGCTGTACATCGTCTCAATATTGACGCTGCGAGTTTTTCGCTTGATTTGTTCGGCTTGTCGCTCGGCAAAAGTATCACTTGAACCAGTCTTCCAAGTAAAACCATTCCAAAAATTAAATAATTTATCGAGTCCAGTTATAGGAATTTGAAGACACTCAGCGCGCGCTTTGGCGATATTTTCTGGATTATTATCGAGCGCGGTTTTAGCCTTGTAACAATCAAAATTTTGCAACATAACTTTTTGAGCATTACTCGAAAGTCCTTGACGCGAAAGTTCGGCCTGCAAAAGTTGTCGCTGGTGTTGTGCATATTCGGAAGGGGAAAGTCCGTTTCCACCACCTCTGAGAAGAGCAATAGCTTTTCGCCAAGTCGAGAGAGCGTCGTCCTTTTTAGCACCAAGATTCATAATGCTCTTGAGGCTCTCCAAAACACTTTTTTCTTTTTCGGTTTTATTTTCACAACTATTTGTCTGACTTGGATGATACGCTTTGGAAACGGCTTCCGCAACTTTGACATTATTTTCACGAATTCCCTCAAAATCCGTCATTGGCGTCCCAAGCGCTGCTTTTTGAAAACCTGTATGTAGCGTTTCGATTTCAATAATAATTTCCTGCAAATGCTTGCTTCGCGTCGAATCGAGCGCACACATATCTGCCAATTGCTTCGCGACTTCCTCCACATTTTTTTCTAGATTGAGGAAAAATTTTTCATCGCGGCGAACACTTTGCTTTGTATCGCTTTTGAATCCAACCTGCGTGCTGTACAAAAAATCCGTTTTAATCTGCTCATGCGCCCAGATTTCTGCGTGAGCGGCATCAAAAATTTTGGAGACATCTGGCTTGCTTTTTCCCTCACAAGTCAGATTTTTGGATTGAGCATCTTTGAGAATTTCAGAAAGTTCATTTTGCAAATTTTTCGCATAATCCGTCATTTCTGTAATCGGTCCGCTCGCGATGGCACACGACTGCGCGAAAGCTTTTTCCATGCTCAAATTTCCGAAAATTATCAGAAAAATGGGAAAAATGAGAATTTTGGAAAGATTTTTTTTCATACAATTTTGAAATTTTTAACGAACTGGAACGTTATCGAGCTTGGTTTCAGTGTCGAGAATTTGATTGATAATATCGAGCATCGCATTGGTAAAAGCCGAAATTTCGTTCACTTGCGTTGAAAATCCCGCATAATGACGATTGCGCATTTGCGCTGGAATTGCGCTCTGACAATCAATGTTTGGATTGAATTGCGCTTCATCTTGTGCATTCAAAGAAATTGTCGCTTTTTCCAGATTTTCTGTTGTAGAGCCATTTCTTGGCAAAAATCCGCCACCCGTTACTCAGGAATTTTTGAGTTCCTCACTTCCAAGTCCTGCACTCAGAAGGGCACAACGATAGAGTTTTTCAAATTCTGCTTCTTGTTTTTCGGGTGTATTTTCTTCTTCCAATTTTTTGGTAATTTGTGGTGTGTTGTGCACAAAAACGCCACCACCAGCAACTTTATTTTTAAATTTTATATTCAAAAATGGCAACTGAAAACTATTATTTGTCATTTTCTGTGCAGACAAATCCGACCAAGAAATTTTTTCTGTTTTTTTGATATGCTGATCAAGAATGGTTTCAATCGCGTTGTTGCTACCACCGACGAGCAAATTTTTCGATTGAATATTTGTTCCAATGGTGATACAGAAAATCCCATTACAAGGCAATTTGTTGAAAAAATCTGACTTTTCGTTGCTTTGATTTTCATTATTTTGGCCGTTTTGTGCGCCAGAATGACTTTGGGTGCGCGTGATATTTTCTGAATAATCCTGCCCGCTATTTTGTGAATTTTTATTTCCACGAAGAGTTGAATTTAGGTCTCGCAAAAAATCTTCGGTTACAAGATTTTTGACCGCAATGGACTGATATCCGCTTGGCGTACATGTTTCTTGCCATGGAAGAGGGATTTTTGTATCAGTTTGCGCGCTGATACTTCCGCTTGAAGTATTATTATTTTGCGATCCAGTTTGAGTGATATTTTGAGAGTTTCCACTTCCAGAACGAACTTCCGAATCTGCACGCAATTCATTTGGTTTGTGTCATTTCAAAAAATTGTCAATCAGTTTGGAAGCATTATTTTTTGTGCCATCATATTTTGAATGGCTCGTAAAAATAATTTCATTGATTTTTTCAATATCCGCCACAATATCAAAATCTGAATTTTTGGTATTTCCGTCCATAAAAATCCCAATCGCTGATGCTACTTCCAGTGTGTTTTGCTCGTTGGTAGCGCGATTTTTGAGGTTCGCGTATGTATCTGAAAGACAATTTGCGACTTTTGCAAGTTCATCGGCTGAAAGTGATTTTTGTGTTGATTCGTGATAGAGTTCTTGTAATTTTTTAAATTCTCCACGAGAAATTTCTTCCAATAAATCCTGATCAATATTTTTGGCGTCAAGCCACGCTGCCTCACCACGACAGGATTTTCCAAATTCTCGAAAACTTGAAAAATCCTCCAAGTGTCGTTTTGTGAGACTTTGCGCCATCGCATCGCCCGCATCATCAATTCTCGAATAAAAATCCAGGCCTTGCGCCGAGAGAGAATTAGGTATGCTGAAAATAGCAAAAAAAGCAAGCAAAAATGTGGCTGTGGATAGTTTCCAATTCATAGCGATATTTTACTCTATTTTGCTCCAAAAAGCAATTTTTTCTCAAAATTTTTCTTGCGAAAATCCAAAAACTCGTATAATAATTTCACTTTATTTTTAAAATTGATTATGAAAAAAATTGTTCTCGCGATTGCGGCAGGACTTTTGCTCGCATCTTGTGGAAATTCCACAACCCAAAACCCAGCACAGACGGGCGCAACGGTTATCGAAGATAAGGCAACTGTTGGCCGAACGACTGATGGTGCCGTGACTTACGGCGAAGGTGCAGCTCGCATTCAGGTTTTCTCTGATTTTCAGTGTCCAGCGTGCCAGAGTTCTAATCAGACAGTTGCTCCAGTGTTGGACGAATTGGCTGAAGCTGGAAAAATCACAATCGAATATCGTCAGTTCCCATTGACACAAATTCATAAAAATGCCTACGCAGACGCGAATGCGGCGCTTTGTGCGGCTGATCAGAACGCGTATCGTTCATATCATCAGGCACTTTATGCTCTTGAAATTTCGAAGCGAGGAGCGACTGTTTCTGATGCGGATCGTATCGCAGCGGCTAATGGCCTTGGTATGGATATGGAAAAATTTTCTGCTTGTGTAAATAATCAGGAAAATAAAGCAAAAGTAGATGCTGATATGACTCTTGGAAATTCTTTGGGAATCTCTGGAACGCCAACATATTTGCTTGACGGACAAGCGCTTTCGCTCGGTGCTTTTACACCTGCGGATAACAGCACAGCAACTTTCCAGAAAAATCTTCGCGAATTCCTTGAAACATATGCAGCGCGAACTTCTGGTCAGTCAGAACCAGTTGTAACTTCTGATGAAAATGCTTCAACTGGCGATAACGGCGTTGGTGGCGTAGTTTCTACTCCAGCAACTCATTAAAAATTTCCCCATCTCGGGGATTTTTTAAAAACTAAAAAACACAAAACAATAAAAAATTATTGATAAACAATAAAAAATTATTGATAAACAATAAAAATTATTTGACAAAAAATAAAAATAATATAATCGCACTATCCTAGGTTTTTATTTTTCTAAAATTTTTTATGAAAAAATGGTTCATTGTTATGAGCAAAAATTTTCTCTGATTTATCGGGCTGCAAATATTGGCTATTGGACGATTTTTGTGATGATGATTCTGGCTTTGCTCGCGCTCGCTGTATTCGTAGGAATGCATTATTTTCATATTCAACCGACGATTTTTGGCGCGAATACTTTTACGATTTCAAATGATTTGGCATTTGGAGTTTTTCAATTTTGTGTCACGCATCTTGCGATTGCGACGATAATCTTGACAAGTTATGTTGTGATTTATGGAGGTTTATTGCTCTATGTTTTTAAAACTTTGAAAAAATTGGCGCTTTTTGGAAAAGAAGGAGATATTTTTCGGCCTGAAAGTAAAAAAATAATCCAAAATCTGAGTGGACTTTTTATATTTTTAGCGATTTTGGGAACACACCTTGTGGTCGTTCCTATCGTGATTTTTATCATTATTTTGTATGAATCATTTTTTGTTGGATATCATTATAAAAAGAAAAATGAAAAACTCAGCGAAGAAAATAATTTAACGATTTAGTATGAAAAAAATTATCATCAATCTTGATGTTATGCTTGCAAAGCGAAAAATGAAATTGATGGATTTGGTAGAAAAAATTGGGATTACACAAGCGAATCTGTCGATTCTCAAGCAAGGAAAAGCGAAGGCAATCAGATTTTCTACGCTGGAAGCGATTTGTGATGCGCTAGATTGTGAGCCGTGAGATATTTTGTCTGTACAAAATATTGAAAATCCTGAAAATAGTACAAAATAAAAAAATCCCAATCGGGATTTTTTTATTCAATAATCTTAAACAATTCTTCAAGACTCGTTTTTCCTTGCATAGCCTTCAAAATACCATCTTCGCGCATCAACATCAAATCTCATTTTCGAGCGATTTCAATAATTTCTTTTGGGCTAGAACCATTTCGGATACTTGTGCGGATTTCGTCAGTAAAATTCATCACTTCATACACACCGATTCGTCCTTGATAACCAGTCATTCCGCAATGTTCACATCATTTCGCGCGATAGAGTGTATAATTATTCTTGCGATTAGCGAGTCCAGGAATTCCAATATCTCGCATCATATATTTAATAATATCTACTTCGCTTGGGTCAGCTTCATATGCCTCACGACAATGCGGACAAATCCTTCGAATAAGCCTCTGAGCAACGATTACATCGAGCCCCGATGCCAAAATATAATTTGGCACGCCCATATTCATAAGTCGTTCGATGGTTTCCCCAGCAGATTTTGTATGGAGTGTTGAAAGTACGAGATGACCCGTCATTGCCGCCTGCATCGCGATGGTTGCTGAATCCAAATCACGGATTTCACCAATCATAATAATATCTGGATCTTGGCGCATGAGTGCTTTGAGTCCACTCCCATAAGTATAACCCGATTTATCGTCCACCTCACTTTGTACCACACCAGGAAGTTCGTATTCGATTGGGTCCTCGAGGGTGATAATTTTTCGATCAGTGGTATTGAGTGTTGAAAGCATTGAATAAAGCGTTGTTGTTTTACCCGAACCAGTTGGCCCCGTCACGAGAATGGTTCCATTTTTCTTTTTCAGAGATTTTTCAACTTGACGCTTTGCGGTCCACATAAATCCAAGTTCATCAACACTTGGAATCGCCCGGCTTGAATCCAAAATACGACAAACCATATTTTCGCCATACTGAACAGGAAGCGTTGAAACGCGGACATCAATTTTTTCTGCATCATCAGAAATGCGATATTTTCCGTCTTGCGGAATGTGATGAATATTCAGTTTGAGGTCAGACTTGTATTTGAGGCGCTCCAGTAAAAGTTTATATTCAGCTCGAGAAAGTGTGGCCACGGTTTCTAGGGCTCCATCGATTCTGAGACGAACTTTTGTGTCGTGCTCGCTTTGATCGTAGTGAATATCTGACGAGCCAAGTGCAAGTGCGCCTTTTGTAATGATAGTGAGCGCGTTGTCACTGTCTTGTTTTTTGAGAAAATCGTGAATAGTTTTTTCCAATTCCAAAAATCGCTCCTTTTGTCTATGAGCGTCTTTTTTGGTTTGAACCTCGTTGATTTTGGCTTGCAGATCCTCATCATTTTTGATATTTGAGGTGTTTTCAGGCGTTTCAAGAACGGCTGGCAAGTCATATTTTCCAGAATTTTCAGTCATACTCTGATTGTACCACAAAACATTCTTTTTTGCAAAAAATCGTGCAATTTTTTAAAAAATTCGACAAATATTATAAAATTTTTATAATGTCAAAAATTTTTTTTGAAAATATGGCCTTTATCATGCGAAACGAAGATTTTGTGTGTCAAAATTGTTGAAAAAGTGTTGCAAAACATCCGACGGGCTCTGCGCGCAATCATTGCCCGTTTTGTCTTTGTTCTTTGCATTTGGATGCGGAATTTCCTGGTGATCGCGCATCTGATTGTGGTGGAATTATGCGCCCGATTGGTACGGATTATCGGAAAAATAAGGGCGATATGCTTGTGCATCAATGCGAAAAATGTGGCAAAAAAATTCTCAATAAAGTCGCTCCTGATGATGATTTTTTGGGGTTGGTGCGAAAATTGAATCAGCAAAATTTTTAGAAAATATGGAAACAAAAAATATTGTTCAAAATCTGGAAATTCCTCTTGTAATTGGTGTTTCTGGTGGAGTAGATTCTATGGTTTTGCTCTACCTTGCGATGCAACAACTTCCCAAAAATGCAATTATTGTTGCACATTTTGATCATGGGCTGCGTGGTGCGGATTCTGATGGAGATCGGATTTTTGTAGAAAAATTTTGCCACGAAAATTCGCTCATTTTTGAAGCTGAAACGAAAAATATTGCTGAAATGGCGTGCAATGAAAAAATGAGCATTGAGGCTACTGCTCGAAAATATCGCTACCAATTTTTTGCAAAAATATATCAAAAATATAAAGCTCATGCGCTTTGCACGGCACACCACGCTGATGACCGCATTGAGAGTGCGATGTTTAATCTCATTCGTGGCACCAAATTTGGTGGGCTCACAACTCTCAAAAAAGAGAATTTTTGGGAAATTGAATGACAGCAAATGCATATTTTTCGGCCGCTTTTATCGTTTACAAAATCCGAGATTGTGGCATTTGCAAAGGAAAAAAATATTCCTTTTCGAGAAGATGCGACGAATGATGATACCGAATTGCAGCGTAATCTTTTGCGGCATGAAATCTTGCCAAAATTTGAAAAAATAAATCCCGAATATCGTCGCGCGATTACGAATTTTTTGGAATATGTTTCGGAACACAAATCCGTTCAGGATGAGGAAATATCATGGTGGCTTGAAGTTCAAAATTCTCGTTTTAAAGAAATTCTTCAAAAAAAATTTCCTGAAAATCCTCGTGAATTTTCCATTTTTTCACTGAAAGATTTTCTGAATCAGTCAGAATTTTTCCAAAAAAATATTATCGCCTATATTTTTGAAATAGCAAATTATGGCACGATTGGGCTTTCTGATGCTATAATTAGCGAAATTCTACGTTTTTTGAAAGAAGGAAAAAATTCGTTCGGTATGCGAAAAATTAAAAATTTGGAATTGGAGCGACGAGGAAATTGGATTTTTTGGAAATAAAAACCTCTGAGTTTACATCAGAGGCGCGAAAAGATTAAGAATTTTCCCAAGCAATTTTCGATGAAATGGTCGATTTTTCCAGGTTTTTGGATCGATTTTTTCCGAATCTTGCAAATCTTTTTCAAATTCTTGAGCGAGCTTTTGTGAAAAGTCTGTATCGTACACGGTTGCATTGACTTCAAAATTGAGATCAAAGCTCCGATTGTCGAGATTAGCTGTTCCAATCACAGAAACTTCGCGATCATACACGATGGTTTTAGCATGTATAAAGCCTTTTTGATACTGAAAAATTTCTACGCCAGCATCCAAAAGTGCGCCAAAAAATGACTGCGTCGTCAGTTCAATAATTTTGGAATCATACGTTTTTGGAACGAGCAATTTCACTTTTTTCCCGCTGAGGACCGCGATTTTGAGCGTATCCAAAAAAGAAAGATTGGGCACAAAATACGGCGTCGTAATGAGAATTTCTTTTTGTGCGAGCGCCATTCCAGTGAGCAATGAATATAAAATATTTGGATACGATGAATCAGGTCCGCTCGCTGTAAAATCCACGAGCGCCTTTCCATAGATTTTTTCGTTATCATCTGGGAAAAATTGGTCATCAAAATCCAAATTTTGCTCGCTCGAAAAATTCCAATCGTACAGAAAAATTCTCTGCAAATCCCAAACCGATTTTCCCTCGATTTTTAGATGTGTATCACGACCGTAGCGATGCGTTGGAATTGCGTTCACATACAAATCAGACACATTAATACCGCCAACATATCCGACTGTTCCGTCGATGACGACGATTTTTCGATGATTTCGATAATTGATTCGATTCAGAAAATTCCATGGTTTGAGTTCAAAAAATGGGAAAATTTCCACGCCCGAATTTTTCATTTTTTCAATCATTTTTTCGCTCAAATATCGACTTCCCAGTGCATCGTAGAGGAATCGAACTTGTACTCATTGGCGCGATTTTTGTATCAAAATCTCTATAATTTCACTTCCAATCTGGTCAGATTCAAAAATATAATATTCCAAATGAATATGATTTTTTGCTTTTAGAAGGTCTTTTTTGAGTTTTGCAAATTTCTCATCGCCATTAATAAGGAGCTCCACTTGATTATTATTCGAACTGATAATTTCGTGCGCAAAAATCCGAATCAGTCCAGAAAATTTTGGAAATTTTTTCTCAAAATCTGCCACAGTTTTTTGAGAATTTTGAAAAATTTTGACAACTTCTTGGTGCTGTTTTTCATCCAAGATGCGCTTTGCGCCGTAGATTTTTTGCTTTCGCCGATTCGTCCCCGTCGCGTAATACATGAGAAAACCAAAAATGGGCAAAATCCAAATCGCATACAGATACACTGCCGCGCGCCCCGTATGCGTCTCGTTTTCGAGCAAAATTCGAATCGTCGTATAGATCAAAAGTGCCGAATATGCGATCGTAATCAGCCAAATAAAAATGTCTTTAATAAAATCCATACGCCAATTATATATTTTTTCGAATTTTTGCAAATAATCCCAAATTGTCTGAAAAATATTTCCTTGACTTTTGCTTGATTCTATGCGAAAAATTTTTTATTTTCAAATTTTTCCAAAAATTCTCTTGATTTTTTTCAAAAATTGTTATAATAATCTCGCTTCTAAACG
>ERZ773233.106-NODE-106-length-65161-cov-24.802430_pt1 | contig 65161 bp, 44 predicted proteins | sample MGYA00580991_ERZ773233 | MGnify/ENA primary metagenome ERZ773233 (study PRJEB29015, sample SAMEA2738178) | human oral metagenome | biome: human oral; feature: human-associated habitat; material: saliva | place: China | collected 2161 ...
TCTGCAGGGCCGTCTCATTGTCGACGGCGTCGTCGCGCATACCCCAAGCCAAAATCACAGCTTCACAGCCCCACCCGGCCACAGCCGCCAGGGCGCCCAGCACACCCCAAAGCGCGGAGCCAGAAACACTGGTGGAGGTGTAGCTGGTGGCAATAATGGCGCCAATAGCTACGGCCAGGGCAATCACCTGACGCGGACGCATCCGCTCTTTAAGCACCGCCACTGCCAGGGCCGTACCCAAAGCCGGGTAGAAGGTGGAGATGATGGCGGTGTAACCAGCGCCGATCTGGTCAATAGCCAGCAGGTAACCGCTCATACCGATAGGCCCGCCCAGCAGCGCGGCCACCATAACCGCGCGGCCACTGCGCGTGTGCACTGCCCGCCAAGTGTCCTTTAAGCGCCCGCGCACAGCCATAAAGATCAGCAGGATCAGGGCGCAAATAGCGTCGTGTAAAGCCGCTGAGACTAGGGAGGCGTGGGCGTCGGTGGCGAAGGGGTTAAGCGCCAGCGCGATAGCTAAAATGACGGTGTCTAGGCCCCACAGGGCGCCTGAACCAATTCCGTAACGCATTGTTTACTCCTGTTTGTTGCGTTCTTGTTGCGCTGGTTTTAGTGGTCTGCGCTGGTTTGGTCCGCCGTGGCGACGGCGTCACTGGCGGCCTCGCTCTGGGCGTCCTGGGCAGAGGCCGCGTCTTGGCTGGCGGCCTGCTCATAGGCGGCTAGTACCCAGTCAATGTTGTCGCTGGCGGCCTGGTAGTAGATGTAGAGCCACTGGCCCACGTCGTCGCCTTCAGCCTCCTTAACCAAAGACCACACGTACCAGCACCAACCAGCGAAAACTACGTAGGCGTAGAAGTGACGCTGCTGAGCGGCGGTGGGCTCAGCCTCAAGATAGGCGGCCAAGGCGGCATCGGACTGGGCCCGGCTCAAGCTGGCGCAAACCACCATGGTGCCAAAATCGGCGGCCGGGTCTGACATGCCCGCATACTCCCAGTCGATCAGGTCGATTTCATTGTTAGAGGCATCGTTAGAAACCAGGAAGTTGAGTGGGAAGAAGTCATTGTGGCTGGGCACCAACTGGTAGCCATCGGCCTCAGTGAAACGCTTTAGGCGCATGATCTTGTCGCGCATCACCTGATAGTCGGGCACATCAATCGGCCCAAACTGGCGCAAAATCGCCTCATACTTTAGGCCCTCGGTGACAAAGTCAAAGTGGCGCGACAGGCGCATGTCACTGCTGTGCAGCGTGCGGGCCATATCCATAGCCCGGGTGAGCTGGGCCGGATCGTTAACGTCTAGGTTGGCGGCGTCGGGAATGAAACGTGAAATCTTCCAGCCCTTAACCGTGTCACCAGTGATGAAAGTATGGTCAATGCCCAGATCGCGGGCCAAATTCAGGGCTTCAAACTCAGCGGCGCGGTCCACGATCTTGTCTGTGCCCGCACCCGGGTGACGGTAGACGTACTCCTGATCGCCTACCCTAAAGTGGCAAGACAGGTTAGTGATGCCCTGCTTAAGCGGGTAAAAATCGGTGATCTCATCAACCTGGCAGCCCAGTGTGGAGGTGATGTTGGTGAAAATATCAGAGTCGAGATTCTCCAGGAACATCGGGTCAAAAGAGCGAATCTCATCTACCGAATCAAACTCGTTAATTACCCCCTCCGGGTAGGGGCGCATCACCATATTCAGCTCACGAATGTGGTCTAGGTAGATTGACTCCCACAGCTTGGGGGCAGTTTCAGGCAGGTGGTAGACACTTTCCAAAATACGGCGGAAAGTAGCTGAAAAAGCCCGGTCAAAGTAGACATGGCCAAGCATGTACCAGGCGTTGGCGCCGCCTACGCTAACGCCAGTAATACGTCCACCAGCCCCGGTAGTAATGCACCATTCAGCCGTGGGGCCCTGGGCGTACTGGGCCGAGTAGTAGGCCTGATAAACATAGTCTTCAAAAGGATTGACCGTGAAGTAGTCATCCGAGGAGCAAATGTAGGTGTTGCCCAGCTGTTCACGCACCAGCCACAGTGAGCCGTTATTGTTGCGGGTGGCGTAGTCAGAGTTGACCACGATTTTGACCCCATACTTGGCAGCCAGGTAGAAGAAATGCTCTTTCTTGTAGCCCACTACTACCGTGATGTCATTAATGCCAGCCTCGCGCAGCTGCTCAATTTGGCGGTCGATTAGGGCCTGGCCGCGCACGCGCAAAGTACCCTTGGGGCGCTCATAGGAGATGGGGGCAAAACGCTGGGATAGGCCTGCCGCCATAATGATGGCGTTATCCACCTTATAGGGGGCTAGAGCTTGGCGACCGGCTTCAGTTAGGGTGCGCTCGCTGATGTAACCGGCGGCTTCGCATTGGCGCACGGTGGAGTTGACGCTGCCCAGGGAGATATCGGTGAGCTGGTGCAGTTCACGCTGGGTGAGGGGTTTATCTGCGTGCAGTAGGGCTCGTAAAACCTCAAACTGCAACTGCGATAGTGTGTTGGGGCTGGAGGAACTCATAACAATCCGTTCACCGTAGCGTTACTAACTTGCGCGTTCGAATATATGCCTTCAAGTGGTAAATGTGAACAGGCTAGGCTCTAAAAGTGTCACACTGTACAAAGTTGCCTTGTGCTAGGCCCGCTTAAAGCGCAGTTAGAGCCTGCTAAAGCCCGCTTAGGGCCCGCTTAAAGCGCAGTTAAAGCCTGGGTGAGCACTAAATAGGCCCCGCCAATGGCGGGGCCTATTTAGGCTGCAATGTTTTGCGGTGCTAGCAGCTGTCAGCGCTAAAGCCGGTTAGCTGGTGCGACGTTGATACACGCTGATTTACTTGCCGCGTTCTAGCAGGTCCAGTAGGTACTGGCCGTAACCGGACTTAACCAGCGGCTCGGCGCGCTGACGCAGGCCGTCGTCGTCGATAAAGCCGTTGCGCCAGGCGATCTCCTCGGGGCAACCCACGCTCAGACCCTGACGGGCCTGGATGGTGCGCACGAAGCTGGTGGCATCAGCCAGGGAGTCGAAAGTACCGGTGTCTAGCCAGGCGGTGCCACGCGGCAGCGGCTCTACCTGCAGGCGGCCTTGCTCAAGGTAGGTGCGGTTAATGTCGGTGATTTCGTATTCGCCGCGCGCGCTGGGCTTGAGGTCGCGGGCGATGGAAACCACGTCATTGTCGTAGAAGTACAGGCCGGGCACGGCCCAGTTGGAGCGCGGCTTGGCCGGCTTTTCTTCAATGGACAGAGCCTTGAAGTCAGCGTCAAACTCCACCACGCCGTAATCGCTGGGGTTGGCCACCTGGTAGGCAAAGACCACACCGCCGTCGGGCTGGGTGTGGCGGCGCAGGCGCGTACCCATGCCGGGGCCGTAGAAGATGTTGTCACCCAGTACCAGAGCGGCAGACTCATTACCGATGAAGTCTGCGCCCAGTACGAAAGCCTGAGCCAGGCCGTTGGGTTCTTTTTGTACGGTGTAGGACAGGTTTACGCCCAGCTGAGAGCCGTCGCCTAGTAGACGGTGGAAAGCCGGTGCGTCGTGGGGGGTAGTGATAACCAGGATTTCACTAATGCCGGCAATCATAAGAGTGCTCAGCGGGTAGTAAATCATGGGCTTGTCGTAGACGGGCACCAGCTGCTTTGAGGTGCCAAGGGTGATGGGGTTTAGTCGAGTGCCGGAACCACCGGCTAGTACGATGCCACGCATAAGTCCCATTGTTTCTTATTTGCGCTCTAAATGCACCTATTTGCCCCGGTGGGCTTGCTAAATGCGGGTAGTGGTTGGGGCATAAGGAGTCTTGTTAAGGCGAAAATGCTGGTTAAGGGCTTGTTGCGCCACAAAACGGGTAGAGCGGGCCACGTTTAACTGACAATCTAGGACTTATCAGCTAGCGTAGATCTAGTCTTACACACCAGATGAAAGCAAATTTGATGGATCGACTCAGTGGTGCGGTTAAGAACTATGACTGGGGCTCCCCAAATGCTATCCCCGAGTTTTTGAATGTTCCCGCAGACGGTAAACCCTTCGGGGAGTTGTGGTTTGGCGGCCATGCTGGCGGCCCAACCCAGCTGCTCGCAGATGACGGCAGTGCTCTAACCACCTCGCCTACCACCTTGGACCAGCTGGTAGCTAGCGACCCGGTGGGGGTGATGGGCGCTGATATTGTGGCGCGCTTTGGCGATCAGCTGCCTTACTTGTTTAAGGTGATTGCTCCCAACCAGCCGCTATCGCTGCAGGTGCACCCTGATATTGAGCGGGCACGCATTCGCTTTGATGATGAGGATGCAGCTGGCATTGCCATTGATGCCCCTAACCGCAATTACAAAGACCGCAACCACAAGCCGGAAATGGTGCTGGCCTTGACCCGCTATGAGGCGGTTAGTGGTTTCCGTACTCCTCGGCGTGCAATTGAGGTGGTTGACGGCCTTAAGTCGCCGCTGGCGTGTACGGTAGCGGAGTTCTTGCATGCTAACCCCACTCGTTTTGGGATTAAGAAGGCTTTTAGTTGGCTGCTTAGCCCGCAGACTCGCCCTACAGCTGAGCAGGTTGAGCAGCTGGTGGATGAGGTTGCGGCGCGAGCGGCGGCGGGGGCCTCGCCCTCTCCTCGACTTGATGCTTACATCATGGCTATGCAGGCGGCTTTCCCGGGCGATCCGGGGGTGGCGGCGGCGCTGCTATTAAACCCGGTTACTTTGAACCCGGGGGAGGCGTTGTTTGTGCCCGCAGGTGCGGTGCACGCATATATTTCTGGTTTGGCTGTGGAGATTATGTCTGCCAGTGACAATGTGCTGCGTGCGGGCCTGACCCACAAGCATGTTGATGCCCCCGAGATGTTGGCCTGCGTGGACTATGTGGCGGCCCCGCCTATGCGCCCGGCCCCAGAGTGCCTCAGCGAGCACTGCCGCGCCTATAACGTGCCGGTGGAGGATTTTGAGCTGGTAGTTACCACAGTCAGTGAGGCAGATGGCTCTGTTAAGGTGTCCGGACGTGGGCCGCGCACTCTGCTAAACGTTGACGGCGAGCTAACTGTTAATGCGGGCGGTAAGAGTTTGCCGTTGCGTCGCGGTCAGGCTGTTTTTGTGCGTGCCGACGACGGCGCCGTTAGCGTTAGTGGTCACGGCACCCTGGTCCAGGCTGACGTACCGTAAGCCAGCTAAAGCGGCCAGCTTCACGTCGTAAGTGCGGCGGGCTCTAAAGGCTGCGTTTAAACAAGGGGGGCGAAAGCTAAGCTTTCGCCCCCCTGCGCTATGAGATGTAGTTGCCGTTTGCTTTCAAGAATTCGACTGCTTTGGCCTGAATTTTCTGGGATTTTTGGCGCAATGCAGTCAGTTCAGATAAGTGTTTTTGTACGTATACATAGCTGGCGCTCCACTCGGCTTCATATTGCAGTTTGGTGTATCCGCTTTCTGTGCGACACTTGGCATCTTGGGTAGCGACTTTTAATTCATAAGCCGATACGGGGTGCACAAACGGATCCTTGTACTGCACTTCTCCCGAAACCCCATTGAATTTGTCGTACAGCGATTTGGAAGGTATTCCATCAGGATGCTCTGCTAAATCAGTTATCCCTAATGGTTCCATGCATTTACGCCAACGTTGGGCAGCTTCTTTAAGGCCGTCAGGTTCAGAATACTGCGCTGAGGAAGGAGAAATTCCTCCATCATGCTCGATCTGCTGTGCAAGTGGCTCTTTAACTGCCTCTTGCGAGCACTTTTCTTGAGCTTGTTTCCAAGCCTGGGGTTGCTGATCCTGCTTCTTCCAGCGATCCAAGCGAGGCTGGATACTGTCTTCACGCGGAACTGAATAGCCATATTTTGCGGCTATCTTTTCGTTAAATAGCAGCCGCCCGCCACCTGAAGCCACAATTGAGGTTCCTTGTGAGGGACTATAAGGCTCCACTTCGTACGACAGGCCCTGTTTATTCATGCAAATTTGAATATAGGTTTCAGTAACCGCGACTATCATGCCGTTATTGCTGCCAACATAAGGATCTGTAGCAAGCGCCCAAGTTTCCTGATTCTTGGTAACTAAACCATCTGGAGAAACGGTAGCGGACACACTTGGGACGGATTGCTGAGAACCGATAATTCCGCAACCGCAGCAGTAGATGCATAGGCATAAGCAGAAAAACGCAGCAACTGGGCGCGAAATTGCAGCCTTTGCAGTTTGCATGATAATCAGCTTTCTATAAGAGTGGAAATATTTGGAATGCCACTGTTATTAACAGCTTAAATGTGACGAACGTTCGTCATACAAGAGATATTTTCCAAAATGTCCAACATCACAGCAGGTGAGCAAAAGTAAATATGTAAATATATTTATTTTTACACATACTGCCTGGTCAGGGCTGTTTTGGAGGGTAATTAGCCGGAGTTATATAAATTGGCTGGCGCCCAAAGCGGCAGCTAACATAGTTGTGAATGCTGTTAGCAGTTATGCATTTAAGCTGGTGCAGCCTTCTTGGGTTAGGGCGCGGCGCATCTGGTCTGCCGGTAGTTGCGGGTCCAGCAGTAGAGCGGTGCGACCATTTAGCCAAGCCCCCAAGGTTGCCAGTAAAGCCTGGCGGGTATCCGAAGTGGATATCGCTAATGGCGTAATCTCGTTAGTGTAACTTTCTTCGCTGTTCGGGCGTGTCGTCTTGGAATTCGGGCTCAAAGACTGGCTGGTCCTATTTGTTTGCCCGGGGTTGATAGTGGCTTGATTTGGGCTTGATGCTGTTAAAGCTGTTATCTTCTGAGGTTTTTGTGAATCGTTAATATCCGCTAATGTTTGGGCACAAAGTCCCGACTGGTCCAAAATTTGCTGACGAGACTCAAGCTCACCATTGCTTAGCCAAGCGGGTGCGCCTGGCGGGCAGGCGATTGGCGTAAAACTGTCGGGATAAGACATCAAGTCGGCGGCGCCGTCGAGAGTAAGTGGTGGCAGCGTTCCGGGCCAGCGTAGTGCCAAAGAAGCCAGGGGAGTGAGCACGCTAACTTCAGCTCCAGGATTTAAATTTTCCTCGCTGCAAGCCAGTGACAACTCTGCTTCCTGGTCACTGTCTAGCGTTAAAACGTTGCCAGCGCGCCAAATTCCAGCCGCCCACACAATCGAACGCCAGTGTGGCGGCAGAGCCATATGAACGGTTAGATTGGGGGTGCCAATCTCACTATCTAGTAGCGCGGCCACCTTCGAAGACCACATATTGACTACGTGTCCGCTCAATTCGATGCGCTCGTCAATCCCATACCAGATGACGGCCGGTTTATAAAGGTTCGGTAACAAATCGAACAAGCGTTCAAATGACAAGCGTTTAGAGACCATGGCAAAATTAGACCAGATTCCCCCCTCCCCCACACGCGGATCACGTCAATGATGCGTAGGTATCTGGTCCCAGCTAGACCTATGTATCCTTAGCTGACCCCAACTATGCTCATCATTACAAAACGTTAGGGCGTGTTATGTACGAGATCTTCTCGAATGGACCTATTGCCAGCAGTGGCCTCAGTGGTGAGGACGCCGCTGACAATGACGTTGTGGCCCAGTCAACTGATGACTGCTCAAACTCTTCGCGCAAGCCAACCATCGTATTCACCTCCATTTTCAAAAAGGGTGATATAAGCTGGCAGGCAGGCGCACCTTGCGAGGGCATGCCCGGAGATATTTTCTTCCCCGAAAAAGGCGGCTCCACTCGCGACGCTAAGAGCGTATGCAAGACCTGCAAGGTGCGACGCGAATGTTTAGAATATGCACTCGCGTATGATGAACGCTTCGGTATCTGGGGTGGCTTGTCTGAGCGCGAAAGGCGTGATATTAAGCAGAATCGATGAGTGTGCTAACGACTAAAAGCCTGACCCAAACCATTGCCATCCTGGTTACGTCGGGTGTTAGCCCGTATCTGAACCAGACTCTAACTGCGCTGGCGCTACAAACCCGCGCCCCGCAGCTAACCCTGGTAGTTAATGTTGAGGCCACCAGTGCCTCCACCGAAGATTTACAGGCACTGGTGCAAGCCTCCGGTTTAACCACGCTAAGCCACACAGAGCTGATAAACGCCCCCGAAGCCATGAATTTTGGCCAGGCTGTAGCGCGCGCCGTCGAATTAATTGAAAGCGGACACTACCGCAGTCACGTCAACACCAACACCCCGCTTTGGCTGTGGCTGCTTCACGATGACAGTGCTCCGCAAGTTGACTGCTTAGAGAATCTACAAAGCGCCACCGCCAATGCCCGCTCGGTAGCTATGGCCGGGCCTAAACAGGTGGACTGGGACAATCCCGGCAAACTTTTAGAGGTAGGTCTGCGCGTTACCGCCAGTGCTCGCCGCGCCAATGAGATCGTGCCAGGCGAGATCGATCAGGGCCAATACGATGACCGGGTTGACGTACTAGCGGTTGGTAGCGCCGGCGTCCTGGTGGATTACCACCCCTTCATTAAACTTGGTGGCTTTAGTGAGCACTTTGGCCCCTTCGGTGACGGTCTAGAACTGTCTAAAGTCATGCGCCTGGCTGGTTACCGTGTAATTGTGGTGCCCGAGGCCGTGATCCGCCACCGGCAAGCCAGCTATTTAGGCTTACGTGGGGTTGGCTCCAACGACGCCGCCGCTGCAGATGCGTCAGAAGCTGACAGCGGCGCCAAGCTCGCCACAGACGCTGAGAGCGCAGGCAGCCCCGGCGACGTCGATGACGCGCAGGCGGCAGAAACTGCGCCTGACGCAACGGGCGCAGCAGATACCGCTGAGGCGGGCGACGTCGAAACTACTGAGCGCGCCAAGGCGACAACCACCCCCAACCCGGAACTTTCCTTCCGTCAGCGTCGCATCGCCCAGCTGCTGAACTGGCTGCAGGTAAGCGCAGTACCCGCACCGATTTTGGTATGGCTGTGGATTCTTCCCCTAGGCCTAGGCCGTGGCCTGGCTCGCGCCCTGGCTGGCCAGGGACAACTGGCACGAGACGAAATCGCCTCAGCCTACTGGTTGCTAAGCCACCCGCGTGTAGTGCACGGGCTGCGCACCCGGCTTACGCGCAACGCTCGCCTGCCCAGGCGCGCCCTAAACGAGCTGTACCTGCCTGCCAGTGAAATTCGCCAGGTCAATCGCGACCAGGTGCGTCAGGTGCGCCAACAGCGCGAACGTGAGCAGGCCCCCAGTGAGCTTGAAAGCCGCGAACTAGCCTTCATTGCCCGCCGTCGTCTACAAGTCTTTAGCCTGCTGCTAGTGCTAACGCTAGGAGTGGGCGGCTGGTTGCTGCGCTCAGTGGCGTTAGCAGGCGCAGTTTCTGGCCACTTCACCTTTGGTTACGACTACTCCGTGCGCGAAGGCTGGCAGTTAGTCACCAGTAACTGGTTGCCCAGCGGCGACGGCGTGGCCACCTGGCCGGTAACCGCCTTCATTCCTTTTGCGCTACTGCGCACAATCACCGCGCCCCTGGCCCTAACCAGTGCAAACCTGAACTATGTGCTGCTGGTGGCTTTCTTACCGCTGAGCCTGCTAGGCGCCTGGGTAGCAGCCGGGGCGTTAACCCGGCGTATCGCGCTGCGCGCCTGGGCGGCGGCTGCCTGGGTGATTAACCCGCTGAGCCTGACCTACCTGATGCAGGGGCGTATTAACTCTGTGCTAGTGCACCTACTGCTGCCCTTCGCCCTGGCTACCACACTGCGCGGCCTGGGCTGGGCGCGCCGGGAAGCGGTGGCTCCCGGAACCGTGGGCTCACGTGAACACGATGAGGACGCCACTGAAGCTGAAGCCCCCGAAACAGCCCTGCCCCTGGCCCTGGCCCGCCCGCTCAAGCGCTGGGACGTTAACTACCACGCTCTGGCCAGCGCCGCCCTAGCCTGGGCGCTAATTACCTGCCTGGCCCCGCTAGTGGGCCCGGTGGTAGTGCTAATGACCCTGCTATATGGGCTGTGGCATCACAAAGAGTGGGTGCGTTTAGGGGTTCTGGCCGCTCCCACCCTAGTGGTGTTAATCCCCACCATTGGTGCCAGCTTGTCCTTGCTGCGCAGCGGTATGCGCGGCAGTGCCCTGGCGCTTACCTGGGGACAAGCCGGGGAGCTGAACGGCCCGCGTCGTAGCCTCTACCAACTGCTGGTGGGTACTGATCTGAGCCCCGCTGGCTGGGTGCTGGCTGCCTTTACCGTGCTGTTGGCGCTGGCTTTGATGGTTATCGGGGCGCTTAGTGGAATGCAGGCTCTGGCCTTAGCGCGACTGGTTCTGACTGGTTGGGTGCTCGCCCTGGCGTTGGTGGTGTTTGCCCATCGCTTTGGGCAGACCCCCTTTGGCCTGGTCAGTTTTGCCTTCGCGCTGAGCCTGGCAGGGGCCCTGGTAAGCGCCGACGTGTTTAGCCGCGCTAAGCGTTTCACCCTGGCTCGTCCCGGCCGCACCCTCACCGCCTTTAGCGCCTTAGCGATTTTGGCTGCCGGCGTGGGTGGCGTGCTAAGTGCCCCCCAGCTGGAGGTTAGCCAAAGCTCCACGCAGCTAAACGCGATTGGTTTAGAGTCCCAGCGTTCAACCACTAAGCAGCGGGTTTTGTACCTTTCCAGCCAGGCAGATCAGCTGCGGGTGCAGTTGTGGCGTGGCGACGGCGTCCAGCTGGCTGATGTGGCTCCGGCTAGTGTCATTAACGCGGCCCGTAGCTACGACGAAGCTAACCTGGCTTTGCTCAACAGTGTTGGTGCGCTACTTAAAGGCCAGCAGTCAGGGGCTGTCGATAGCCTAGCTAGCCACGGTGTCAGCCTGATTTTGCTGCAAAAAGGCCAGTCCACCGCGATTGCGGCAGATACCGCCAGCGCCCTGGACGCTACCCCGGGCCTGGAGCGTCTAGCTGACACCCCCACCGCCATGGTTTGGCGCGTTAACCCCTCCCATGCGGACCTGTCGGCGCGGGTACATGCGCAGGGCGCAGATAATACGGTCAAAGCAGTTTCTGCCTCCATGCTCACTTCTGGAGCTCAGCTGCCAGCCAGCTCCGCTAGCCGCACCCTGATTCTTAACGAACGTGCCTCTAGCCATTGGAAAGCTAGCTTCAACGGTCAGGCTTTAACCCCCACCAAGGTGGATAAGTGGCGTCAAGCCTATGTTTTGCCCTCCCAAGCTGGACGCGTTGAAATCGAGTACGGCACTAGCGCCCCGCTGGGCCTGGCCCTGATGGTTTTTGCCGGGCTCTACGTGTTGGCAGCCGTGCCGTTTAGGAAGCAGTCATGAAGCAGCTCAAAATATTTACCCGCCCTGAGCGTCTGACCTGGAAAGGTGCCCTAGCTAGCGTGGGGGCCCTAGCCTTGACCTGCAGTGGGGGAGCGCTGGCCTGGCAAGCTAATGGTTGGTCGGTATATAAATATGCGCCTGGTATTGAGCAAACAGTTACGGTTACCAGTGCCAGTGATGATCTGATTTGCCCTGCTAGCGCCGAAAATAACCTACAGGCCCCGGCTTACACCCAACCGGTGGGCTACACCCTAAGCGTTGGCGACATTAAACGTGCCGGCGGTAGCCAGGCCTCCATTAAAGACGGAGTAGTCTCTAGCTACGACATTTCAGGCGCCACCATTAAGCTGGATCAATCCGCCTCCCGCACTAAAGCGGGTGGGGCCATGGTGGCTTACTCCGATAGTGGAGACCTGCGTTCTTTAACTGCCGGCGGCTGCGTTCAAAGCTCAGTAACCAGCTGGATTGTTGGTGGGGCCACTATTGTGGGTAGCTCCTCAACGCTGTATGTGGCCAACCCGGGTAACACCACTGTTAACGTTAAGGTCACCGCCTGGGGTGCTAGCGGCGAGATTTCCTTGCCTAGCGACGGCCAGCTGTCTATTGCTCCCGGTAAAGCCACCCAGTTGGCTTTGGAGAACTCTGCCGACGCCGACCCTCAGCTAGCTTTGCGGGTGCAGGCTGAAGGTGGTCGCGTGGCCGCCTGGGTAGCCTCACAAAAGCTCGACGGCGAATCTGCGGCAGGCAGTGACATTATTACTTCCACGTCCTCAACAGGTACTTCACTGACCATTGGGGCGCTAAGTATTGATAAGGCTGCCTCGCAAATCACCCCCCAGGCAGCTGCGGCTGATGCCACTGCGACGCCGTCGCCGTCGCCCAGCGCAACTACCAGCGCCACAGCTACCCCCAGCGCTAAAGCCACTGCCAAAGCGAGTGCAAAAGCTAGCGGTAAAGCTAGTGCCGCCCCCAGCGCTAAAGCCACTGCCAAAGCTACCCCCAGCGCTACTGCTAAGCCCAGCGCTGCTGCTAGCACAGCCGCTGCGACGCCGTCGCCCAGCGCAAGCGCAGACAGCCTGGACCTAAGCGGGGCGCTTAACGAGCCGCGCCTGCGGGTGCTTAACCCCGGGGACAAAACTGCGCATGTGAAAGTAACCCTGCTGGGTAAAAGCGGGCCGGTGCAGTTCGCGCCCGCCAGTGGCCTAAACGTTAAGGCTGGCCAAGTGGCTGACCTGCCGCTAGGGGGGCTAAGCCAGGGCACTTACGGCGTCAAAATTGACTCTGACCAGCCGGTAAGCGCCGCCGCGCTGTCTACCTCGCAGGGTAGTGAATACCCGGAGCTGTCAGGCCAACACATCCACGATTTCACCTGGTCTCAGGCTCAAACTGGGCAAGGTGGGGTGGCTATGCTGCCGCGCCAAGACGTAACTAGCCAGCTGCTGCTAACTAACCCCTCAGCCAAGTCCAAGCAGGTCACGCTTAGCGCGATCGGCTCTAACTGGACCAGCACGCTGACCTTGCCGGCGCTGTCAACCCAGGTGGCGCAGGTTCCTGAAAGTGTACAGGCGGTTAGTGTTAGCGGCGCAGTTCCAGCCACTTTGGTTAGCCGCGAAACCTCTGGTGATCAGGCGGGCACACTGATCTCGGTGATTGACCGCATTGAAGTAACTGAAGCCACCGCCCAGCGGCGTATTCGGCTGTAGTGCTTAGTAATCAGGGTCCAGGTCTTGGGGTAAAACCCCAAGGGCCTGGGCACACTGCTCTAACAGCACGATATAAAGCACCTCTTGTAACTGCTCAGGGCTAATACACTGGGAGCGAATAGGGCGCTGGTAGAGCACAATTCGGGCGTGCAAACCTGCTTTATGTTCAGCCGGGAAGAACCGGGCCAGGCAGGTGGCATCCTCCCAGGGGGCCGGATCTGAGGCCGGCACTGCCTCCACTGCCAGCTCAACTTGGCCAAGCTTAGAGTGGCGCTGGGATAGCTCCCTAAAAATCTCCACTGCGACCTGATCAAACTGGGCTGAGCGAGTATTCCAGCCCGGGTGGTTGGGGCGCAGCAGGGGTAGACCCAGGTTTCGCCCGTGGCGCGCGCGTCTACGTGCACGTTTAGCACGAGCCGCCCCACTGAAACCAGGTGAGGCGGCTACGCGTACATATAGATTACGGCGAGCAATCTGAGGGTCTTTCACGCCCTCAGTTTACTCAGCTCAGGCGCTACGGCGAGAGCGCAAAACCAGCGCGCCCGTACCAGTAGCCAACAGAGCTAGGGCTACTAGGCCGCTAGCGGCATCCAAACCGGTGATAGCCAGCTTAGAAGAGTGCACAGCACCAGTCTTAACCTTGGCGTTAGCGCTAGGCAGCTTGTCAGTTACCAACACGCCAGCGTCAACCGGGGCAGGTAGCGGTGAAGGCTTAGCGGGCACAACCGGCAGCGGCGAAAGCGGGGTCCTAGGCTCCTGCGGGATAGCGATAGCCGTGGGCTCCTGGGTGGGGGCCGCAGTAGGCTCCCGGGTAGGTTCCGCAGTGGGCTCCTGGGTGGGGGCGGCTGGCGCTGTCTGGGTGGGGACAGGTGTGGGGGTTGCTGCCGGGCCTAAATACACAGCCTGAATATAGGCGTTGGGGCCAAAATCAGCGGCGCTAGCAGGCGTTTGCTTGGTGGCGTTGTCTGCGCCAGCTACCAAAATAGGGGTTTCGGTAGGCCACGCGCCAGAGAAGGCCACAGAAATACCAAAGCGGGTACCTGGCTGCTTAGCTTTAATGGTGGTTACCTGGTCACCCAAACCGCTGATGGGGTGAGAACCAGCGGTAAAAGCAGTGGTCGGGAAGTAGTAGACCTCGCCGTCGCCTGCATGGGGGGCACCTACAGCCACCAAATTAGGCTTACCCTCACGGGCATAAGAAGCCACTGACCAGCCAGAGCCGGTGCCGGTAAGCACCGCAACATTGGGGTCAGTCTGGTTAGCGCTGTTAATCGTGTAGGTGCTGTGACCGCTATAAAGCAGCGCCACGCCGCCATTAAAACCAATCAGGGTGTCATCGTAGCCATCGCCGTTAACGTCTCCGGCGCTAGCAGCTGTAGTGGCCTTACCCAGGTAGGTGTTGCCTTCCAGAGTGATTTCAACGGCCCTACGGAGGGGGTCGTCTAGGTCAGGATAGCTTATAATATCGGCTACTAACCAAGCTTTACCGTGCTTGCCATTAGCATCAGAGGCGGTAATCGCGTAGTAGGTATGGCCACCAACATCAACATTGCTGACGGGTTGAATGGAATCAAAGAACATGCCTGTAGGGCTGTACAACTTCTGGTTGGTCGTATAGTGTTCGGGCTTGTTTAAATCTATATCGCCCCGCCTTTCAGCAGGCAGAAGATAAGCCACTGAGTGGTTGCCTTCAGGGTTAAGTACGACGATGTCACTAGTGTACTCGCCGTCGTATTTTCTATTCGCGAAGACGGCTGAGAAGTTGGTGGTACCCGGGGTACCGGTGATAGTGAAGCCCTGACCTTTTTCTGAGAGCTTGGTGTAATCAACGTCAGAAAAGTCAGTCCTGCCGTAAATTAGCCAAGCTTTACCGGCAGTTGATGAGGAGACCAGTATCTCATCTTTGCCATCATGGTCAACGTCAACTACGCAGGACACAGAAACATTAGGTGAAGCAGGAATCTTGAAGCTGCTTGTGCCCGCCACCGGCATTTTGCCGCCGGGGTTGGCACCCGGAATGACGGTAACCAGACCGGAAGGGGAGGCAGTAACGATGTCTTGCTTACCAGTGGTATAGCCATAGTCCCTGCTATCGCCATTGACATCACAGAACCGATCCTTGGCGATGGTAGAGCCGATCTGCGTACCTACCCAGGTGCGCTCTTTCTCGACAGACTGTTCGGGGGCTGCGTTAGCTAGCGTGGGGAGTGCTAGAGCTGCAACGCAAAGCCCAGCTAGCGCACTGCTGCGACGCCGGTTTGCGGCGAGTAACCACGACGGGACCATGGCTTCCTCTCTTAAGGGAGTAATTAACCTGTGTGTATCCTAGCAAAGCTGATAAAAGGCTGTTAGCGATTAGGTCCTAAAGAGACCGTGTTGTAATACAAATCAACCTCAGGGGATTTGCATACCCTTACTTTGTTACACGCCGGTGGCGCAAAAAGCGTTCAGATAGTGATATCGGCGGTATGGTTTTAGTGGCACTTTGTTAGTAATGGAACGGCATTTGCCCTAAGGTTAGGAAATTATAATTGAGCAAACGTGAAGCCTATCGCCGTGGCCCAGTGCTGCTGCGTGGTAGCCAGATCCCGCGAGACACCTCCGACGCTCGCCTGCTAGCTAGTTCCGACGACGCCGCCTGGCTGCATGAGGACCCCTGGCGGGTGTTGCGTATCCAGTCTGAGTTTGTAGAAGGTTTTGGGGCGCTTACTGGCATTGGCCCGGCTATCAGCGTCTTTGGTTCAGCCCGTACTGCTAAAGACGCGGCCGCCTATGAGCAAGCTCGCGCTGTAGGGGCCGGTTTAGCTAATGCCGGTTATGCGGTTATCACTGGTGGTGGTCCGGGCATGATGGAAGCGGCTAACCGTGGGGCTCATGAGGCAGGCGGTTTAAGTGTTGGCTTAGGAATTGAGTTGCCGCACGAACAAGGCCTAAACGAATATGTTGATTTAGGCGTTAACTTCCGCTATTTCTTCGCACGCAAAACTATGTTCATTAAGTATTCGGATGGTTTCGTGGTTATGCCAGGGGGATTTGGCACCATGGACGAATTGTTTGAAGCTACTACCTTAGTGCAAACTCAAAAGGCCCGCTCTTTCCCAATTGTGTTAGTGGGAGAAGATTATTGGGGGCCATTGTTAGATTGGATGTCTACCACAATGGTTGCGGAAGGCATGATTAGTGCTGATGACATGAATTTATTGCAGCTAGCTGATAATGCTGAGCAGGCGGTTGACCTGGTGGTTTCTGGCGCTAGCGCCAGGATTGCCGCTAAAGCCGCAGAAAACCGCGCTCATCGCCGTGCTGAGCAGTGCTGATAGCGTTAAATAGCAGCCATGAAATTTGGTGTTTTTACGCACCTAGCGATCACATTTAAAGGTTTACAAGACTATACTGGCAGCAGTTGAGTGTGCGTTTTGGGATCCATACTCGTGATTAGCGAAAGGTGATGCCATGGCAGCCATGAAACCTCGGACTGGCGACGGTCCGCTTGAGGTAGTCAAGGAAGGTCGTTCCATCATTATGCGTATGCCTCTAGAAGGCGGCGGCCGACTGGTGCTTGAAATTAGCCCCGAAGAGGTCAAAGACCTCGCCGCAGCGTTAGAGGCCATCTAAGTCTCAGCGCTAACATACATAAAGGGTCACTCTTTGTGAGTGACCCTTTTGCTTTATAAATAGCGGTTTTAAGCCAATTTTGCGTAGTTTAAAGCTCGACGCCGGCTGCGGCCGGGGCGGGGCGCTTGGCCGCGTTAGCGGCCCGCAAAATATCGCGCGGGCTTAGCTCCACCTGGCTGCGTAGCTGCGCTAGCAGAGCCGCATCAGCATCGCTTAGGGGAGCCAGCGCAATATTGGCTGCGGCAGCGTCTACAGCCGCCGCAGTGGGGGCGGTGTCCGCCGGGGCGTCAGCGTTGGTTGCAGCGTTGCTGTCAGCGTTGCTGGGCTCAGCGTCAAGACTTTGGTCAGCTAGCATCGGGCTGACCAAGCTAGCGGAGTTGTCGGTGTCTACTTGGGCACTAGTGACCGAGTCGGGCGGGTTTATGTAGGCAGTGTCATCAAAATTGACGCTGTCACCGGCCTCGGGGGCATCAGTAACGGCAGGGGCAAAATCAGTCTCAGCGCTGGCCGCGTCACTGTCACTAGCCTGTGCGCTAGCGCTGGTGCTGGCCTGTTCAGCGTCAGTGTCAGCCGCGCTGGCCTGTTCAGCGGTAACCCCGGCGGTGTCATTAGTATCAGTGGGCTCAGCCAGGGGAGCTTGCCCAGGCTGGGACTGCAGGGCATCGCGGCCGCTAGTGGCGACGTCGTCGGCTACAGAAACCGTGTCGGTGACAGTCTCTTTAAGGGCCTCAAGCGGATTGCTCAGATCACGCTTAATAGCCTCAAGATCCTCACCCATAACGTCACGCACAATTTTGCGCGGGTCGTAATTGCGTGGGTCAAAATCAGCCAGCTTCAGATCTGACAACTCTGGGCCTAGCTCTTCGCGTACCGAAGCCTTAGCGCCTTCCAAGCTCACGCGGGCTTTACGCACAAACTGGGCGAAAGTACGCGTGTATTCAGGCAGCCGGGAGGGGCCGATCACCACCATGATCACCAGCAGGATTACTAGGAACTCGCCACCGCTAATACCAAACACGTCTCCTAGTATAAATTCCCCTATGCAGCTGCGGCGCCTAACCGGGGCCAATTTATGCCCTAGGAATGATGGCCTTGCCCACCTGGTGAGCTAGTTGGCCATATTTTCGCCTTTAAGGCGATACTATGTAAGCGCTGTTCCCACCCGTCATATGCCAGGAGTATCTGTTGCGTGCTGATAAAAACCTCACCTGGGTCTATACCGAGGAGCAGGCTTTCGAAGACGAGGTGCTGACGCTGGCCCGTCTGCGCGGCACTGAACTGGGGGCCACCCCGGTCTCCAGCGGTACAGGTGCAGCGCTGCGTATGCTGGCAGCCGCATCGCGAGCCAAGGCTGTAGCTGAGGTTGGTACCGGGGTTGGAGTCTCAGGCTTGTGGTTGCTTTCAGGCATGGGTTCCGACGGCGTACTAACCACCATTGATCTGGAGGCTGAACTACATCGCCAAGCTAGGCGCATGTTTATGAATGCCGGTTACCAAGCTTCGCGTTTCCGCATGATTAACGGACGCGCCAGCGACGTGATGCCACGTATGGCAGCCAACTCTTACGACATGGTGGTACTGGACTGCGGCCCCAGCGAAAGCGCCAACCTAGTCAACATGGCGCTACGTATGCTGCGCGTAGGCGGCATCCTAGCCATCACGCGCGCGCTATGGAACGACAATGTGGCTGACCCAGCCCGTCGCGATCCGCAAACCGTAATCATGCGTCAACTGGGGCGTGAACTTATCGCTCACGAGCAACTGCTGACCAATATCCTGCCAGTGGGCGACGGCTTGCTAGTTAGCGTCAAACTCAGCTAGATAGCCAAACCCGGCTAGAGACCCAAACTGATTAGGCTCAAAACCTAATTAGAGCCAAACCAATTAGGGCCAAAACTGGTTAGGCTCAAGACTGGTTAGGTCCAAAACCGAATAGGTCTAAAACTTATCAGGTCCGAAACCAGGTTAGACGTGGGGGGCCCGCTTGCAATGCAAGCGGGCCCCCCACAGCTTGGTTTGGTGAAGGTTTGGTTTGCTAAAGGAGCATTTGTAAAAGCGCAGATTAAGGCGCGGTGCCTTTAAACCGGGCTGACGCCTAGGCTACGGCCAGCCAGGCCGCGTGCACGGTGACCCAGCTTGCGCGCCACCCCAGCTAGACCCTGGGCGGCGCTGGAGCCAGCGGCGGGGCGGCCGTCGTCGGCAATAGAAGCCGGCACCCCACAGTCAGAGCCTTCACGCACATTAATATCCAACGGCAGCTGCGCTAGCACCGGCACCTCATAACCCAGCTCGCGGCTCAGGTTAGCGGCTACCTGGGCACCCCCGCCGGAACCGAAAATCTCTAAGGTGGTGCCGTCAGGTTGCTCAATGTAAGACATGTTCTCGATTACCCCAACCACCTTCTGTTTGGTTTGGCTGGCAATCAGGCCGGTACGCTCAGCTACCTCAGCGGCAGCCGCCTGCGGGGTGGTTACTACCAAAATCTCGGCGTTAGGTAGCAGCTGAGCCACCGAAATGGTCACGTCACCGGTTCCCGGAGGTAGGTCTAGCAGCAGCACGTCTAGGTCGCCCCAGAACACGTCGGTGAGGAACTGCTGCACGGCGCGGTGCAGCATCGGGCCACGCCACACCACTGGCTGGTGTTCTCCCACAAACATGCCGATAGAAATAACCTTCACCCCGTGGGAAACCGGGGGCACAATCATGCCGTCAAGCTGGGTGGGTACGTGGTCCACGCCCAGCATGCGGGGGATAGAGAAACCGTAAATGTCGGCGTCAACTACGCCAACGTTGAGCCCCTGGGCGGCCATGGCGGCAGCCAAGTTAGCGGTTACAGAAGATTTACCAACGCCGCCCTTACCGGAGGTGACCGCATAGACGCGGGTCAGGTTGCCGGGCTTAGTGAAAGGAATTTCCGGCTCGGCCACGCCACCGCGCAGCTTTGTGCGTAGGGCGGCACGCTCCTCGTCGTTCATAACCCCCAGCTCCACCTTGACGCTGGTTACGCCAGCGACGGCGCCAACCTCGCGTTGGGTGTCAGCGGTTAGGGTGTCTTTAAGCGGGCAACCTGCCACGGTGAGGTTCAAACCGATAGTAACTGCGCCGTCGTCGGCAATATCAATAGAACGCACCATGCCCAGCTGCGTAACTGGGCGGCGAATTTCAGGATCGATGACGCGCTCTAGAGCGGCCTCAATAGCCTCTTGGGTGGGTAGTGTCATGAGCTAATACTAAAGCCCAGCTAACACTTCTATTGAACCTGTGCGGTCATAGATCACATTTGAGATATCTAGCAGCGAAAAAGCTGCCGCCCCCAAAAGGGTGTTAGCTGGGCCAATAGACTGCGTCTAGTCGTGGTTGGGGTTGTTGAGCTGTTGCTGCTGCGCATCTAGCTGAGCTTGACGCTGAGCAAACTCGGCCTGCTGCTGGGCGGCGGCCTGGATCAAGTTACTTTCCTCAGCCACAATCTCCATTAGCAAGTCACGCATTTCTGAACGCACAAAGTCGCGGGTGGCCACATCGTTCATAGCTAGACGCAGCGCCGCAATTTCACGGGTCAGAAACTCAGTGTCAGCCAGGTTGCGCTCAGCACGTTGACGATCCTGCTCAGCAGTTACGCGGTCGCGGTCATCTTGGCGGTTCTGCGCCAACATAATCAGCGGCGCTGAATATGAAGCCTGAGTAGAAAAAGCCAGGTTAAGCAGGATGAATGGGTACTCATCCCAGGCATAACCCACGCTAGCTAGGGCCACATTCGCAACGATCCAGGCGGTTACGAAAATGGTCATATACAGCACGAATGAGGGTGAACCCATAAAACGGGCGGTGGCCTCAGCAAAACGGCCAAAACCGTCCTTATCACCGCTGCCGCGCCGCCACGGCTTCCAGCCGCGCTGTGAAGGGTCTAGGGGAGTGTCTAGAGAGTCAGCCATTTGCACTCTTTTCGATGGCCTCATCGGTTACGTCATCGTCAGCGTCACGCCAGTCATCGGGCATGAGGTGGTCCAAAACGTCATCGACGCTGACGGCTCCCACCAGGCGGCCTGCATCATCTACTACAGCCAAGGCGGTTAGGTTATAGGTAGCCAAAATACGGGTAACCGTACCAATAGAGTCACTTGGGGAAACTGATTCCAGATCCCGATCAATAATGGAGCCCACCAGGGTTTGGGGAGGCTCGCGTAGGGCCCGCTGTAAATGCACCACGCCAATAAAACGGCCGGTAGGTGACTCTAGCGGGGGGCGAGCCACAAAACCCATGGTGGCCAGGGCCGGGCTACCCTCCTCCTTACGGGCGTGGGCCAGGAAGGTGGCCACAGTGGCCTCAGGAGGCAAAATAATAGGCTCAGTGGTCATCAAACCACCTGCGGTGTAGTCGTCATAAGCCATCAGGCGGCGCACGTCGGCAGCCTCATCGGGCTCCATCAGGGCCAGCAGGGCTTCAGCTTTAGGCAGGGGCAGCTCGGAGACTAGGTCGGCGGCGTCGTCAGGCTGCATAACATCCAAAACGTCGGCGGCGCGCGGGGCCTCAAGCTTAGACAAAATAGCTAGCGAATCCTCAGCCGAAAGCTCCTCCAGGGCGTCAGCTAGGCGCTCATCGGTTAGGGCCGTGGCCACCTCAAGGCGGCGTACCGGGGGTAGCTCGTGCAGGGCATCAGCCAAGTCAGCAGGCTTTAGATCCTCCATGGTGGCCAGCAGTGCGCTAACCCCCTGCTCATTGGGGCGTAGCGACAGGCCGATGACGTCGCCCACCTCAACGGTGAAGGTCTCACCCTTGCGTAGCCCCAGGCGCCCAGTGACCGGGCGCTGCACAAATAGACGCGTCACATTCCAGTCATGGTTGCGGTCTTTTTCGATGCACACGTCGCGAATTTCCACGGTGCCAGACCCGTCACGCAGGGTTACGCGCTTATCTAAAAGCTCACCCACCACCAGGGTCTCTAGTGAACGCTGGGAGAAACGGCGCACGTTAAGTACGCCGGTAGTAATTACCGCCCCCGGTTCCATGGCGGTTACGCGGGAAAGGGGCACAAATACTCGACGGCGCCCGGGCACCTCAACTACCAGCCCAACTGCGCGGGGGGCTGAGCGTAGGTTAATTAAAACGACCACGTCAACCACTTTGCCTACCTGATCACCAAGCGGGTCAAAGACCGCTGTGCCGGCTAGGCGAGCGATGTAGACGCGGGTTGTGGAATGGGTGCGCATAACCTCCATGGTCTTAGGTTAGCCCCCTAGCTATGGCCAGAGCTAACCTCAAAAGTGTGAAAAGATCGGCTAAATAAACCAAATAGTTTTGGGGTGGCACCTCTTAGTAAGTGCCACCCCAAAACCTAGATCAGCCAGTAAAGACAGTTTTAATGGCTAAATTTCGCCGGTCTTAACTACGTATCAGCCGCGCAGAGAACGTACCCAGTTTTCGACGTCGTCGGTGTCACGCGGAATATCGGCGGTGATGCGACGGGCGCTGCCATCAGGGTCAATGACAATGTCGTCCTCAATACGCACAGCCTGGCCGCGCAGCTCCTCAGGCACCTGCAGGTCATCGGCGCGGAAGTACAGGCCCGGCTCAATGGTGAAGCACATGCCCGGCTCTAGCAGCGCATCCATGTACATTTCCCGGCGTGCCTGGGCGCAGTCGTGCACATCCAGACCCAGGTGGTGGCTGGTGCCGTGCACCATCCAGCGGCGGTGGTACTGGCCCTCAGCCGAAAGTGACTGGGCAGCAGTGACGCCCTCAGGCAGGCAGCCCCAGGACTCTAGACGCTCAGCCAGAACCTCCATGGCGGCATTGTGCAGGTCGCGGAAACGCACCCCGGGCTCGTTAGCCTTAGCGAAAGAAGCATCGGCGGCGTCGAGAACTGCCTGATAAATCTTGCGCTGAGCCTCAGAGAAGGTACCCGAAACCGGCAGGGTACGGGTCACGTCAGCGGTGTAGAGCGAGTCCACCTCGGCGCCGGCGTCAACCAGCACCATGTCAGACTCAAGCACGCGCCCATCGTTGTTAATCCAGTGCAGCGTGTTGGCGTGGTTACCGGAGGCAGCAATGGTGTCATAGCCCAGACCGTTACCCTCTTCGCGGGCCACGGCGCCAAAAGCACCCTCCAGCACACGCTCACCACGCCAGTGCTCAGTGGCGCGCGGCAGGGAACGAATCAGCTTTTCAAAACCGGACTTGGTGACCGAGACAGCCAGTTCCAGCTGCTCAATTTCCCACTGGTCCTTAATTAAACGTAGCTCAGCCAAAGCCTCTAGCAGCTTGGCGTCGTTAGCGGCGTTAACCTGGGCGTCTACTGCACCGTTTTGGCTGCGCACCTGGTTGACCAGCTCGGTGATGCTGGGGTCGGCCTCGCTAACCACACACAGTTCTAGCGTGCCCGCATCCTTAGCTAGGGCGTCACCTAGAGAGTCAATGTGGGCGCAAGCAATGCCGGTGGCGTGCTCAACTTCCTCCAGGGAAGGACGCACCCCTACCCACAGCTCGCCGTAGCGCGGGTCGCCATAAAACTCTTCGCTTGAACGTGAAGCGCGCGGACGGAAGTAAAGCACAGCGGTGTGAGTGGGGCCTTCGCCGCCGTCACGGATGGGCTCAAGCACCAGCACGGCGTCGGGCTCAAAATCAGTGCCGGTACCGGTCAGGTGGGCAAAAGCCGAGTGCGGGCGGAAGCGGTAATCGCAGTCATTGTTGCGCACCTTAAGTTGGCCGGCAGGAATCACTAGGCGCTTGTTGGGGAACAGCTTGCCCAAAGCCTCACGGCGGGCGGCGGCCCAAGGAGCAGACTCGTTACGACCCTGCGTGTTTTCTGGGCGCGGGCCCCAGTTGGAACCAATGAACTCGCGGAAAGCGGAGTTGGCGGGCTGACGTGAGCGGTTGTTACCACGGTCAGCTAAAGTCTGGTTGTCGCTGGAAGCGGCGGATTTTTCCTCAGTCATAAAGCCATCATAAGCCGTTTAACGCGCTGAGCCCTAAGCCGTTAACGCGCTGGGCCCTAAGCTGTTTAAACGCTGGACTCGCGGCGTGGCTGGGACCTCGCTGGCAGTGAGGCTGGGAGCTACGGCTCCTAGTGCGGGGGCGGCGAGGCTGGGACCTCGCTGGCAGCGAGGCGTTAAGACTTCTAGGGCCAGCATCCTAACAACCGGGTGAGTCTAACCGCGCCTGGGCTACCTAGGCCATACAATCCAATTGTGCGCATTGATCCTCATACTCATTCAAGTTGTTCCGATGGCACCCAAACCCCAGCACAGTTAATCGCTTCCGCCGTCGAATGCGGCCTGGACGTTATTGGGTTGACCGACCACGACACCACAGATGGATGGCACCAAGCCGCACAAGCAATTGAAGGCACTAGCCTGAAACTGCTGCGCGGCATGGAAATTTCCTGCTCCTACCAGGGAATTACCCTGCATCTGCTCTCTTACCTACACGACCCCGACAATGTGGCGCTAAACCGCGAGCTTAGGCGTTCGCATGAAGCCCGCCATGAGCGCGCCCGCCTCATGGTTGAGCGGCTAAGCAAGGATTACCCCATCACCTGGGAGGAAGTTGTCGCTCAGGCAGCTCCCGGAGCCACTTTGGGACGCCCTCACATTGCTGACGCGCTGGTAGCTGCCGGGGCTTTTAAAAACCGCAGCGAGGTTTTTGCCGGCCCGCTTAAGCCTGGCTCGCCCTACACCGTGGAGCGCTACGCCCCCGACCCGGTCAAAGCCTGCGCCCTGGTGCGCGAGGCTGGGGGAGTGCCGGTGGTGGCTCACCCGCGTGCCGCTAGCCGCAGCAAGCGCCTGATTCCCGACGAGGTTTTTGCTCGCATGGCTGAGGTTGGTTTGGCTGGTCTTGAGGTTTATCACCGCGATCACGACGACGCCGCCCGTGCGCAGGCCCTGCGTCTTGCTAAGGATCTGGGGCTGGGAATTAGCGGTTCAAGCGACTACCACGGGGCTGGTAAACCTAACCGTTTAGGCGAAAACCTAATGCCGGTAGAGTTCTACGAGCGCGTTGTGGATCAGGGCCTGCTACCCATTTTGGAGGGGTAGTGGAAATCTTTGAGCCCCACGTGTTTGCTACCTCGCTAGCCACGCTGGTAGTTATTCAAGACCCGGTGGGGGCCATCCCGATCTTCCTGTCACTAACCGGCAAACAGTCCGATGCGCAGCGTAAAAAATCTGCTCGCACGGCTACGCTAGTTAGCCTTGGCGTAATTTTAGTATTCGCCTTAGCTGGACGTTACATTCTAGAGTTCCTAGGTATTAGCGTGCCCGCGTTGCAGCTATCTGGCGGTCTGTTGCTACTGTTAGTAGCCTTGGAGCTGCTTACCGACAAAATGGATGAGCATCCTGACCCTGACGCTACCGGTGGGGTTAACGCAGCCCTGGTGCCCTTGGGTACGCCCCTACTGGCTGGGCCTGGAGCGATTGTGGCCGCCATGGTGGCCGCTGATTCTTCTGGCTCCACTGCCGGTTGGATCAGTGTGGGTGTGGCCATCGTGGTGTCGCACGTGATCATTTGGCTCACCTTGCACTTCTCCACGGTGCTTAACCGGATTCTTAAGCAATCTGGCATTACCCTGCTAACCCGCATTGCCGGTTTGCTGCTGGCAGCTATTGCGGTGCAGATGATGGTGGACGCGGTAGAGACCTTCGTAAAGCAGTTCGGGGCCTAGCCTCAGCGGTGGGGCCTGTCCTTGGGACTGGCCCGTCCATAGCGGCTGGCCCCGCCGTGCGCAACAAGCAGCCTGCCGCGCAGGAGGCCCAAACCGTTCGCCGTGCGGGAGGCCAAGGGCCCAGCTCAGGGCGCCTGGCGCGTGGCCAATCAAAACCGTATGCTGCTGGCTGCAAAACTAAGAACAAACCCCCGGCTCAACCGAGCACGGGGGTTTGCGGCGTTTAAAGGAGCCTACCTGAGCCAGTGTACTCCTTAGAGCTCACTCAGTGGGTTTTAAGAAGCTACCCAGTTTTTGTGGCTTGGCTAGCAGGCTTAACCAGCAGGCTTGGCTAAGCAGGCTTTTCGGCAGGCTTCTAGCCGGCTTCAAGCTGGTTTTGTCCAGTTGGTTTTACTCAGCTTTAGTGCGGCGAGCACCGCGAGTGCGCTTACGGGGACGACGTGACTTAGTCTGCTTAGTGCGCACGGCGTCGTCGGCCTTACGGTGAGCGCGCCCCCGACCCCGAGAGCGGCTGCGAGAACGGGCGGCAGAGCGAGAGCCAGTGGTGCCCAGATCCTCAATATATTCAGCGCTTAAACCCTCACGCTTACGCTGCGAGCGCGGCAGGCGGTTACCCACATTCTCAGGAATATCCAGGTCACTGTAGAGGTGGGGACTGGTGTGGTAGGTCTCTACCGGCTCCTTGTACTCCAAGCCCAGCGTCTTGCAGTTCAGGCGCCAACGCGGCAGGTCCTCCCAATCCACAAAGGTGACCGCCGTGCCGTGCTTGCCGGCGCGCCCAGTGCGGCCGATGCGGTGCACGTAGGTCATGGCGTCTTCGGGGCACTCATAGTTAATAACGTGGGTGACGTCGTCGACGTCGATACCACGGGCGGCCACGTCGGTAGCTACCAGCACATCCACCTTGCCGTTACGCAGGGCACGCATGGCCTGCTCGCGGGCGCCTTGGCCCAAGTCACCATGCAGCGCGGCCACGGCGAAACCCTGCCTGGACAGCTCCCGGGTGACCGTGTCGGCGGTGCGCTTGGTGCGGCAGAAAATAATGCAGCCTTCGCGCTCGCGGGCCTGCAAAATGCGGCAGATAACCTCCACCTTGTTCATGGCGTGCACGCGGTAGGCGTACTGGGAGACGCTGCGCACTGTGAGGGTGTCGTCTGCGGGATCTTCCTGGGCCCGAATATGGGTGGGCTGGTTCATGTAGCGCCTGGCCAGGGCAATCACTGCGGCCGGCATGGTGGCGCTAAAGAGCATGGTTTGGCGGTCGGGGCGGGTAGCGGCCAGGATCTTTTCCACGTCAGGCAAGAAACCCAGGTCAAGCATTTCATCGGCCTCATCAAGCACCACGGTGGTGACGTGGTCTAGACGCAAAATGCCGCGATTAATCAGGTCTAGCAGGCGCCCGGGGGTACCCACAATAACCTCCGCACCAGCTTTAATGGCCTCAATTTGGGGCTCATAGGCGCGTCCGCCATAAACCTGGGCGATGCGCACGGTGCGGTATTTGGCGGCGGCGCTGAGCTCTTCAGCTACCTGTTTGGCCAGCTCACGGGTGGGCAGAATAACCAGGGCCTGGGCGCTGCCGGAGGCCGGGTCTTCATCCCAACCTTCCTCGCCGGGGCCTAGGGTGTCCATTAGTAGCGGGATGCCGAAGCCTAGGGTTTTACCGGTACCGGTTTTGGCTTGACCGATAATGTCTGCCCCATCTAACGCCACCGGCAGGGTTAATGCCTGGATTGGGAAGGGGTGGGTGATGCCGCGTTCGTCTAGGGCCTTGGTAATTTCCTCTTCTACGCCGTACTGGGCGAAGGTTTTGGTCTCTAAATCAAGGCTGTCGGCGGTGGCGCTGATGTCTGCGTCTACCTCATCGGGGCGCACAGCGGTGGCGGCAGCGGAGTTAATTAGGCCAGTGTTTGTGGCCTCAATGTCAGTATTGTTCTCGCTCATATATGCCTTCAACTTTAGGCGCTTTTTTGGCTTTATGGCAGTGTAAATGGGGTAGTTCACGTCAGCGCCTCACTAATGTGAGCGGCTTTGACTAAACTGTTGCCATGGACACTGCTTCTAATGTTTCAGCCTCTGGGGCCCCCGCGTTTAATTTGGTGGCTGGGCTGGTTACCTGGTCTTTATCGGTGCAATCCATTCGCCTGGGCAAGGATGCTTATATGGCTCCCGACATGGTCACGCGGGCCGCGTTGATGCGGCTAAGTGCCCAAACCACGCAGGATTTTAAGGCGGTTTCTACCCGTAGTCGCGAGCTGGGGGTTGATGCGCTAGATAATGCGCAGCCGTTTATGGGGGCGCTGGGTGATTACGATGAGCGTACTCGCCCGGCTGACTGGCCTGAGCGCGTGCTTAAGACTTATTTGGGTATGGGTTTGCTGGGCGACTTTGCGGCCCACGCGGTTTCGCTGCTGCCCCCGGCGCTGGCCTCTGAGCTGGCGCCCTATCTGGACCACCGTGAGCTGGATGCTTTTGCTTCTGCCAGTATTTTGGGTGCAGCCGGTTCTGACCCGCAGCTGGCGGCCCGCTTGGGGCTGTGGGGGCGGCGCGTGGTTGGTGAGGAAGTGGGTACTTTCCACGCTTTGCTGGCACGTTTTAAGGGTTTAGCTGCCGACGACGCCGCCCGCCAGGGCTACCACGACGCTCTGTCTGCTGGGGCGGCCACCCGCATGAAGGGCCTGGGCCTGCGCGTATGAGGCTATCTGCATAAAAACAAACCCCACCGGCTAGGCCGGTGGGGTTTTGTGCGCGCCTCTAGCTGGCGGCGCGGCGCCTAGGACGCCTAAAAAGTGGCGCCCAGCAGCAGTCTAAAGAAGGCGCCTGAAGAATCAGAGGGCGAAGCCCACGCGACGCGGCTCGCTTTCACCCAGCACTACGTAGGCAATAGCGGAGGTGGGCACATAAACCTTGCGGCCCTTGTCGTCGTCGAGAACTACGGCGGGGGAGCCCTGAGCGGCCTTGATGGTGGAAAGTACGCGCTCTTGGCTGTCATTGGTCTCGAAGGTTAGCTCGCGCGCAACGTTGGTGATGCCGATGGTGACCTGCATGTAAAGCTCCTAGTAAAGAAGTAGTGGGCCGGCAGGGAATGCGGGAAATTTACTTACATAATGCTACTGCAATGCAAAAAATACACGAATTGGCGTGTATAAGCTGTGTTCCAATAGTTACATGAGCAAATTCTGCTTAACGCCGCCGTCGCAGCGCTTTGAGCTGCCACAACCAGACGCTTTCACCACTAAAGCCTCCCAGCTAGTTGGCGAAGGGCGAAATTTGGTGGCTTTGGGGGCGCCGGGCAGTGGCAAAACTACTTTAGCGGTGTCCCTGGTGGCCCAGGCGGTGGCGCAGGGGCGTCAAGCAGTGTTGCTTAGCCCCACGCGCGTGCGTGCAGATCAGCTGCGCACTTATTTGGTGCAGGCTCAAACCCAGCTGGCCAGCCGCCAGGGCCAAGCGGCGTCGCAGTCACCCCAAACTCAGCCCAGCCCAGCTCAGACCGGCCCGACGGCAGACTCAGGCGTCCCAGCGGATAAGTCCGGCCCGGCCCAGGCCGGCCCGGCGGCGTCAGCCCAAACCTATACCCAGGATGCTGCGGGGGCCGCCCCGGCGGCGTCGGTGCAGGTGGACACCCCGCGCGTGTTTACCCCGGCGGCTTTTGCGCTGCGCATCCTAAGCCAGTGGTTTAGCCAGCGTCTACAACCCCTGCCAGCCCCGGTGTTGCTGATGGGCGCTGATGAGGACGCCGCCCTAGAACAGCTAATTGGCCAGGTCAGCTGGTCTCAACCAGCTGAAGTAACTCAAACACGCGGTTTTCGCGCCCAAATCCGTAACCTGTTCTCGCGCTGCGGTGAGCTGGGGGTTGACTACCAGCTGCTAGAGCAACTGGGCCAGGCCGCCCAGGTACAGCTGTGGTGTGAGGCGGCGCCACTGTTAAAACTGTGGGACAGCCAAAGTGACATCAGCGCCGCCAACCGGGCCATGGCGCTGAAACTAGACACCGCCCGCCTGCAAGATCGGGCCCTATATGCGCTAGAGCATTGGTATCAAGCCGATGTAACCGCTCCACCACAGCTGCCAGATCTGGTGGTGGTAGACGACTACCAAGACTGCACGGCGGCCACCGCCCGCCTACTGCACGCTTTAGCTGCCCTAAACCTTGGCGAGGCTGAGGGACAAGGCTGGTCTGCTGGCCAGATGCCAAGCGCTGGCCTCGGTGGCGCCAGTGGCGCGCAAGGACCTGGCAGCCGCAGCAGTGCGAATGGATCTGGTGACGCCACTGGTGCGGGGAAGCCCGGCGACGTCGGCGTGACTAGCCCCGGCGACGTCGAGCACAAGGACGGACGCAGCACCCAAATAGTGGTGTTAGGCAACCCCGATGAGGCGGTTGAAACCTTCCGTGGCGGTGACCCACTAATGCTGGCCAGCGCCGCACGCGACTTTGACGCCGTGGCCCTAACCCTGCCGCAAGTACATCGCGGCTCACGCCAAATCGCTGCTCTAATTGAACTGGCCGTGCAGCAAGTACAGGTAGCCGGATGCATCAGCCAACGCCGCCCCAACTACCAGCATTTGGCGCAAAACAGCCAAAGCGTGTGCTTCAAAATAGCCCCAGATGACACTGTCCAGGTGGGTGCCGTGGCCGCACATATGCGCTCACTGCATCTAGAGCAAGGCCTGGCCTGGGGGCAAATGGCGGTGATTGTGCGCCAAAGCAGCTCGGTGGAGTTGATCCGTCAAGAACTACGGCGCGGCGGAGTACCCCTAGCCCCAGACACCCCTGCCCTACTGCTGCGCAGTGAACCAGCCGCGAAGGCCCTACTTGACTGCGCCCGCGCCGCCCTAGAGCAGCTACTGGGCGTACCGGTGGTGCAAGAAGAAGCAGCCCGCGCCCTGCTACTAAGTCCCCTGGTGGGCTTTAGCGCCATTGAGCTACGTCGGCTGCGACGTATTTTGGGGGAGAGCCCAGATCACCTAAGCACCCGAGTGCTTAGCGACACTGAGCTGTTTGACCAGCTAGAAGCAGCCCCCACCTTGGCAGCCAAAGCTAAAGTAGCCCAAGCCATTAATGAGGCCCTGGCTAAAGAACGCAGCGAAGGGCTAGAGGCCCTGGTGTGGGGGGCCTGGCAGGCCAGCGGCAAAGCCCAATACTGGCGCCAACTGGCCCTAGACATTGAGGCCGACTCGCTGCTACGCCAACGCGCCGATCATGATCTGGACGTGGTTATTTCCCTGTTTAAACGTCTAGAGGTGTGGAGTGAACGCAATCCTTCAGCCCCCGGCCAGCAGTTCCTTGATGAGCTAGAGGCCCAGCAGGTGGCCTCAGACTCGGTGGCGTCTCTAGGGGCGCGTCCACAGGGTGTTTCGGTGCTGACGGTGGCGGCCTGCGCGGGGCGTCAGTGGGAGTTTGTGGCGGTTTTAGGTATCGACGACGGCGTGTGGCCTAACCTGCGTCTACGTGACAGCCTTACCCAAACCGGTTTACTAACCGACATTGTCTCCCAACGTATAGCTGACACTGTCAACTTAGCTAGCTTAACTGCCAGCTTGGACCCCCAAGCCCTGGCTCAAGCCCGCGCCCAGATTTGCAGTGACGAGATGCGCCTGCTGGTGGCCGCCATGTCGCGGGCCAACAGTCAACTGTGGCTGGGGGCAGTTAACGGTGGCGAGCAGGGACCCTCCAGTTTCTTCAACTACCTAAGCCGCCAAAGCGCCATACCGGTTGAACCAATCCAGCCCGGCGGCGCCTACACTCTGCGCGGCCTGGTAGCTACGCTACGTCGGCAATTAATGCTTGATTTAAAACACAACAACGGTACCCAGGCCCCACAAATCGCCGCGCTACTAGCCGCCCTGGCCCAGCGTGGGGTGCCCGGAGCCGATCCACGCAGCTGGCTGGGGATCGCTGGGGCCAGTCAATTCCTCACCGAGCTGCCCGCCCAGCTAGAAAGCCAAGACCGCCTGGGCACGCAGGTGGCCACCCACGCCGTCGTCGCCCTTAAAAAATTGCAAGCCCAGCGCGTAAACCAAGCCCGCCAACGCGGGGCGAGACTCTCACCCTCAGACGTAGAAAACATTGAAACCTGCCCGCTGCGCTGGTACCTGCAACGCCACGGGGGCTCGCCGGCAAGCTCCAGCGCCCAGCAGATCGGGGCGCTAATCCACTGGTTGGCTCAGCAAGGTCAAGAACATGGGCTGAGCCGCGAACAGCTACTAGACCTGTTCTATCGTGAACGCTCCAGCCTGCAGCTACCCGGGGGTTGGTATGGGCGCCAAGAAAACCAACGGGTAGAGAAAATGGTGGAAAACCTGGCCCTTTACCTGGCCAACAGTCCCGCAAACATGCAGGTAGAAGTGGAGTGCCCAGTGCGCGCTCAGGTGGAACTAGAAGTGGATGGCGCCCCGCTTAAAATCAAAATTTCTGGGCGCGCAGACCGCCTAGAACACACCAGTCAAGGCATAGACGTAATCGACTTTAAAACCGGCGCCAGTGTGGACTCTGCCGGCGCCCAAACCAACGCTCAGCTGGCCACTTACCGTGTAGCCCTGCAGGCACGCGGCGAAAACGTGCACGGTGGGGCGCTCATCATGCTGGGTAAAGAAAACAAAAAAGCCCAGGTGGATGCTTTAACCTATCCCGGCTCGCGCGAGCTAGCCCCCAGTGACTACCTAGAAACTGGCCAAGGCTGGGACACAGACCTGATCAGCGCCGCCGCCCGCGACAGTTTAGGGCCCAGCTATCAGGCGCGCACCGGAGAACACTGCCGCCACTGCGCCTACCAAGATTTCTGCCCCGCCCTAAGCGATCGGAACTACCTATGAGCGCACCAAAACCAGCAGCCGGGGCCCAGTTCCTGGCCCTACCTACGCCGCCACAACGCTTAACCCCCACTCAGCTATTTACGGCGTTGGGTGAAAAGCATATGCCCACTGATCAGCAAGAAAAGGTAATTACTGCGCCCCTAAAACCAACTTTGGTGGTGGCCGGGGCCGGCTCAGGTAAAACCGCCACCATGAGTGCGCGCGTAACCTACCTGGTGGCCAGTGGGCAGGTGGACCCTAGCCAAGTACTGGGTCTAACCTTCACCCGTAAAGCCACCCATGAGCTGCGCGAACGCATCGAAAACCGACTCGGCCAGCTGTATCGCTATCCTGGCTGGACATCGTCAAGTACTCGCTCTAACACTGATGAGTCAGCGTCAGCTGACGCCCCGTCCACAGCTGCCGGCCCATCCACGGCTGCCGAGGCAGGGGGCAGCAACAGCCAAGTCCAAGAGCTCACAGCAGTGGCGGGGGAGGCCACCGTAGCCACCTACAACTCCTTTGCCGGCTCCCTAGTGCGCGAATGGGGCCTGGAAGTAGGCCTGGAAACCGACACCGCCGTACTGACCCCCGCCAGCTCCTGGCAGATCATGTATGAGCTGATGGAAAACTGGGGCCAAGAATTTGAAGAACCCTTCAGTTCCCTAGATTCAGCCACCGAACTAGCCCTGCAGGTAGCCAACTCGCTTAACGAAAATTTACTTAGCGTAGATGAAGCCCGCGAACTGATGGCAGATCTGGGCCAGAACCTAAAAGACCTGCGCTCAGTGCGCGGGGCAGCCAAAGCCATTGACGCCAAAAGCCTGCCAGCCATGACCAAACGTATCCAAGTGCTGGATCTGGTGGAGCGCTACATTGACTACAAACGTGAAAACTCACTGGTGGACTTTGGCGACCAGGTGGCACTGGCATGCCGGATCGTTACTGATGAGCGGGTGGGGCCGCGCGTAATCGCCCAATACCGTGACCGCTTCAAAGCGGTGCTGCTAGATGAGTTCCAAGACACCTCGGTGGCGCAAACCATTTTGCTCTCCAGCCTCTTTGCCGGGTGCGGAGTGGTGGCTGTGGGTGACCCCAACCAGGCCATTTATGGTTGGCGCGGCGCCAGCTCAGCGGCGCTAGGCCAGTTCCACCGCCACTTCAGCAACGGCGCCGGCCCGGTGCTGCAACTATCCACTGCCTGGCGTAACGATCCACAAATCTTGCAGGCAGCCAACCGCATCAGTGACCCGCTGCGTGCCAGTGGTCAGGTGAAAGTAGAAAAACTGGTTAAACGCCCCGGGGTGGGCGATGAGCGCGGCAAAGTGTGGGCTGCCAGAGTGCAAGATGGCCTGGCCGAGGCTGAGCTGATCGCCAAATTCCTGGCTCAGCGTTGGTCTCCAAGCAAATCCATGGCGGTGCTATGCCGTACCCGCAGCCAATTCACCCCGATCGTGGCCGCCCTGATTGAGCGTGGCATCCCGGTAGAGGTGGTGGGTTTAGGTGGCCTGCTGGATGTGCCCGAAGTGGCTGACGTGCGCGCCCTGATGAGCGTGGCTTTAGACCCCACCAGCGCCGACCGCTTAATGCGGCTAATTGACCTGGTAGGGATCGACGCCGCCGATCTAGACGTGGTGTGGAGCTTTGCCCGCGAACTGGTTAACGCCCGCGCCAGCGCTGGGCCCAGTGGTGCTGAACCACGACTAGCTGAGCCGCTGCTAGCTGAGGCCCTAAGCGAGATAGTGGTTAACTTTGCAGCATTTGAAGCTTTCTGCAAAAAATATGCCTGCGCGCTGTCACCGGCAGGCCTATACCAAGCCAAACGCCTAGGGCGCATACTGCAAGAAGCTAATGCGGCCGCCAACTTGGAACTGGTGGACTTCATCCCCTGGGCTGAGCGCGCCCTGGGCTTGGATGTTGAAGCTGCTGCGCGCGTGGATGTAAATGAGGTGGGGGCGCGGGCGCTAGCAGCGCTGCGAGCCCAGGCGACGTCGTTCAAAGCCCAAAACCCTGAAGCTGGGGCGCAAGTGTTCTTAGGCTGGCTAAACGCGGCCCAAGACCAAGAACGCGGGCTGGAACTACCTGAAGTTGAGCCCGCCCCCGGCGCGGTGCAAGTGCTAACCGTGCACGCCTCCAAAGGTTTGGAATGGGACATAGTGGTGGTTCCCGGCCTGGTGGAAGCCAATTTCCCCAGCTACCGTAGCCGGCCTAAAGAGGACTACACGGTGCTGGCAAACAGCTGGATCACCCAGGTGAGCGAGTTCCCCCATACCCTGCGCCGCGACTATGACTCACTGCCGCCGTGCCCATTCATTGGGCTTAGCCCCCAGGCCGGTAAAGATGCGATTTTGGCTGCCGGCGAGGAATACCGCAGTGAGCTTGGTAAATGGGAGGTGGCTGAGGAGCGGCGCCTGGCCTATGTGGCCTACACTCGGGCCCGCAGCCAGCTGCTGCTGACTACCAGCCACTATGCGGCGCTTTCAAAGACCCCCAAGATGACCAGCCGGTTTTTGAAAGAGCTAGAGCGTTCACAGATGGTGCAGTTCCTAGCAGATGATGAACGCGACGATGATTTAAGCAATCGTGCCTTAGACCAAAGCTCGGTGTCTGTATGGCCGCACCAGCTCGACTCCCTGGCCGGTCTGGAAGAGCCAGGTGTTGCAGATGTGCCGAGCCAAGCTGCGCCGGACCAAGCTGTGCCGGGCCAAGCAGTGCCGGGCAAGCAGGCTGGGCTGAGTTTGCGGCTGCGCGCAGCTGCCCTAGTCAGCATGGCGGGCGGCTGCCAGGGTGCTGGCTCCGAAGAGGCTTTACAAATACCGGAAGGTTTAGCGCCGCAGCTTGATGATTGGTGGCGCCAAGCCCGCCTGCTGCTGCAAGAGCGCCAAATCCGCCAAGAAAACGGGCAGGAAATTGTTTTGCCTAGTCACCTGGCTGCCACGGCCATGGCCAAAGTGGGTAAAGAAGACTTCATCATGTCTTTACGTCGCCCCTTGCCGCCGCCACCTTCCAAGGCAGCGCGGTTAGGTACAGCCTTCCATGAGGAAATGTCGCAGCGTCTAAACAGTGAAGGCACTTTGCTTTCGCTAGCTGAAGCCGGCAGTGACCGCCTGAGCCCCGCTGACCGCAAGCAGGTTAACGACTGGCTTGATAACGTCGCTGACCTGGAGATACTGCAAGGCTATAGTCCCTACGCTACCGAAATTGACCAGGAAATTAGGTTGGCTGGATTCAATGTGCGTTGTCGTATTGACGCCGTGTTTAAAGCGGTTGAAAAAGGCCGCGCCCAGTGGCTGATTGTGGACTGGAAAACCGGTGGTCAGCGCGTGCGGGTAGATCAGCTTTCGCTGTATGTGCATGCCTGGGCGGCCAGCCAAGGTGTGGATATCAGCCAGGTGCGCGCGGCCTATGTGTATGTGCAAGACGGCCATGTTGATGAGCTGCGACCGCGCCAAATCATTGGCCTAGATGTCTTCAAGGAGCGCCTAGAAACCCTGCGCGCTCAGCACTAACTCAGGCAAACAAACACAGGTAAACAAACACAGGCAAAATCATCCCTTCCCTATAAAAATTCCATGGGGTTTTATAGGGAACGGACGAAATGTCAGTATTTGTGAGGCATAGGGTCGGAGCGTGAGACAAATGTCTGGGGTCTGAGACTAGGGCGGTCGGTGCTGGTGCTAGCTGCTGTGAGAGGCGCGGACGGCGAGCGTCCCCTGTGCGGCGACGGCGCCAATGCAAGTGGGCCGCCAATGCGGCGTTGTCGTTAATGTGGGCGGCACCCTCAACGCAGCGGCACCCAAGGCAACGTTCCCAAGGCGGCGGCGTCGCTAATGCAGGCAGCACCCCTGATGGCACCCCCAAAAGCATCCCTAATAATGAACCTGCGTTCGCACCCGAGGCGATGCTGCATAGACTGAAGGCATGCTTGAGCTCCGCGAAATCTCGAAATCCTATGTCACCAGCGCATTGACGCAGGTGGCACTAGATGACGTGAGCGTAACTTTCCGTGACAACGAGTTTGTGGCAATCCTGGGCGCCTCGGGCTCGGGTAAAACCACCATGCTGAACGTGATCGGCGGGCTGGACCACTTCGATTCAGGCGATCTGGTGATCGACGGCGTTTCCACCGCCCACTACAAAGACCGCGACTGGGACGCCTACCGCAATGCGCGCGTGGGTTTCGTGTTTCAAAGCTACAACCTGATCCCGCACCAAAGCGTGGTGGCCAATGTGGAGCTGGCACTTACGCTTTCGGGGGTTTCGCGTGGGCAACGACGACGCCGCGCCCTGGCCGCCCTGGAAACTGTGGGTTTGGCGGAGCACTCGCACAAGCGGCCCTCCCAGCTGTCGGGTGGGCAGATGCAGCGCGTGGCCATTGCGCGTGCGCTGATCAATGACCCTGAAATTGTGCTGGCAGACGAGCCCACCGGCGCGCTGGACTCCACCACGTCGGTGCAGGTGATGGACCTGCTGCAGGAGGTGGCCCGCCAGCGCCTGGTAATTATGGTCACCCACAACCCCGAGTTGGCCCACCAATATGCCACGCGCATCGTGGAACTGGCTGATGGGCGCATCATTTCTGACTCAGATCCGGTTATCGGGGAACTCGATGATGTGGGCGCTCCTGTCCTGGCTGGTGCTGTTGAAGATGACGGCGCGGCTGGGGCTGAGGGAGCGGCTGGGGCTGAGCATGAAGCTGCGGCCCTGAATGATGACACTGTGCAGATACCCGCCGTAAGTGCTGGTGAGAAGGCTGAGGGCAGTGCTGTTGAGGGCGGTGTTGCTTATGGTGACGACGACGGCGCGGCCGGGGCTGAGAGCGAGGGCGGCGTCGTTGGACGTGAGGAAGGCCAACGCGCGGGCAGGCATAGGATAGGTGCGGGCGCAAAACGGAACGCGGGCAGGCGCAGGACAGACGCGGGCGCAAAACGGTGGGAACGCAACAAAAACCGTGCGGATTCCAGCCGCCCCGGGCACAGGCCGCGACGCGTGTCCATGGGTCCGCTGACTGCGCTGGGGCTCAGTTTTACCAACCTAATGACCAAAAAGGGACGCACCGCCATGACCTCATTTGCGGGGTCGATTGGCATTATTGGTATTGCGCTGGTGCTGGCATTGGCAAGCGGGGCAAATAATTACATTATTTCCACCCAGGAACGCGCTATGGCCTCTTATCCGCTCACTATTGAGCGGGTGGGAATGGATTTAACTGGCGTATTATCTTCATCGGCGTCAGGTGAAGCGGCGCCAAATGACGGAAAAATTCATACCGCCTCGCAGTTATCTAATGTGACTGCGTCAATGAAAACTAATGATTTAACTTCGCTGCAAAGCTATTTAAAAGGAAATGGTGGCAATATAAATAAGTATGTGCGCACCATTGAATATAATTACGGCATTAACCCGCGCATCTATTTACCAAAAAGCTCTAAAGGTCCGGTGCAGGTAAATCCGGATGTGACCTTCACTGAAGGCTCCACTAATTTTGGAGCTTTCCAATCTATGACTTCCACAAATATTTTCAAACAGTTAGCTAATGATCGTTCACTGTATGAAAATAGCTATGATGTGGTTAGTGGGCGCTGGCCGACGGCGGCAAATGAGCTGGTGGTGGCGCTAGATTCTAATGGGCGCTTGCCTGAGCGGCTTGAATATACGCTAGGTTTGCGTGACTATGGACAGCTGCAAAATGCTATGGCTAAACTGCGTCAAAATGAGGGTGTGAAACTAAAAAACTCTGCTGCTACATGGGCACCTCAGCAAATTTTGGGCGCTAAATTCAAGCTAGTTAACGTGCCCGATCTTTACAAATATGACGCTAAATATAAGGTTTGGAGTGCTCGCGACAATGATGCGAATGTACTCAAACAAATCGTAGCTGCCGGCACTGACCTAAAGGTTGTAGGTATAGTTAAACCAGCTTCTAGTGGCGGCGGATTTGGGCAGTCGAGTGTACTTTCTCCGGGTATTTATTACACTGGGGCGCTAACCCAGCAGGTAATTGCCAAGGCGGCGGCGTCGCCAATTGTTAAGCAGCAGCTAGCTGATCCCAAACGCAACGTATTTACCGGTAAAACTTTCGAGGAAGAAGCCAAAGAGCAGGCCAACCCGCAAATCGATTTATCTTCGCTAATCACTATTGATCAAGATAAATTGACTGCAGCGTTTAAGTTTGATCCGTCGTCTATTAATGCCGGATTGAATAATTTAGACTTCTCTGGGATGGATTTAAGCGGGGCTGTGGGAAATGTACAGCTGGACTTAAGTAGCCTGGATTTAAGTCAGACGCCTGCGATTGATTTAAATGGTTTAGATGCCTCTAAACTGGATTACTCAGCTTTACAGAAACAGTTTCCGCAACTGGCCAACATTGACCTAGCTAAAGTGGTGCAGGCTGCGCTAGCTAATGGAGCGATCAAACCTGGCGGTGCGCAGGCGCTAAGTAATATCCTCACCCAGGTGGTGGGTGGTTTTATACCCTGGTATGCACAGCATGGGGGCGACGACGACGGTGGCGGCCCGGGCACGCCAGGACAGGCCGATCCTGCCAAGATTGCTGCGGCGGTGACAAAGTATCTGCAAACCGAACAGGTGCAAAAGCTCTTGGCGCCAATCTTTAGTGGCGACACTATAATTGACCGAGCCAAGCTCACTGCTAACCTTACCCAGGCCCTGGGTAATGATCCGGCAGTGCAACAAATTGCTGAAAATGTTTCTGCTGACCTGGCCGCTCAGATCTCCAGTAAAGTGGCTAGTGCGCTTAGCTCAACGGTTAGTACTGCGCTAAGTAAAGCAGTTGGGCAGTTGCTGCAAAGCTCACTTAACCAGCTGATGACCACCTTGCAAACCCAATTGACTGCTCAGGTGCAAAACGCCATGGGGCAGATTATGGGAAACCTTTCCAGTGCCATGCGGGTAGATGCGAATAAACTTAAAGACGCATTTAAGTTTAATATGAAGCCGGAAGAAATTGCGGCATTATTGACTCAGCTACTTAATCCTAAGGCCACTACGGCTCGCGCTAATTTAACTACTTTGGGTTATGCGCGCGCTGATCAGCCGGAACGTATTGATATTTATCCGAAGTCTTTCGCAGATAAAGATCATGTTAAATCTATCCTCGCTAGTTACAATGCGGAGGCTAAAGCTGCCAAACAAACTGGCAAAGTGATTGTTTATTCAGATCTGGTAGGGATGCTGATGAGTTCAATCACCAACATCATTAATATTGTGACCGCATTGCTAGTGGCATTTGTGTCTATTTCGCTGGTGGTGTCTTCAATTATGATCGGTATTATCACGTTTATTTCCGTATTGGAGCGGCGTAAAGAGATTGGGATTTTGCGTTCAATTGGTGCGTCTAAAGCCGATATTAGGCGCGTGTTTAATGCGGAAACCCTGATTGTGGGCGCTCTGGCAGGTTTGCTGGGTGTGGGCATGAGTGTGTTGGTGACTATTCCAGCCAATATTTATGTGGCAGACCGCTTTGGGGTGCAAGACATTGCCACGCTGCCGGTTGCTGCCGGGGTAATTTTGGTGCTCATTTCTATGGGCTTGACCTTCTTGGCTGGTTTACTGCCGGCTTCCAAGGCTGCGCGTGAAGATCCTGTAGAGGCACTGCGCGGAGAATAAATACAGGCAAATACAGGCAAATCATACAAATACAGGCAAAATCATCCCTTCCCTATAAAAATTTCATGGGGTTTTATAGGGAAGGGATGAAATGTCAGTATCTGTGAGCAGGTATATAAGTTGTTGACCAAGGGGTGGGTTGCGAGTCGAGGCTCTACGGTGTGGATCAGGATTTGCGGCGCGAGCCAAAGACTTGCGCAGTGAAGTAACCTAGATGTGCACTTCGAACCTGACCTGCCCAAACGATCTGGCTCGGTAGACTCTTGCGGCCAGGCGCGCTGTGGGACAGTAGGCTCATTCCCTGGACACTGTAAATGTCTGCGTCACCTGCCACTTTGAGTGTGAAACTCCCTAAATTTTCTCAATGTCTAGGCAATTTTAAGGTGAATTGGATATTTTTGAACCAGTCAAATTCTCAGATCAAGGTGGTCTAAAGTGCTTAAAAACAGCAGATTCGGCAAGCGAATTTTGCGCCGTGCCAACACTTTCCTGCTAACTGCGGCTGTAGCTGCGGCGACTCTCGGGAGTGGCGCGGTTGCAGCTCCAGTGGCGACGTCGTCGTCCGTGGCGGCCCCGGTAGCAGCGGCGTCGTCGGTAACGCAGCTAACCCAAGCTGGCGTCGTCGGCAAGATGGGTGCCCCGGGCACCGGCGTCATCGACTCCAGCAACGGCTGGGTGGACAAAACCTGCACTGTTAAAGGCGGGGACTGGGTTTATCAGGGCGGCGACTCCTGGTGGTACCGCAATTCAGACGGCTCCTACCCAAGCAAATGTGTAGCTACAATTAAAGGCGTTAAATATCTATTTGATGCAAATGGTTGGGCTGCCAGTGGCTGGGCTGCTTCAAAGAAAACCGATAAATTAGGCAACAAATACTGGTATCACTTCACCACTAATGGTTTAAGTAAAGGCTGGCATATTGAGGGCTGGGCGCGCTTTTACCTAGACGGTGGCGACGGTCATATGTATGTCAACTGGAATACCATTGGCGGGAAATCTTATTACTTCACTCCCGGTGGCGCAATGGTTACCGGTTGGTATAAGGCCTATCCGGGTTGGTATCACTTTGGGGACGACGGCGTATTAACCACTGGTTGGTTTAAGTCCGGTAATGCTTGGTATTACCTAGACCCGGGTAAAGGCTCCACTAATTTGAGTGGTGCATATAAGGGTTTAATGCTTACGGGTTACCAAACTATTGATGGTAAGCGTTACTATTTCGACGCTTCAGGTAAGTGGGATCCCAGTAAATAATTAGTATTTACTGTTATTTACTCGCTGATATTGTCTAATATTTGCGTCGGGACGCATTGGGTTGAGCCTCGGCCTGCATCCCCTGGTCTGCATGCGCCGTCGCTAATATGCGGTCGCCGTTGCAAATACTGACATTTCATCCCTTCCCTATAAAACCCCATGGAATTTTTATAGGGAAGGGATGATTTTGCCTGTATTTGTCTGATTTTGCCTGCCATCCTTCGGCTGCCTGCCAGCGGCTGTAATCAGAGCGCAGCGAGCTCTTCGCGCAGGCGCTGCTTTACAGCCAGCGGCGCCCAGGAAATCTCAATCGCGTTAGCCACCAGGGTGCGCAGGAAGTCCTCATCAACCCCATCGTGGTCAGCCACGCGCTGGAAGTTATCGCCGATGTAGCCGCCAAAGTAGGCCGGGTCATCAGAGTTGATAGTTACCAGAACGCCGTCGGCAACTAGCTGCTTAACCAACTCAACCTTGTCAGACTCAGAAATCCACAGGTTCGAAATCGGGCAGCTGGTCAGCCCAATACGGTGCTCTACCAGGTACTTAACCAGCTCCGGGTTCTCCACCACGTTGGTGCCGTGGTCCACTCGCTGCACCTGAATGTCCTCAATGACCTGGCGGATGTGCTCAATAGAGTCTTTAATGTCGACGTCGCAGTGCATAGTCAGCTGGTATCCCTCGCGGCGGGCGCGGGCAAAGACTGCGGCAAACTTGGCTGGCTCGTGGTCGGTTTCGTCAGAGTCCAGGCCCACCCCCACGATCCATTGCTGGTAGGGCAGCGACTCCAGCAGCGTAGCCATGGCGTATTCGGGCTGGAAGTCGCGCAGGAAACACATGATGAACTGGCTAAATACGCCCAGGGTTTGCTCGGCCTCAAGCTGGGCGCGGCGCAGACCAGAAATCACGGTGTGGAAGCTGACCCCACGGCAGGTGTGTGCCTGGGGGTCAAAGAAAATTTCTGCGTAACGCAGTCCCTGGCTGGCGGCCTTGCGGTAGTAGGCCATGGCCAGGTCATAGAAGTCTTCGCTGGTGAGCAGCACGTTCATGCCGTCGTAGTAGGCGTCTAGGAAGGAAGCTAGATCGTCGAAAGTGTAGGAGTCCTTAACTTCCTGCTCGCTACTAAAAGGTAGCTTGATGCCGTTGCGCTGGGCCAACTTGAATTTCAGCTCCGGCTCTAGCGTGCCCTCAATGTGTACGTGCAGCTCAACCTTGGGTAGAGCCTGCACGAGCGCCTCGTGTGCCATGACGTCTCCTTCGAAAACTAGGAATTTAGTAAATTCTAGTTGTCTTAGGGTGTCTGCGTGGCGCAAATTACGCGCTCAGTATGCCCTGATTCGGGGCCGTCTTATGGGGTGGCGCTCCCGACGCCGCCGCGCCTGGGTCCTTTCCGTCGTCGCCCTGTGCTCCCGATGCCGCTACGTTTGGCTGCCTTCCACCCTTGGCCCGTGCTCTCGACGACGGCGCCTGGGTCCTTTCCGTCGTCGCCCCGTGCTCCCGACGCCGCCACGCCTGGCCGGTAATTCCCAAGCTGGCCTGCGCCCCGGGCACTGTGGACCCTACCTAGACCCCCAGGAATTCCTTGATGGCCGGCAGTTCGCGCTGAGCCTGGGCGTAACCTACCTGGTAGGCCTCTTCGAGCACTTCATAGCGCATTTCGAGCTTGGAAATTTCGGTGACCTCCGGGCAGTAGACATAGGCGCGTCCCTTAGCTTCCAGTCTGAAAGCGGTTTTGCGGGCGGCGTTGTAGCGGGCGCTGCGGGCGGTGACGGCGTCGGCAATGGAAGGTAGACGTGGGAAAGCGGCGCGCATACTGGCGTGGGTGCCCAGACGCGTGGCCGGCTTGATGAAGTCGCGCGGGCGGGTGAGCACAATCAGGAATTTGCGGTAACCGTCGCGCATAGGGGCGTCCAGTGGAATGCCGCCGTTGGGGCCAAGAGCGCCGTCGACATAAGTGTCGCCGTCGATCTCTACCGGTGGCATCAGTACCGGCAAGGTGGATGAAGCGCGCGCAAGTAAGCCCACGTCAGAGACGCTATGCATGTCTTCTTTGGTAAACCAAACGGCCTGACCGCGTGTGGCGTTAAAAGAGCCAACACGTATCTGCGCTGGGTTGGCCATGAAAGTGTCGTAGTCGAAGGGGAAATCGCCGTCAGCCTCGGCAATGTCGTGGTAGAGATAGTCCACATTGAAGATGCCGCGCCCGGCTAGCCAGTGCTTGTAGCCGCCAAATTCAGGGCTGAGAGCCACATCCACAAAGGAGTCGTGGGCGCGGGCGGCGTCACGCGAAACATAGTTAACGGTGTGCGAGCTACCCGCAGAAATACCCGAAACATGGGGAAAATCTAGGCCAGCCTCGATCAGGGTGGCCACCAGTCCGGCAGTGTACACCCCGCGCATACCGCCGCCTTCAAAAACTAGCGCTGTGTCAGGAAGATGTGTCAATGCGGTACTCACCGCGTCAGCCTATGTCAGAGACCTATGGCTAGGTAAGGCGCGACACACGTGAGCCGCCCCGCTACTGGTGTGACCCAGTTAGCAGGGCGGCTTGTGTTGGGTTGGTTATAGGGTCGACGACGGCGCCCGGCTGGCCCAGCGAGTCCAGGCCCGCAAAGGCCTGCGCGCTGGCCAAGATCAAACCCCTAGACGCCGTCTAGCTAGTGGGGTGCGCGGCAGGCAATCTGACGGGCCGCTCCAGTCAGGCAGCTAGCACGGCCTTAAATCTGAGCTAGGGCCTGATCAAGGTCGGCGATCAGATCGTTTACGTCCTCCAGACCTACGGCCAGACGCAGCAGAGTTCCGGGCACGCCCCCAACCCCGCCGGTGCGGGTCGAGTGGGTCATGATTGCCGGGTGTTCGATTAGCGACTCGGGCGCGCCCAGCGACGCAGCCAGCGCAAACACGCGGGTCAGGCCGGTTAGGCGGATGGCGTCGTCCTCATTGGCCAGCTCGAAAGAAAGCACCCCGCCGCTACCCAGCGGGTTTTGGCGCTGCGCCAGGGTATGCGCCGGGTGGCTGGGCAGGCCCGGGTAGTAGACGGCAGTTACCTTGGGATGGGCCTGCAAGAACTCGGCCACCGCCTGGGTGTTGGTGCAGTGGCGTTCCACGCGCACTGCCAGGGTCTTTAGGCCACGGTGGGCTAGGAAAGCGTCGCGCGGGGACTCAATGGCCCCCAAAGTCATCTGCAGACGGGTCAGCTCCTCGGCGGCGTCGCGAGAATCAAAGAAGGGGGTGACATGTTCAGGTAGCTGTAAACCGTCGCGCAGCACCACTGCGCCACCAACCACATCCGAGTGTCCACCAATGTACTTAGTGGTAGAGTGCACCACCACGTCAGCGCCCAGCTCCAACGGGCGCTGCAGCAGCGGGGTGGCGAAGGTGTTGTCAACCACCAAAAGTGCCCCCACCTCGTGACATAGCTCGGCGACGGCGGCAATGTCGGTAACCGTGAGGAAGGGGTTAGAGGGGGTCTCCACCCACACCAGCTGGGGGCGTTGGGCGCGAATTTCGCGCGCGGCCACATCCAGATCGGTAAGGTCCACAGCCGCTGAGGTGAAGCCTTCGGCTGGCTTAATGACACTGAAAAGCTTGTGAGTACCGCCGTAAACATCGGTGGAGTGAATGATGTGATCGCCGGGGCGGGTTAGCAGGCGCACCACGGTATCCTCGGCGCTCATGCCTGAGGGGAAGGCGAATCCATGGGTGGCGCCTTCCAGGGCGGCTAGGGCGCCGGCGAAAGCGTTGGTGGTGGGGTTGCCGCAACGACCATACTCAAAGCCCTGCTTGAGATCGCCAGGAGCATTTTGTACGTGAGTGCTGGTCACATGCATAGGGGGAACCACGTCACCGGTGACCGGATCTGGCTCAAAACCCAAGTGAATCGCGCGAGTGGAGAAAGCGGCTGCGTTGTTTTCCATGTATTGAGTTTAATTCCGCGCTTCACCCTTGTTAATAACTACGCCACACGCATAAGGGCATAGGTCACATTAAAGGTGCTTACTTTCACCGCTGACCTCCATGAGTGGTGTATGTGGTTGGTGAGCGTGGATAATTAGACTTGAAATCTTGTTAGCTGCGAGTTTTCCCCAGATACATGCGCAGCCGATACATAGCCAACTGAAAGGTGACGTGGGTTTGCGGGTAGCTTTCAAAATTTTCAGGCGCGATATTGGGCGTATTTTGCGCGTGCCTTTCGCTGTGATCGTAGTGGTGGGCGTGTGTTTCCTACCCGCAATGTATGCCTGGTTCAATATCGCCGGCTTCTGGGACCCCTACGCCAACACCTCCCACCTGCGCGTCGCCGTCGTTAATGAAGATAAGGGCGCCACCACCGCCGCTACCGGCAAGATCGACGCCGGAGCTCAAGTAGCCGCCCAAATTAAAGACAATCACGACCTGGGCTGGTACTTCACCACGCGGCAGGGGGCTATCGACGACGTAAAAACCGGTAGGTCCTATGCGGCTATCATCATCCCCGCTAACTTCTCTACCAGCTTGGTCAGCTTCATGGACCCGCAGCATTACAGTCAGCCCAAGCTGGAGTATTACGTCAACCAAAAACTCAATGCGGTGGCCCCGCAAATAACTAACGCTGGCGCCACTACATTGGATCGAAAAATTAACTCCGCTTTTGTCTCGCAAGTATCCAAGGTGGTAACCACCAAGCTGGGAGACTTTTCTAAGCAGGTGCGCGCCCAAACCGCCACCGCTAACGCCAATACAGACAAATCTCTGGCCCAGGGGGCCCAAAAACTAGCTGCCGCCGCAACTTCAGTGCAAAGCCAAAGCCAGCAAATTGACCAGGCGCGCACCAAAATTGCCAGCGCCCAAAACTCACTGACCGCGCTGCAAACCCAGGTCACAAACCTGAGCCAGATCGCCACAAATACTGGCACGCTACTGTCCACCACGGCCACAACCATCACCGACTTTTCTTCCAAAGCCCCGGGCATACTCGATAAATCAGCTAGCCTCACGGTTCAGGCCACCGGCAAACTGTCAGTAAATGCAGCCAACCTTAACGGGGCGGTGCAATCCGCACAGGGGCGAGTTGACGGCGTCGTGAGTGAGCTAGAGTCAATCAACCAAACCCAAGCTCAAATCCTGACCCAACTACAAAACGCCGGGTTGGGGAATGTGCCCGGGGGCTCTGATGCGCTGGCAATTTTGACGCAGCAAAACACCAATGCCGCCACTAGCCTAAGCAATCTGCGCACAGTGGGCAGCTCAATTTCGGCCACTTCCACCTCGCTTAGCGACGCCGCCAGTGCGCTAAACACTGCGGCTAACGCCTCCACAACTGCCTTTAGTTCCGCGCGGGAAAGTGTTTTTTCCTCTTCGTTGCCGCAGGTCAGTAGCTCGCTGTACAACATGGACCGCCTCTCGGGCACGCTGGCGGTTACTATCAGCAACCAAAACCAGCAGATCACGCAGCTAAAATCCATGCTCACCCAGCTGGACAAAAACCTGGCCGCCACGCAAAACGCCCTGAACCAAAGCGCCACCACTTTGACGCAGCTGCAAAGCGATCTGGAATCCACCCGCGCTGACCTGGGGGCAATCAGCGGCACCTCAGCTTTGCGTCAGCTCACCGACAAGCTTGACGTGAGCGCTGACAAGGTTGCTAACTTCATGCTTTCACCCACGCTGCTAAGTACCCACAAGGTTTACCCGGTAGCTAACTACGGCTCGGCTATGGCCCCAGTGTTCACCAACCTGACCTTATGGGTGGGTGCGTTTATGCTGGTGGTCCTGATCAAGCTGAACGTAGACAGTGAGGGAATCGGGGCCATCACGCATACGCAGGCGTATATGGGCCGCTGGCTGTTAATGGCCGCAATTAGTGCAGTGCAAGCCATTGTGGTCACCACCGGCGACCTGATCCTAGGCGTACAGCACGAAAGTGCGGTGCTGTTCTACCTGGCAACAATCCTTATTGGTTGGGCTTACCTGTCTATTATCTATGCGCTTAGTGTGTCCTTTCAGCATATTGGTAAGGGCATTTGTGTTGTTATGGTAATTTTACAGATTCCTGGCTCTTCCGGTCTATACCCAATTGAAATGGTGCCTAGTTTCTTTGGCTGGGTTTACCCGGTGCTGCCCTTTAAATATGGGGTGGCAGCTGTGCGAGAGGTTATTGGTGGCTTCTACGCCCACCATTTCCTGTCTGACCTGGGAGTTTTGGCGCTAATGGCGGCTGGGTCTTTCGCAGTTGGGATCGGCTTGCGTCCCTTCTTGGTTAACATCAACCGCCTGACCGCTGCAGCCATTGCTGAGGGCGGCCTGTTTAACGCCGAGGAGACCCGCGATTCGCGCCGTTGGCGCACCACTCAGATTCTCCACGCCCTGGCCGACCGTGAAGATTACCGCTGGGAAACCGACTATCAGCGCCGCCGCTTTGAGCGCCTGTATCCGCGTATGCGCGTAGCGGCGATTGTGCTGGGCGTGGTGGTGCCGGCGGTTACCGCCCTGACTAGCAGTTTTAGCACCACCAACCAGAAAATCACCTACGTGGCGGTGTGGATGGCGTGGCTGGTGGCCATGATCGGCTTCCTGGTTTATATGGAGTATCGCCGCGACCGTCTGGAGCGCCAGGCGGCTTTGCTGGAAATGAGTGATGGCGAGATTAAGACCATGCTGCATGGGCATATGGGGCGACGCCGTCAGGGGCGCTCTCGCTCGCCGCTGGCGTTGGTTGAAATTAGTGCCGACGCTGCGGCGGCGGCGGGGCGTAGCCAAGCCGGCTCAGCAAAGGCTGGCGAAAGCGGTCGGCAGGTGCCTGACGATGCGCTAGGGCGCAGCCAGGCTGAAACCGCACAAATTCCGGTTGTAGACGAAGGAGAAGGTCGATGAAGCACGCAGACGAAAAGCGCAGTGCGGCGTCGGCCCAGCGCTCTGGAGCTAAGGCGCCTGACAGTGTCAAGCATGATGGTGGGACTCGGGCTCGCGCCGCCGTCCCAACTCGCACGGCCACCCAAGCCGGGGCTGACGTCCCAACCCGCACGGCCACCCAAACCCGGACCAGCCGAAAAGCCCAGGCTAAGCCACTTGCGGGGGCTTGGCAGCTATATCGCGACGATCTACGTCGCGCCCGCATCAACGTGATCAGCCTGGTGATTATCCTCGGGCTAGTGGTAATTCCGGCGGTGTTTGCCTGGTTTAATGTGGCTGCCTCCTGGAACCCTTTCGGCAACACGCGCAACCTGACAGTCGCCGTCGCCAATGCTGATACCGGCTACAAAAGCGACCTGGTTCCCATGAAAGTTAATGCGGGCGAGCAGGTGGTTTCCGCGCTGCGTGCCAACAAACAGCTCAATTGGGAGGTGACCACGCCCGCGCAGGCGCTGGAGGGCACCAAATCGGGTAAATATTATGCGGCCATCGTGATTCCCGAGGGCTTTAGCAAAAATATGCTCAGTTTCTTCTCCTCCAGCGCCCAAAGCACGCAGTTGAACTACTACATCAACGAAAAACGCAACGGTATTGCCCCCAAGATCGCCGGGGCCGGGGCGCAGGCGGTTTCCACCCAGGTGAATGCCGTGTTCACCGAAACTGTGGGGGAGGTGGTGTTGAACCTAGCCCAGACGGTGTCTACCCAGCTATCAACCCCAGAGGCTACTAACGCTCTAAATACTGTGGTGGGGCGTGTGCAGACACTGTCTACCCGCTTTGATAGTGCCGCTAACCTGCTCACTTCCTATAGTGGCTTGGTTGACGGCGCTAACGGGCTGGTAACCAGTTCTGTTGGTTTGGTGGGGCAAGGCAGCAAAGACGCCCAGCAGCTACGCACTCAGCTAGGGCAGGTGGCGAGCGAAACTGGGAACATTAAGACCGCCGTCGCCAATGCGAACCAAGCTTTACAGGGGGCCTTCAACGCCTCCACCACGGCGCTAAGTTCAGTCAGCACCGCCGCAGACCAGGTAAACACCTCCTCCGGGCAGTCCGTGTCCGCCGTCGTGACCACCCTGAACCAGCAGGCCAGCGGGTTGCAGGCACAAGCCGCCAACTACCAGAAGGTGCGCGATAATCTGGCCACGCTGATCACCCAGCTACCTGACCCCACCCGCGCACAAGGGGTGCTGACCAGCCTCGACGGGATTATTAGCAGGCTCAACAGTGCGGCTACGTCGCTGCAGTCGGCGGCCACGCAGATTTCCAGTAAATCCGGTGACTCGCAGGCCTCCATTACCGAGGTGAAAAACCTGATTGACCAGGCCAAAACTGAGCTTGGCGGGCTCAAAACCACGGTAGACACCAATATTGCTCCCCAAGCCAACCAGCTGGCCGCAGATTTGGTGCAGGTCTCCGACGGTTTGGGGCAAGTGCGCGAGTCAGTTTCCACCTCGCTGGGAGGCGGTGGGGCAGACTCGCTGCAAGCAAAGCTGACACAAATGAAAACTAACCTCGACGGCGCCGCTAAAGACCTCAGCGCCGCCGGGGCTCAGATGAAGACACTGTCTGAAAAGCTGCGCGGGGCGATTGATAGTGGAGATTTGGCGCAGGTACAAAAAATTATTGGCGACGATCCCCAGCGTCTGGCCCAAGCCCTGACCACACCGGCTGTAGTGGAGCGACACCCGATTTACGCGGTGGAAAATTTCGGTTCTTCCATGGCGCCGCTTTACGCAACTGTGGCAATGTGGATGGGCACCATGTTGATTGGTGTGGTGGTGCGGGCGCAGCCGGTTTCTAATGTGTCTAAATTGCGGCCTTCGCAAGTATTTTTTGGGCGCTGGGGTATTTTTGCCACAATTGGCTTGGCGCAGGCGACTTTAGTGGCTGGCGGTTTATTGCTGTTTTTGGATGTGCAAGCGGTGCACCCGTGGTTATTTATGTTAACTGCGTGGTTGGCGGCAATAGTATTTTCGCTGATTAATTATTCGTTTGTGGCCGCGTTTGGAAACGTTGGCAAAGCGATTAGTATTCTGTTTTTAGTGATGCAGGTTTCTGGTGCGGGTGGGTCTTTCCCGCTGGCTATTTTGCCGGGATTCTTGTCTGAATTAAGTCCATATTTACCGGCAAAGCCGGTAATTGACGCGCTGCGCTGCGGAGTGGCTGGGTATAGCGGCAATGAATATTTGGGGCATATTGGTCATTTGCTGTTATTTATAATTCCGGCATTAATAATTGGTTTGGTGCTGCGGCCAATTCTGGCGCGGCGCAACCAGGCTAACAGTGAGGCAGTGGAGTCCACCAAGGTCCTGGGCTAATATGCAAGTGCAGGCAAAATATGTATGCAGGTAGAGATGTCTGCAGACAGAAAATGCATGCAAATGCAGGCAGTACAAATACAGGCAAAATCGTCCCTTCCCTATAAAAAATTCATGGGGTTTTATAGGGAACGGACGAAATGTCAGTATTTGCATGGCACTTACGCGGCGCATGCTCACATTGTGTATACCTATGCGGCTCAAGGCATGTATGTTGCATGTCCACCTGAGTAGCCTGGTTTTTGGCTCAACCTCATAGGTCCTCTAACGTCGACGCCGATGGTACCGACGACGCCGGCCTGGCTGGTTGCCGCCGGCCTGCCTGGTTGCCACTGATTAGCTGATTGGTGGCTCGGTGGCCGCATAGTTCTCCGACGCTGAACTTCTGCAGGCATGTGCCCATTTTGCTAACCCTGACCAGCCAGAGGCCCCCTTTGTCTGACCATGTCTCTGGTCAACCAAGCACACGTAGTTTCCAGGCATACATGGCTAGACGCGCAGATATGGTTTACAGATACGCAGATTTCGTCCGTTCCCTATAAAACCCCATGAAAAAATCATAGGGAAGGGATGATTTTGCCTGTATTTGTCTGCAGTGCCTGTATTTGTCTGCCTGTCTGCCTGTCCATGTTTGTCTGCATTGCCTGTATTTGCCTTAAAATTAAGCAACACTGAATGCAACACCAGTTTTAGGAGTCACTTGAGTATCGGTCTAGTCGCCCTTCTTGACGACATTGCCGCCCTAGCCAAAGCCGCCGCCGCCTCGGTTGATGACGTGGCAGGAGCCGCAACCAAAGCATCTAGCAAGGCAATCGGGGTGGTTATCGACGACACCGCCGTGACTCCCCAATACGTGCAGGGTCTCAAGCCTGAACGCGAACTGCCGGTCATTAAACGCATCGCGCGCGGCTCACTGATCAACAAGCTGGGCATTATTTTACCGGTGGCTTTATTGCTGACCTGGCTGGCACCCTGGTCGCTGCCTATTTTGCTGCTGGTGGGCGGCACTTACCTGTGTTTTGAGGGCGCAGAAAAAGTGCTTAGTGCCTGGGGGGTCATTAAGGAACATGAGGACTCCCACGGTGCCAGTGACAAGTCCGCAGATCCGGCCGCCGTGGAAAAAGCCATTGTCAGCTCGGCGGTGCGCACAGACCTGATTCTTTCCACTGAGATCATGCTGGTATCTTTGGCGGGCCTGCACACCAACGACAACCTACGCAAAGTCGCCATCATGGTGGTGGTGGGCTTCATCATGACGTTCTTCGTCTACGGCCTGGTGGCGCTGCTGGTGAAAATGGATGACCTGGGCTTGGCCCTGGTGCGTCGCGGCCAGGAGAAACTGGGTCGTGCCATCGTCAAAACCATGCCGCGCGTTTTCCGCGTGATCGAGGTGGTTGGCACCGTGGCTATGCTCTGGGTGGGTGGACACATCGTGATTGAGGCCCTCAACAACCTGGGTGTGGGCGCCCTGCATCACCTGGTGGAACACGCCGCCCATGCAGCCACCCACGCCGCCCAGGGTCTGGGCGACTCGCTAAGCGGCGTGGTCAAGTGGTGCGTGGAGACGGCCTGCTCGGGTGTGTTCGGCTTGGTGCTTGGCGCGCTGGTTACTGGCCTGGTGCTGGGGCTGCAGCGGCTGCTGCGACAGCGCGCGGGGCAGCACTAGCGATCTTTTCCAGCTCGGCCTCGCCGTGAGCTGCGGATAGGAACCACACTTCAAAGATCGACGGCGGCAATGCCACCCCCGCCTCCAGGAAGGTGTGGAAGAAGGGCGCGTAACGCCAGGTTTCCTGCTGGCGCGCCTGGTCGTAGTTGTAGACGCCGTCGCGGGCTGCCTGCGGGCCAAACATGATGGACATCAGCGAGCCGGTACGCTGCACGCGGTGCGCCACCCCGGCCTGGGTGAGCGCCTGGCCCACAATCTCACCCACAGCCTGGGCGTTGGCGTTGACGGTGTTGTAAACGTCGACGTCGGCCAGCTCTAGTGTGGCCAGTCCGGCGGCGGTGGCTAGCGGGTTACCTGAGAGTGTGCCCGCCTGGTACACCGGCCCAAGTGGCGCCAGTAGGTCCATGATGTCGGCGCGACCGGCCACGGCTGCTAGCGGCATCCCTCCGCCCACGACCTTGCCGAAAGTCACCAGGTCAGGCACCCATTTGGGGGCGTCGACGGCGTTGGCTTCAGTGCCGTTGGGCCCAGTTGTGGCGACGGCGTTGGTGCTAGCTGCTTTAGTGGCAGCTGATCCGGCGCTTTCTGCTGCCCCTAGCTGCGCCAGGGCAGCAGGGGTGGTTAGCTCAGCACTTAGCGCGGTGGCGCCGTCGTGCTCTTGCCAGCCGGCCACAGCTTCCAAACCCCACCAGCCGGCAGAGCTGACCCTAAAACCTGTGAGTACCTCATCCAAAATCATTACCGCACCGTAGCGGGTGCATAGGGAACGGATGCGCTCATTCCAGCCGGCCAGTGGGGGCACGCTACCCATATTGGCGGGGGCGCCTTCGAAAATAACGCCCGCGATTTCCTGACCGCGTTCGGCGAAGCAGGCTTCTAGCGCCTCAAAGTCGTTGTAGGGCAACACGATGGTGCAGGCGGTAATCGCTGCGGGCACGCCCGCACTGCCGGGTAGGCCGCCCGTGGCTACGCCGGAGCCGGCTGCAGCCAGTAGACCGTCGCTGTGACCGTGGTAGTTGCCGGCAAATTTAATGATCAGCTCGCGCCCGGTGGCACCGCGCGCTAGGCGGATAGCGGTCATGGTGGCTTCGGTGCCGGTGGAAACAAAACGTACCCGCTCCACAAACGGTACGCGTTCGCGCACCTTTTGGGCCAGCAGGGTTTCGCTCTGGGTGGGGGCGCCAAAGGATAGCCCGCGCGCGGCGGCCTCCTGTACGGCGGCCACCACCTGCGGGTGGGCGTGGCCTAGCAGGGCTGGGCCCCAGGAGCCCACCAGGTCCACATAATCGCGCCCGTCGGCGTCGGTAACGTAGGCACCTTTAGCGGCGCTGATGAAACGCGGGGTGCCGCCCACGCCCCCAAAAGCGCGTACGGGGGAGTCAACACCACCCGGAATAATCCCCTTGGCCTGGGTAAATAAGCGTTCATTTAGATTCATAATTAAGTCCTATCGCAGCGTTTGGTCTGTTTTTCCTGCGGCGTTGGCTTAGCGCAGCATCTGGGCGATTTCGCGAGCCCAGTAGGTAAGTACCGTGTCAGCGCCAGCGCGGAAAATCCCCAGCACGCTTTCAAGGATCACGCGCTCTCGGTCAATCCAGCCGTTGGCTGCGGCCGCCTCAACCATGGCGAACTCCCCAGAGACCTGGTAGGCCGCCACCGGAATATCGCTGGCTGCGGCCACGTCACTAAGCACATCCAGGTAGGGGCCGGCGGGTTTAACCATTACCATGTCAGCCCCTTCTGCGGCGTCGAGCAGTGCCTCATACAAGCCTTCGCGCCGGTTAGCGGGGTCTTGCTGGTAGGTGCGCCGGTCACCCTTGAGGGTGGAGCCCACGGCTTCACGGAAGGGCCCAAAGTAAGCGGAGGCGTATTTAGCCGAGTAAGCCAGGATTGCCACGTCGGCGTGACCGGAGGCGTCTAGGGCCTGACGAATGGCGGCTACCTGCCCATCCATCATGCCTGAGGGGGAGACCATGTGGGCGCCGGCTTCGGCCTGGCTGACGGCCATGGCCTGGTAGAGCGGCAAGGTTGCGTCATTGTCGACGCCGCCGCGCTCGTCTAGCAGCCCGCAGTGGCCGTGGCTGGTGAACTCGTCGAGACAGGTGTCGGCGCAAACCACCACTGCGTCGCCCACCTCTTCACGCACAGCAGCGATGCCCTGGTTCAAAATTCCTTCACTGGCCCAGGCCTGGCTGCCTGCCGCGTCGCGCACTGCGGGCACCCCGAATAGGTCAATTGAGCCCACGCCAGCTTCAGCGCAGGCCACCGCCTCACGCCGCAGTGAATCCAGGGTGTGCTGGTAGACGCCGGGCATGGCGCTAATGGCTTGCGGCTCGCTAATATCCTCGCGCACGAACAGCGGTAGGATCAGTTTGGCCGGGTCAATGCGGTGCTGGCTGACCAGGGCGCGCATGGCCGGGGTGGAGCGCAGGCGGCGCGGGCGTAGCGTGGGAATGGGGGAGGGCGCGACACCGTGGCTGGCTAGCAGGTCCAGGGCGCTTTGGGGGATGGTGGTCATGAAAAATCCTTTGCTTTAAATAGGTTAATTATGGCTTGGGTGATGTGTTCGGCTCGCGGCGTGGCGGCGGTGGCGTCCACGCGCAGGCCCAGTTCGCGGCAGCGCGCGGTGGTGGACTGGCCGATGCTGACCACTGCGGTTTTCTCAGGTGGAGGGCCCAGCAGTTGCAGCAGGGCTTGGGCGCTAGAGCCTGCAGTGACGACGACGGCGTCCCACGCCCCAGCTTGCCACTGGGTTTTGAGGTGGGCTGGTAGCTGGGTGAGGGGGGCGGTGGTGTAGGTTGCAACGGCGTCCACCTGCCAGCCAAGCTGGCTAAGTCCCTGGGCTAGCCTGGGGGCGGCTAGCTGCGACTGAGGCAGGCAAATGGTGGCTTGCCCGGTGGGTGCGGCAGGTATGGTGACAACGGGTTGCTGTGGGGTGGCCGGGGCGGCGGGCCTGGTGGGTGTGGCTTGCCTGACGGGCGGCGTCGGGAAAATTTCCAGTAGCTTGGTGGCGCTACCCGCACCCACCAGGGTGGGCTTAAGCGTGCAGTGGGTGTTTACCCACTCGGCAGTGGAGTGGCCAACCACGGCCAAGTGTGTGGTTCCTTGAATGGAATCTGTTTGTTGAATGGAATCTGCTTGGTTGGCGCAGCCAAGGCTCTGTTTAGTGGGACTCGCGCAGGCTGTGATCCTTTGGAGTGAAGCAAGCGAATTTAACTGCGGCAGCACGGTCTGTGCTGCTCGCCAAGAAGACAGCACCACCCAGGCGTAATAGCCAGATGTAAGCCTTTGGCGCGTCTGTTCTAACTGCTCAGATTCAATGGGAATAGTTTGGGTTAGCGCGAAAGTATCCACCTGGGCGCCGGCAGTTTTAAGGGCTGCCGCAATGGCGTCGTCGGGTTTTAAACGCGGCAAAGCCACCCGTAAACCGGCGAGTGTTTCACGTGAAACAACCATAACCATCTACCTCTAAATCCGATCGTAAAACCTTAGTTGTCACCTTGCTGCGCGCTTAGTTGTTGCCCTGGCACGTCTTTAGCCACGCTCCTTAACAGCCTGCAAATCCGCTACCTGCCCGGCACCTTGCGCCAACAAATCCTGCGCGGCCCGCTGGCCCAGCTCCACAGCTTTTTGCAGGTGGGAAGGCTTGGTTAGGTCCACACCCTCAAGCCTCACAGCTTGGTAGCTACGCACGCTAGCGGCGCCGTCGAGAGCAAACACCCCGGCCTCTAAGTGCAGCTCATAATCAAAGCCGGCATGCACCAAGTAGGCGTAAGTGCCCACGGGGGCTGCGCACCCAGCCTGCAAAGTAGACATCACCGCGCGCTCAGCCACCGCAGCCAGGTGTGAAGCCGGATCGTTCACCTGGGCGATCACCGCCTCCAACTGGGGGTCAAGCTCCTGGGCGGTCTCAATGGCCAGTACTCCCTGCGACGGCGCCGGCAGCATCTGCTCGGGGTTGAAAGCCTCACTTATGTGCTCAGTTAAACCTAGCCGCTCCAATCCAGCGCAAGCCAGCACCACGGCGTCCAGATCCGCGCCGGTGCCAAGAGCCTGGGGGGATGTGCCAGCGTCGGCGGCAACCTGAACCCCGCGCACGCGCCCCAGCCGCGTGGGCACGTTACCCCGCAAATCCACGGTCTTAATGTCGGGGCGTAAAGCCTTTAGCTGGGCTATACGACGAGGCGAGCCGGTACCTACAATCGCTCCACTAGGCAGCTGCGCCAGGCTCATGCCGTTCGAGGCCACCAGGGCGTCACGTGGATCGGCGCGGCGTGGGGTGGCAGCAATGCGCAGCCCTGCAACCGGGGCGGTGGGTAGATCCTTAAACGAGTGCACCGCCAAATCCACCTGCCCCTCAAGCAGGTGAGTGCGCAGTTGGGCGGCAAACACTCCAACGCCTCCAAGCTGGCTTAGTGCCGCGCGCGAAGTGTCGCCCTGAGTTCGCACGGTAACCAGCTCCACGCGCCAACCCAGCCCCTGAGAAGCGGCGGCAGTTTCCAACATGCGCGCCACCATGCCCGACTGGGCTAAAGCCAAAGCCGACCCGCGCGTCCCCAGACGCACAACCTTTTCACTCATAAGAAGTTCCTATATATTTGTAGTGCTATGCGGACTGTGGCGTTATGAGCGCTGTAGGCGCCTGGCGTTCGTTCGTGCGTGAGCGACCACCGCATTTACGCCCGTGCCACCAACCCAGGCGCCAGTAACCGCCAAACCCTCAATGTTTTCAACCTGGCTCATAAAAGCCGCAATGCGTGCGCGGTAGCTGGGCGGCAGTGGCGGCAAAGTGCCATTCCAACGCACCAGCTTGTGCTCGCTTACCTGCTCGGGGTGGATAGTTACGCCCGTCAAAACCCGCACGTCAGCTAGGGCTTGCTCCAGGCTTACCTGCGGCTCACTTTGCCCCAAACGCCCATACGACAGGCGCAATAAATGCTGGTGCGGCGCCAAAGCCTGGGCGATCCAGGGCCACTTAACGTTTAAATGCGACAGGGCTTTGGCTCCCACGGGGCTCTCGACGGCGCCGGGCTGGGTGTTGCCGCATGGTTCTGAGTCGGCTTGGGTGTCGGGGGTGGACTGGTCCGGCTCGGGCTGGGTGTCGGCGCAGCTTGCGGGCGACGCCGGAGCCACCAGCAGACCCTGACCCACCGGGGCGGCGTCCAGCTCAGGGCTATCAACCAGCAGTGAGTAGCGCGCAATAGGCGCGCCCACCGGAATAGTGATGTCAGTGTCAAGAGCCGCCAAGTTTGCGCTGGCCAGCAGCCGCAAGGCTGGGCGCGCCGAACAAGCCACCACCAGGCGTTTAGTGCGTAAAGTACGCGGCGCGGCGGCAGGGACCGGCTCGCTTGAAGGGGTTGGGCTTGGCTTGGTGGGAGCCAGTACCACCTGCCAGTAGCCGACGCTGTCGCTGGCGTCGCGGGAAGCCGCGTAGCTGTCACTAGCGCCGCCGCTGGTGCTGTGGGAAACGGTGTCACTAGCGTTGGCGCCGCTTACAGTGCCAGCGCCACCGCTGGTGCCGGGAGCAATGAGCTGCTGTGCCCCAACGCGAGTGAGCGCAGTGCCTCCCGCCGTCGTGATGGCCTGACTCAAAGCCGCAGTCAGCTGGAACATGCCACCGCGAACGCACTTATCAACACTGCGCCCACCAGTAGCTTTACGCGAGCGCGCCAACAGGAAAGCCACCGCATCAGCCAGGCAGCCATGCTCACGAGTAGCCTGACGCAGCCCCGGCGTAACCGTGTCAGTGGCCAGATCGGCCGGATCGCACGTGTAAATGCCGGCAACTATCGGGCGCACCAGACGATCAACCACCGCCTGCCCCATGCGCGCGGCCACAAACCCTGCCAAAGTCTCGCCCTCAGCACCCTGGCCCACCTCACTGCCTAGGTGGCGGTCTTGGGTGGCACGTTGCGCAGCCTTAGCGCCCAAAATGGCGACGACGTCGTCCGCGCCCGGATCAGCGGGAATGCCCAGGTAGGCGTCACGCAAGAACCGCCACAGACGCCAGCGACTTTCACCATTGGCGCGGTTGGGGGGTAAAAACAGGCGTGCGCCGTCGCCACTAGGGGCCAGTGCCTCCAGCCCCAAAGCGGCCACCATCTGGGCGGTTTCCACCCCGCGCGGAACGAAAGTCTCTGCGCCTAAATCCACCTGGAGCGGGCCAATGTAACCGGGGGCAATCAGTCCGCCCAGATAGCCGCGCGCCTCCACCAGCAGCGGCTTGAACCCATCCTGGGTTAGCTGCCAGGCGGCAGACAGGCCGGCGATCCCGCCGCCAATCACCAGAGCATCTACCTCATCAGGCAGGTCGCTAAGCGGGTTTGGGCGAGAAACGACCGGAGTGGCCGGGGCGGAACTGTTTTTAGCATCCAGATTCATAAGCTTTCCTTATGAACAAATTCGACGATTCGCGTTAACACGGCTGGGTCAGTAGTTGGTGGCACCCCGTGGCCCAGGTTAAACACATGCCCTGGCGCCTGGCGCCCCGCGCGTAAACACTCAACAATGGCCTGCTCAATCACCGGCCATGGCGCTGTGAGCAAAGCTGGGTTCAAATTACCCTGCACTGGGCAGCTGCCCCCAAGCTGGTCAATCGCCCAATCCAACTCAGTGCGGTCATCAACCCCCACAGCCTGCGCCCCCGCCGCCAGCATCTGCGGCAACAGGCGTGCGCTACCAGTAGCAAAGTGAATCAGTGGCGCTGCTTTGCCGGTAGTTGGGCTGATCGCCTCGCGGGCCCGCGCAATAGCTAGCGCCGAGTATGGGGCCACGCGCTCGCGGTAGTCGGTGGGGCTAAGTGAACCGGCCCAAGAGTCAAACAGCTGCGCCGCCGAGGCGCCACAACTAATTTGAAGCGCCATGAAATCGCCCGTGACCTGCGCGCACCAGCGCATTAGCAGGTCCCAAGTGGGTGGGTCGGCGTGCATTAGGGAGCGCGCGGCTAGGTGATCACGGCTGGGTTTACCCTCAACCAGGTACGCGGCCAGGGTGAAAGGCGCGCCTCCAAAGCCAATCAGCGGAGTCCAAGTAGCCGCTTGTGCCTGGGCCGGGTCTGCTGGTTGCGTCGGGCTCGCCGGTTGCGCCACCGCTGTTGGTTGCGCTGCGGCTGCCGGTTCGGCCTGTGCTGGGCTCACCGGTTGCGCTTCGGCTAGCGGCTGTGGCACCCCTTGCTGTAGCGCCCCTGGTTTCGGCGCCTGCGCTGGTGTGCCTAGTTCGGTCAAAATCAGGGCAATAGCCTCACGCAGTGCGGCCACGCCCTCAGCGCCCTGGTGAGTGGCGCCGTCGTGACCGATCCAAGTGCCCTGACCAAAACCGCACCCAAGTAGGCGCTCAACGTCGTCGCGCGTGCGGATTGGAGTCGACAAAACCGGCCCCACCTGCGGTTTGATCTCCACGTCCACCCCTGCCAGGCGCAGTGGCACCATGATGTCTGAGAAGAAAATAGCCGCATCCACCCCGTGACGGCGCACAGGCTGAAGCGTTGCCTGTGCAACCACCTGCGGATTTAGGCAAGCCTCAAGCATGGGCAGATTCACCTGGGCGCGCAGCTGGCGATACTCAGGCAGAGAGCGCCCGGCCTGGCGCATAAACCACACCGGGGTGCGGGCGGGGCGTTGCCCATTAAGTGCAGCCAAGAGGGCGGGTTGGGGCGAGTGGGGTGGCGGCAAAGCATTCATCGTTTATTAATTCTAGCCATAGATAATTTAAATAATATTCACGTTTTCAAATACCGCATTAGTGGCAGTTATGCTTACCTAACCGCTTTTATGACGCCGCGTCTTTATTTATTTGAAATGACACTTCGACACTTAAAAAACCTTGCGGTTGCAGGGAAAACTGGAGCTCTAGAGTTAACTGTCGTGGTGGCATAAAAATAGTTTTGCGCAAATCGCGAGATAAGTGTGTGTGGCGGGCCGATAGGTGCTTGAATAGCACTCGCTGTGACTATTCATCTACTCTCCGCCGATCATCGTTATCAAAGCCTGGATGAGGTTGCCCGACTCAGTCGGGTAGACAACCTGGGCCCCAAACTCATGCGCGCGCTGCCCTACCTGCGCGGCGCCGTGGTGGTGCGTACCTGCAACCGCCTGGCAATCCTGGTTGACGCCCCAAGCAAGCTGGCTAGCTCCGACGACGCCCCAAACGGGCACTCTGGTTCCCAGTCTGCTCCTGTTGTGGGCGCTGTTACCGACGACATGCGCGCTGTTGCCGATGACGCCCCCGCTGTTGCCGACGACGTGCGCGCGGTGCTGGCTCACTGCGTCGAACTGTCCCTTGAGCAGGTGCATTTGCGCCACCTGGCCGGACACCAAGCCCACCTAGACCTATTTGCCACCGCCGCCGGGCTGGAATCTATGGTGGTAGGGGAGCGTGAAATTGCCGGCCAGCTGCGCCGCGCCTTCCATGCAGCCTGGGAAGAAGATACCCTCAGCTGCGATTTGGGGCGCGCCCTGGAACATGCTTCGCGTACTAGTCGACTGGTGGCCACGCACACCGGCTTGGCTTCTTCGGGCCGCTCAGTGGTGGCGGTGGGGCTAGACCTGGCCGCCCAGGCTTTGCGAGATGCCAAACTGCGCCCGCTTAAAGAGGCCCAGGTTGTGCTGGTGGGCACCGGCGCCTATGCGGGTGCCACGGTTACTGCCCTGCGCGAGCTGGGGGTCACTAATGTGCGGGTGTATTCGCGCTCCGAGCGCGCCCAGCTGTTTGCGCAGGGACGTGGCATCGGCTGGGTTGATGAGGCAGGGCTGGCGCAGGCGCTTGACGCAGCGGACCTGGTGGTTACCTGTCGCGGCTTGGGTAGTCCGGTACTTACCCGCGAGATTGTGCAGCGGGTTAAAACCCCACTGGTGATCTTGGATTTGGCGTTGCAACGTGACGTGGAGGCGGCGGTAGCTGACCTAGCTGGCATCAGCTACATTGACCTGCTTAGCGTGCAGCGCGCAGTGCCCCAGGCACACGGTGAACAGGTGCGTGCGGCCCGCGAGATTGTGGCCCGCGAAGTGGAGGTATTTGAGCGCAGCTTGGGGGCGCGCTCTATGGATCCGGTGGTGCGGCGCCTGCGTGACCATGTGGATGAGGTGGTGGGGGAGGAGATCTCCCGGCTGCGCCCTGTGGATGGGTGCATTAGCGCCGACGACGCCACCCGCGCACTGCGTCATTTGGCGGCACGTTTGATTCATAATCCCACCGTTATGGCCCGCAAAGCGGGCGAAAGTGGGCAGCAGGACGCATATGTGGAGGCTTTGCAGCTAGTGTTAGGCATGGATGCTAGCCCAAGCGACACTTTGACAGTGTCTAATAAGGAGAGAAATGTCTTCACTTGCGCCCTATGACGCGATCATGCTGCTGTCCTACGGCGGACCTAATGGGCCCGAGGATGTACTGCCGTTTATGCGTAACGCTACGCGCGGGCGCGGCGTACCTGATGAACGCTTACTGCAGGTGAGTGAGCACTATAAGCTTTTTGGCGGGGTTTCGCCCATTAATGAATGCAACCGACGCCTACTGGCCCACCTGCGGCGCGAACTGGATCGGCGCGGCTGTGACATTGCCTTGGGGTGGGGTAACCGCAACTGGCATCCTTTCGTCAGCGAGGGCCTACGGGAATTAGCCGACGCCGGTGCTCGCCGCATCTTGGCCTTGCCCACCTCTGCTTATGCTTCCTACTCGGGGTGCCGCCAGTACCGTGAGGATATTGCAGCCGCCCTGGTGGAGTTAGAGGACACTTACGCCCCCGGGGTTTTGACCGTGGATAAGGTGCGTCCCTACTACAACACTGACGGCATGTTTAACGCCCAGGTACGTTCCATCCAGGTGGCTTACGCCAAGCTAGCTGAGCAGGGCTTTAAGCCGCAGCAAATCAAGCTTCTGTATGTAACCCACTCGATCCCGCTGGCTATGGAGGCCGGTAGTGCCCCTAGCGCTGAGGAGCTGGAGCGTTTCCCCCGCCTGGCTAACGAGATTAGTTATGTGGCCCAGCACCAGGCTTTGATTGAGGCTTTACAGCCAGCTTTGGAGTGGGCGCTGGGAGTTAAGCAGGTGAACGCGGATCTGGCTTACTGCTCGCGTTCTGGCCCGCCGCACGCCAAGTGGCTGGAAAGCGACATTAATGACGTGCTGGCCCAGCTTGACCGAGACCAGATTCAGGCAGTGGTGGTGGCTCCCATTGGTTTCATCACTGACCATATGGAAGTGGTCTACGATCTAGATACGGAAGCCGCCCAAACTGCCGCCGAGCTGGGCTTGGGCTATGAGCGTGCAGACACTGTCAGCGAAGACCCAGAGTTTGTCTCCTCCCTGGTGGACATTATGGAGGAGCGCGCCGCGCACGCCCGTGGCGAAGGCTACGAAATTGTTAACACCACCGGCACTGGCCCGTTCCATACTGTATGTCCGCCGCAGTGCTGTCGTAGCGGGGCCACCCCGGCCCGCCCTGGTCCAGACCGTTTCGCCCCGGCGTCCGCATTTAACAGTTTTAGGAGTTGAACATGGGGAAAGCTAAGGAACTTAGCGCCGAGCAGGAGCTTGAGCGCAGCCAGAAAAAAGCTAAGAAAGCTGCCAAAAAAGCCGCCAAGAAAGAGCGTAAAGCGCAAATCAGTGCCAACGCTAAGGATTGGGATGGTCGCCCGCTAACCAAGAAGCAAGCCCACAAGCTGGTTAAGGAAGGGCAGGTACTGCCCTTGCCGCAGGGCCACCCCAAGGTTGGCAAGAAATACCTGGCCAAGTTGGCTGCAGAAACCGAAAGCCGGAACCAGACGCCCCAAGCTTGCCCAGCTGAGGCGGGCCACGGCGTCGAGCCTAAAAGCCACCCAGGCCGGGCACAGGACCCTAAAGACCCTAAGGTAACCACACAGCCAAAGGAGAAAGCTATGGCTAAAACCCACCCGCATGGGCACCCAGACACTGTCAGCCGCCACGATCCGCGCGACGTCGCCACCGTGGACTTTGACGAGGTAAACAACAAGCAGCACTACGCCCTGTACACGGTTTGGAAGCTGGCCGCCCCGCTACCTGCCGACGACGCCGTCCGTGAGGCCCTGGTGTACGAGTCGGTGCAGTATGTGGCCGGCTCAGGCGCCTCCACGCGCGGCTGGTATGACCTGGCCGGTTTTAGGGCTGGGGCTGACCTGCTGATTTGGTGGCTTAACGACGACCCCAAGGCGCTACAGGATGCCTACCAGCGTCTGCACGCCAGTGCGCTGGGGCGTTACCTGGAGCCGGTGTGGAGCTGCATGGGTCTGCACACTCCGGCCGAGTTCAATCGCCGTCACATTCCCGCCTGCTTTGGGGGTGTGGTGCCGCGCGAGTGGATCATGGTGTACCCCTTCGTGCGCTCCTATGACTGGTATCTGCTCGATGCGGCTGAGCGTTCACGCATTATGGCTGATCACGGCCGTAATGGTTTTGCTCAGTATCCAGATGTTAAGGGCTCGACTTTGAGTGCTTTTGGGATGAGCGACTATGAGTGGGTGCTGGCTTTTGAGGCTGACGGCCTTGATCGCCTTGAGGGGGTTATGCACGCCCAGCGTTACACCGAGGCGCGTTTGCACGTGCGCGTAGATACCCCCTTCTACACCGGTCACCGCGTAGAGCCGGTGGTGTGGGCGCAGCGTCAGCCCCGCGTGTAAGTTGCGTTTTAGTATCTAGTTTCGCCTACGACGGCGCAGCTTGGCTGGTCTAGGTCTGGCTGCTGCGTGGGCGCTGCGCAGCGGCGCACGTTTGTGCAGCGGCGCACGTTTGTGCAGTAGTTGGCGAGGCTAGTTGGTGATTTTGTTTGGTGGTGTGCCCCAAGGCTTGGCCTTGGGGCACACGCCGTTTAAATGTTTACTAAATTTCTATGGCGCCCGTCACTTGCTTGGGTGTTTAATGAATATGTGCGCGGCTACATAGTGGTTGTGCATGCACCCATCCCTACTGCCTTGGCTGCGTCAGTGTTCTGTAGCCGCAGACAAAGCAGGCGTCTAGAGGTGAACATGATGGAACGGTTATTTACGAGGATGCGCACGAGCGGGCCGCTGGTTTTGAGCCTGTTCCTGTTTTTCGCTGCCCGGGAGGTGTGGAACACCCGGCCACAACTGATGATCATTTGGCTGGTTGGCACCGTGTGTTGGTTGGTCGGAGAGATCTACGCGCGCTGGCAACACAAGCGTTTGGACTGGCCTGAGTGGGTCTTGGCCTTTAAGCGCGGCTATCAGGGCAACACCAATTAAACCTTGTTAGCCAAGGCGGACCCGGCAAGGGGACAGCTAAGCTGCCCCCTTGCCGGCTCTGCTGTGCCCGTGTTCGAGTGTCTAGGACGGGTAAATTTTGGTGGCTAGATGCTTGTAAATTTTCCAAACTAAAAATGCTGGCCATATAGTTGGATAGGGGTTAACATAGTGATTGAAGGGGCTGATACTTCAAGGCCCTAACAACAAGCAGCTGAGTCAATGTCGATAACGCTGCAACCGACTAAAACTTTTAAGGGCAGCAATTAACGCTGTGCCTGTATTGGCGCTGCCCTAATGATGGAAACATTGATTTATTTAGGTTTCCTGCTCGCTAATTAGTTGAGTAGGTGGAGTTTGTGCGCCCTAATTGGCTTTTGGGTGCATTGAATTTGAGAGGAGAACAAAATGGAGCAGTATACGACTAAGGATTTAACGATTGATCCGCAGGTAGCCGAGGAAGCGATTAAGCGTTTAGCGCCTGGGGCCGTGCGTAAGGTTGGTGTGGACCGGTTGCGCACGGTACGCCAGATTTTAGATGAATACTCTAGCTGTAAGGTTGATGATGAAGAGCTGTACTTGTTGTTAGATTTCTTTAATTGGGAATTGACTGGAACTCGTTTGCATGTTTATGACTACAGGCGTCCCTGGCAAGACCAGATTGACTGGGATCTTGTAAAGGCAATGCTAGAGGAGCAGGTTCCTGAAGCTTTAGAAAAGCTTGGTTTCGACAGGCTTCGCACGGTTACCCGCATGATCAAAGAATACAGTGAAGGTAACCTAACGCTTGATGAACTGACTCGACTTGTGATCCACTACAATTTTGGTCTGACTGATATACCTACAACACTTGTAGGGGATATTGCTCCTGGCCCAGATGAGGGACAGGTTAGTCAGGAACTGCGTAGGGCTTTTTCTCGTAAGCAATTGTCTTATGATGACTATGACCACATTTATTGGGCTCAAAGGGCTAAATAATCTCTGATTCTATTTATATATAAAGAAGTATTTGATCAGAAGGGAAAAGATTGAAATGGAACAGTATCCGACTAAGGATCTGACGATTGATCCGCAGGTAGCCGAGGAAGCGATTAAGCGTTTAGCGCCTGAGGCTGTGGCTGAAGTTGGTGTGGACCGGTTGCGTACGGTACGCCAGATCTTACGGGAATATTCTGACTGTAAGGTTGATGATGAAGAGCTGTACTTGTTGTTAAATTTCTTTGATTGGGAATTTACGGGCACCCAAGAGCATATTTATGATTTCAGGCGGCCTTGGCA
>ERZ773233.107-NODE-107-length-64572-cov-4.558364_pt1 | contig 64572 bp, 110 predicted proteins | sample MGYA00580991_ERZ773233 | MGnify/ENA primary metagenome ERZ773233 (study PRJEB29015, sample SAMEA2738178) | human oral metagenome | biome: human oral; feature: human-associated habitat; material: saliva | place: China | collected 2161 ...
ATATATGATAATATGATGAAGGTAAATCCTTATTTGAAGAGTAAAGAAGAAATTGATACTAGTGTTCTTATTTTCAACACTGCCAATAATCTGAACGAGAATATTGAATTTAAAAAGGCAGCTAACTTTCTTGCTAATTATAATAAGATGAAGACATTCCCTTATATTATTGGCAAGCTTTATAAGCTTATTGACGGAACACCAGTTATGTTCTACGAGGATGAGGTTCAGATTGGACACGACGTATATACATACGAAGAGTTCAATGACATTTCATTCTTGAATACAATTAGTGAACCAAAAAAGAAGATTATTATTGACATTTTTACCAATGGATTGAATGTTAATATTGAAATTAAAAAATAAAAACACATGATTACATTACCTACAACCAAAATTCCAGCAGTTTCAGTAAACCCTAAGTTCTTAATACTTTACGGCCGTCCTAAAGCGGGCAAAACGTCAGCATTAGCACAATTAGATAATAATCTAATTATAGACTTAGAAGGTGGTTCTACATTCATTGATGCTATGGCTATACAGTGTCGTACTATCAATGATTTAGGTGAAGCTGCTCAAGCCATTAGAGCTAAGAATAAAGAAGTAGGCGGTAATTTTTATAAACATATCACAATAGACAATGCTACTCGATTAGAGGAAATTTGCTTAGGATATGCAGCAACATTATATCGTCAAACTCCAATTGGTAAAAAATGGACGGGAGATGATGTTAGAATATTACCAAACGGTTCTGGCTATTTGTATATTAGACAAGCTGTTAGAAAGGTAATAGACATGTTTAAAGAGTTGTGTGATGAATTTATTCTCATAGGACACGTTAAAGATGTTCAAATAGAAAACAACGGAGAAGAATTGTCAGAAATGGCATTAGACTTAGTTGGTAAGCTATCTACAATTATTTGTGGAGAAGCTGATGCTGTAGGTTTAGTTTATCGTAAAGGTAACGAAACTCATTTAAGTTTTAAAGGTGGAGATAATTCTATTAAAGAAGCTCGTGCCTTGCATTTACGTGGTAAAGATATCGTTATTGCTACTGGTAATGAAGATGGAACTATCACAACCTATTGGGATAAGGTTTACAAGGATTAAACACCCTATTATTTTAGAAGTTATAACTCAATAAAAAATAGAACAATATGTACAGTACAAAAAATATTATTAATAACAACGAAGATTTTACAAGTTCTTATATGTCAGCAGGTATTAATGAAAATATTACATTAAAATCTGTTGATGTAAAAGTCTCTCCAACTCAAAAAGATTTCCTTGAGATTATATTCGAGGATGCTGAAGGTAAAACTGTTACAATGACAGAATGGAAGAACGAAAAGAACATGTGGATTAAGACAGATGAGGATTTGCAACGTCGTGACAACATTCAGTTTGGTCGTATAATGCAAATCATTAATTGTTTCTATCCGTCTATAGATGGAGAATTTAAGACATTTAAGGAAATGATTGATTGGGTTAAGACAACACTTACTCCAATGTTGGCAACTAAAAAGGCTTTACGTCTTAAGGTTGTTTATAATCAACGCAATTATGCTGAAGTTTCTAAAAATGGAATCTTCGTTGAACCAATGGATACTAATCCATCTGCAATAAAGAAGTTTGCAAAGGATAACTTTGAGCGCCAAATTATCGCAGATAAGGAAGATGTATCTAATCCTCTTGCTACAGGAAATGGTAGTACTCAGGCATCAGGTGGCGACGACCTACCATTCTAATGGTGAACGGTCGCTGGTGGACATCCAATGAGCAGATTAGTGCAGAATATGGTTTACGTGGGTGATGCCCGTATTCCTAGCGACGCTAATCACAGTTTAGAGGTCTGTTAAAAACCTCTACTTGAGATATATGGTACACACAGTTTTGCATAGTTTTAATGTGTGGAAGGGTTCAAGTCCCTTCTATCTCACATATATAAAATATACTATTGTATCTTAATAATAGTGGTCCAACTTTACCACAAGTTGGTTGTTTAATAGGATTCTAATATTCGATTAAATATAAAAAGTAAATTATTAGATAGTGTCTATATAATATAGAATAGCAGAGATTTTATAGCAATTCCTAATTGACTGCGATATGAAATAAATAGAACCGTAGATTATGTACAAATCTACGTATTTGAGTATTTTGGAACAAGTGTAAGTTCGATTCTTACAATACTCACCAAATCGTTTGATTTGAGGCTGTTTAAATGCGATTTAAGACGTTTAAATAGAAAAGTAATGTATTTATACGTACTTTAAGTTTAAACACGTTAGAGAGCAAATAAATAGCTTTTTCGTAAGACCTAAAATTGCTATTTAGGCTGGGCTGACACCGCCTTAGAGTCAATAGTAGCGTACTGACTATAAATGTGTGCGTAAGCGTTAAGGAACAAGACGTAAACTAGTTTAGGATGCTGGCGAGCTAATTGCGTAGTTTGAAAGGTTAAGTAAACTTACATGAATACGTAGAATTGTCTAGCTAACAATTCGCATCGAACAATAATGACGTGTAATAAGGCTATTCCTACGTTAAGTATTATAGCTCTGATACGGAGAGGGAGTGTTCGATTTAAGGCTATTTATGAGCGATTTGAGGGGTTTTAACAATAGTATGGTGTTAGTGTTAGTCTTAAAACAACTCCTTAGAACGCAAATAAATAGCCTATACGGGGATATATGGTATACATGGGTACATGTAAAGAGTTCGAGTCTCTTTATCCCACACATTTTATTATATTTATATGTTTATTTGCATTCTAAGCGGTTTAAAGTAGTCAAGCGGTAGCAAGTACATGAGAAATGCTTTAAGCCCTTAGAACGCATTTAAATAGTCTTAAAATAAACGTTTATGGATAAGAATAATAGTACTAAAGTATTTATAGTCTTTGAAAGAAGTCTTATTGACATAGATGAAGATGCTAAAGTTTTAGCCGTATGTAAGACTCTAGATTCAGCTAAGAAAGTTATGAATAAAGAAAAGGAATTTATTAAAAATAACTTTAAAGACCTTAAAGAAGATGAATATGGTTTTGATGATACTTATACATCATTTTCTGGAAAAGATTATGATTTTATAGCAATCTCTATAGAGGAGAAAGAGTTAAGTGATTAACTATTATAGTGGGTATGTCAACTGGAAGTTGGGAGTCGGCGTATACCGGCTCGCGTGTTACGCTGGATTGGTTCGAGTCCATGACCTGCGCAAATTTAATATGTAAAATATGAGCTACGAAGAATTTAAAAAAGAGGTTATGGATTATGCAAATAATTCAAAGCCTAAATCATGGAGAATTGGACAAGCTGTGTTTAACTACATAGATGATAACTATGGAGTTGCTAGAGATGTCCAGTTTAAGGAGAATGTAGATTGTTTTTATGATGACAATCGAGTTGAAAGCTTTATTAAATTAGCATTCAACAGAATAAATACTATTTAATGTAGTATTATGGGAGTATGTCGACTGGAAGTCGACCTCGCTTAATTGAGTTGGCATAATGCTGTAGTGGTTCGAGTCCACTGCTCCCACCAAACGAAAACTTATAAGTTAGATGTATAACACAAAAACAGCTATTACAATGAGTCTTAGAGACTTGTTGCTAATGTTGGACGATAAAAGTATTTATACATATTATCTAGGTAGCATAAAAATAGGGAAACTTATCAACAGTCCATTAAGGAATGATGATAAGAATCCCTCTTTTGCTATATTTTACGGTAAGAATGGTGGTTTATTCTTTAAAGACCACGGAACAGGTGAAGGTGGTAATGCTCTTAAATTTGTTAAACTTATATGTAAAATAGATACTAGAGAAGAGCTTGAGAAAGAATTACTGAGAATAGTTCGTAGAATGAATCCTAATATGACGATGCGACAAGAGGCTTATACCCATAAAGTAAGCACAACACCGTTTCAGGAAATAGGGATTGTTAGACAACCATTCACAGATATAGATAAAAAATATTGGAAGCAATTCCATATATCACTTGATACGTTAAGAAAGTATCAGGTATTTAGCATAAAATACTTTCTTTGTAATAGAGTCGTCAGAGGAACCTACAAAGAAACTAATCCTATGTATGCATATAAGGTTGATGATAGATTTAAAATCTATAGACCTTTAGCATCCAAGCTTACTAAATGGCGTACAAACTTGACAAGTGAATACGTTCAGGGATTAGCCGAGTTGCCTAAGGATGGAGGTAATCTCTTGATTATTACAAAATCATTAAAAGACGTTATGACGTTATATGAGATGGGTTATTATGCTATATCAGCATCAAGTGAAACAACATTTATCCCAGATTCTGTTTTAGAAGAATTAAAGTATAAATGGAAGAATATACTAATATTATACGATAGAGATGCTACTGGTATGCAGAGAGCTCGAAAGTATAGTAAAAAGTATGGATTTGATGCTTTTTTCGTTCATAAAAAGTTTAACTCAAAAGACATATCTGATGCGGTTAAAGATAATGACTTTAACACAGTAAAAGAATGGCTTTACAAAACATTAAATAAGTATGATTGAAACATTGATTCTGTCATTACTTTGTGGATTGCTTGGTGGTATTTTAGGGTATTATCTTACCTTAATAAATATGCCTGTAATTGAAACAAAGAATGGCTACATACGTTATATTAGAGGCGAAAATACAGAATGTGTAACCGTTTTTGATAAAGCTGGTAAAGAATTACTCGATGCTGGTTTTGCAATTAATAAGAACGGTGTAAACTATGTAGAGTATGCCACAAAAATCTAAAGGAAAAGTAAGAAATGCGACTAAGGTCGATAAGTATGGTCTACATTTTCGTAGTAAGCTCGAATGCTATACTTATGAAGCTTTTATGAATGCTGGAATACCAGTTCAATATGAGCCAAAGCGTTTCACACTTTTACCAAAATTCGAGTACCAGCAGGAGAAAATACGAGCTATGACATACTTACCTGATTTTATAGGTAATGGATTTATAGTAGAATGTAAAGGACTGATGGGAGATAGCTTCCCGTTAAGGTGGAAGCTATTTAAATACTACTTGAAGAAACACAGAAGTAAAATGAAGTGTTACCTTGTGAGAAATCATAAGCAAGTAGATGAAATGATTCAAGAACTTTTAAGTCAAAAGAAACATGGAAAAACAAAGTAAATTTAGAAAGTTAGGTGATTCTATAATGCTTTATAAAGAACCACGTGGTAATGCATATGACCTAATAGGAGGTCGTGTTTATAGTGTAAGATGGGATGAGTATTTAGAAGAGATTGTTTTTAACGAATTGCCAGATTTAACGCTTCCAGATAAAATTTATCACACTGAAGAAGATGATAAGTTTATTAACAAGGTGTTGAATCATTATAAGAACTCAAAAGATGGAGTTACTGGTGTAATGCTATCTGGATTAAAGGGTTCTGGTAAAACAATTACCGCTAAGCAGATTGCCGTTACTTCTAAATTACCAATTATAATTGTAAGTAAGAATTTATCTTCTAAATATCTTGTTAATTTAATTAATAACATTTACGATATAGAAGTGTGTTTAATATTTGATGAGATTGATAAGTTTGGAAATAAATATGATAATAATTTCTTACTAAATATACTAGATGGTGTTGGAGGGTCAGGAAAGAAATTGATATTATTTACTTGCAATGACGAATCAAGTATAAATAAATTCATGGTAGATAGATGTTCTAGAGTAAGATATTGGAGAAAGTTCGAAGAAATGAATACGTCTATAATACAAGAAATGCTTGTTGAAAAACTAAACAATAAAGATAATATCAAACCATTAATGGATTTTATAACATCAATCTTTAAATGTATTAGCTTTGATAACGTTTGTTCGTTTATTGAAGAGGTTAATGAAAATCCAGATGATACATTTGAGGATTTGTTTAATGATATGAACTTGATTGGCAAGTAATGGATATAACAACACCATACTACGAGGATAAATCTCGTATAAGTAACTCTAACATAGGCTGGTTTCTAAATAAGGGACCAGCCTTTTTACATGCTATGCTAACTGGAGATGCTGAAGGAGAAACAGGAGCTCAATTAGCTCGTGGAACTATGATACATGAGTATCTACTCCAGCCTGAAGAGTTTAATAAACACTACGTTGTTTTTAACGAAAGTAGACCTTCTTCTGAACAGCAAGAGAAGTTCTGTCAGGAAGTAGCAAAAAGCGTTGAAATAGAGCCAAATAAAGCCGTTTTAAGCGCATATCGCGCGTCGTATAAGAATTTACCTAAGTCAGATGATTTAGTGCTCTCAAAAGGGCTTAAAATGGCTGAGGAATATAGTTCTTATATAGATTGGTTGAAGAGTAATGATAATCGTATTATTATCACTCCATACCAAGCTAATCAGCTTATGTCTATTTCAGAGAATATACAAAAACACAAACTAGCGTCCAAGCTACTTAAAAATGAGTATATTGGACAAGAAGATGAACTACATCATGAGTTCCATATAAACTGGGAGTTGTGTGATGTTAAGTGTAAATCTTTACTTGATAGCTGTCATTTTAACTTTAGAAATAAGATATGTACACTGATGGATATAAAAACCACTGTACATATAGGTAGGTTTGAAGATTCAATGAATCAATATGATTACCTTAGGCAGTTATGTTTCTATACACAAGCACTTAAATGGTACATTGACGAAGAGTTAAAACAAGACTCTACAGAATGGATATTTGAGTGGTATATTATAGCTATAGATATAACAGGTACTAATCAAGTACGTGTTTTTGAATTTACAGAAGAGCAGGTATATAGTAGAAAAGAAACTATATTACAAGCTTTACAAGATATACATTGGCACCAAGATAATAACTTATGGGAGCATACTATATGCTACTATAAGGGTAATGGTGCTGAAAAGTTAAACCTATAATAATTAGAACCTATGAGTCAAAATTGTAATATTGAAGATATGAATTTCGCAGATAATACACTTTATGTTGAAGATAATGAATCAACACTGTGTATTGAGGATGTAAACAATCAAGATGATACATTGTGCATTGAAGATATAGATATTCAAAATGACACACTATATATTGATGATATAAATGTAGAAGATAATAGTCGCACCATTAAAGAGCTTTGTGCTTAATATTATATATGGTCTATGAAAGTTTATTACACTCAATACCTTTCGTGGTAAATATAAGCGAAACAATATCTACAAAGAATATAAATAATGTATATATAAAAGATGAAGGTTTAAATACGTATTTATATTTATCGTTTAACAAAGATATTAATATTAGAGATTTATTTATATCTTTAAGAGAAAATTTAAATTTCTGCGGTGTTGTTAAAAATGAATACAAATTCTTAATAAATAGAGAAGATGTATTGTATTTAAAATCAGTAGCTATAAAAGGTATTGATTTATTAACACCACAAAATATACATAGTTTGTTAAGTTGTTAAAATGAAAAACCCCAGCCGCTCGTGAGAGTAGTTGGGGTTTATTTTTTATATATAGGTTAATCACCTTCTTTCATAATTTGATTCTTAAAGTATCTATCTTTAGATTCTGAATCATATATTTGTTCATATGCATTATGCACTGGTAACAGTTTAAACAAATCTCTATCGACTTTATCCCAGTCTTTATATAATCCTCGTTTAACAGTTCCATTGTACTCTTTTTTATCGGTACTACTTTGGAAAGTATCAAATAGGCTTGATGTTGTTGGGATATATTTTCTTGAAATAGATTCAAATAAATTTCCAGCTTTATCAGTCGCACTTGTAGCAGCCGTTGGTGATTTAACGTTATTAAACGCATCTGTAAAGTTATACGGAGTCTTAGTTTCCCAAGTCAACCTATGTAATATATATACCAACATGGCTAACATACGGCGTTTCTCTTTATCCACTTCTTTAGACATTGCATTGTAAAAATACGAGGCTAAGAAACCAATAAAGTTAAATGCAGCTATTTCTGCGATAACTTGTTTAGTACATGCGTTGATATACTTTTTAGTCATATAACCACGAACGGTTGTTGTATCGCCAAATTTAGAATTATAATACTCTTTAGATTGCATAAAGCCATTCTTGATAGATAGGTGTCTAACACTACCATATAAGAATTTATACGCAGCATTTGTAAAATACCACATACCAGCTCCAGCAGCTCTATATATACCACCAGATAACTGTTGAGTATCTAAGTCGTACACAATCTCACCAAATCGCTCTTGAAGCATAAGTGGGAAGTATTGTCTATGAATAAGTAATAGAGAGCCTAAGAATGATGTATTTAATTGAGCTTTCTGTGTTGCTGTTTGCATACCGTCAGCTGATTCAGCGTATTTTATAATCCTATTTCTCATTACATTTTCAGCTCTATAAAACGCATCTTTATACTGCTCGTCTACAAGTAATGAATGGTTCTTCGCGGAAAGTATTGAATAGGCTGATACACCTTTACTCCACTCTTTAAATGCTTTTTTACGTTCTTCTTTACTTGCATTGCGCATATTTATATCTAAGTCTTGCTTAGTTATAAAATCACCATTATAATATTTATAACTTAATAGCGTAGAAACAGTAATGTTTGATTTTACTAAGAAGTCTGCACCAGAAAGCATACCGAATACTAAATTATCATTGAAAACATTTACAACTCTACTTCTGTTTACGTGCTGTGTTTTCTTACCATTCTAATCAGATACGTTAAAGAACTCACATGTAAGCATTAGTTTATCATTAGAGTATGTGTTGGATACATAATTTGCACTAAGATAGTTTTTAATTAAACGCCATGTAACCTCATTAGCCGCTTTAGCAGCATCAGTAGTATTATATTTATAGCCAACTAAAGAGTTTACAATATGAGCTGTAAAAGCAGCAAGCATACCAACAGCAGCGACCGTTATGTTCATACCTAAGTTAATAGCAGTAACAAAATTTTTGAATAGTTTACCTAATACGTTTAAGTGTACATTACCAACAGTTGTATCATTACTCTTAACATTATACATATGCATAAGCATAAATTTCTTAGCTATAGCGTATGTATTAGAATCGTTACCACTAATTCTTTTTACTTGCCACGGTTTAAAAGTCTTTTTCTTATAAACATCCCTAAACCTCATCATATCAGCTATAGTTTCACACTTATCTCTAACCTCTGACTTGTATTTATAATCAGCGGCAGATTTATATGCTTCAGCCATGATTCCAATTAAGTCAGATGATAGCTATGATGGGTCGTCAAGTTTGTTTACATAATATCTAGGTATCATATTTAATTCAGAACCATCTGGTCTTGTACCATCAGATATATTTATACCTTTCTGTTCTACAATATTTCCAAAGTCGTCTGTAACACCTAATATTCTATTAATGTTCTGTTGAAAATCCTAATCTTGTTGAACACTCTGGTCTCCAATGCCAAGCTTATCTTTTACGTATTGGAAAACACCATTTGATAAACTTGTTTTATTCTTCTGATATTTAAATATACTTCCAGTTATTCCAGGGAGTAGATATTCATCAAAATCATCCCTATTATACATCTAATTTATCTAAAGGTTGGTTTCTAAAACTACGTTGTATAAATTACGTAAAGTTGGAGAGTTCATAACCTTGTTGAACTTAGCTGTATTATCATACAAAGGTTTACTCTTTATAGGATTATCGTTCTCATCTTCATGGAATCTCTTTGGCTGTAAGAATTGTTTATTATTCTTATCGTAGTTAGGGTTAGCCATGAGAGTCTCTTGATGTTCAATCCAACCATCGCCAGGTATAAAATCCATAAACTCGTCTTCATATTCAGGTCTTGCGATAAGTTTAGTAAAATACCTAATAATTCTTGTTTCTTCAGACTGTGTTAGATAATCATAGTAGTACTCATTAGTTGACTCTATAAAAGCTTCATATGCGCCAGGATTGTCAATATCATAAATAGCAGCTTGTTTTGCAGCTTTCTTATAATACTCTGTAGGTATAGTCATTGTATACTTAGAGTACAAAGCTCGTTTAAGATTAGATTGCTTTCTAATTGCTTTATTCTACCTTTTAGCTATATTCTTCAACCTTGTCTGTTCGGCTAATAACTTCCTAAGTCTTAACTTTTCTCCAACTGGTATTGTTTGATAAGCAATATCTCCAGTTGTAAAGTCTCTAAATACATTAAGTATCTTGTTTATCTGATTAGTAACTTCTTCATAAGCCTAACCGCCATCACCGTCTACTTCATATACAATCTCGCCAACTTCTTCGTTTATTTTCTTAAATAAGATTACATTACCATCTTTGTCTTGTTTTAATACACGCTTACTATTCATTTCATCCCAACTCTCTAACATTTTATTGTTAAAGTTATTTGGTTCACCACGCATGTATTTATTATATTCATCTATACCGCCAGCTTTCTCTATTATATTGTTTCTAGCAGCGTTCCAAGCGTTAACGTCTCTCTTTATATTACTCTTTTCAGAACTACCATATAAATCCTCTTGAAGCTGTTGAAGTTCTTTAGCTTTCCTTAATTCATCACCTTGTTTAGGGTTACCTTGATAATCATGGTCGCTAAGTAACATTCTTTTTTGTATATTAAGCTCTGTTAATAATGCTCTCTATTTATCATCTAATAGTTCGTAGTGATAATAACCATCTTCACCTAAACAATCTTCTTTTAATTGGCGTATTTGTTTAGTTAACAAACCCCATTCATATTTAGTATCTTGAGATAATTTTGAATATGCAACATAAAAAGACTTTTTAAACGGTCTTTCACAATACTTGTCAAGCCAATCGTTAACAGCATCATTCCATTCAATTTTAGCTTGCTCGTTATCTTCTGGAGCTACACTATTAAATGGTTCTAATATTACACCATACTTCTTTGAGATTTTTAAGTTTAAGGATTTTAAGAACTTTTTATAATCGTTATTAAATTTACCATAATTTAAATCTCTAATAATGTATTGTGTTGTTCTACCATGTTCGTCAGTTTCGTATATATCTAAATGTGATTCTGTAAACTTTAGTTTTTTATACGCACCAATTAACTCAACGTTTTTATCAAATGATAATTTTTCAGCTTTATTTAATGCTTTGTTTACAAGATAAACTATAGACCTAAGACCTTCATCTTTAACCTTATCAGTCATACCAGCATATCTATAAAATACACCAGAATCAAATCCTATTGAAGATAAAGAGTTTAAATAATCACCCATTGTTATAGAATGAGTTTCATTACCAACTTCTACTAATATATCCCTAGTTGTATTGATTAATATATTTTCTATAGATGCCATGGTCTCATCACAAACAGCTTCACATTTCTTAACCATGTTTATAAGGTTGTTTATATCTCCAAATACAGCATCTTTAGAGAAACTAGATTCTTTTTGCTGTTGTTGAAGAATATCTACAACTTGTTCAGACTGTAATGTTTTCTATATACTATGCAGTAGATGTTTATAAAGTCCAAAGTTATCATGCATTTGATGTTGTAACTTAGTAACATCCATAGCTTCATTATTTAATGATAGCTTACTAAGCTCTATAGACTCTTCTAAAAGCTGTGGTAATATCTATGACAATGACGTTATTAAAGACCTATACATGTGTTTATAACCTTCCTCAAACTAACTTATCTGTAGATTTAACTGCTTCTAAATCATACTCTTTTGGTCAGCTGGCATTGTTGAAGACATTACGGCTTTAAGACGTTGACTAAGACCTGTAGAAATCTTAACAGCTAGTTTATCAAGTTTCTCTTGAGCTTGTTCTTGTGTATCTTTTTGACCAGATGTAGATTGTAGTAAATCTACTTCAATATAGTTATTAGATTCAAAAGATTTAAGTAGTCGAGTTAACTCTCTATTCATTTCAAGAACCTACTCATTACTATATAATATAGGGTCTGTTTGTTTGTAGATTATTTTATAAATCTAAGCTTCATTAAGATGTGTATTCTCTATTGTTTTTAGATTTAAAAGATAAGCACTTAGTTGAGCTTTATAATTATTAAGTTCTTTCTAAGTCTCACCTTTAAACACGCTCTTATTAACAATAGCATTTGATATATAGTTTATGAAATTCTTAATATTACCAAGCAAAGTCTTAGAGTTGTTCTTCTTGTCTAAATAATAAGCATGTTTGAATAGTTCGTCTCTAAACTCTTTGTTTACCATAAACTCAGCAATAAACTCCTTTTCGTTTGTCAACCCATAATATAAACCACTACCATCTTCTCTACTATACATATTATAATCAAGTATAGTATTAAATATATTATAAAGCTTAGAGTTAGCTTGTTTTAATTTAATCTAACTGTCGGTCTTTGGATTATTAATCATACCAACAGTTACAGCGTGAGAGACTTCGTGTAACAGTGTTTTAACAAGATATTCATTAGATACTTTATTAACAATATTACTATTAATCTAAATAACGGTATTACCATCACTATCAGTAACAGCTTTAGCTAAAACATTTTCATCTATAGGCATAGCTCTAACTGGAACTTTATGTCTTTTCAATACATTAGCTATTGCAGTATAGTTTATAGGTATAACATTATTGTTTAAAGCACCATTAATTAGAATATCAGATGTTACAACCTCACCTCTATTAAGGATACTTGAAACGTCTCCAAATGACGTATCAAATGAAGCTTTAGCTAATTTAGATTGTATTGCATATTTATCTAGAAACTCCTAAATTAAATTAGAATTAGACTCTTCACTTTGAAATGTTTGTTCTTGAACATTATGTTTAGCCTATACAACCTTTTTATTACTATATATATTACCACTTGTTGAAGAAAAATCATTACTAACAATAGAGCGTATTTGGTTATCTTTCTTTACAACAAACTATGTTGTAGGTGTAAAACCATTATTATCACCCTCTTTATCATACCTTACAAATATAGCAGAGTCGTATTTATTATTCCTAATTAAACTATTTTCATAATCAGTATACTCGTTAACAGTTTTAAATTTACCGCTAGTCATATCGCTTTTACCAACAGTTCGCATATTTAAATAAACTGGTATAGTATACGCTCCCCTGTATTTAAAAGCTTTATCTTGTCTATCTGTAAAGAAAAAAGAGTTTTTATCATGAACTAAATGACTTCCATGCTTATTGTCGGTATCTACTTCAAAAGTATCAAATAGGTTCTCTGTTCCATGCCAAACCATAATAGGCTCTCCGTTTAAGTCTACAGCCTTAGATGACTAGGCATCTTCATCAGTCCAATCTCCAAACCAATTAATAAAATCACGTCTATATATTTTAGACTTGGTTCTTATAGCTTCAGCTCTATTATTGTTTGTCAATTGTAAAATTTGATTAAATAAAATAGACTCGGCTCCGTTTGGAGCCTTATCTATATTATTTCCTTTATTAGCTGACCAAATATGATAGGCAGCCTTTTCACTTGTAGCTTCTTTTAACTCATTAAACTCCTTAGCTACTTCGGGGTTTTGTAAATTTGGACACATTATCATAATTAATCAGTTTTTATGCCAAGGCAATTATTCATAGAGTCTTCGTCAAATTGAGAATCATCAAACGATTCTCCTTCAACTTGTAATCCACTCAACAATCCATTAATATCGCCAGAATTATTAGATTTATCATTGTTAGGTGTCTATTCTGTAAATTCTAAACTGCTATCAGTAAGGTCGTCAATATAATCGTCAAAAGCATTTGTTGAACTAGTTTCATCTTCTCTCTGTAAACCAGATAGTAATCCATCTACAGATTCAAGTTCCTTGGATACAGATTTAACTTCTTGTTCGTCCTGCTTTTCTATCATATCACTTGCTAATTGTATAGCTTCTACACCAGACTTTATATCATCTAACTATTCTTCATTAACATACTCATCAACATTATCGGTTTCGTCAAACTTAGAAATCTATTCAGCTATGTTATTAATATTATCTTTAGTATATGATTTTTTATCCATATAAATATAAGCTGGATAACTATAGAAAATATCATCTTTATTAAGCTGAGCAGCTCTAACTATAGCCTCACCACCTTCAGTTGTAGATGTAGTATAAACACATCCTATTTTATAGTTGTTAGTTAATAAATGTTTAATTAACAAGTCTGCAAACTTATTAAGTTTCTGCTGTTTTACAATATTCTAAATAGTACCATCTTGTAATAACTATAATTTATATTCATTAACAGATTCTACAATCTAATCTTGCGTCAACTCTCCATCTTTCTTCAATACATCTTCGAGTTTTTTAGAGTATTGTTGAACAATATCATCAACCTCTTTCTCTGTAACATTAATGTTAGATATACTACCATCAGCAAAGATTTTTATAATTGTACTATCTTTATTTATATTTGAATACTTCTACATTATAGCTTCAACCTAAGACTCTATAGATTTAGATGTATCAATTGCAACACCATCAGCTGTACTCTCATTAAACTTCAATATAATATCAGATTGACTTTTAGCATCTTTTTCTGGATTATTTGTATAAGCTATTTTAACATCACCATTAACATTCTATGTTAAGTTCCAACTGCTCTCTTGAACACTAGATACTTTATAGTAATTATATGGTGATAACATTGTAATATTATCTCCTATTACAAATTTTATAGGCTTAGCTTTCTTTTTACTCTTTACAGCCTCATTATGAAAAGCTACAAACTACTAAATAGATTGTACAACAGACTCGTAATTAACAGAATCTGGAAGCATATTTGAACCAAATAAAGAACTACCAGCACTACCAGATACTAATTCATATTGATTAACACCATCTGCACTAATACCTAACTTTGGTGTTATTGCATATACAGAATGAGATTCTTTTTCATTTTTATATATAGAACCAATCTTCTTATATATATACGTGTTGTTTTTGAGTTTAATCTTTATATATGCATTATTACCACCTTTTGATGTTATAATAGCACCAGGCACTCTGCCTCCGTTCATAAGCGTTGGAAGTGTGTATTTTTCAGAATATAAGAATGTTGATGCAAATGCTTGATTTGTCATAGAATACTCTGGAACAATACTATCATTAAACCAGAAGTTTCTACATATAGAATCAATGTATTCTTCAATATTAATATTAGAACTATCTTCATATATATATTGATTAAGATTACCGTCATTTATAGCATCAGATACACTTTGTATATACTGTTGTTTAAACTGAACAGGTGTTATATCAAATATAGAGTGTACAGAATTACTATTGTATGTAGAATAATAATCATAGAATATTATATCTCTAAACAATCTTCTAACTCTCTCATTTTTATGTGTTAATAATTGATGTAAAGAAGATTCTAATTTAGCTCTCTATATAGGGTCTGTATTTATATACGTCATCCTTGTTGTAAATCTACCAATACCTAACTTGTTGTCAATCTTAGCCATATAGTAGTTTAAGAACTCATTATTGATATTTCCATTATTATCTAACAAGTCGCTAAACTCTTCACCAAGAAGACCATTCTTTAACCTATAAACAAAGTTTGAATAGTTTGTAAATATATTATTGTGATAATAAGAATCCTGTTCGTTTACATCACCATATATCAACTTTAACAACTTATTAAATATAGTAGACTTATCTCTACGCATTGTAAAGTCTATAACTCCAGATTGTTCATTATTCTAACTACCATCCATTATTGAAGAGTTAAATAACATATTGTTTCTAGCAATAGATGTTATAAATGAACCAATTGATGTTATAAGCTTTTCATCAGATGTTTGTCTATAATAACAATCAACATTATCTTCCTCATTTGTATTGAATGGGTCTCCAAGTAACTTATACATTATACTTCTAAACAATGACTCATACTCTGGTGATGCTGTTATAGAACTACTACTTAATACGCTTGACAATAAAGAGCTAGTGTTGTAAAACTTATCTTCAAGCCATGCGTTTCTAAAATAGTACTACAAAGCTTCTTTAGAAGAGAGGTTAGAACCCTCTTGTGTGTTTATCTTCCATTGTATAGGCTTGCTCATTCCAGTTGGTATATAGTCAAGATTTATAAACTGTAATAGTTTATTCTCAAAGTTTATATAATGTGTTAAAGTATTACCAAACTTCTTTGTATCAATTTGAGAATTTCTAACAAGAGTATTCAAACAGTCAGCATAAGGTTGTAGTTTTTTTAATGTATATAGAGCAAAGATTTGCATCAATACACCCCCATAACTATCTGGATTATTTATAGCATAAATACCTTTTTCATAATCCATTACAACACCGCTGTTTTTAAATATAAAGCCATTAGTATTATTAATAACATTTAATATAAACTTTCTTCTTTCACTAATCTCTTCTTTAGTAAGACTTTCATCATTATCGAGTTCTCTTAGGATATTAGAAAGTTTTTCTTTATATTTAACTATAGCCTCATCTATAGTATCTTCTTTAAATTTATACAAAGATACATCGTTGTTATCACTAGCAGAGTATAAACCTCCGTAGTTATTTACAGCATTGGCATATTCAACTAACGCTGGTTGAGCTAAAAATGAGAATGTAGATATACCTTTTCCAGCTCTAATTAATAACTCTGATATTGAATAAGTAGCATTATTAACGTTCAATATAGATATATATGGGTCTTTTGCAACGTCAACGTGAGCATTGACCATTGCAGATAACCATGCTGATATATACAAGCCATCTTCACCTTTAATCTAATCTAAAGAATTTAAACCGTAAATTTCACCAGCGCTTCCAAAATCCATTGTTAAATGAGCTGTTTGTGTTAAAGCTAAGTTAGTTGTAGCTAGAGCGTATGGAGCAATACCGTCTTTACCAGTTATAAACTCAGATTTAGTCTTAGATTGGAATGATGGTAATAATTCATACATATACTCTCTTTTTACACTAGGTCTAATCTTTGGTAAGAATTGTTTCTTTATTATACCTGTAACAGTATCAATTGAACCTCTAGCGTCAACAAGTGTTCTAACGTCAGTAAGAACGTCTATATACTTCTAAACTAAAGTTCCGCGAATACTATCTTCATCAAAATCGCTTTCAATAGATTGTGATGTTACATCATCATTTCTCAATGCGGAATCTGGTATACTCATTTCAACACCATTTCTAAAAGACTTTAATGCTATAAATATTTTATCAACGTCGAAGTCAGAACCAGTTTGTGCTGTAAACTCTTCAGGTACTATAATATTATCTCCATTTTGTTCTGGTAATATATCAGCTATTGTAAATGCGAATATAGAAGACATACCCTGTGTTGGAATACGATAACCTATACCAACGGGTTTTGGGTTTGATAACTCTCCAGCTACGGTCTTTTCTAAGAACCTAACTGTGTTAACACCATCTTCAAACCCATGATTCTTCATAAATTCATCTATCTGTTCAATAGTTTCTTTACTAAGCTTATCTTTATTATCAATAACATCTTGAAGAGATACTAAGTTATTATTCTCAAGCTCTATATAAGTTTTTGTTGATAGTATACTAGATTTAATCGGGTCATCTAAATCATCATTAAACTTAATCTATTGTTTTGTTAAAGTCTTATCTCTACCGCTCTTAACACCTTTTATAATATCATTATCAATAAGCCATTGACGCATATTATTATAAGAAGTTTGTTCAAATACTGGTATTATAGACCTTAATAATCTAACACTAATCATAATCTCCATAGAGTTATCTTTAGTGAACCAATTAAGCTTTTCTCCGTTGTTTAGAACATGGAATCCACCTTCACCATCATCAACTTTATTAGAACCTATTAAACCAAATACAGACTGCTGTACACAACTACCACCTTTAAGGTTTACATCTACAACTTTCTTATTTATATACTTAGCTAAAGATTGTTCAAATATAGTTCTAGAACCGAGAGTATCAATAACACCACCGCTTAGAATAGTTTCAAGTGCATTATAACCAATATCGTTCGACTTTATAATCTAAGATAATAATGATATTACAGACTTCTTATTAACACTATCATCTTTAAGTAAAAATCTATCTTTAACAGAATTAACACCATTTAGTGTTAAAGCGTTGATTAGGTTTATAATATCACGTCTAAGTTGCTTACCTTTTATAACATTACCATTCTTACCAATACCATAGTCCGCTGAATCAATAATATTTGACATTAATATCTTTAAAGCCTGTGTACCAAATGCTCGTTCTAATTCATGGTGCGCACTAGTATTAAGCTGCATTCTAAGGTCGTCTAAATCTTGTATTTGAATATCGAGATTATCATTCAAACCATCTTTATTCATATCTTCAAGACCGTTTACAGTACCCTTATATGGTTGATATTGATTTTGATTACCACCAACTTTAACAGCTGAATCAAATGCAATCATATCAATCTCTTCTCCAGGTTTATTCATTCTATCGTATAATGCTTTACCATTATCAGATTGAAGCATATACTTAAACGCTGGGAATATAGCCATCTTATTATATATAGGTAGATTATAGAAAGTGTTATTACCAATCTTACTACTACTATTCTGGAAATAAGACATCTTTAAAGGATATAACTCTAACTTAGATACAATCTTAGCCTTTTGTGGGTCTGATTGCCAATCTGGGTCATTTTGAAGTATATTAAATGCTTGTTCATCTGAATATTCAGAGAACTCATCACCAAATGTCCAGTCTCCTAAACCTATTCTAATCTTTCTATATAAGTCTGGTCTAATTATAACTTGAGCATCTGATACGTTTACTTCAGAATATACACCAGTACCTTGTTCAGCCTTAGTTTTAAAAGATTCTACAACATCAGCTGGTATTTCCTTTAGAACTTTATTATACAAATCTTCATCTACATACATTTTAGATGTTAAATCATCAACATTGTCAAATTCAAACTTCTTTAATAGTTTGTCGATGAAATCATTATCAGTTGTTTCGTATATAAAATCTATAGCATATTGTCTTTTAAATATATTAAAAGCCTAATCTAAAAATTTACTCTTTAATTTAATATCGCTAACATTTAATACAGTATATTTAGTATCAGCTAACTCTGGGTGTTGTTTTACCTGCTTGTCATTATAATCAATTCTTATCTTCTGTCCTGGTGATAACAACGCTCCTAAACGTTTAACTTTATCAGAGTGTTTATCAGTAACCTTTAATACAGAATAAGTCTAACCATCTTCACCAATTACTTCTTGTTTAGTTGAAAATAGTTTATAAAAAGCAGGGTCTCCAGCAAATACTTTCTCAACCTCAATAACTGAGATTATTGATGATAGTACATTGTTAGTTATTAATGATAGAGCAAAGTTCTTAAGACTTTCAGTATCTTGTGTGTTAAAATACCCATCAAACAAACCTAACTCTTTAAATCTATTAGCATATAATTCAAGTAGCTGTGTTGGTATTTTTGTAGGTATAAACCTGCCATCCTAATCAAGTTTTCCAAGATTCAAGTTACCTTCTTTTGATAGTTCGGCAATCTCATCTTCAACCATTTTTTGAATCTTCTTCTGAATAAATATATCAACACTATTACTTTTCTGTAGATACTTCTCAAGTCTATCAAGTTCTTCTCTTATACTTTCAAATCCATCAATCTCTCCATCTTTATTAATGTTTCTATACTCAAGTTTACCATTAGCTTCCATATCTCTTTGTTGTTTTAGATATAGATAGTTTAGTCTTGAGTTTAAGTCTTTAACTCCTTCTTTTCCGAATATATCAGAGAAATATCTAAATAGACCACCATTACCACCAAATTGAAGTTTACCATCTTTTATTTTGCCATGGAAATTCTTTCTTAATGCAGATGGGTTTTCTAAAAGATACTTAACATTTTCTCTACTATAATATTGCTTAACAGAGTTAAACTCATCAATAAAGTAACCTCTAAGTCTATCCAATGTAGATGAATCTAACTAAAAGTTATCATGTGTAACACAGTTGTGTGGCATTTTAATAGATGGGCTTGATATTGAATACCATGTCTTTTTATCAGCCATAGTTGGTAACACAATCATATCCATTTCAGTCATAAACATTTTAGCTAAATAATCTTCAAGCTAAGTTATACCGAGATAATCTTTACCTATATTTTCGTCAACGTCCTTTAAGCCAACAAAGTAGTTTAGTTTTAAATGATTTGCTCTACTACTTGATTCATGGTCTATAAATTCAGCAACGTCTAACAATATAGAGTGTTTACAATATTCAGACTTTCTTAGATTTTCTATAATACCATTTTTGTTGTGGTTTAGATTTCTAATAACATCTGACATTGTATTGTTTTCGGTTATAGGGTATCTTTGCGTATTATCTGGAGCAGTGATACTAAACTGTTGCGGAGATGGATAGCATTCATTATAAGCTTTAGCAAGTTTAGATATTTGACTATCATCACCATATCCATTCAAAGCTCTGTCTAAGTCTATTCTAGTTGTACCAGACTTTAATGAACTCTAACCTCTACTTGCATATATATTTCTTATAATCTTACTAACACTTCCAAGTTTATCACTATTAACCAATCCTAATAAAGTATTATATCTAAGACGTTTATTATCTACATTCTTATCACCAACTTCATTACTTACATATTTATCTAAAACGGTCTTATCTATAGACATTCCCATAAAGTTAAATATATCGAGTATTTTGCTACTAAGTTGATAGTAAGTCTAATCAATCTACTCATCTGTATTTGGATATAATTTACCTTTAGGTTTGTACGCCTTACAATCATTCAACTTCTACAACAACGATGTGGCGTATTGTACAGATACAGTTTGAGCATTATCTGAATGAACAAGTCCTGATTGGTATATCGATTGAGACCATATTCTAGGTATCGCTTTAATAGCTTTTAATTGATTGTCATTAATAATCTCCCACTGTCTTCTAACATCTTTAATCTTACCACTAAACTGTGAACTATCATAATCATCCAAATAATCTCCACCATCAAAGTCATAGCTACTACTTTTAACTTTAGGATTTTTAATCCATATCTACATCATTTGAGCCATTTGACTTCTTATAGTAGAGTGTATTTGACTTTGTAGCTCAATATCATCTTCTATTAAATCAAGTTTCTTATCTAAAGATTTAAAGAATACAGATGAGTTAGCTAACCTTTTAACAGCTCCTCTAATAGAATCACCTCTATACTCATTGTTTAAACCAACTTCTCCGTATGATTCTGTATCCCATAGATTGTTAAGAAGATTATTCCAAACTTCTCCAAATGAATAAAACTCAGGACTACCAAATACAGGTTCAACATCGTAGATAAACTCTGGCTCTCCAGAGAACTCATCTATTTCTATATGAGCTTTCTTTATCTAACCTAAGAATAACTTAGCTCTTGCTGCGATATTATCCTTTTTACTTATAGTCATTGCGTCTTTATCGAAAGAGTTTTCAGACTTCTTGCCAACATCTTGTTCTGATTGGTCAACACTCTCTTCTTTTTGAGTCTATTCGATTTTAAATGCGTCTTCTTTGATTTGTATAGAATATTGTTTTAATATATTATTAACAATCATTATAAACGCCTCTGGATTATCAGCTATAGATTTAGCCATAGCTTGTGCAGATGGGTCTTGTGAGAATGTTGTATTCTTTATACCCTTTAAGAACTCATCTATATCCTTATAACTAATCCTATTTATACTTTCTACAGTATCTAAAGAATAATCGTATAATAGCTTATTTGCAAGGCTTGTAGCGGTCTAAAAGAACTTCTACCTAGTATCAATACCACTTAGCTTATCTAAGGCGTTCTAATCAACTCCAGGGATGTGGAAATCTTTACTAGCAACTCCACTAGAATATGCTTTCTTAAACGTTTCTAAAGACTCTTTATCTATTTTTATAGACTTATATTTACCAGAGTTTATATCATTGAATATTTCGTACATTACGTATCTATTATTAAACAGTCTAGTAAACTTAAGTATATTATCAAAAGCTCTCTTTATAGTGCCTATTACACCCTTTTGATTCTAAAGTTGAGCATATCTTCTAAAGTCTTCAGCTATTAACTCTTCGATTTGCTTATAAGTATAGTTTTCATAACCTTTATGAGCTTTTACATATTTATCGTATATAGCCGCTCTTTGATGTTTGTTATGTAGTAATAAGTTTACGTAGTGCCATGCCTCGTGATATTGTATACCACGACCAGCTTTATTGCTTAACATGAATACTTGGTTATCTCCATTGTTTAATATTCCAGATACCACTGTCATTAAACCAAATACATCTTCATCAGATGCACTCTTCATAACACCATCTATAACGATAACACTACCCTTTTCTATTCCTAGTTTTTCAGACAACCATTCTCTAGATTCGTCAACACTCATCTATCCTTGCTGTTCTTCTGTTGAGAATACTCCAGAGTACGCATTAGTTCTACTTACAAGTTCATCAGCTGTGGTAAAGAATAACAGACCTTTACCATCTTTATAGACAACAACCTGTGGTACAACCGTATTCTTACTAATACTTTTAACATATCTAGCTATAGATTCTTCATCAACCTCAATATTATTAATATCAAGTTTAACGCCAGTTTCTTTTTCATACTGTTCTATATATGCTTCAAGTTTAGATGTAACTATAGATTTATAATCTTTAGCATAATTAGACATCTTCTCTTCAACAGAGCTTCCATGTATCGTTAAATCAGACTTATCTATATCAAGTATAAGTAAATCTGTAATACCTCCATGTTCTTCAGCTACAGCATTTAATGCAGATAATCTTTCATCTGCATCTTTTCTATCTTTAGCAATCCATTTATCAACTTCACCTCTCTTAACGCCAAATTTATCTTTAATTCTCTCAATCTTAGACTTTTCAACTCTAGCACTCCAATCAGCAGTTGTTTTAGAATTAACTGTAACAGTATCAGCCTTTTTATCAGCTTTAGTTTGTTTAGTCTTCTGTTTTACTTTCTAAACAGCTTCTTCTTTCTCGTTAGTTTGTATGCCAGAAGCATATACAAAAGGAGCTTGGAAGATACCATCTCTACTTGTTGTAGTTAATAGTCTACCTGTCTTTATCATCCATGATATAACATTAACACGATTATATTTCAACTAACCATTAGACTCATCAAACAAATCAGCTTTATTAAAAGTTAACTATTCTAATCCACATATTGAGAATTTAGTTTCACTCTTATTATTCTAGAAGAAGTTCTTAAGAGTGTTTATAATATCAAATGGAAATTCATCCATCATCGCTTCAACACTTGTATTCCAGTGCATATTATCAGCAATGTGAAGAACAACTTGCTTTCTTGTCTCGGATTCGTTTTCAGAGAATAGTGTGGCAAGAGGTATATACTCAACCTTTCTTTGACCATCTTCTTTAGTAACAATTTGAAGTGAAGATACACCATGATTATCAACAACAGCTAACTGCTTATCAGCTAAGAATGGTTGTTTGTTAATAGATGCTTGAGTATTGCTCATCTTTTTAACAGTATTCTCGCCATTATTGATTATTAAATCAGCAAACTGTCTCATTATATCTACTGTAGCACCAGGTATATACTTTTGATTTAGTTTACCACAAATCATATATAGAAGAACCTCTGCTGCTGTTGGTTTAGCCTGTGTGTTAAGTTCACCAGTAGTTGGGTTTATTGATAATTGTAAGTTCTCACTTGTTATAGCTTTACCAGAATCATTTGTATTGAATCTTTGTTCGCTTAATGATACGGGAACTCTTTGTGTGCTACCAGAAGGACCTTCAACTAATATGTATATAGTACCAGAATAACCAGTACCAGTATAAATAGCATCAGAACCATTCAAACCTAATATAGCGTACTCAATATCTCCAAACTTACCAGTACCATAACCAAACATAAGTTCGTCATCTTTAATCTGCTCATCTATTTCTTTTATATCTGTAGGTATACCAAATTCATTATTCTGTTCAGCGATAGAATGAAACTCTTCTCCCTTTGTAATTGAACCGTTTGATATTCTTGGTGTTGTTGGTATTATATGTGTTCTTGTCTCATTTGGTATAATATACTTACCATCAACTTTATCACAATAAGCATCAATAATCTAATCTCTAGATGTTATTAAGTTTTGTATTTGCTCTTCAATTTGTTCATCTGTTAATACACCTTTACCATTACTCTTCTTTGCAATAACTCTAGCTTTGTAGTCTATATAACTTTTAATCTTACCTTCGTTACCTTCATATGATAAATGTTCATACCAATCCTTAGCTTCTTTATACCAATGTTTTAAAGCTGTATTATATGCTTCATCAGTATTATATTTACTACGCTGTGGTCTAGCTTTAATATTAAGACTATAATAATCTTCTCTAGATGAAATCTAAGCCTGTGGTAACAACTCTTTATCAACACCAATCATTTTAAGCTAATGTCTTAGTTTGCCAAGACCGTCTTCTTTTCTAGCAAAACCCTAACTATCTGTATATGTATAGTTAGATGGTGTTTTCATCGTTGTTATATATGTAGACTTACCAGCCTCATCTTCAATAACCAATGATACGGTAAATGAGTTTTTATCACTTCTATTTTTACCAGAAACAACATAATATTTCTTTGTAGATTCAAACCAACCCTTTTGTGTAAGTTTTTTACTTAACTCTGAGTTTGATTTTATAGGATATTTAAATTTAAGTTGAGTACCATCTACTGATAAATTTATAATATCTGTTGATGTGTTGTTATAGAAGAATGTTGATGATAATAAGTTTCTATAAACATCTTCTTTATTATCAATCAACCTATTATCAATGGTAATATCATCAAGGCTTAAATTCTCATCACCTAATGGTTCTGGTGTATATGAATCATCTGTATCATCTACAACTAACGTTTCGTCTGTTTCATCACCATTAACCTATAAATCACCACCTTCATTTAAATTATCTAGCTATAAATCACCATCATTGTCCAAATCGTCAGGATTGTAAGATTCATCAGGTTGTTCATCTGGTTGGGTATCGTTATCGTTCTAATCCTATGGTTTAGCTTCATTTACATCTTCACTACGAGACCTCTTAACTGCAATTTTATCAGCTAATACTTTATAGATTTTACCAGTAAGCGCATCTTCTATATGATGACCTTCTATTAGAGTATCTGATAGCTTCTTGATAACTGTAAATCTCTGTGAATCATAATCTTCGTCTTGAGGAACAAATTCTTCAGGCATATTAAAACCAGTATTTTCTATATTCAATGGAACAGGTTGACCAGATTCGTCTAAATATTTTATTTCGACAATTCCCTTTGAATTTGATACTACAACACTTACAACTCCAGAATAAAAACCATCTTTAACAGTAAATCTGATTAAAGTAGTATTATTAGGTATATTGAATATATCTTTTATAGTTTTAAATTCATCTAGTTTCTTCTGTATTTCTTTCTGGGCATCTTCAATGTTGTCAGCGTGTATTAACTTTATATCTTTTTTAGGCTTTTCGCTTTCTTCGCCAAAAAGAGTTCTTCTTAAATCTCTTTGAGCGTCTGAAAGATTTGTATCTACACTAGTGTTAATACCATTGTTTAAATTGCTATCATTATCTTCTTCACCTTGTATGTCATTGTTTCCATTAAAATCTTCACCTTCTCCTTGTAAATCGTCCTCGTAACCAGTATTAGTTTGCTCACCTTGAACTTCATTAAGATTAGGTTCTTCTTCTTCATATTGAGACGAATCCATACTATCGTCATCGTCAAGAGTAGCACTTTCCTCTTCAATCTATCTACCAGCTAATTGCTCTATAACACTCTTTACAGATGGGTCTTCTCTATTGGTATTTAAATCATCAATATCATCGTTAGTAATACCACCCTCTTCTAAGAATCTCTTATGAGCTACAAGTTTACGGTTGTGCTTTTCATTAGCTCTACTTTGTATTACAAGTTTGGCCGCTTCTTTAGCCAACTCTCTATACTCATCTATTAACTTAATTCTTTCAGCTGGTGTTAAATCTAAATCTTCATTCTGAAGTTTGTCAGAAATCTATTTTCCTAATTGTTTTAGTTGATTAAATCTATATGAATTTTTAGATTGTTCTTTTAAATATGCTCTTTTAAAGAAATCATCTGATTGCTGAGAAACATCATTGTTATTTTCAGCTTCACTATCTATAACCTTTCTCTTATAAGCTTCTTTTTCCTTTACAGTTAAATCACTCCAATTAACTCCATATGAATATATTAAAGACTGGTCTAAATCAGAAAGACCTTCTGTATAAGCTTGATATATTGGGCTTAATGATTTAAGAGTGGCTTCATTAAAAGCGTTGATTTGATATAGTTTCTACAACTCATCAGTCTGGTCGATTTGAGAATATTTTGATACAATATCATTAATAGTTAAATGCTTGTGCTTTTTAATCTAATCATTAGGATTTTGTTTATTATAATCATCAATCAGCTTGTTTTTAGCATCTATCTAATCATTAATCTCTTTTAGCAGTTTCTTACCGTATTCTTTTTGCTTCTTTATATCTTTACTGAGATTTCTAATAATACCGCCAAGTTTATTAACATTTATATCAGTACCAGTTTCTTCTCTTATTAATCTGTTCATCTAATCCTATTGCTTAAGTTGGTTAAGCAATTGCGTCTTTGACTCCATAATAAGATTAGAGAATATTAAGTTGGTTCTATTTTTAATGTAATCCTCTTCAGCTATAAGCTTATCATCTAATTTAGCTTCAGCAATAGCTCTAGCTTCATCTTTGATATACTTTTGTAATGTATTGTTATCAACATCATCTTCGTATTGACTAAGTACAGTTTGTCTTGCTTCATCTAATATAGAAGAATCCTTACTTATAATATCATCTATTTGTGAATCTCTAGATTTTTTGTATTCAGAATAATCTGATAGTATTGATTTACGCAATCTATTTGCAGGTTCAGACATACTGTTTTCATCACCAGTAAGCTCCTGTATTATTTTTTGCTCTAATGTTTCTGTATCTTTAACGTTGTCTCTGTGTAGTTTCTCAAGGTCTTCAAAATCAATAATGGTCTTAACTGCGTCTTGTACGATATTTCTATGCTCAAATGTATCTTCCATAGAATCAACTCCAAGTATTTCGTGTAACTTCTTGTTATTAATTACATGGTTGGTTGTATCAAGTAATCTTATATCATCATCTATAAACTGATTATCAACAAGCTCACCTTTAAACTGTTTCATTTTGTTTAAAGATTCTTTTATCTTACCTACAGAGTTACCATTCATTAAAGATTTAAAGAATAATCCAACGTGGTCATCATCTTGTTCTGCGGCATAATTACTAGCAACGAGTTCGTTTATTACATTATCAGCATTTAATTGAGATTTTAATCCTCTAACATTATCTGGATTAAGACCCATCTTTTCTATAACCCTTGTTGGTAAAATGTTTGTAATTAAAGACATTCCTTGGCTAGTTAACATACTAGCTATAACACCAGTATTCATTGCTTTTCTTAGCTCATCAGTACCATTATCAGGGTCTCCAAAGTTTAATCCAAAGTATCCAGCAACAGCTCCTATACCAAGTCTAACATCACTTAACAAAGAACTTATATTAAAGTTACTTCTTTCACCGTTATAATTATCATACTCACCTCTCTAGTACCTTTGTTGCAATAAGTGTTGTTGACCCTCTTCTATACCTTCCAAAACTCCAGTAGCTATGCGTGCTTTAGCAGCTCTTTTTAAGAAGTCTAAAACATGTGCTGTTTTTACTTTCTTAAGCATAGCTTCAGCACCTTCGCCAAAAGCTTTATCTATAAGGTTGTCAGTTATCGTTCTTGCAGCCCTATCGGCATTCTGTGCTATAAATCTATCAGCAACTTCACCAGTAACACCTTTACCATATTTAAGGTATTGTTTGAATATTTTATTCTTCACACCACCTAAAATAGATTTAGCGGCTACTTTACCACCAAAGTTTAGAAATGGTATAGTTTGTAGGTAATCCATCGTTGATAGCGTCATATTATCATTGTAAACCCTATCAAGTCCGTTTTTAGCAATCTACCTTTCTTCTTCAAACTGTTCAGAATCTGACTTTATATTATATGCAAGAGCTAACTGCATTCTATCAGTATCATTTAATCTACTAGTATCTATACCCATAAGTTTAGCTTGCTCATCAACCTTATGATTTAAATCCGCCAAACTTATATGGTTGTTATATGCATATTGTACAAGCCTACTAGAGTATGCGTCCATAACTTCAGAAGCACTCTCATCTTTTCTCATTAAATTAGCTAAGTACAAACCACCGCCAACACCTATTGTTGTAGCTACACCTTTTGCTAATTTTGCTTCCCAACCTCCAAGCGACGCTATAATAGCATTAGCAATTAGCTGATTTCCAGCTTGGAATGCCATTTGGCCAAACATGTTTTGAGCCATAGAGAATGAAGAGCCAGTATCTACAATATTATACGCCCAGTTTTTAGGGTTGAAAACTCTCTATAATAAACTAGAATTATTATTTTCATAACCACTTTTAAACTTCTAATCTATCTTTTTTGGGTCGAAGTACCATGTACCGTTTTTATAGTTGTTTACAGATTCTCTTGTCTTATAATCATAAACATCCATTTCATGTTCTAGGTCATTTCTCTTCTTCCAATAGCTATCCTCTATATTGTATATATAACTCTATAAATCTTTACTATCTTTAAACGACTTAAAATATTCTTTTGTTAAGTTATCATGTTCTCCATAATTGCTAGAGTTTCTGATAGCTCGTTTCATTCTGTCGCTATCATCAAATCCACTTATAACAGATGTCAAATCCTGTGTAACATTATCAAGTGCATTTGATAAAAATTTACCAACTCTTTGGAATATGTTTAATTTTTCATTAGCACCAGGTTTATTGTCACCTCTATCACCTAAAGATAATCTACGCATTTCTGATTTATTATCAAGCGAATGTGATTTAGAGTCATCGTAGAATAGGTCTAATAAAGCATTTGAATCTCTACTTTTGTATCTAATAACAGATTCTATTTCCAATAGTTTACTTTCAGCCTATTTAGCTCTTTCTTCATCTATTAGCAAACCGCTTTTATTGTAATCATCTAACGCACTCTTATACTCTTTTAGCAATTCGATATAATCGACTGTATAATCGTCTATATCTTTCATCTAATCGCTAGTATATCTTAGATTTTCTTCGTTCTTAGAAGCGTCAACCATCAATCTCTGTTCATTCCACAATCTCCATGTGTCAGGACTAAAAGCTTTTATTATACCATCTTGAGCTGGTTTTATAACCTTATCTGGTATAAAATTTATAATCCTACTAAACCAACCAGGTTCTTCTTGTGTTGGCATTAAATACTAGTCGTATTTAGTAATAGATGGTGCATTATATATACTAGTTACATCACCAGACAACGTTCCGTTGTTATACGGCGCGGAAAAGGCAGATTCCTACGCTCTACTATTAGCGTCGAAACTAGCCCTCCATGCAGCCGCCTACGAAGATGTATATGATTGACTTTTACTACCTTTTCCTTTGTTTCCGTATCTCATATATTATAAATTATTTTTGTGAAGAATTATATTGTCTTTCAAGTTCTCTCTTAGAAGCTTCGCTACCGCCAAACATTATCTTATCGTAAGAAGAGTCTATTTGACCATACGTTTGTCCTCTGTTATTATCAATTTGTTTAGATATAGGTATTTCAGCAAAGTCACCATCTTGTTTAGTAGTTCCATTTCTATCCATAGTTCTGATACCAAGATGTTTAATGACCTGGTTTTTATCTTTACCTATACTTTTTGCAAAGTTTTCTATAACTTCTGTTGGAACAGAAACCTTACCAATAATGTCTATTGATTGACCTTTACCTCTATTTGGAACAGTTATAGCACCAAGTCCAGAGTTAGATACAACCCAACCATTAACACCATTATTCTTTAAGAATTTATTAAATTTAACACTAAGGCTACCTTTTGTTAATCCAACTCCAGAAGCTACAGCATTAGCTCTAACTGGTCCATAGTAAACGCCTCTATCTGAGAAGTTTACAACCGGATGTGCTAATCCGTATGTATTTTTACCATTAGCATCTTTAAATGAATACTTACTTGTATTACCAGAGCTTAAGATATCTTTTAATACATTGGCATGTTGTGCTGTTGGTGGTGTATATGCTCCATTGTAGTATTTAAGATTTACACTTTGCATCTATCCGTTATCAAATGCTTTTCCAGAATATAAAGCCTTATCTGTATATGCCATAGCATTTGTAAATCTACTTGTTACATTTCCATTCTTGTCAATAAGACCATTTTCAACAGCACCACCCAATCCTTTAGAAGCGGCAGTATTCCACCAATTCATATGTTTAACAGCGTTGTTGTAAGCTTTCTTTTGATTAGCATTGAGTTTATTATACCTATTTGTCCACTTAGTTTTCTCAACCTCATCAATCTTACCATCGTTATTAACATCTGCCTTAGATAGTATATTGAATGCTTTATTTTGCCAGTATTTAGAAACTTTAAGCACATTCTTACTAAAGTTATTTGGACCAGCTATATTATCAGACTTGTTGTTATTAGACTGTTCTATTATTTGCTGCGTAAACGATATAGGTATTTGAGGCTGATTATTTTTAATTGTTGGATTACCTTTTTCATCTGGAGTAGAATTTGATAACCTCCATTGTAACCATGCCATCTCTCTATTTCTAGCAGCAGCTGCTGCCGCCATCTTTTCCTAGTGTGCAAATTCTTCTCTACGAGCTTGTGTTTGATATGCTTGTTGTTTATCAAGCATTGCGTATTGATTAACAGATTCCACAGGTCTAACCTTCCACTCATCATTGGCGTTAGAAACGTTTTGTTGTAATCTATACTCTATCTCTTTATTGGTAGGTTTTTCAATACCTTCAGCAATTAATTGTCTCTTAGCAACTTCTCTATAATAATCAGCTATTTGAGAGCCATTCCATCCTGGGGTATTCTTTGCTGCAATATTAAGTAAGTCGTTCTTTGTAAATCCTGTGTAAGTATATCTTTTATCAAACTTAACACCAAAGTCTTCAACTTCTTTCTATGTTAGAGTATGTGGAGTTCTATTGTTATACCAATGCTCTGTAGCTTCTTTTAATGTCATAAATTGCGATGGTGATTGTCTTGTCCAAATACCATCTTTAAGAGTATCCCAATCTTCAATAGTCTTACCGCCATTAACAAAGTCTTCATAGTCTTTATTAAACTTGCCTTGAGCTTCAAGAATACCTCTGTTTTTGAGATATTCTTGAGCTGTTTTAGAAGCCATCTTTAGTTTATTTATCTCTCCAATAGGAGCGTTATTAATTCTCCTTGATATAATGGCTCTACCTTCGGCAGACCTAAGTGGGTCAATCCCTCTAACATATAAGTCTTCTATGGTATCTCTCATACCCTAAGTAACATTGGTTGTATACCAATTCATATCTTTTTGTATAGGGCTATAGAAATCTCCATATTCTTTTTTAAATTCCTTCATCTCATCTACACCACGCTGATACATATCTCTTGCAGCGTTTATAGATGCCAGCATTATCTAAGAATCATATAAATCTTTAACTGGGAGCTGGACCCACTAATCTCTCGAGTAAACCATATTTTAAATAATTAATTCCAATTTAACCATCTTGGGTCTGGGTTTGTAAAATCACCAAGCTGTGGACTGTATACACCGTAAGGTACGACTAGGCGGTTTGGAATACCAGTAAGCCTTATTGCACTTGGTTTTGTTTTAGCTTTCTTATTACTGTTAGGATTGTAGTTTTTAATATACTTCATAAGTTCTGTAGGTTCTGCTTGTCCAAAAATACTAGGATTTGCACCAGTATTAAAACTCATATTAGGTATAAATTGATAAGGTTTTTTATAACCGTTAATACCATTCATAAAGTTATAGTAATTTGAATAAGAGAATGGCTTATCATTAGTATTGTTAGGTGTATTATCACCGTTATTCTTACTAAAGTTAAACTTATCTCTATCTAAATCTTGCTGTTGCTGATATAAGCCAAGCATACCATTACCAGTCTTACGTTTATATTCGTTTGCAGCGTATTGTTGTAAGTAATCCATAAAGTTACGGATACCAATTTGCATACCTTGTTGTCTTGCAGCGTGTGCTTGTGATGCATATTCAGTGTTATACTGATTAGCTTGTTGTCTACGTTGAGCTAATGCATTACCAGCATTAAGCGCAGCTTCAGCCCACTTACCTCTATATTGATTGTTAACCTCTTGTGCTTTCTGTAGTGTATTAGATATGTTTTCTTGAGTACCTAATCCCATAGCAACATTAGCTAAATACTTCTAAGAACCGCTTAAACCACCAGCTCTATTAATTGCGTATCTATTAATTCTATCTTGCTTATATACGTCTTGTATTGCTTTATATGGGTTTACATTAAGCTTTGACATTTCAGCTAATGCAGCAGTTTCATATGGGTTACCAGCGTATATATCTGGAGTGTGTATCTTCTAGCCCTTTGCGTCAAAGTACTGACCAAGACTTGTAAGCATACCAATACCCATTGGGATTGCATTACTACCCCAGCTCATTGGCTCTATATAACTATACATATTCTTATATGTATTATTCTTTCCGTCTGTATATCCAGGCATATTGTAGTTATTTTGAATTTCTTGTTGACTATGTTGAAGAGCTTGTTGTTCTGATAAATCTTTAAGTTTTTGAACAATAGGCTCTTTTAATTTGTTTACTTGTTGCTGTTGTAGTTCATCACTCTACTTACCTATAGCTCCCCTAAGTTTATTTATAGAATCATTTGTTCTATTTTCATACTTCTTATTAATCTTCTCAAGTGCTTGTGTATATGGTAAAGACTAGTCTCTAAACGTCATTCCGTTTCTCCAGTCTACATCTTGACCTAGAACAATTGTACTATCACCTAAGTTTGCTAGATTTGTATCTTGCCCTAGTTTACCATCTTTAACAACGTGTCCAGTTGTTTTGCTAGTATCATCTATATTATCTATAATACTTTCCCCAGCAGCCACTCTTGCGTTCGGTGTAGTATTAACCTTTCCTTGTGATGTATACACATTAGCTTTTGCATTTACACCGTTTGCTGAGTAACCTTTATCTTTACCACGTTTAGCATATAATACATCATCTTGTGTTGTACCGTTTGTATTGTAGTAATCATTAATCATGTAATCAGATTGTGCTGAACTCTGATTATAGTTATTTGTTTCTATTGCGTTTTTTCTTGCCTATTCTAATCTTCTAAGCATTTTGCGCTTTCTTTTAGCAGCACCAAATAAACCGCCTACAAGACCTCCTAAAGCACCTACAGCACCACCAATCAATCCACCTACTGGTCCAAATGTCATACCAACAGATGCTCCTAACGCAGCTCCAGAACCAACAGCTTTGCCTGTATTACTTTGATTTTGTCTTCTAAGTTCTGTTAGCTAAGCTCCTCTATCTATCTCGTTTATTCTCTGGTATCCAAAACCAATACCATTTGAATATCTTGTTCCAGTCTCATCAAGTATATCATTTGTACTCTTAACACCGCCAAATGCATTACCTAAATCACCAGCAAACTATACTCCAGAAGACATAATGCTACTAGCATTACTACCTAATCTACCAGCAACTCCTTTAAAATTAAAATTACTTCTATTTAAAGGTTTATACTATCCGTGTATATCAAAATAATCATTTGTATCACCATATAAATTACCCTACGATGCATACATTGGTAAATATGATGTACCATATTTAAATCCAGGAAGATACTATATAGGCATTCTCATTCTTCTTTTATAATTTAACTCCATAAAGCTCTATATTTAGTTGTTATATATTGTATAATAATATTATCAGCTATGTTGTTTTTAATATCACATTCCATAGACTTACCTCTCATTCTATTTCCATATAAGCCCGTATTAGAAGCTCTAGGAATTGCAGCTCTATAATCATAGTATCTCTATGATATATCCTTAGGTGTAAGTTCATTAGATACCTAACCTTGAGTTGAGAATGTTTCTTTTATATTGTTTTTAAATTCTAAGCTACCATTGAATATTATGTTATCGAATACTTTAACCTATTGGTAATATTCATTAATTACATACTTCAGCTAGAACTCTTTAATAGTGTTAGCATCTTTGTTCTTTCTAACATCGCCGTCCTTATCAAACTCTACTAAACTCCTATTACCATTAACTATAATGTTTCTATTAAAATAGTTAATACTATCAACATTTGCAGATATTGTATATACAGAATGGAATAATTGAGTTTCGTCATTATAAACAAGCACTCTATCATCTCCATTCCAAAACATAATTTCATTATATTTTGAATTGTATAATATCTTCTTTGGTCTCACAGCGTCTTTGCTAACGTTCTTCATACCTTCCTCCGTTGCCTTTTGAACACCTTTAATTCTAGATATTATACTATAAGAATTACCTCCAGTATATTGGCAATATTTTTTATTATTGTAATCAATCCAGTATAAAGCTGTATTGGTAACGAGGTCTGAGAAATTACCATCTTCCATTCCACTTGTAGTTGATATGTAATCATATCTATCAAGAACTCCACCTGAGCCAAGTAATAATTGATTACTGTTATTATCTGTCAATGTTGTTCTTTCTTTTACAGATAACAATCCAAATGCCCTCTCTTGAAAGAATACTAAACTATTCTTAAATGTCTTAAGCTCTGTTATCTTTCCATAATCTGGCGATACGTCTATATAGTTTGCAGCTAAGAATGTTGTCCAAGAATCTTGTAGTTCTCCATTTTCTTTCTTATTAGAATATCTACACCTATAATCAAAATACTCGTCATTCTTATTTAGCAAAGATGATTTAATAGTATTCATCTGTAATTTATAATCTGAGCTATATGCTGTATTATAAACAAACTAAGGTTTATCTTGAGCTGGGTTATCTAATATTCTACCAGGTTCTTCTTGAACCCAAGTTATATTACCTTCTGAGTTATCATTGATAAACTGAACACCAGATGTATACATTAGATTTATACTAGTCTCAACAGGTATATAGTTAACTATAGTTGTTGTTAAAGGTCCGTGTAGTTCTTTAAATGCAAATTTATGTAATGATATATATTCAAATGGACATATATAAGTATCTCCGTTAAACACTTCTGCTACATTATTAACACCTTTATTATACTTGTGTATATTTGAATAGCTGTAGTATAAACTACTTTCTATACTATGCTTTTCATAACCTCCATAAGGAACACATTCTTTAACTATATTACACAAATAAGTACCTTGTGTTGTAAATGAATATATATTGTTTTCATTCTTAGCCTCATAACTCTCATTTACATTGAAGTATATAGGAACAAACTTTGGTGCATTTACAGCATAATCATCAACTGGATTACCAAGCTTTTCACTACTATATTCTAATGGATGTAATCCTGGTTGAAGGATTCCATTATTATTCAAAACAGCAGATTGTATGACTTTAGAACCAATAGTATCTGTTAGCTGGTATATCTCTGAGTTTAATTGAGTTGAATCGTGATTTTTCCATTTGTTGTTCAACTGTATTAGTAATCCAGATGAGCCTGGGCCGATTAAACTTGAATAAAGATAAACTATATCGTTGGTTTTAATAAACCACAAGTTTAACGAATCTACATCAGCACCGTATACACCTCCAATAATCCAGTTACAAAATTGATAAGTACCAATAATATTTATCTAATCTACATATTTTAAAGAAGGTTTACCTTTAGAATCAAGTATACCAAAATTATTCCACTTCTCTCCTTTTACAAATTTAGAATTTACTATTTCACATATATTGTCAGTATTATATGTTACCGTACCATATGTATACGTTTTATTATTATAATCATATGATATATTATCAACAAATCCTTTTCTATGAGGTAACATTGTTACAATCGATGATTGATTATAGTATTTAAAAACTAATTTAGATGTTTTTAATTTATTAACAACCTTTTCAACATCACCTTTGTAGTATGGCTATTCACCACCACCATTTTTCTTTATTTCTAAATCATATGCAAATTTAAAAATACTATAACCTGAATAATTATCATATATCTTAGCATTTCTCTCAAATCCATTGTAATCCACATCTTTAGGATTACCTGTATTGTGATTCATTTGTAACAATGGATACTATTGGTTTTCAGCAAACCATTTATGAGGTCTCTTTTCAAACGACGAATTTGGAAATAGATATTTAAGTGTGTTTATATTAACATTAGAACCTTTTATTATATCAGTTACAGTTGTAGGTGTAAACGAAAACTCTGGTGATAAGAATTGATACAATGAATCGTTGAATATATTTGTAGCGCATCCATATATTTTGTTAAACGATAATATATCATTTAGCTAATTTTTAAAAATTGATGATGTTATAAATTTATTTGTAGATAAAATAAAATTTGGTGTATAGGGATAATTTTCGGTAGGGTTTAGTTCATATTTTTTAACAGGTCTAGATACAACTCCCTGAGATACTATAGACACATCATTAACAGTTCTATTACATCTAACTATTTCATATTGAGCTATATCATACTCATCTAAATCATGTAGCTTAAACTCAACACCAAGAACGTTAACTCCAAGCTCTGTACCTATTCCACCAGCTTCAAATGTATTAAATCCGTTTATATATAATCCAGGTACCCTAATATCAGCAATCCATTTTACATTACTTTTATTACCAGCGCTATCTGTAAATATAATACCATATCTATACAACTCGCCTCTTCTTAAAGACTTTAGATTTGAAGCTACCATTGGGTCATTATAAGATGCACTTTTATATAAATTGCTATCCTTTATTTCGCCAGCATCTACGAATTCTCCATGAGAGTTTATATAGTATTTTTTAAAACCACCATCTAATGCAGACGGTCCGCTTTTAATAGGTATTTTTGTACTATTATTTAATTTAATTCTCTTATGGTCAATTTTACCACTATAAAGGTCTATTATATTAGAAGACTCATTATCAAATATAAACTATACATTAGCACCTGCATTTGTATTACCATCACCAGAAATCTATGTTACAACGAACCTCCAGTCTATATGTTTACCAGCGCCTCCGTAATAAATAACACCATTATCAGATGGCTGAAACAGATAAGTGTACGCAGAAAAACCTCCATTCTTTCTAATATCTTCCATGTAAATGTCTGTGTTTACAGACAAGTCACTCATATCATTAATTATATTAAAACAGTCTGTTTCTTTTGTAGTATTATCAAATAACTCCCATTTATTTGCTTTTAAATCATCTATAGTTTTACCATCTAGTTTATTTATTCTTTCAGAATAATTAGCTGCAAAGGCAAAGCCCTGTTCAGAGAATCTTAATGATACAGTATTTATATCATCAAACTTATCAGTTGTAACAGACTTTTCTTTAATCTATGCTGCAAACAAATAGTCATCTTTAGCTTCTATAACTCTAGGTATCATATGTATGCCAGATGATGAATTATATTCTTCAACTGTTAATTTACCTAGACTCTAACCACCGTAGTCGATATATTCAAATGCACCATTATAACCACCTTCGTATATAACATCAATCTCGGGGTGTTCTCCTATTTTATTATAATGTATTCTAAATATCTTTATAGTATCATATATATTGTTATCAACATCAAATCTGAGTTTTATCCCCATATTTGTACTATTACCTTGAGTAACCCCGTCGTACAAATTCTAACCTTTCTTATTTACAATTGGTATAATCTTTGTTAATGGTGATACCTGTGTCGATTGCTTATAACGTTGATATAACTGATAACTATATTGATTAGCACCAGCTTTTAGATTACCATATGTAATCTCAACTACTTTAGGCGGATATAGTGTAAAATTATTATTAGATTCTATCTAATTTATTTTTGTTGGTATATTATTTTGGTCTGGAAACAAGTCGATAACCATTATCTAATGTTCACCATCGGCTAAATATAACTTCATATTGTCATAGTTCTCAACTCTACCAACAATACTATATTGTCTCAATACGGCTTCTAAGCCCTGTTGCTATGAATTAAAATCATCACATGGTCCAAATATTAAATCTGCATGAACATCATCAAACGTAACAGGAGAATCACTATCTTTTGGAATATCAAATCTATATATACACAAAGAACCCTATCTAGATACAAACAAAACACCATACTCTCTTATCTAATAAGAACCTACAATAAGCCCAAGTTGACCACTCATAGCATCATATATATAGTCTGGTAGTGTTAAGCTTTTAAGTTCACCAGTACCACCATCTCTACCCTAAACAAATCTTAGATTTTTAGCAAGTCTATACTAATCCTGTTTAATCAAATGGTCTGCTACATCAGTATTCATACCACCGTCAAAAGAATTAACTTGCATGTTTTGTTGTTTTTTAGAATCCATTGTAGTAGTCATTATAAGTTAATTGTTCTTTTCCTATATAATTAAAGAATGTATCGTCTCCATCCCAATCTGGGATAAGCTTATTCCAATCATTCTTTATATTCTACATATCATCTGGAGTTGGCATCATAGCTTCAGCGTAAGCTTGATTTCTATAATAATTCCATCTATTATGTATGTAGTTATATATAGTTATATTTGCACTCTTTAATTTTCCACCAAGCTACCCTTTCATAAACTTAGGGAATGACAACTTCATATTAACATACCAGTATATAGCTTCTTTATATGATTCTAAATCTGGTATTAATGGGTATCCTCTTTCATCTGTAGGTATTGCTTTGTATGCAAGTTTAATATACCCATCTTTCTTATTCATTACAATCCAACCTGGCTTTATAAAGTACTCTGGTTTTTCATAGAAGTCGTCATTATATAACAAGTCAGAGAAACCGCCAGTATTAGGTCTGTTTATTTGAGCTTGAACTGTTGGCATTTTATGCTACATTTTTTGCTCTTCTGTAATCTATTCTTCCTTTGCTAGGTTCTTATTTTCAAAGTGTACATTCTTTATAGGTTTTGGCCAAACAGTACTCTGTTTCTTAAAAATAGATGTCTGTGTACTGCATGGAATCCACGGACCATTTTCTGATACAGAGTAAGCTACCCCATCTAAATGCACTAAGTCTGAAGGCAATGGAATCTAATTATCCTGTAATTTATATACAGGGATTCCATCGGCTCCAGACTGTCTACTGATATACTGCATAGGTGCACCAATCTTGTCTATGGCTTCAAATATCCACTCTTTAATATCGCTTGTACGCTACCTTACCTCAGAAGAATCTAAATCAGCCATAATCTTAGCTATAACTGATTCACATTTTATATACTTGTATATCATTTATATTTATATAATCTGTTTTGTTAAATATTAATTGCGCCAGTCTTCTCTTATTACGCCTAACAAGACTTAGCTGATATTTGTATCTATCCGAAAATGTCTGAGGTACCTTTGACCAATGTAACCTAAATTTATACCCGTCAGAATGTTCGTTCAAATGATATATACGTTTACCAATATCTTTACTGGCTTTATAATCAACAGATAATGATTTATCTGTGTAAGTTTTAGGTTTGTATTTACCAACTTGTATATAACCTAGCCCAAAAGGCATTTTAAAGCCATCTGAGCCGTCTAATACGTGCTATAGTATAACATTACCCATTTCAGCTAATATGCGCTTATACGCGTCGTATGGCACGTCTATGGGCAAGTCTTTATACATATCTCTATATGTTATTGAGTTCTTATTCCTCATCGTCTTGTGGTCCATGTGGTTTAACGCTAGCTAATGTAGAGTTGTTACTATCATCGCTAGGTCTGCCTAACATAAATGGTAACTCTTTACTCATAATCATTTGCTTTATTGGCGGTAACATCCACGCTGGTAATTTAATATCGTCTTCTGTTTGTTTATCCCAATCGTCATCATTCTCATCCTCATATATAGCTAGAACCCATATATTCTTAAGCATGTTGTTATCTTGTGTTCCTTGAACATAAATATAACCATCTTTAAAGAATGCTGTAAGTTCACCACCTGTATATTTACGATGATAGTTATAATGACGACGTATATGGTTCATATATTGTATATTTTCACCTTGCTGGTCGTGTATAGCAAGGATACTATCTTCATCGTCGTTATATATACCCTCTAGCTTATCAACTGTCTTTTTTGTATATATTGCTAAATTATCTAAAGAAGGAACATCTTCTAACTTATGAGGCCCAGTTTCCTTCTTATATATATCGTCTGAAGCAGCTAATAAATCATCAATAGTCTCAGACTGAGCTTTAATCTTATCAAGTCGTTCTTTTGTAAAGTACTTCTTATATTCCTTTACCCAATTTCTAATCTGTTCCCTTGATAAGTCTTCACTCTCACTTATATTATTATTACGAACTAGAAGTAATATATCGTCTACAAACTATCTAAGTGTTATATATGTCATATTACTTATCTGTTGATTCTATTACTCTAACATCTGAAGTTTTAAGTAAGTCATTAGTATTAACTATTTTATACTTGTATGTATTAACTTTCTTAAAGTCTAGAGTAAATAGACGTTTAATAAAACTCTTCTTATTCTTATACTATCTATCTTTATATACAAATAAGAACTGTTGGTTCTTAACATCTAAGTTAATACTAACAGTATCCTTTCCAATAGTATAAGCTACTTTAGTTAGGTCGTTGTATTGTATAGTATCATTATATATACTATCTCTAAGTATAGTTTTAACTATATCCTACCCCCTAACCCCCTTATTCGCTGTAACGTAAATAGTCTATGTTTGAGTTGCGACTGTATTTACAGCCTTAGGTTTAACCTTTAACTCCTTCCTAACACTATCTATCTATTGTACAAGCTTATCGTTCATATTGCGTAACTAAGACATATCTAATTTTAAAACGTTGTTAGCCTACTCAGAACCGTTTAATATATTCTGGTAGGCTTCAACGTTGTTATTAGCTATTTCTAGGCTCTGTGAGAGGCGTTTATTCTTATTGTATAGATTTACACTAACAAAGGTAAGAACGCCTATTAGAAGGCCTATAAATGCCTTATACGCGATTCTTTTGTTTTTTAGCACTAGGCTAATTATCATCGCTAAATTCATCTTCTGTTATATCGTTTACGATACCACTATCAGTTAACATTGCCTTTATCTCTCCAACCTTAGTATTTACATACGCAGATACACCAAACACACTTCCAGCGTATACAAACGTTTGTGCAATATACCATAATATACTATCTTCTATATTATGCTGGTTTAAAAAGAAAGATAAAAACGCTAGCGTTATTCCACTTATTATAGACATAGTGGCAGTTGAATATTGTACTAAATCTTTGTGATGCCTTTTCATGATATTTCTATTGTTACTTTTCCTTTTTTACAAGCATCTCGTATAATCGGGTATAGGTTATCAACAAACATCTTTGAGTTGATAACCTTTCCAGTAACCTTATTCTATCCAAGCAATATACATCCCTCTGAATCATTAGCTGTGTTTCCAGCATGTATTAATACACCGCTAAATGAATTAACGTTTAACAATCTTGGTGTATATCTTTTAAATCTTGGAGAATAAGCCCACACTACTTCATACTTACCGTATGGAATAGCGGTTTTTCCTTTAATCTTTGTCTCTCCGTTATCGAAGACACCGTTCTTATTTAAATCTCTAACTTTATCCTCAATAGTGTCACAAAAGTATTCACCATTAATATAAAGCTTTCCTATTGTATATGTATCGCGTAGAGCAATACGTTTAAGCTCTAGTTTCATATAATTTAATTTTACAGGATTATCAAATATAATCCTTTAGTATAAATTGTTCACCTTTATCTATAGTCATCGTTCTAAGGTTATTAGAACCCCATCCTGGCTGATATAGTGTTACAACTATAACTACTCTATATCTACCTAATGTTTTCTAATCTTGAGCTGGGAAATACATCTCAATCTCATTCTTATTAGCTGTAACTCTAGAAGGTGCTAAATATTCTCTTGGTATAATCTTAAACTGTTTAGACCTTACACCAAATCCATTGTAAGATGGGAAGAAGTGATAATCATCAATTGGGCCAAACATACCACCATTGAATACTTGCTGGTTATATGGTAGCCAATTATAACTAAATCTACCAGTATAGTTCAAATCGTATTCTGTTGGTGAATAATATTGTGGGTATCCAAAATTATCTAAATTAACATATCCCTCTTCATCCATATTCATAACATAGCATCTAAGTTGTTTAATTGCTGTGTTATCAAAATCAGACAACTCATTTAATGTAAAGGTTAGTTTAATATCAGTACCTATTGTATATTTTGGTGTTTCCATTTACATTTGGTATTATAACAAAAAAGCTGAAGTAGGGCTAAGCCCAACCCCAGCTAGATTGTTTGTTAATTAAAATTAAAGCTTGATTGAAGCTACTGATTCGTTAGCATCAGCAGGAACAAAAGCAGCAAGAGCGGTCTTAATAGCAGCACCCTCACCTTGCAATGGGTAAATCTCTACAGATTGCTTAGCAATTCTATGGAGGTCATCGGCAGAACGATACATGTTCTCAAACTGAAGAGTAATAGCGTCGTACTTACCATCGAGCTTAACATTCATTTCTGGAAGGTTAGCTTCGATAAGAGTACCGTTACCACGGTTAAGGATACCATCGTAACCCATAGCAGCAGCCTCACGGTCACGTACATACTTAGCAGATGCTGTGTAAATCTTACCAGGAGTCTTCTTGATTTCAAGACCTGGGAGAGATACCTTCTTGTTAGAACCAATTGAGCCAATACCAGCAATATCGTTATAAGCAACCCAAACACTTACGCTGAAACGTACTGTAGCAGCAGGGCTGATAGAGTTAACTGAATTGTCATCATCGTAAGGCATAGCTTCAAGAGTCAAAGTGCCAGCTGTATCTTTAGCAATAACACGAGCTCTCTTGTAATCCTTATTAATCATAGCTTCAAATGCCTTAGAAATCTTAGCAGGTGTGTCACCTTCTTTTGTAACATATTCGTAAGATTCTGTCCATTTGCGATAACGAGTATTCATATCTTTGTAGATAATACGAAGAACTACGCTATGACCAGAAGTCTTAAGCTTATCTAAAGTGTTTACATCTGTAACAGCAGCAAACTTAATTGCAATCTTTTCAGCTTCGTCAGCTTGATACTTTTCGCAAGAGAATCTCTTAATAGCACCCTTTTGGATTGGGTTTGTCCAATCAATAACAGGAGCAAACTTCATAGCACCAGTAGCATCAATTACTGTAGAAACTTTCTTTGTTACGAGACCGATTCTAATAGCTTCAGCAGAAGCATCAACTGTAGCAACACCAACGTTTGGTTTTTTCATATCAGCTATAATAAGCTTACCAACGCTGTTAATCTGTTCAGCTTTATCTTTAGCAAGTGTTGAGGTGTCAGCTGCAATGAGCTCACCAACGTTACTTACAAAAACGTCATTTACATATGTAATCATAATATAATGTTTTAAAATTAATTCTTTCTACTCACCGCACACTCATTGTATATATTATACAACCACGGCTTTCCACGTTAAAATTATTCTTGTGTCATAACTTCCTGAGTTATAGATTTATATCTAGCATCACCAATGTTTTCTAAATACATTTGTGCTGCTATTTTAATAATCTCAGGCATTGTTATATTATCAAAATCTTGGTATTCCTCAAAAGGATTATCAAGTGTTATCTTACTTGGTTTTCTTAAATACCCAAGTACGTATTCCTATATCTTATAGTTTTTATCCGTAAGAAGTTTACAACCAGTAGATGTACAAACTCTTAAAGGTCTAGCTATTCCATATTTATAATGAAAGTCAGTTAGACTATTTGTAACTCTATACATAAAACTATCTGATGTACATTCAAATATACTAGTGCTGTATTTGTTATTACCATCATTGTTTGTTATTATTACATCTTCATTTAAAGAGAATAAAAAATCATCTGGGTAATTTTCAACCTCATATACATCATATAATGGGTTGTCATTATTATAAGTAAACGTAGTATATTTTTCACTTGTGTATAAGTTAATTAAATCATTCCTACGCTTCTCATTTTGTTCATATGATGTTTTATGTATAAAATCGCTATTAAACCTTATCTTAGTAAACTTATCTACAGCTTGGTTAAGCCAAAATAAAGAATCCGTTGTAGCTGGTTTTTTAACACTGTTTATTACACCAATCTCTGTTTCAAAGGCTTCAAGTATGTCTATGTATTTCATTCTTCATCCTCCTTTTTGCGATTCATAGAATCCCTAAAATCCTACATCTATTGTTTAGCTTTACGCTTTAAATTCTCTAATGTAACGCCGTATTTATATGAATAAACATATAAGTCTACAGCGCCTTTAACTATATCCCAGAACGCAGTGTAAGGTAACTCACATGGTTCTTCTGGGTTTTTTAATATTGAGAACTCTCCAGGCAAAGAATAATATGTAACATACACGCTTTCAACTTCAGTGTACTTATCGTGAAATAGCTTAGCATTATGGTCTAAACCAGCACGGTCTTCAATTGATTCTAGTACAACTACTGGACTCCTCATTATAGCTCCATTATCTATTAATGTATCAATAACCTAATCAACATCATATTCGCTACAAATCTTATTAGGTAGCATATGTGTTTGTTTTACAAGACCGACTCCAGGTTTAATAACATTAACCTCTTGTGGATGTTTGTAAGATTTAGAACATATAGAAGAACTATTTATATACATATAATAATTAGTTGGTAATAAGAAATGTTTAACATTCTTATACTCTTCTTTATATTCTTGAATTGGATTATCGAATACTCTACACTTCTCAGTTTTAATAAGCGTTCTAAGCTTATCTTGGATACTTGGTATAGCTTCAGGTCTATCTTTAACCTAAATAAGCTGTATCATTAACTGTTGAACATATTGTTGACAATATTCATTTAAAAACTTATAAATGGTCTCTGTATCAACTTTGTTTTCAACTTCAAACGAAGGGTCTATTTCTATTAACCTGCGTTCAAACTCCATTCCTAATTGGTATGTCTATTCTATCGTCATGATTCTAACCCTCTCAGTTGTGCTTTAGTTTGTACTCTAGGAGATTCAACGGTCTCCATAGCCATTACTAAAGCTAAGTTAATAAGCTCTTCAGCCATAGTATCTGATAACTCAAATTCAACATTAATCTAGTCTTGTATTGGTTTGTCTTTATCAGCAAACTTCTTTGGCATTTTTATATATTCTACAATAGCACTCGAGAGTTGTCCATATCCACCAGCTTTTGCTCTAAACTCACTACCATCAGCAATCATTATAGATTTATCTGTTATACAATAAACAGGATGTTTGGTCCATGGTTTATTATCTATACCAGATAGAAACTTATTAAAATGTAATGATGTTACTTGCTTTGCTTGAATTTGTGTTTCAATTGGCTCATTCTATGGTTTAGATTTGTCAACTAAAAATACATTTACAACATACAACATCTTATCCTTATCAAAAGATATTGCATGAAATAAATTAGTTGCTACGTTAACTGGACCATGAAAATCTTCATGGCGATATGTAACAAGCTATTGTAAATCTTCGACTGCTTTCTCATCACCTTCAAACGGCATTCTCCTTGTGTTGTTACCTGTGAATTTTTGAGCTATTAAAGCTAAGTATGCCTTGTCTAGTAATGTTGCAATCTCATAATCAGTTAACGACGGATATGACGTGGTGACATTTTCCTTGTCATATTCAATCATAAACTTTTCGTATATATCTGCGTGCGTCATACGTCGTTTAAAATTTTATTATTTATTACTTGTTTCGTTAATAATAACAAGCTTTAAATCCTGATTCTTTTTATTATCCAAATAAGCTATAGCTTCCTGAAGTGATGTAGCAAACATATCAGAACCATAATAATAGTTCGTCTTATCTTTACGAATCACACCCTTAGAAATAGCCTCTTCAATAATAAATTCTGTGTCTTTAGTTTTATTATCAATCCACTTCTCAAAGAACTTTTTAGGGCTCTTATCAACAAGTGTAAATAATGTAGATTCTACCAACTCGTTAGAAAGGTCATCTGACTTAACACCAAACAATCTAAGACATTTACGCATTTGTTCTAAGCTAAGCTTATCAAATTCACGAATAGCATCTCTACGAAGCTTATTAATCTTATTCTGTTCTACAGCTTCAGCCTGACGGTTAATCAACAAGTAATCTTTACCAGCATCAAGCTTATCAAGCGAAGTAGCAACTCTTTTATGACCAGTTAGGAACTTAATAATCATTTCCTGACGTGGGATAGAATCATCTAAAAGTAATGGCTTAGCGCCAATCTTTACACAGAAGGTTGTCCAAAAATCACTTGTACGAGACAAATGACCCTCATCATAACCTAAAGCTTTTTCAAAATATTTTTCATCTTCTGGAGTAAGTCCAGTATATATCGAGCCTGACCTTGTAAAATAAGGAGCGATATAATCATTACATCTGCTGTACTTCAATAAGCCAGCCCATGGATTCTTTTTCTTAATTCTTAATTCAACTACCATAATATTTATTTAAATTAGTGTTGTTCCGTATATAATGCTAATATAAAACAGGGCGGGTGACGATAATCACGAGCCCTTTTTTATATTACACATTATACAGACGAACGAGACTCGTTATTTCAATCCGTCAGGATTGGAATATAAGAGTCGAGACGAGACTCGTTATTTCAATTAGGCTGTGTACTCTGAATCATCAGCGTCGCAGTAAAGTACACCACAAGCCAATGGGTTTCTAACCATGATACCCTCTTCGCCTAAGAAGTGAACCTGATAACCATCACGGCTATTAGAACGTAGAGTATCTTTTGAAGAACCGTAACCACTTGGGATTACAGAACCACCTGTACACCATTGTACAAATTCACGACCCTTACGACAAACCTTAACAATGTTAGCCTGACCGTCACGCATACCGAGGTCGAGGAACAAGAATGTGTAAGACATCAATGGTTTGCCTGACAGTGGGTGCAATTGACGGAACATTTCCATGTTGTCAAACAACGCACACTTCTTAAGAGTCAACTCAATACCGTTTGTCATCTTGTAAGTTGTGAACTGACCACCGAGTGTCAACTCTTGACCATTACCAGTGATGAACTTAGTATCGATGAGCTGCATGTTAGCAACTTTATCTTTAAGGATACGGTCAAATTCTCTGAAACCCATCTCTCCAGTTAATGCAATGAACTTACGTTCGTTTGTACCAAGCATATTATAGCAAAGGTCGAACAAGTAATCTTCAAGCAATTCTGCTGTTAGAGTTGTATAGTAACGTGTGTTAGCTGGGCTGATTTGTTCAAACAAACCTGCACTTATACTAACGGGTCTGCCATTTGTTCCTTTATTTGCGTAAGTACCATCAGCGTTACGGTTAGACTTAGCGAAAAGCAATTGATACTCTTCACGTTTCTTCCATTCACGAAGAGCCAACCAATACTGATAGTCTGCCCACAAGTAAGACTTCTTACCTGTTTCAGGGTCTGTAAGAGCGATAGCCAATACAGTAGAGTAAGCGTCACCTGTAATATCGTAAGAAAGACGCATTGTCATCAAGTTGTTACGCATCTTAAATGGAGTCTGATAGTTCAGGATATCTGCCTCATCTGAATACTCTTCGTAAGCAGAACCGATACGGCTTACCTGACGACCTGGGAGCAAGTATTCTGAAGGAATGTATGCACCAGAACCTGCATCAGCAACGTAGCATTCGTAAACCCAAGCACTACCATCTTGATAAGGTGTACCAGAAACACGAACCTGGAATCTATAGTTGTCAAATGACAAGATTGCACCAGGACCGAAGTACTTCTCTTCAAGACCAATATAAATTGGAGAATTACCAATACCAGCGGCAACCTGTGTACCAGCTGTAATCAATTGGTCATTCCATTTTGCGTAACGAATATTTACGGCGTGGTCTTGGTCGATTTGAACAGCCCACTCATATTCTCTATTTTCGATAGTCATTGTTTTACCAAGACCACCAGTAATCATATCAATAGTAGTTGATACACCATCATCCTTAGTACCAAATACGAGAGATAGGATACCTGCAACTTCATGAGGCTTTGTTAACAAAGCATTAGAAATCATGTTTTCGTCTACAAGGTCAGAGAAACGCTTTCCTCTGTACAACTGTAGACCATTAAGTAAAGTATTATTCATAATTATTTATAATTTAATCTATCTTAAAATAGACCACTTACTAATTCAGCCGCACTTTTTTGTTTTTGTTGTGAGTTATATGTAGTGTGGTTTTTAGAAGTATGTCTAAGTAGTTTTCTAAGTTTTTCAGCAGCGGATGTTTCACCGTCTCGCTTAGCACCAGAAACCAGAGCATCACCCTTCATTGTAAAATAAGCAGACTCAATTAGATTCTTTGAGAGATTAGCGTTAAAGTCTTTCTGGTATTGTGAAATACCATCTTGGTCAACTTTAAATATATAATCATATAGAGCAGCTCTATCTTCTTTTGGGATAGAGATACCTCTAATAGAATCTAAGCTACTGATATCTTGAGATACGCTTTGGAAGAACTGTTTACTTTGCTCCTCCTGTTGTTTAGCAAGCTCTTCTTGCTGTTTTCTACTATCTTCAATTTCTTGCTGTCTAATGAACTTTAAACGCTCTAGAGCATCCTCAGATTCATCATACAACATATCAGCATCTTCATATCTACTGATTTTACTATTAATCTGTTCATCAGTATAACCATTGTATTTTAATAGTTCTCTAATTACAGATTTTTGGTCAGACTCATCTTCTAGGTCTAAGTTTTCAAATGATAATGTCTCTTGCTGTTTTGTATAGAAGTCTTCAAACTTACCACCATTCTTAACATACTCATCAAGTTTAGCGATTCGTTCGTCAGCATACTGTGGTACAGAGTTTTGTTCAACAACTTTACCAAGGTATTCTGTAAACTGGTCTACAGTAACAGGTTTATCATCATCATTAAAATCCGCCATATTCCAACCTAAAGACTCTCCGACTGCATCAAACAAAGCTGAAACCTGTTGAGCTTCTGTCACTTCTTCCTCAGACGGTTCAGAATCAACGCTGTCATTAATATCATCATTAATATCAGTATCGTTTTTACTATCATCTTCTTTAGAGTTGTTTAAAATATGTTCTGGGATATCACTATCATCATTACCAACAGTGAACTTACCCTTGTTTTTATCATCCTCAGAGTCGCCGTCTTGGTTATCTGGAGTTTCTTCACTAGTATCTACCTCAACAACACTATCTTGTCTACCCATATTTGTTACATCTGTAGTATCTGTATTCTCAGCACCATTTCCGTAAATAGAACCGAGCATTTCATCAAGTGCTGATGGTTTATTTTCTTTCTTTTTTGCCATAATTATTAATTAATAATTAAATATTATTTTCGCATAATTGCGTGTATTATTTATCGTGGTACCTTTATTCTAACATTTTTACCACCACTTTCATTTAAATAACGTCTTGTTTCGTTATAGTTAAAGCCATTTAAAAGCTAGTCAATACTTGGTGTATATATACGTCCATCATTACTCCACGTTCCTCCAACTATACCACGAGGATTTGCATCAGATACAACGCCAGAGTATGCAGATTCATTACTAAATGTAGGATGATACACAGTTTTACCAATATCTGAAAAGTGTGCCCTGCTATTTCTCTTTAGCATTTTTTCAGCATCGCGTCTATCTCTATCGTAAAACATTCTGTAATCATATGTATTATCATTAAGCATTGTTGTAAGAACTTCATCTTCATTCATATTATTTTCACGAGCTCTCTTTCTAGAAAGTTTAATAATATAATTGTAATATGAGTCATCATCCTTACCATTAGCAAATCCTGGTTGTAATAAAGACTAACCATTCATTATAGCACCCATAGTCTACTCTATTGGAGGTAGTCTAAATGGAGTTGCTTTTGGTTGTTCTACAACAACAGGTGGTTGTACATATTGCTATTGTAATTCGTATACAGGTTGTTCTTTAGCAAATGGTTTTACAATCTGTAATGGCTTCTGCTAAAAAGGAACAGTCATATTATCCTCTATAATCTATTGCTGTACAGGTTTATCTAAAACGTTAGGAACGACTGGTGCTAAAGGTTTTTTATAAGGCTGACCCATTATATGATAGTGCTTTGCAGCTGCTTTCCTAAGAGAGCTCATACCAGCTAATCCTTTAGAGTAATTCTCATAAGTATCACCATAATATCCTTTTACTTTAAGATATCTAGCATAGTCATAAACATTATTAGACTGTAAGGCTTTTCTATATCTAGAAGACATTGTGTTTAAATAAGCATCAACGAAATCTCTGTCATTCTTAAACACTGTATAGTTACCATTACCATCATGACCATAACCACCATAGTTATGATTATTCCTTGCTACATCGCTTGTGCCATATGTACTTTCCCAAGCAAGCTGGCTCATAACATTGTCATAAGCAGCTCTACTTGTATAACCTCGTTTCTTAAGACCTTCATATACTAATGGTCCCAACTTGTCAGCAAAAGCAGTAAATTTATTACCACTTTGTTTTGGAGCTTTTAGTCTTGTCATATCATTCCTCCCCGCTTACTTTATTCCTCAATGCAGTTGAAGCTTTAATCTTCTCTCTTTGTAGAGCAGCTTCATCCTTTTGTTTCTGTAAAGCCATTTCGTGGTCCATACGCTTCTTTTCTAAGTTTATCTTAGCATCTTCTATCTCTTTCTTTTGACGAGCCTCATAACGCTTTAAATAAGCCTCCTGGTCTATCTTACGTTGAGCTGTAGCATCTTTAGCTATCTCAATTGGGTCAGGTATACCATTGAAGTCGGCATCTTTATTTTCAGTACCACGATAAGCGCTAATCTCAGCTACTGCAATCTTAGTTTGGTTATCAGCATCTATCTTATATCTCTGTAAGTCCATCTTAGCCTCTTCGAGCATAAGTTCTTGCTGCTTAGCCTCATTCTGCATTTGCTGCAATTGCTGTTGCTGTTGAGCTTCAGCTTCTTGCTGTTGCTTCTGTAATTGCTCTTGACGAGTCTGCATATCCTTAAGCTTTTGCTTAATGATATTAAAGTTATCATTTGTAAGTATTTCAGATGCCTCTAACAAGCTAGCTCCATTCTGCATAGCAGGTTGTATAAGTGATTGTAGTTTTTGTATATTCTCTAAATCCTTTGTAGAATCACTTACAAACACATCCATATCTTCGTAATAAAACTTACTAGCCAAGTCTAAGAATGCTCTTTCTCCATTATCAAATACATACGATAACTTCTGTTTACCAGTGTTTTCCCAAGCACCCTTTGCTGTATTTAACAACATGTTTAATACTCGTCTCTTGCACTGATTATGAACCCAGAACAAAGGCTCTGTAATATGTGAAGATTGAACAACAGAGCGCTCAACATTACCGACAAGTTCAGATGTACTAATAGAACCTTCTCTTTGAGATGTTATACCAGATATAGTTCCAGCTAACTGTTCTATCTTATCCATCAATTGAATATACTCAGATATAACTTGAGACATTGTTAAGTCTAATGATGTTATCTGATTAAATGTAGCTGGTTTACCACCTTCTCTTCCAGGTATGTCAAATCCTGTTTCATATGGATTTATAAAGTTAACACCTACAGATGATAAATAATGTAACCATCTATCTGGTGTGATATTCATAGATTTAGGAATCTATGTTATATCCATATTTACAACCTTACCTTTATCACGAGCTATAGCTAACTCAAGTCTATACCATAATACAATATACATGTATTGTAATGGTTTTAATATACTAACAAGTGAACGTGGTCTACTATTTGTATTACTGTAAACACATCCACAATATGGTAGTTTTTGAGAGTTTGGATTATCAATACTAACATGCTGATACTCTATAGGCTGTATACCGAAATATAAATCAGAGCCAGCTCTATATCCTTCCCAAACCTCTATAATCCAACCAGGTTCTATAGACAGTTCCGTTCCAACCTTTTTGTATGTTTCATCACAAATTGTAACCTGAGCTTCCCCAGATTCATCTAATGTTGTAACATAGAACATCTTCTTAAAAGACTTCCAACATACATGCCATACATTTACACTATGCTTGTTTTGAAAACTTATGCCATCATTATCATATAAATGCATTGTAATTCGATTAAAATCATCAACTGGTCCTTTCTGTGGCATATCACCAATAGGTGTACCAGATAGAATCTAATTAATCTTATCGAGGTCTTTCTCGGTCATCTTATCATTGTATCTATCATAGATTTCAGCTATAGGAAGCTTCATCTTTCTAACACACCAAGAACCATCTTCTATAAACTCCAAGTCTGGACTTCTATCATAGTCAAAATCAATTGGGTTAACTCTTTCTGCGTAAGGCTCTCCGTTTTGAACACCTACGTAATAAACTTCAGTTCCGCTAATCAACCCGTCTTTCCAGCCTTTAATGAACTCGTTCTTAAGTGATAGTTTTTCCTTCAAGTATTCAAGAGTATGATATGCTGTATTCTCGACAACATCCTTATACTCTTTATCCATATATTTAGCAATAGCTTCTGGAGGCATAATCTCACCAGATTGTAATTGCTCTTGGAATTGTTGCTACTCCTCTGGGCCCATCTTAGACTGTATAGCTGCCATCATGTATTGCATCAACATCTCTTTTTCTTTTTCTTGCAATTCTGATACAGCTTCCTAAGACGTTCTTATAACTCTAAAATTAAAAGGCCTCTTAGTTTCTTCACCTATAAGCAAATCAATCTTAGGTCTAATAATATTAAAGTCTTGTGGAGTTGCTGGAAAACCATCATCAACTTTAAACGGATTTGTTATACGCTTAAAGTCCTTTTCATCAAAGATACTGTTATATAAATTATAATAGACTTGCATTTCTCCATGTTGAGTATCTCTTCTACCAGACCCAACATTTCCTTCGCCTATTATATAATCCACACAGCTTTCCTACCATTGTTTGTCTTTCTTTGATAGTGGAAGTTTCTGTTGTGGAAATGAAGCATTATATAAATTATCTTTTATCTCCATTGTTATTATAATGTAAATACAGGTATATCGTCTTGTTTATCGTCACTGTCCCACCACTACTGGCTAAACAATGGCATTTCAAAGAGTTCAACCTATTTGTTTTTTTCTTTACTTTCAGCTACCCTAACCTAATACAACTCTTCTCTATATATCATTACCATACATAAAGCAATGACTCTATCGACGTTCTTTTTACCGTCGTTTTCTATTAGTTCTTCTAATAAGGGTTCGCTGTATATTCTTTCTAAATTAGGACGTCCTGGCTCAAATTCATCCATCAGCCATTCTAGTATAAGACCTTCTCCATATGCTCGTATAGATTTAGTCATATGACATCCTTTTCTTCTTTGTACTTTTGAATCTTTAAATACTTCAGATATAACCTTATCAGGCTAATCTGCTAAAAGATAATCGCAGTGTTTGTTTGTAAAGTATGGATATATACCTTTGCGCTCATTCTCAAATAGTAGTCTAGCATTATAAAACATCAATAACTTTCTAACGTTTTCATAATACTCTTCAGCTGAGTCTGGTCTACCAGAATATTCTGCCACAATAACATCGTTCCAAGCCTCTCCAGCTTTAACGCGTTTGTATATAAACGTTGAACCTAAAGAGTTTGTGAATGATTCATCGTGGTCATATGGGTCACAGTTATGAGTCATTATATTTCTACACATAAATGTATGAGTATCACACTCAAAGTTGTAAACAGTTCCAGTATATTTACCAACAGTTAGCTGTTTTATTTTACATATTATATGTTTAAACTCATCATCAAAAACTATTTGTTTATTTGAATGGTTTGACAACTACCTATCTATAATTTTATTAGCTTTAACAGCATCTTCTATATAACACTTATCAAATAAACGTTTTAAAAGAATAGAGCCTGATTGAGCTACTCTTAAATGATACGCTTCTCTCTAATTTATAACTCTCCCATGTATTGTAGACTATCCACAATCTCTTAATTTTGATATTCCGCTTATTATTTTAAGTGCAAATAATAAATCTTGAACATCTTCCAACAAGTTTAAACTAACACTTACAAATTCAATAGTCGATGTATTATTTCTATTATAGACACATCCGTCAGAAGCAAGATAGCCAGCTATTATATTTAGCTTGTACCTATCATTAATCCTTTTGATTCTATCTGGTATTGATTTATTATAACAACTATTACCAAATGTACTATTTAGCCATTGCTATACCCTTTTGGATGTAAAGTTTAACTCTATAGTGCTTCTCCTTATTCTATAATACGGAACTATACCCAACTCATTTTGTATAAAATTATAACATTTATCAAAATAAAACTTTTGCTTTACATCGAATGAGATAGATACTGAATGCTTTTTACTATCACACCAACCATCTCCAAGCCATAGTCCAACAAACCACCAAAACAAATCAGAGTTCATTGGGGCGTCTTTACATTCTTCATTTGTATTATAATATACATTTGGAAATTTACAATAATACCCAGTTTGAATATCCTTTGCTTTTATAAAATCATATTTCCCATATAATGTTGGCGAACATAATATTGGGTGTTCTCTAGTAAATGTTGTAGTTCTATACGAATTAGCTGTTCTTATAGTATATATATCTTCGTCTTCTTTATCGTAACGCTGTAGGTTACGTATATCAACAAACTAACCATCTTTATTTATAAGCTTATCATCGAGCGTAACATCTTCTACGTTTACTAATCCTCTTTGCGTACATACTTTCTCTCCAGGTGTTAAACACCCTCCTATGTATAATCCATACGGTGGGTCTTTTACAGGATACTCCCATATTACAATTGACCCATGCGGTTTATCATCTTTCTTTAAATGATATGTTGTTATATCTCCAGACTTCTTTTCTTCAGCTCTAACACCACCATTTCCGTCCCAAAACAAATCAACGATATGCTTCATATTTCTAATCTTCTCGTTGGTTCTAATTTTGGTCAACTGGTCCATTAATAGCTTTCTTGGAAATATATTTTTACCTAACTCTAATACAGCTTCCTGCGGTTTTAATGGACGTTCAGATATAAATCTATCTATAGATGTTTGTGAAGCACCTCCATCTTTAACCTTATTACGCTAAGCTATAAGCTCTTCTACAGCTTTCTCTTTAAGACTATTACCATCTTTATCCATAAACCTCTACTGTCCATTTTCGTCAGTAGATTCCATATTAGACCAAGCTGGTACAAAGAATCCGCATTTAGTATCACTCTAACCATCATCCCATATATTAGGAAATGATAAACAGTTAAAAGCTTCTGGGTGATAGAATAAATTCTTAAGACCATCAAAGGCACCACCTTCCGTACCTCCTGTACCGAATGCTATCATTAAACCAAATGCCACACCGTCGTCAGTTTCTACAGCTGGTTGTTCAACTCGCCATGCTGTTTCTAAGTTTGGGAATTTACCACCTTCTTCAAATAGTACTAACTTACCACGAGTACCACGAAGTCTTTCAGGGTCATTCTTAAGAGTTATTCCAGTTATACTTGATAGATAACCTTGTTCTGTTTGTTTACCAAACTCATCAGTTATCTTAAAACCAGACACTCTTTCCATACGAGTGCTAGTTAATCTCTATTTAGACCATGCTGTATGTTTATCAACAAAGTCCATTATTTGCCAGGCTTTAGTAAGAATACCATCTCCAATTAAAAACTTCTGTTCTGAAGCTACAGCGAAGTTCTTTGAGCCTGGTATCAACTCATAGTTTCTAACTAACATTGACGCACCTTTGAATGAATATCCTCTTTGACGACACTTTAGGTTAACCATATGTTTACCAACATTCTCCGCTTCATCAACAGCATTGAAATAATAACAATCGTAATCCCAGAATCTAGGGAAACCAAATATACGCTCACGCCTTGTTCTTTTGTCTCCAAATCTATCTGTATACTCAACTTTCTACAACTTTATAATCGGGCTATAATTCAAGTAGAAGTAATTATATCCACTTATAGAATCTCCATCTGGAGCTGTATATCCGTATAAGCATCTATTGGTTTCTTCATCCCAATATTTAGCATAATCAGTTGTACCTTTTGGCGCTAATGTATAACACCCATGTTCTTGGAAGAATATAGCAGCTTGTCTAAATTTATCACTATTAAGTATCTTCTTATTAAAGTCAACCATAATTATTTAGCAATTTCATACATGCCTATAACACCACCACCTTTAACCTTTCCAGATTCAAGTTGTTCAGATTTAGCTTGTTTCATTGCTACGTCTAACGACTTAACAACACCGCTAACATCTTTAAGTATTCGTGTTATTTTTAAGGCTGTATCTATATCCATATTACCTTCTGAATACTAATTCAGAGTTTCTATCAATCCTTCCGCAGCTGCTTGTGACGATTGTAGCAATCTAGTGCTAGGAGTCTATTGAAACTCCTAGAACCTTTTTGCTAATATCTTCATTTCGGCTGTCGGTTTATATTTCTCATCATTGAATACATCTTTACCAACTATAGATGGTCTATCTTTCTCTGGGTATGCTTCATACGGGCTATTCCATTTATAAAGCCATATAATGTATTCAATCTCCTTTAGCGCCTAAGATTTATCCTCCGCACTATTATAGTGTTGTTTAAATGGAGGTATGGCTAAATCTTGTGTGCTAAGTTTTATTTTCCCGCCTTGTATATCAAACATTATACTTTAGACTTTAAAATCGTTTCACCAAATACCTTCTCACCAGCGTGTACATAATCACAAATAACACCAGATACATAAGGGTGTATTTTTTCTAACGGTGTATTGTCATCAAACCCAAAGAGCTCCAAACCATAACCAGTTAACTGTAACTCGTTTATAGCATTTTGTGTAAACTGAAACGCTGCTGCGCTTAATATTAAAAATATATTGTTTTCAGATACTCCAGCTGCATTTTTAATCTAGTTCATAGTACTTCTTAAAGAACCATTAAAACTACCATTGTTTAAAAAACTACCCAGAATACTAAAATAGCCAAGCTTAATTGATTTATCATATTTACCAATTTCAGCTAATACTGTTTGTGATGGAGATATTATAGAACACTTGCCTCTCAAACCATTTTGGTTGATATAATCAACAAGTTTATTTGTACCTGGCTTACCATGATATAAATCTCCAGGTTGATTTATATTATTCTCCACCCCAGTCTATTGAATCATAAAGTAAGGTTTACCTCCAAATGCCCTACATAGAGCACAGAAGTCAGACAATTTCATTACTCTTGGTTCAATAGCACCATTATACATAACATCATTAATAGTAACGTCGCCCCATGGTTTAGATATTGTGCCTGCAATAAATGCAGACTGGTGTGTTACAATCCATTCGTTGTCCTTTGTCTTAAAAGCGTTAATTGCTACGTAATTCCAACCAAGCTTAAATACTTCAATAGTATAATCTTTAACATTACGCATTTCGCTTTTAGTTACAACATTAAAAGCAACACCTCTTACAACTTCATCGTATATTTGTTTATTTGGTCTAATGTTAGAAAATTTACCACCATATACATCTGACCCTTTTACTCTCTAAACAAGTTTATTGATATTAAACTTTTCATCAATTTCAATGGTAGTAACACCGTTACTTGGATATACAGTTCTACCATTCTGGTCGTAAATATACAAAACACCACGTCCGCTTAAAGTGCTACCTAAATCACATTCAGACTCATCTACAACATTACCATCTTGGTCAAGCTCAAAAAACTTAACGGTGTTTGTTGAAGAATCTCCAAGAGTGTATTCACCATCTTTAAAATCACAATAACAATAAAGACCTTTACCGCTAGTGTTTATACTCAATGTTCCTCCGTTGTTCGAAACATCTCCTCTAAAACAGTCTAAAGATATATCATTTGCCAACATAAATTCGCCTGCACTAGGTCTACTAGTTATATCATTAATAACAGTTTGTAATGACTTAGATTGAGTAGAAGCGGCATTTGTTCCATCATAACCACCGATGCCTTTAATATAAACGTCTTCGGTTTTTACACCTATAACTTTTTTATCTCTTAACGCACATTCTATAATGTTAAAATGATTTTTTGTATCACCGCCTCCAATAGAGAATATTGTAGAGTATTTAAAATCATCATCGTCTTTAACATCTCTCTAAGATACATTAAATCTACCACAAGCTAATTCACCTGGATTAGACACTGAGTTTCCAACTCCCAAACAAGCAACACCCATTGGTCCAGAGTTGTTTGAAGTAGCGTTGGTTTTAAGCATTCGTCCAACGACTAAAGAGTAATTACTATTACATTCTACACCACTTCCAACGACAACAGAAGAATTGCAATTTAAAGAAGTTGGGGCAACAATCACTTTATCATAGTCTCTTAGTCTTCTTAAATTCGGATTATTCATCTCTATGACTTCATCATTAATTCTTGTGAAGTCGTAAGAATCTCTATACAATGCAGGACTATCCCACACCTTTACAATTTTATTCTTTCCGTCTATAACTTTAATAGCAAAGTAGTCATAAATAGGATATAGTTTTTCTTTTAATCCATACTCTACAAAACCATTAGGTTTAACTTTAAGCCTCAACTTATCATTTTCTGTATTCGGAACAACATCAATATCAAAGTGAAAGCTTGAAGAAAAATTACCAAGTGAACCATTTATTAAAACGGAGCCAGAACCAGCAGTTATATTTGAATACCCGTTGACTGAGTTAAGTAATCCTGCAACAATGCTTCCACTACTTGTAATTCTATTTGTTAGAATATCTGATTCAATATAGCTGTTTTGTAATACTAAGTTTGATGCTGTTTTTGCAAACGTTGACTCTATAACAACATCTTTCATATCATTGGTAATTCCACCATATGTATCCACACGTTCATCCAACTTAATAACCTTCTCAAGGTTAGATTGTGTATTTTGCGTACCTGGATTTGTTCCAGTACCACCGCCAGTTCCCCCAGTTCCTGGAGTACCACCTGTACCAGGCGCACCTGTACCACTAGTACCAACTAATGCTAGTGTAGCATTAGCATCTAATACATGTCCTCTTGGAAAGCCTTTATCTTCATTACCTATTACAACATTAAGATGCTGAGGGCTTCCTATTCCGCCACCAGTAAGTACGGAATTAACTAATTTTGCTTTATTCATAATTTATTATCCGTTTATCATGTCATTTATTTCCTAATCACTGATTCTAGATATATTACCAGTAACAGAATCTAAAGAATTTCCTTGTTTATTAAACACATACACGATACCATCTGTTCTATGATAGTATAATGTTTTTTCATTTGGAATTATACCTTCTGTACTACTCTCTCCATAAGCTTCGTCTCCAACCCAGTTTGGATAGTATTCGTTTTCATTAAAACACAAGAATCTACCTCTCGCTCTATCATATACTATATTACCAGCGTTAGCCATTCCTAACTGTATAGCTGGGTTGTTTACATAAGAATTAAATGGTAGTGCTGTTGGTTTTATCTTCTCTTCAATAAGAGTTATTAACTCTTTATCTATACATAGCTTCCATTCGCTCCATTCTGGAGTAGTTCCACCATTTCTAATATCAATACTTCTCCAATATCTCTTAGGTCCTTCATTTAGAGAATAATTAACGCTTGTATGACCTTCATCCATCATTGCGTAAGTCTCTATAACCTAAACAACTCTAAATCTAGATACATCTGTAAACTCATAAAGAGTACCAACGTTAATATCAGCACCACCTGAAGCTCTATCATCTAAAACTCTGTATGAAGTTATAGTATCCGTACCTTTAACCTTATCAAGTAATTGTACTCTTGTTTCTGTATTAGGCTTAATTAAGTCTTTTATATAAACATATTGTGATAATGTTAATATGTTCCTAGATATTTTATTTAAAGCCTGATTAAGTGTATCTGTAGCATGTAAAACACCAAGTTTGTTTTCAGGTGGAGAACTAGGTGTATAACCTGTTAATGACGTAACTAAATTTGAACCGTGTTCTTCTGGGGTAAACTTTGTAGGTTTATTTGTTACATTTGCCCAGTCAACACTCTGAACAGTTACTGATGTACCAGATGTATAAGGTTCGTAACCATTCTCATTGTTTAGTTTAGTATCATCTTTAACAAAGTACATCTTATTTGTATCTGATACCTTTACAGTATCACCATTTTGTACTTGTGCTGTTGTCAACGCTAATCTAGCAGCGTCGTTTGCAACGATATAGCAGCGCTCTAAAGCTGCTTTTGGTATATTTGCCAATGGAACTGTATCTGTACCCCATTGAATACCAGTTGATGGAACTTGGTTGGCAGCAGCGGCTTTACCAACAACAACAGTTCCATTCTTAAGTTTACTGTTATAATGCTTGAGACCATCTAGGTCTAAAAATTTCTTTTCTGTCATGTTAGTTTTAATTTAAGTGTTATTTTAACTTTTCTGTTATCACATAGGCTTGTTCAAATCTCGGCAAACCACCAACAATCCTTTGTCCATGGAAGTACATCCTGACTAAATATACAGAGTTTTGTTGTAATGTTGGAGTTGGATTAAATATTGCATTTGATGGACCAGGTAATACTTTAATTGGTTTTGAACCAGTCATAACAAGCACTTCAAAAGATTTTGCTAGATTGTTGCTAATGTAATTTGTATCGATATTTAAATTCCACGTACCATTAGCAGTATAGTTAAATTGTTCATTATTAAGCACAACCCATTCGTTGTGTTTAATATTATCAACTTTACTACTATTTGTAACCATTCTTACCTTTTTAGCACTATACTCTTTAAGTCCATCTACAACTAATTTAAGCCCCTGTTTATCTAAAAATTTCTTCTCTGTCATATTGTTATATTTTATAGATTTAACATATTATCAATCTCAGATTCAATTATACGCTTTATATTATCTAAAAGCTTCTAACAATCACCAGAGACTTTAATCATAGACTCTCCATCCCATGTGTACATCTCACCATTCGTCTTATGATAGTACAATACATTCTTCTTTGGTTTAACGCCGTTGTTAAGACTAGGTTCTCCATATTCATTAGCATTGCCCCAATTAATATAGACTGTGTTACCATTCTAGCAGAAGAATCTTTTTCTATTAGCATCCCATATTATCTTACCATTTATAGCAGACGAAATTTCAAATTGAAATACAGTAGCATACCCGTCAAATGGTAATATATGTAATGCGTTCTCATCTTCTACAACGTCTCCATCTAAAAGGACTCTCTTCCAATCAGCTGGGTTTGTTGACCTGGCATCGGCGGTACAATAATATAATGTACGAAGACCAGTATCTCTATCTATAAAACTTACAAACAAACACCTATCATAAACATTTCCATGGTTAATAAGACCTAATACTTCGTCTAATGTGCGAGGTTCATTGTTTTGTGAACCATTGAAGATTTCAAGCATCTCAGAGTCATCGTTAACCTGACCCTGGTTTAATTTTAATATTAATTTTCTAATAGAGTTAGCGTCTAATATATCTCCCTCTTCAAAGTGTTGATTTATACTATCATTATCTGCAAGCATAATAACCTTTGGCGTTTTAGGGAGGAATACATTTTCAACTAACCTAGAACCAAAAAGTTTAGATTTTTTCATGTGCTATAATTTATAATTATACAAACATAGGAAATGTGTAGCACTATAAATACTACACATACCCAGGTTTATTACTAAACAGTTAAAGGGAACTACACATAAAGTGTAATCCCCTAACTCAGAAGCATTGCCCTTCTATAATTATAACGCCGCTTCCCGTAGCGTTGTCACGCGTTACTCGGCTACCTCAGACTCCTCAGTTGAGTCCGCCGCTACCGTCGTAGCTTCATTGTTGTTAGCATCAACGTCTTGAATACTACCTTCTGAAGCATCAGGTGCGCTCAATTTCGTATCGCTGGAACCGTAACCACCGTCTCCTCTTTCAGATTCACTAAGCTCAGCTACTTCTGTAACATTAAAGTCAATCAATGGCATAATTACAAGCTGTGCAAATCTTTCACCAATTGTATACATGGCTGGTCTTGCATCTGTTGTAACGTGCATCTTTGCTGTAATCTCTCCTCTATAACCAGAGTCAATAACTCCAACAGCATTTGTCATAAACATAGACTTCTTAGAAATTGAAGAACGAGGGAATATTAAACCAACATAGCCTTCTGGTATTTCTACAGCTAGACCGCAATGGTATACAACTACAGTTTGACCACACTCGTTTTGCTCAAGTGAAATATCAATAGCAGTTAAATCAAGTCCTGCGTCACCTTTATATGCGCGTATAGGCATTATAGCCTTATCATTCAATCTTTTAATTTTCAGTTCCATTAGTATTATTTTAATTTATATTTGTTTTGACGCCCCAGTGGGAGTCGAACCCACCCTGCCATCCTCAGAAGATACACGGTTTTAGAGACCGTCAGTGCGACCGTACACCATAGGGCGATATTATACTCTAGTGAGTTAAAACTACACCACGTTAATTTAATAATAAACGCGCATTATCGTACGTGTCTTACATATTAATGCTGACTGCGCCCATACACTGTAGAGTATAATGTGCAGTTTTATAGATGCCACACCATCTTTCCTATTTATAAATTAACCAAACATATCGATTATGTAATTATCTATTATGAAAAATCGTTTTCAGAAATTGTTGCGGCGGGTGGAATCGAACCACCGTCCTTTAGGTTATGAGCCTAATAATCTACCTCTGATATACGCCGCGATATTTCCTCTTTGATAGAGGTTGAACGAAAATGATTAAAATTTATTTATTCTCTGTTTACAGTACAGAGGGACTGTTGTTTAAATTACTTGCGCTTTAAAAATCCAAACATTCTCTTAAAGAAAGATTCTTTCTTCACAGAGCCGTTATCGTTTTTAGCATCATAAGATTCATCTTCTTTCTTACAGATTGCATTTCTAAGCTCGAATGCATCGTTTACTAAACCCCTCATAGCGTTGAATGCTATAATTGACTTGTATTGTTCAAACATCCACTTGTCTACAGGATTGCCATTTTTAACATATCCTTCAACTGTTGCTACAATAAAATCATCAAATGTTTTAATATTAGACAAATCTATATTGTTCTTAATATAATCCTTTTTTGTATACTTTTTCATTTTGCTTTGTATTTTAACGTTTTGTCTTCTTTATATCTTCGCTTAAGCTTAAACTTAAATAATCCGTTGAAAAGAATATCTCTTGTATCAGTATCAGACTTCATTATTTCAGTAGTCTTTGTATATACGTGCTAACAAACCTTCTTTACTATATCAACATCATATCCTGTCTTCTAAGCTATTTCTTTTGATATTGTATCTATGTTTATCATTTGCAAATAGCAACAATATCGTAGTAATAAATCAACTTACTATCTTTAAGTAAATCAAAATACTCACCTCTCATATTTCTAATCAAAACAACGTCGCCGACATTTATATCGTATGGACGGTCTTTCATGTTGTTGTATGAAGTAGGTAGTTTAATTACTACAGCTTTACGAAAATCAGACTCAACTTCTTTAACCTCAGTTTCAATCTTTTCATAATCAACAGCCTCAACTCCATTTTTATCTTTTGAAGGTTTAGCACTTGAAACTGGTTTACTAAATTCTTTCTTAACCTTTGTAGGGTCCAATAACTTAACTAAGAATGTATCTGTAAATTCATACTGAATCTTTTCTGCAACACTTTCAGCAAGTTGTGACTGGTCTATAATATTATTATCTTCCATTACTTCTTTAAATCCTTAAGATGTTCTAATACTTTAATTAAATTATTCAACACCGTACTTTTTTCAACCTTAAGACATGTTGGTTTATTTGCAAACTCAGCATCTAAAGAATCAAGTTCAGAATAATATGTAGAAAGTAAAGTATCTATTTCTGTGAATATATTCTTAAACTCTGGGTTACTTTGTTTTTCAACAACTTCTTCTAAGTATCCCTGCTTTATAAGTTCTTTAGCGTAGTCTGAATTGATTTTAAACGAAGCGTTAAATGTGAATTTTGAATCTTTATCAGACGAACCTTCAGACACATTGTATTCGTAAAAGTTCTTATTATCTGATAGTGTTAAAATATCACCAACTTCAAGATTGTAAAATTGGTCGACAACTTTTAATTTGTTCATCATACTTTTTATGTTTTTTGAATTTGCCACCGTAACGTACATGTTTGTAATATCGGTTGCAAAACTGTAAAATATTTGCTATTTGCAACTTTTGGGATTATAAAATCGTTAGGGGGATTATAGGGGGTTAATAATATAATCAAACTGTATAGTTTGTAGGTATATATAATC